>Ga0160422_10000070_pt1 | contig 53282 bp, 52 predicted proteins | sample Fk160mmetaG_FD_108192 | JGI IMG/M metagenome (GOLD analysis project Ga0160422, IMG submission 108192) | Marine microbial communities from the Central Pacific Ocean - Fk160115 60m metaG | ecosystem: Environmental > Aquatic > Marine > Oceanic > Photic zone | place: The Central Pacific Ocean... | reverse complement strand
TTTAAAACCATGCCAAGTCTCTGATGGTAAATCATTCATGAAAACTGTTTTTCTTGGTAATGTTTCAGAACCTTGGTCTAACCAATCATCAATATTTTTAATGACCCAAATTGTGTCAATCTCTGCAAAATATATATCTCCTCGATGAAAACTTACGCCTGTTGGATTTTGAAGCCCATTAGCAATCAATATCTTGTTTTCAGCGTATCCATCATAATCTGCATCTTGAAGAGCATAAATTTTATCTCCTTTTTTTGAACCCACAATTACATATCCTGCATCAGTTTCTGCAAGTTGTCTTGGAGAATCAAGCTTGTCAGCAAAAATGCTTATTTCAAAACCATCAGGAATATTTAAATTACTGCCATCTGGAATGTTTAACTGACTTAAATTAGATGTATTATTTCCACAAGAAGAAATTACAAAGAAAAAAGAAATAAAAGAAAGATATTTAATTAAATTAAAGTGTGTATTAAATTTGTGCATATTAGTTATAAAATATAAAAATGGAATTAACAATAATATTAGATTACATAATTATAAGCATAATTGCATCAATGACCATAAATTCTATATTGAGAAATTATGCCAAAAAATATAACATTCTTGTTGATTTACCCGACAGGAGCAGAAAGTTTCACAAAAGACCAACTCCTTTGACTGGAGGATCGGGAATATTAATTGCCCTACTAATATCAGGAAAATTATATATAGACCTAAATAATTTAACTGGCTATGTACCAGAATTTACTTTTCAGTTAATGGTCGTCTCCATACCTTTGTTATTAATATTTTTGTTCGATGATTTAAAAGGATTAAGGCCATTCCATAGAATTTTAATACAGTCTTTACTTTCCATCTATATGATTATTAGCACAGGTGTTTATTTAGAATCATTAGGCAATCTATTTGGATTTGGAGAAATTAATCTGGGAATTCTAAGCATTCCCATTACAGTTTTTTGTGTTGTAGGAATTATGAATGCTTTTAACATGATGGATGGTATTAATGGGCTTTGTTCAGGATGTGCAATGCTAGCACTTATGCTTATTGGTTTTTATTCGGGTTTAATCTATGACTCCATGCTGGTTCTGATTATTGGCTCAATGATTGGTTTTGTATTATTTAATATAGGAATATTTGGTAAAAAAAGAGAGGTTTTCTTAGGGGATAGTGGTTCAAATCTAGTAGGATTTTGGGTTGCGTGGATTGCTATTTATGCCTCACAAAGCGAAATTTACTCAGTTAAACCCATTACAATGCTTTGGTTTGTTGCTATCCCTCTGCTTGACTGTGTTGGTTTAATTTTTTCTAGGATAAAAAGTGGTAAGAGTTGGAGTACTGCAGGCAGAGATCATATTCATCATAAATTAATGGAAAAATTTTCATCTAGAGGAACTTTAATAGTAATACTTATAATTACTTTAATCACAGGGCTGTTAGGCATATTAAACGAAATCTATGTTCCATCATTTATTTCAACAATGTTATTTTTTTTATACGCCTCTATATACTATTTGATATCAGGTTTTATTTGGAAAAAATTATTTTAATTTGAGGTTATTAAATATGTTTAAATTTTTTAAAAAAAAAGAGAAGAAGCATCAGGATAAACAACCACCATCATTTGAATTAGAGCTAACAGCATCAGTGTTGGCATATGAAATTGCTAGGTCAGATGGAAATATTAGTGAAAGTGAATTATCTGTGTTAATGCAAGAAATAGAAAAAATTTCGCAAAAAGTTGGAAGAGATAAACAAGAAATTTTTAAAATAGTTGAAATTTATAGCAAAGATAGTGTTTCTTTTCACGACTTTATAGAAGATATTAATAAAAATTATTCTAAAGATGAAAAAATCCAACTCCTAAAATTTATGTGGAAAACTGCTTACGCAGATGGAATGCTAGAGATAGATGAAGAAAGGTTAGTAAGAAGAGTTGCTGACATGATTAAAATTAAAGATATAGAAGTTTTAAAATTGAAAGACAAAGCTAAAAACTAGTACTCAATATAGCTAGCATTTTCAATTAAAAAAATTTCTGATTCAGATCTTTCACATCTTCCTGGATAGTATTTGATATTTTTATCATATAGATCGTCCCCGACGAATGTAAACATTTGCAACAAGATTACGCATTTCTCTAGATCATTTAGCCTGTTATCTTTATAAAGTTCCTCTGCAAGCGATTTAAATGTTTTGTAATCTGATTGAATTCCTAGATTTTTTCTATTATCAATAACCATATAAGAGGATCCTAACTCATCATTGTTAACAATAGAGTGCCATGAAACATTATTTGTTGACTTGCCGGGTTCCCCATTTTTAGCAAAATTTGCCCAAAATCTCATCATATTTCTTGATGTAAAAATTTTTGATTTTCCTATTGGATAAATAAAATCAGACAATGGATAACCTCCAACAAGTTTTGAATTACCTGTTAATAGTGGAATTTCTGTAGCGTGAGCAGCGCCAATTAGTTTTTTAAAATCTGCAACTACATATCTTCTATGGTCATCCCAGTCATATCTATATGCATAAATATTTTTGTTACCTGTGTTATACAAACCCTCTAATGGAACATCAACACCTCTTATTTTCCATGCCGCACTTCTATAATAACTAAATGCCTCGAAGGCTTCTTCATCTTTAAGCTTTACATTCGGAATACTTAATACAGATCCAAGTGCAGAGAAATCAAGTTCAACAAAATATTCAGCAGTCGCTAGCCATAATTTAACTTCATCTCTGTTTGAACCTGCTATTGTTGGAACTTGATTTACAAAATCTTTTTTACCTAATGCTTCTCTAAGTCCAATTTTTGGGATTACAATTCCATCTGAAGTTAATAAAGGTATTTCTTCATATGGCATCCTATCAGCATAAAATTTATAGAAATCTTCAGTAGAAAGATTCAACAAAATTTTTCTAACTTCTATATCAGAATTTAATGAGCTATCTTTAGAATGATTTTTTAAAATTTTTTTAACTATTTCTGAGCTTGTATATGAAGATGTTGATGATTTTTTATTTTGTATGTAGGCATCGCTAGGGTCTATTGATGTCGTATAACCTGACATTGATATTGCTTTGTGGAAAAGTCCTTTTGACTCATCTGAGACCAAAAGAGAAAATACGTTGTGTCCGCCAGCGGACTCCCCAAAAATAGTTACATTATCTGGATCTCCGCCAAAAAATTTAATATTTTTCTTTACCCATTTTAGTGCAGCTATTATATCTAGTGTTCCAAAATTTGATGTCTTATCAATATCGTTTTGAAGTCCTTGTATTGCGGGATGAGTAAACCAACCAAACGGGCCTAATCTGTAGTTTATTCTTACTACAATTACATCATGTTTTCTGATCATCTTATTGAAGTCATATAAATCTTTTAAGCCTGACGTGTTTCCTCCACCATGAATCCAAAACATAACTGGCAAAAGTTCATCTTTATTTTTAACTGGTGCAGAAACATCTAAATATAAACAATCTTCTGTTCCAACAATATCTCCCTCGCCCTCTGCTCCTCCAAGAGATGAAGGTCTTTGAACGCAAAAATTTTTTTCTTTAGGTAAAATTACGTTTTTGGGATTATTAATTTCTCTGGGTGCTTTCCATCTCAATTCGTTAATAGGTGGTACTGCATATGGAATATCATCCCAATAAAGAACTCTTCCTTTTTTATATCCATCAACAACACCTGAAGAAGTTTGTATTATAGAATCTGGAGACGACGTCAATGATATTGAGAAAAGAAATGTAATTAAAAAATAATTAGATGGTTTCAAGGTTTTTTGTTAAAAATTAAAAATGCAGGTTAATATTATATATTATTTTTTCGGGATGTAGCGCAGCCTGGTAGCGCACTACACTGGGGGTGTAGTGGTCGTCGGTTCAAATCCGGCCATCCCGACCATTAATTAATTAAATTTCTTATATTAGATGAAACTTTTAATGAAAGTTTTGATCTTTTGTCTATGAGATACTCTTCTTTTGTTTTAGGATTTCGACCCAACCTTTTGGGAGAATTGTGATAATAAAAAGTACCAAAATTTGAAATTTTTACAAGCTTAGTTCTGGATTCAGTTTTGATAGATTCTAAGAATTTGTTTAAAAGATTGTGACTTATTTTTGATGAAATCTGAGCCTTGGTAGTGATATTTCTAGAAATATCTTTCTTACCAAGGCTCATTAAAAGAACTAACTAATTATGTTCCTGTTCCAGTACCTGTTCCTGTTCCCGTTCCAGTTCCAGTGCCTGTTCCAGTACCTGTTCCTGTTCCCGTTCCAGTTCCCGTTCCAGTTCCAACACCAGTATTTAGTGTTGTGGTGCCTGTTGCAGTTCCTGTTGCAGGATTATCATCAATACCGCCTGTATCTCTTATGCTCACAGTTATAACCTGTGTCGCAGCATTAGAGCTTGCATCTGTAGCAGTAACAGTAGCGGTTACTTCTACTAAAGCTCCACCGTAGGCAAGTGTTGTAGCATCATCTGTTATATAAGAGCCTTCATAGTCAGCTGGCTCAATAAACGTTACCACACCATCAGTTGTTATAGCTAATACTGAACCTGAAATTGTGAAGGTCACAGTTTGGATATCTGTGGCTGTGACAGTACCAACGGCAGTCGCACCCTCATCAACAACAAATGTAGATGATGATGTAAACACTGGCACAGTCGTGTCAACAACATTTACAGTTCTAGTAGCAGTTCCTTCGTTACCAGAAGCGTCAGTAGAGGTGTATGTAATTGTGTAAGCTCCAAGAGTATCAGGATCAACCAAGTCAACACCAGTTGTAACTACGGTTACATCACCTGAGGCATCAGTTGCAGTTGCACCAGCATCTGTATATGTTCCACCTAATTCGACTGTAGCAGGATTGTCACCAGTTACCGTTACGACAGGTGCAGTTGTATCAACAACATTCACAGTTCTGGAAGCTGTAGCAGTATTACCATCTAAATCTGTTGCGGTATATGTAATTGTGTATGATCCTACAGTAGATGTATCAACATCACTTGATGCTGTTACTGGTGTTTCACCGTGGAACTCATCAAAGGCTGTTGCACCTGGATCAGTATAGGTCTCACCTAATTCAGCAGTGTCTGGGTTAGAACCATTAAGAGTAATAACAGGTGGGACATTATCATTATATCCATCATCTAAGAGGTTACTAATTGCAACACCCCCTGCAATTGCTAATAAGGCCTTTTGAATTCCGCTTAATTCTGCTGTTATTTCAGCTAATCTCTCTGAGATTTTCTTATTATCGGATGGATTTTGAGTACTTTCTTGTTGATCTTCAAGTTCCTCTTGTTCCAAAAGCAATTGAGCTCTTCTATCAATAAGCTCTTTGACTCCTAAAGATTGAAAACTTGATTCAAGCTCATTAAGTCCATAATTGCCATCTTCTGCGAAAGAACCTATCGCAAAAATTAACGTTAAACTGTATAAATATAATTTTTTCATAGCTATTTATCCTCTACATATTGGCTATTTATATAGCCGTATATTCCCACATTATTTAATTAAAAACAACCAAGAAGTGTAATATTACTTTATTTGAAACAAAAATAACATATTTATATGTGTTTTTTTTAAATACATGTAGTGAATATATCCACATAAAGTAGTTAAAAAGAATTAGTTCAAAAAATTTTAACTAGTTGATTGGTCTAAATCTAACCAATAAATCATGTAATGTATTTCTGCGAACAAGTTTTGCCCCAGGATCTTTTGTTAAAGGTCTCCATGTGTAATTAATGAAATTTCCATATATAGGAATATTGAAGAAAATTCCCTTATCAAAACTTCCCTCACCAAATTGCTCAAAGGTCACGTCGGTAAATGTAGCAAAAGCACCAAACTCTACACCGCTTGAGAATGACCTAGATATTTCAAATGATGAGCCTATGTCTCCGGCTAGATATTCACCAAATGATATTTTCATATCAAAGGGAATAAAACCGTAATTTCTATAATAAAAATTTGCTGTAACAGTATTGTTTTCATAGTCTAAATGTCCAAAGCGCCAATCATAATCCCTTTTTTTTACTTTGAAGGCCTCGATGCCAAAAGAATAATTTGTATTTTGTTTAAAAAATAAATATTCCATTCCTATGCCTGAGAACATGTCCTCTAGAATTCCAGCTGTAAACATTAAATGATGATTATCTTTTGGAGTTAAATGATAATCGAACTGAGCGCGACCAATTAAAATACCTTCATCCATATTTTTTAAATACTGTTTAACATCAGATCTTACTTGAGCTGGAAAAGTATTTACAGGTGGAAATCTTAAATCCTCAAAATTATTAGCAATACTATATTTTAAATTTACATTAAAAAATAAATTTTCTCTGATAACAAATTCTGAATCATTTTCAACAAGTAAGGCACCTTTAAAAAACTCCTCTCTAGAAGCTAAGAATGGTTTAAATCTTATGCCTGTGAAAGTATTAAATCTTCTCGATGTTTCTCTCTCGTAAATTGTTTGTGCATTTCTAAGAAATACTTCATCTAATTCAGATACACCTTTTAAATTTGCAATTTTGACATCTTTTTTTATATTCTTTTCAATGCCTGCATCCCTTGATGCAGTGGCAATAATGTCTTCAACCACTGCCATATTGGGATGTATAAATTGAGAAAGTTCTAAACCAATTGATTTTGAAGTTTCAGTAATTTTATCTACACCGATTCCATTTTCTTCTAAATTTTTTATAAGTTTTGTATATTTATCATCATCAGCGTTCACATTACCTTGCTGATATTCATATTTTTTTATTGATTCTTTTGGGTTGTTTCTGTAAGTAAATCTTAATGATAAATAATTTCCTCTTTCAAAAGAGGCTCCAATTAAAAAATTATCATTTATTGAATAATCTAATCCGAGAGAAAATTCACTTTCTTTTCTTGGGTAAGATATTTCTCCATCTATGATAGTCGGATCAGTTTCAATTTTAAGAATTAGATTTTTTTTCAAAATATAAGATATTCCAAAAAAAGGAGATGCATTTTGTCCTGAAAAGTACTTATTTGGATCAAGTTGCCCACCCTCTCCTCTAAAGCCTGAGGGCCTTCTTTTAAAGTCCTCTCTTAAATATCCAAGAGGGTTTTTAAATCTGTTGTCAGAACCATTTAATTGTCCCCATCCCAGTCCAAAGTGCATATCAAGTTTATTTATTCCATAACTCCCAACTATATACTCTGAACTATAGAGACCGGTTCCAGCAAAATCATTAAATCCAATAGCTATAGCTGGAAGCACTCCTTCATTTTTAACCTTAAATTTAATGTTGAACCCTTTATCTTTATAATCCTGAAACTCATATCCTGGATATGGTCTTCCTTGAATATTGGTATAAAAAAATGAAGCCTCTAACCAATCATAAGGGTTTGATGATAATGTTATTTTTTGATCTGGATTTCCATCATAGACTATCAAACCATGAACGCCCTCATCGAATGATCTTGCTGTCGGTATATTTATAAGACCTACAACACCATGATTATTATATGTATTGTTATAATAATTGTCAGAGTGTATCCCAATAGAAAAACTAAAAAATAATAAAAAGAGTTTTCTTTCAAGAAAGCTGTTTATTACCTCTATCATTCACAATGCGTTTCTAATCATTATCAAGTGCTGATAATGATGCAAGAGCAACTCCAATGTTACCTAGAATTGACACATAAGCTTGCGTCGCAAGTCTTCTAGTAGCAGAATTATCAATTTTTCTTGGAACAAATATTACAGAACCTGGATACATTTGAAGATCACGAGGTTGATTTGCAAAAAGGTTTCTTGATTTCGAATATCTTTGAGTCTCTCCATTAGGATGGAGTATATAAATCGATTCATTATCAGCAAATCTTTTGTAACCACCTGACTTTTCAACAAAATAATCAACTCCTTTATTTGGAGTAAATCCTACAGCTCCCTCTGAAGAAACTTCTCCAAACACAAAAACGCTATTTGTTCTCTCAGGAACTATTAAATTATCACCTTCCCTAATTCTTACAGAGTTATCAGAATCCTCTTCCATTAAATCAATAACTATTCTTCCACTTGGTTTTGCATTTTTAATTTCTTCTGTAAGCGTAAGGATTGGAGTCAAATCAAAGTTCTGACCTATATTAAGTTGACTTAAAGCAATAATATTATCCAAAAATTCATCATATAAAAGATCCTTCGCCTTTTTATTTATTAGTTTTGCATCATTATTTTCATAAACAGCTCCAAAAGGATATGCATTTTCAGTGAAGCCTCCTGCTTTAATTATCAAATCATCAATTGTTTCACCAGCTGCCATAGTATATTTACCTGGCTTTAGAACTGCACCAGTTATGGTAGCGTTCCTATAAGAATATTCCCTGACATAAATTAAGTCTCCCTCAATAGGTTTTATTGAATCAAATTGGGAAATATTTTGAATTGGAATAGATTTTAGAGTTCCATCAAGTATTCTTTCTAAATAAATATTTTGAAGATCTGCTGTTTGTTTTAATCCATTTGAATAATTAATAACGTCATTAAGGAATTCTTCATCAGTTATTTCATATTTTGCAGGTCTTTTAATAGCACCATCAATTGTTATTACATTTTTTCTAGGTTCTACAAAAATAACATCCCCAGATCTTAACCTTTTTTTAAGATCATAGTTTCCATTAATTAGAAGATCATAAATGTCCAAAGTTTCCTCAATCTTGCCATTTCGAACTAGGTTTATTTCTCTGTATGAACCATAGTCACTTACTCCTCCAGCTGAAGTTAGCGCATGCAATATATTCGAGTTACCAGTTAATGTGTATATACCGGGATTTTCAGCATTACCAGAAACCAAAATATTTACATCCCTAATTTGATCAAGGTTTACATATGCATCAGTTCCAATAAGAGCTGAGTTAACCTTTGATTTGATAAGTGATGAAGCTTCATCTAGTGTAAGACCAGCAACACTCAACATTCCAATTTCAGGAATATTAATTGAACCATCTCTATTTACAGGAAATATATCAATAAAGTCTAATTGACCTATTAATTGAATATTTAAAATATCCCCAGTATCGAGAGTATAAGAGGAGTCAGGATTTGGTTCATTTATAGGCATAAATGAAGTCTGAAAAGTTCTAAAGAAATCTGAACCAAAAAGTTGAAGATCATAAGAGACGGATAGCTCATCATCTGTTGCAAGCCTTCTCTCAAGTTCTTGAAGATCTGCTTCTAGCCTTGTCTTTAAATTTATAAGTTCTTCAGCTTGCTCAAGTTTACTTGAATAAAGTGAGGATCTGTAATTCTCTGTAATAGATTCTGTGTCCTCCATAGATTTTTCGAGAAGATCATCTCTAATATCCTCTGGCAAGCTCTCTAAAAAAGTTTCATCAAGCTGCTGAGCATTTATAAAAAAAGGTAAAAGCAAAAGAAAGAATATTATTTTTTTCATCTATATTTAAATATAAGTTTTATCAAATGATTTGAATTTTCAGATTATAGCGAATTTTATCTTCATAACATAGTCGAGCACTTCACTATAGTCCAGGAATGCTTACAGAATCAATATTCATTGAACCTGATATTATCAGATCCATGATTTTATTGACCTCATCATCGGTTATAGTTGATTCTTTTGATTGAAAAATAAATCTAAATCCTATTTTAATTTCATTTATTTTTTCATTTTTATAATAGTCAAAAACAAATACTTCTTTTAGTAAATTATGATCAAAATTAAGTATATATTTTTCTAATAGTTTACATTTAGAATAATCTTTTATTGAAAATGAAAGATCCCTAAATGAGCTGGGATATTCTGAAATTGGAACATATTCTTTATCTTTTATATCCTTTAATGTTATTTCATCAAAAGAACTATCAAGATCTAATGATGAATCAATTTCAAATTCACAGAAAAAAATTTTATTTTTAAATTTTGAATTAAGATCATCTCTAGAAATTTCCTCTATTAAATATTTTTCTGGTCTTATTTTTTCTAAAACCTCCACAAGAAAACTTTTTGTGATTTTTTTTGAAAAATTTTTATAATTTTTATCAATTCTTCCACTTGCAATTACTCCGATAATTCTCTTGCCAAATCTACCTTCGTTAGAATTAGTATACACATCGGATATTTCAAATAATTTAACGCTATCCTTTTGTCTCCTTTCGTTAAAAAGTAAGTTATTAATTAAAGAATCTTTTAATCCTGTTCTCAGATACTTTCTATTAGAATCCAAGGGGTTATCCACACTTACAGATTCTGAGACATTTTGAATTACAAAAGGATTGTTTATTACCTCATAAAAACCTTGATCAATTAATATTTTTTTGATCTTTTTATCTTTATGATCAAGTTTAATATTATTTGCAATAGAAATATTTAACGGTTCTGATTTTATATTATTGTAACCTACTGCCCTTGCAACCTCCTCTGCAAGATCATTAATTGTGCTTATATCATTTCTATATGTTGGAACTTTTATTTTGCCCTCTGATAATTCAAAGCCCAGCTTGTTTAAATACATTAAACATTTGTTTTCATCTATTTCAGTGCCTAAAATCTTGTTAATTTTTAAAATATCTAAGGGAATGAATTTGTGTATTTTTTTTGTATAAGATTGTTTCAATAACTCAACTTTTTTTATTTGTGTATGGCTTTCAACAATATTTAAAAATCTTCTTAAAACATAATCATGTGAATAAGGATCAGTATTTCTCTCAAATTTATGTGCAGCATCAGAGCTTATATCGTATTTCAATGATTTTCCAATAATGATCTCAGGATCGAAATGAGCACACTCAACAATTACAGATTTAGTATTTTTATTACATTCCGTATTTTTACCCCCTACAACACCAGCTAAGTTAATTACTCTATTTCCTTTGTCGCAAAATACCAAATCACCCTCAGAGATATTAACTTTTTTATCTAATAGAGTCTCAAATTCAATTTCTTTTTTTAAAACATCCAAAATGAGAGGTCCATTTAATTTTGAAGAATCATAACAATGAGTAGGTTGGCCAGTTTCATAAGACAAATAGTTTGATATATCCGTAAAAAAATTTATCTTTTTTATATTTAGAACAGAAAAATAATCTTCCAAAAAGTCTTCATAGATACGAGGTACTTCATCTACTTCTATCTTCAAAAAGGATATATTGTTACAAAATTCTTCAGCTTTATTTACAAATTCAAACTTAAAAGATGAAATTTCCCCTTGATAAACGTTTTGTTTTTTTTGAATTTCATAGAATAATCTTAAATCTCTGCGTAATCCATCTAATGAAAGACAATCACCCCTGTTTGGGGTGAACTCAATGTCAAAAATTTCATCACTGATCTCATGCTCATGTCCAAGTTGGAATAATCTTTCTGACAATTCTTCTATATCAGGTCTAGGATTTAAACCTCTGACAATATGTCTATATGAAATTTTCATTTAAATTGATTTAAAAAATCTAAATTAGATTTGTAGAAATCTCTTATATCTTTAACACCAAATTTCAACATTGCAATTCTCTCAATGCCTAAACCAAAAGCAAAGCCTGAATATTGTTCAGAACTTATGTTGCAGTTTTCTAATACAACTGGATTGACAACCCCACATCCAAGGATTTCAAGCCATTTTCCATTTTCTGATAATATGTCAACTTCTGCAGATGGTTCTGTAAATGGAAAATATGATGGCCTAAATCTCAATTTAACATTATCTCCAAAAAGTGCTTTAACAATTTTATAAATGAGATCTTTCAAATTGGCAAAACTAACTTCTTCGTCAACATATATTCCTTCAATTTGATGAAACATAGGCAGATGAGTTGCATCGTCATCCTTTCGGTAAACTTTTCCACCTGAAATAAATGCTAAAGGTGGTTTCTTTTCAAGCATTCCTCTTATTTGAACAGGTGATGTATGAGTTCTTAAAAGACTGGACTTTTGATTTAAATAAAAAGTATCATGCATTTGTCTTGCAGGATGTGATTTTTTTATATTCAACATATCAAAATTAAATTCTTCTGTTTCAATTTCAGGACCATCAACTATTTCAAAACCAAAAGAAATTAGTAAATTGACTAATGAATCTATCATTTGATTTATGGGATGATATGAGCCTTTTTCCCTAATTAAATCAGGTGAGCTTAGATCTTTAGAATCTGGCATAATACCAGTAATTAGCTTATAGCAGTTTCAACAACCTTTTTAAAAGTTGAATTATCAGAAATGGCTATTTCAGAAAGAATCTTTCTATTAAGTTTAATATTTTTTTGAGACAGAGAATTAATAAGTCTTGAATATGGAACGCCTAACTCTTTAGAACCTGCATTAATTCTTGCAATCCAAAGGGATCTAAAATTTCTTTTTCTATTTTTTCTGTCTCTAAATGCATATTGAAGTGACTTAACATTAGACTGTTTTGCTGTCTTATAAAGTCTACTTCTTGCTCCATAGTGACCTTTAGTAGCACTAAGAACTTTCCTATGTTTTGCTTTAGCTGTAACGGATTTTGTAACTCTTGGCATACTTTTTTTTACCTATTAATCAATCTAGAAGCCATTTTCAAAACTGTGCCTTTCATCTTATTCAAACCTCTGTTATGTCTCTTTCTTTTAGTAGATTGTTTTGTAAGAATATGATTTCTATTAGCACTTCTATTCTTCAAAGAAGACCCTGTCTTTTTAAAACGCTTGGAAGCTCCAGAATGTGTTTTTAACTTATAACCCATATAAATATTTCTATTTCTTCTTTTTTAGAGGAGACAAGATCATTAAAAGTTGTCTTCCTTCTAATGAAGGCTCTTGATCAACTTGAGCAATATCTTCAAGCTCAGTTCTTAATTTATTTAACAAATTAAGTCCCATATCACTATTGAGTATTTCTCTTCCTCTAAATCGGACGCTTATTTTAGTCTTATCTCCGTCAAGAATAAAGCTTTTAATCTTTTTTAGTTTGATATTATAGTCACCAACATCGGTAGATGGCCTAAATTTAATTTCTTTTGTTGTATTCCTTTTTACTTTTGCTTTCGAGGCAGAAATGCTTTTTTTCTTTGAAAATAGGTGTTTGCCATAATCAAGAATCTTGCAAACTATTGGATTGGCGTCTGATGGAGAAACTTGCACCAAATCAAGAGAGGACTCCTTTGCAACTTTAAGGGCTTCAAGTAATGGAACCAAACCTTTCTTTTCTCCATTAGCATCTACAAGAAGGACTTCATTAGCCTTAATTTCATCATTTATAGGAACTATATTTTTTTTTGAAGTAGCTATAACTAAATACCTATGTTGAGTATGTTACGAAAGTAATGGACATTAAAAAACTAACAAGATTTGCTAAATAAAGATGATACGTCTGACATAATTGAAGTGAATTTTATACTAATTATTAGATTACGCAAACATTTTATGGTTGTAAAATATAATGATCCCAGTCATTATTCTTAAGTTCGTAGACTTCCCTCTTATTAATTCTTGATGCATGTCCTTGCCAGAATTCAAAGTAATATGGAACAAATGAAAAACCTCCCCAGTATTCAGGACAGTCTTTTAAATTATCTTTGTTAAGAGATTCGTTATAATTTTTACAAATTTCATCATAAGATGAAGCTGGTTTTGATTGACTAGAGGAAATTGCTAACGCATTTTTTTTCTCATCTCTGTTTGAAAAATATTTCAAATTAAATTCTCTTGAGGTTTGATTGATTTTTGCCTTCATTCTTATTTGGACATTAGTGCTGCTCCAGTAAAAAAGTGCAGTAATTTGATCATGAGAAAGAAAATCTTCTGACTTTGGAGACTTGTAATTAGAAAAAAAAATAAATTCTTTTTCATTTACATATTTTAGATTTACAAATCTAGCACCAACTTCTTTTTTAATTGATGAATATGATGAAATACAGATTGCTTCAATAATAGACTGGTTTGCTTTCCAGGCATCATCATACTTTTTTTTGAAAATTTTATATGGAGTCTCTTTGCTAGGGTTAATAAATTCAATCATTAAATTATTCGGTATAAAAAATTACATTGTCTTTGTTTTTATTATTAAACTCATAATTAACAGTTTCAATAATTGCTTCTTCAAGTGAAACATTGGCTTTGAAACCAATATCAGAAATAGATGTTTCAAAGGAAGTGCTCATACAAAATTTTTTAACTCTTATTGAGGAAATTGAAAATTTCTTTCTTGTTAATATGGATATTATATCAAAAATAATCGCTCCAAAATAAGCAACGTAATATGGAATTTTAAATTCTGATTGTTTTAAGTTAAGAGCATTATAAACACTATGAATAACCTTTTTCATTTCCATATCTGGTTTGTCAACATAGTTATAACAATGTTCACCATTTGAAAAATTAAAAGACTCAATTACAAAATCTATTACATTATCTATATAAGCAAGAGATTTATAATTCTTCCCATCACCGACCATTAGAAATTTATTGGAGTATATTTGATTAATTAAATTATAAAAGTTGCCTCTATTTCTTGGGCCAAAAATGACAGTGGGTCTTATAACAACTAACTTTCTGTTAAATTGATCTTTCTGCAGCCATTTTTTTAATTCTAACTCAGCTAACCATTTTGTTGATCCATAATCATTAAAGGGATTTATGTCACCCTGCTCATTTGTGCCTTCTTCTGCAAATCCATACACCGCAACTGAACTAAAAAAAATTATTGAATTTATATTATTTCTTTCTGCTAACTTAACTATGTTTTTAGTTCCCTCAACATTGACTTCATAATAAAGAGATTTTGGATAAACATCATCTCTATGTTCTGCAGCAAGATGAATGATTGTATCTGCTTGATAATTAATATTGTTGAGATCACTCTCATCAGTAATATTGACATATTTACTAACGTCTTGATGCCATACACTTTCTTTTTTATCTATGTTTAAAATATTATGGTTTAGATTTTTGAGTTTTTTAATAAGATTAGATCCTACAAATCCACTACCGCCTGTGATTAAAAAATTCATATTGCTAATCTCTAAATATTCTCATGGAAATCAATAACCAAACAAAAATTGAATGAGACTTTTTTCTACGGAGACTTAATGGCTTAAATACTAATTTTTCTGTAAAAATAAAATCTTCAAATTTTTTATTTGTAATCAATTCGTACATCCCAACAACCTGATCTCTATACCAATTATTACCTATATCTTTTATTCTGTTTATCTTTGCAAAAAAACCTGTATTTGCTCCAATTTGGTTATTGTCATGTTGTCGATATAGAATTTTAGGTTCATCAGATATAATCCACTTTAAGTTATTATATCTGTAAAAAACATATGCTAACCAATCATGATAATCAACATGATTTAAATTATTTTTATTTTGGATAATAAAATATTTGAATTTTTCAAATGAAGATTTTGTGAAGACCTGTGAACAGCCCGGACCTGGTCCTTCAAAAAAGAAATCATATTTTTTTTGTGGAAAGCTTTTTTTAAGCAGTTTTTTAATATTTTTGTTTGGCCAGTATGCATATACATCTGAAGAAAAAGCATCACATTTGAATTTTTTTAATTTCTGAATTGCTGAAAATAATTTATCCTCATGCCATATGTCATCTTGATCTGAAAATGCTACATAATCAAAGCTACTTATTTCTGAATTTGAAACTAAATTAAAAAAATTTGGGGCTGCAGATCCAAACTTCTTTTTGTTTTCTAAAAATTTGATATTTTCTTTACCTTTAGAAACTCTATTTATTACATCGATTGTATTATCTGTAGATTTGTCGTCAGATATTAATATTTCAACATCAACATCACTCTGATTTAATATTGTTTCTAATTGCTTTTCAATAAACTTGCTTCCATTAAATGTGGCTAAAAGAACTAAAACTTTGTTAATTTTTGGTAATCCTGAATCCATCAAAATTAAATTGGCTTTTTGGCAACAACAAAAATACCTTTTGCTTTACCCTTAAGGAAACTGGGTATCAAAAAAGAAAATTTTGATGTTTCTGTGAAAGGTCTTGCGTTGGCTAGGATATATTTATATTTATTAGAATATGCAAATTTCGATTTACATCGCAAATTAGGAAAATCGTATATTTTTTCATATCCATTGTTACTTAATAGAGACCTAAGCGCTATAGGACTATATGGTTTGACATGTGTGTAATCATTAAAAAAATCTTTATAAGAGTATTGCCAATTTGGAGTGCTTATGACAATTGAGCCTCCAGGTTTTAAACATCGCAGAGCCTCATCCAGCATATTCTGCGGATCAGAAAGATGCTCAATTACTGCATATGAAATTATAAGATCAATGCTGTCTTTATCATGTGGTAAATTATCGAACTCTATATCGAGATCATCAATATCATAACCATAATAATTTAAGCCCTCTTTTTTAAAAGCTGTTTCAAGAAATTTATCACCGCAACCAATATCCACTACGGAATTACCAACATTCATGAAGCTTCCCTCAGAAAGTTTCTCAAGAATTTTAATAGTATTAATCTCTCTCAGAGCAAGGCTGCCTCTTGATAGGTCTCTTTTTAAGCCTCTATTTCTGTTTTCAAAATAATTCTTAGTATTTTTCATGTTTATAATTGTCTATTAAATTTCAACAGTTTTTTAAAATTATACAAATTTATTGTTAATGCAGAGCCATAATAACTCATGATTAATTTCTATCAAATTTAGTCTTAATATCTCCAATAAAAAAAATTAATAAAGATTTAATCAAATTCAATCTAAAAAAAACTTTTTTAACAAAACTATTTAATGATACTCTGCCTGTTTGTGTGAGTGATTCTTGATGTCTCCTATATTTTATTAGTGGTGTATGGCAATAAGCTACATTACCCTTTGCAATTCCAATGAGTCCTATCCACCAATCATGCATTGGAATATTTTTTGGAAATGGTAAAGAATTTTTTAATATTTTCTTATTAAATGCCATGCAGCATCCAATAAATTTATTTTTAAATAAAGTAGAAGGTATGTTAAATGATTTGATTTCGGTCTTATACAACAATTTATCAATAATATTTAAATCTTCATCAACAACAATGGCATTTGAAATAACTAGATCGTATTTCATTAAATATTTTTTACATTCTGTAACTTTATTTTCGAGCCAAACATCGTCCTGATCTGACAAAAATATAATATCTCCTGTTACATGACAAAGAGCATTTTCAAAATTCTTAATAACGCCTTTTTTAGGGCCAGTTACATACTTGATTTTTTTATCATTGATCTTCTTGCAAAGTTTTAATACTTTATCTGACATGCTGTCATCTGAAATTACTATCTCATCAAATTCACCTAACTGACATAATATAGACATTATTTGATGCTCTAAATAAGTGTCATTTTCGTATGCAGCAAGACAAACTGAAATCATGATATTTTTTTAAAGTGTAGACTATAAAATATACCTGCAAATAAAATTGGAGCTACATGTGAACTCCAAAATGCATCAAATAAAAAGTTAACAGATATTATTATAAAAAGAGTATATTTTGGAATGTGTTTTGAAGCAAAAAAGATAAGTAAAGAAAATATAATTCCAAATTCTACCAAAAGTCTTATGATCCCTGAATCCATAGCTCCTTTAACACATCCATAACCGCATCCAAAAAGAGATACGAATAAATTATTTAATATATATAAAAATGCATCAATAAATTTGGCAGCTCTAAATAATAGGGTTGTGGGTCCATCAAGTTGTCGTGGATTAATACTTTCTCCTCTGTTAAGAGTACTATTTTCAAATCCAGGATTTAAAATAGCATTTTTAATTATGTCAAAATCCACAAAATATATAACTAAAGAGAACAATAAGAAGTATGGTGCAAAAATCATTACCATTCTTGGTATGAAAATTATCATTCTTTTAAAAGAGCTTAAAAACATAAGAAAAGTAGCAAAAAGTACTCCACTAAAAAAAGATGGAATTATAAAAAAATTATGTTTTATGAAATTAAGTCCCATAAAAATTGCAACAAATGAAATTAAGAAATATGCAAATTCAGCTGGCGTCCCAAATGTGCCACTAATTTCACGACTATAAACAAAACCTCCTCTTCCAGGATCATAATTCGGAAAGATTAGTAAATATTGAAGTATGCATATAGATAGCTGAACTATTATGAAAATCTTTATAAATGTGTTCCTATATTTACTTATCATTAATAAGTAGAAGCTATATCCAAGCAAGAGATACTGAAATAATCTAAATACATATAGAAAAGAAATAATTCCACTAAAATATAGACCAATTGAAATTTGTATAATTAAAAATAATGATAATAATAAAAATAAGTCCTTAGAAATTCTTATCTTTGTAAAAGCGATCATTATTATGATAATGCTAATAAAATCCAAGATTCTAATGTCAAAACCACCGACACTAGTAAGCGAAATTTTTGGAAAACAAAAATATATTAGAAATAGAAATAACAAGATTTTGTTAAAAACATAATTTCGTTGAAATGATGTGAATAATATTTTTTCTTTCATAAATACCTATTTAAAAAGCTTTCTTTTAAATTTCTTATGAAGAATTTTTGTGATGATATTATATTTTTCATATGCAGATCTTGGTGACATTTTTAATGCTAATTCTGATTTTCGAAATTTTTTGTCAATTCCTAACATATATTCAGCAAAATCTTTTTTTTCTTCTTGATTAGTGCTGCCCCATATGCCATTTAATAATTCAATAAAAGGAAATTCATTTGAATGGGCTTGTTTATAAAAGCTTTTTGAGACACTAGATTTGATAGCTTTACTTCTTATATTATGTATTTCAGTGGAATAATTTTTTATTATTTCATCAACTAGATGGACTTCGCATCCAACAGATAGAGCATAATAAAGATGCGAACCAAATGCATTTGAAAATACTGCTTTCGATGATTGAAATATTTGTGATACTTTTTGGATTGATGTGGGATTTGATATATTAGCTCCACAAAGCACATTTATGTCTTCAAAGTCATACTTTATTCTCTTTGCCTTCTCAAAATCGTTACTGCTTAATAATAAATTTTTACAATTATATTTTTTACATAGTGAAATATAATCAGCAAATTTCTCATCTTGAGTTGAAGAAATATTGTGCTCAGGAACAAATAAATTGTTTATATCTCTATCTTTTTTTGACGGAAATTCGTCAAAAGTATAAATAAATGGCATGCCAACTGCTGTGCTTTCTATATTTTTATCTTTTAAAAAAGAAACGGTCTCTTCGTTATTTACCAGGTGCTCAGGAAGATTAACTTCATCATAGTGAATGAAATTATTTATGTGATAAATGCCACTAAAACTATATCCCATTCCATGCATCCATGAACTTCTATAAACTAATGGTTTATTCTCTTTACTAAATATAAGATTTGCTGCTCCATAGAAATCTGCCTCCTGCCATAAAAACTTTTTATGCTTGATAAGTTTTGTGATCATTTAATTAAACTTTTTGCAGTAATGTAACTAAATGATGCCCAAGCCAAGCCTGATCAATTAGACGAAATTTGCCTTTAAATCCATAGTTTTTCGCATAATTTGGATCACAGAAATAATATTCGTACGTGTTGAATGATATTACATTAACATGTGTTGGATCTTGAAATGCTGCTGGAGAAGGATATGCCGGTGTATGTGATAAAAAATATCCATCTTTTTTTAGACATCTACAAATATCATCCATAAGAAATATAAATGGATTTAATTTTCGATCGCCTACGTAAACAACTCTTGGTATGTGTTCAATCAAGTCAAATGCCGATATTGAGTCAAAAAAACTGTCTTCAAATGGCATCTTTTCAACACCTAGATCACACTTAAAAGTATTTTCAGAGTTTATATCCCTGATATCAACTCCAAATAATTCAGATGCATTAAATGGATTTGAAATTGAGAGCCCGCAACCTATATCTAAGGATCTTTCTGTAGTGCCTTTAATATTACTGGCGATAAAAGTATCTACACTTTTAGTTTTTTTATTATTTCTAAAAAAATTTACCAGTATTAAAAATACTGACTGTGGAATAAAATAATTCTTCAAAAAATTTAAAAGTTTACTCATCTAATTCCCTGCTCTACTAAAGCCCATCTTAACAGCTTTTAATCTTCCTTAGTTAACTTTGATATTAGCTCTGCTCTGTCCCAGTCTTCGATATTATCAATATCTTGTACTCTCCAAGCTGGGATTATAACTGGACTATGATTTTTTCCAAAAGGTACTGGGGATGATTTCCAAATATCTGTATGAGCCCATGAAAATTGGCCAGCATCATGAAAGATTTCCTTTAAATCTTGAGACCTAGACTTATATTCATCAGGAAAAAGCATTTCAACATGATTTTGATCATTTATAAAAAATGATCTTTGAACAGGATATGAATATTTTGATGCAGCGAATGCGATCTTATTTTTATTTTGATTAACTATTTCATAACCCATTTTTAAATCATTTTCATCTATAAATGGTGCTGTAGCATAAATACAACATGCATAATCAAATTTAAAATTATTATCTTCAAGATTAGAAATTGCATCTGAAATAACGTCATGAATTATTGCGAAATCATCGGAAAGTTCTTTGTTTCTTATAAATGGTATTTCTGCACCAAATTGTTTTGATATTTCTGCTATTTCATTTGAGTCTGTTGAGACTATAACTTTTTCAAATAATTTAGATTTAAGTGCTGTAAGAATTGAGTATGCTATTATTGGTTTTCCATCAAACTCTTTAATATTTTTTTTTAAAATCCTCTTACTTCCAGCCCTTGCAGGTATTATTGCGACATTTTTCATTGAATAATTATAAAGTAAATTTCATGGCGATTCTTTCTTAATAGTCTATAGAGATATATAATCAAATCTTGTTGTATAAATTTAAAACTCAAATAATTAATAATAATTAACTCACAAGGCATCAAAAATGAATGCAAGTCTAGGTCAGGAAAAAGAATTTAGTTTAATAGACTTTATAAAAATTGTTTTTAAAGAAAGATTCAAGATTTCTTTATGCGTTGGCATTATGTCCATACTTGCTGCTGGATATACTTTGACAATAGATAATGAGTATGAATCTTTTGCTATCTTGGTCTCGTCTGACAAAAATGAAATGAATAGTGGTCAGATGTCCAGTCTTACATCCGGCATAGGGGCATTAAGTATATTACAAGGCAATGTTTCTGAAAATAACTTAACAACGATTGCCCTTGAAACAATTCAGTCAAAAGTTTTTTTTGAAAACTTATTATTAAACAAGGATTTTTATGATTTATTTATCGGTGAAGAAAATAATTTATCATTCGAACAACGACATCGGGCTTTTTTAGGTCAACTTAATGTAGTTTCTGACCCGCCTTCACCTTTTCACAGAGTTGGTTTTCTTAGCACATCTCCTGAAAATTCTTTCAAATTAGTCTCTATTATAATCAAAGATTTAAATAACTATATACGTGATAAGGAAGCTTTAAAAGCATCTAATCAAATTGAATTTTTAGAAAAAGTTCTTGTTAAAACTGATAATCCTGAAATAAAAGAAATAGTTTCTTCGCTAATAAGATCGAATATTCAAAAACAAATGATGTCTGAACAATCAAATGAATTTGTTTTTACTTTCGTAGATTCGCCTCGAGTACCTGAAAATAAATCTAAACCAAAAAGAACTTTAACAGTTCTTTTATCAGCTTTTGCCTCCCTTATATTATTTTCATTAATATTTATTGGAATTGACTTATTTAAAAATTTAAAACTTTCTGATGATTAAATATCTTTTATTTAAAAAAATCTGTTAATTTTTTTACAACAATATCTTGGTTATTTTCACCCATATTAGGATACAAAGGTATAGATATTGCGCTCGAATAATATAATTCGGATTCAGGAAAATCATCAAAACTATTAATTTTTTTTGAATAGTAAGGATGTCTGTACACAGGTATATAGTGAAGATTCACACCAATGCCATTTGTCCTTAAATATTCAAAAATCTTCTTATGGCTATCAGCATTTTCAATACGAATGACATATAGATGAAAAGAAGAAAAAGCTTCATCATTTCTATATGGTAATTTGAGCGGTAAGTCACTAAGAAGTTTGTCATAGCGATCTGCAAAGTAATGGCGTCTAGTAATAATCTCATCTATTCTTTTAAATTGGCTAATTCCTAATGCTGCTTGAATATCTGTCATGCGATAATTGTGTCCAAGTTCAATTTGTTGATAATACCATTCTCCATCAGGCTGATTTGTCATATCACTAGGATCTCGTGTGATCCCGTGAGTTCTCAAAAGAGACATTTTTTTGGCAAGTTTTGGATTATTAGTTAGAGCCATTCCTCCCTCACCAGTGGTAATTATCTTGACTGGATGAAAACTAAAAACTGCAATATCACTATATTCACAATTACCAATAGGTTTATTTAAATATTTGCCTCCAACCGCATGCGATGCATCTTCAATAATCTTAAAACCATATTCTTTAGAAAGTTTTGAAATACTTTCCATATCACATGATTGGCCACATAGATGAACAGGTACAATTATTTTGGGCAACGTATTAGTCTTTTTTGCCTCTATAAGTTTATCTTCTAATTTCTTTGGACATAAGTTATATGTATGAGGATCTATGTCTACAAAATCTACATTAGCGCCGCAATATAAGGCGCAGTTTGCAGAGGCAACAAATGTAACCGGGCTTGTCCATAACCAATCTCCTTTTCCTAGACCAAGAGATAAGCATGCTATATGAAGAGCAGATGTTGAGGAGTTTACTGCAACAGCATATTCAGCTGAGCAGTAGTCTGAGATTATTTTCTCAAAAAGTGGCACTTGGGGCCCTTGTGTTAAAAAATCGGACTTAAGAACATCTATAACATAATCAATATCTGACTCTGTTATTTCTTGTCTTCCGTAAGGAATCATTTTATATTTTTCCTATTTTATTTTTATTATCACTAATCCATGCCCTCAATTCTGAAATCTTCATCCATTCTTCATTATTATCAGAAGAGTAGTTAAAATTTGGATCAACTTTTTTACCGTCTTTAATTCTCTCGGGATCAATACTCCAATCATTTATTGAAGGTAGTATTTTAAAATAATCTTTGTACTCGTATGTATATGGCGCATCTTCAAGTCCAATCATCTGCTCATGTAACTTTTCACCTGGTCTTATCCCTGTCTCAATTTGTTCGGTATCTTTATTTATAGATGATGCTATATCAGTGACCTTCATTGAAGGAATTTTCTTTACGTAGATTTCGCCTCCTTTCATATCATCAAAAGCATGCCATATTAATTTAACTCCCTCTTCTAATGTAATCATGAATCTTGTCATACGATTATCTGTTATTGGGAAAGGTTTATCTTTTGAAACAGACATAAAAAAAGGTATAACAGAACCTCGAGATCCCATAACATTTCCATATCGAACAACTGAAAATTGAGTATTATGTGTTCCAGTATAAGAATTTCCAGAAACAAAAAGTCTATCAGATGTTAATTTTGTTGCGCCGTATAGATTTGCAGGACTGCTTGCTTTATCAGTTGATAAAGCAATTATTTTTTTTACTCCCTTATCGATACAAGCATCAATAATGTTCATTGCGCCAATTACATTTGTTTTAACACATTCAAACGGATCATATTCAGCTGTTGGTACAATTTTTGTAGCTGCTGCATGCACTACATAATCAATTCCATCAAGAGCTCTGTAAAGTCTATCTTTATCTCTTACATCGCCTATTATAAATCTTACTCGAGAATCACCTTTAAAAAGTTTTGCCATCTCCCATTGTTTCATTTCATCTCTTGAGAAAACTACAATTTTTTTTGGATTATATTTTTCTAAAGTCATTGGTATAAATGTATTTCCAAATGAGCCAGTTCCTCCTGTAACAAGTATTGATGTATTTTTTAACATTTTTATCTCCTCAACTTAACTATGCAAGTGTTGCCATATTTCTAAATTTTTCATTTTTTTTAATTAATTCAGCATAAGATCCCTTATCAATTACTTCTCCATTATCAATAAAAAATATTTGGTCGCAATTTTGTATTGTTTTTAATCTATGAGCAACTATTATAATTGTTTTTTTCCCACTAAAATTTTGAATAGATTCCATTATCGTTTTTTCGGTCAATCCATCAAGAGAGCTAGTAGCTTCGTCAAAAATCAGAATATCTGAGTCATTATATAAAGCTCTAGCAATTCCAATTCGCTGTCTCTGACCTCCAGATAATTGGACACCTCTTTCTCCAACTTTAGTATCAACTCCAAGATCAAGGTTTTGAACAAACTCATATAGATTACTTAATTTTAAAGCGCTATTAACCTTATCTATATCTATTTCATTTTTCTCAATACCAAAAGCAATATTTTCAGAAATAGTTCCTTCAGATAAAAAAATACTTTGTGGAACAAAACCTATACTATTTTGCCATAATCTAGAGTTGTTATTGTCAATTAGAACATTATCGACTTTTAAGTTACCTTTTTGAGGTTCAATTAGTCCCAATATTATATCTACAATCGTAGATTTTCCCGAGCCTGATGGACCGACTAGACCAATAATACTATTAACAGGTATCTTAATACTTAGGTTATTAATAGCAGAATCTTTTTTACCATCGTACTTAAACAAAATGTTCTCAAGCTCTATGTTATCCTCAGGTCTAATTATGTCATCCGACATATTTATATGATCTGACTTAAGTGCTAGTGCTTTGCTGAGATCTTCTTCGATTGATTCAAATGCAGAGATATTTCCTTTTAGCAGTGCTAAATAATGATATGTCTGCTGAAAAGCTGGCATAAGCTTGATGCCAGCTACTGCATAAACTGAAAGCCTAGGTATAATCTTGCCAAGATCTCCATCAAAACTTGCTACTAAATACAATACAAGCAATATCATTGATCCAAAAGCAACAAGCTCTATTAGGTATCTTGGAGTTTGAGCGAGCGCTGTGTTAGTCCCTTGACTATATGATAATCTCTTTCCAGTTTTATGAAATTTATCTATAAAGCTTTTATCCCTTCCAAGCAATAATATATCTTTAATTCCACCAAAAGCCTCATTCATTAAACGAAGGCGATTTTCATAAACTTCTGAAATTGCAATGCCATTTTTTTCAAGCCTTATTCTCACCAACATAAAAAGAAAGAGATATCCAATAAAAAAAATCGAAAAACCTACAATTGCAACCTTGGGATCATAAAAAAACACAAAAAGGATTAGGATAAATATAAATACTATTCTTGCATTAATTTGCATCATTGGCATCAAAACTAAATTTGTTAATCTAGTTGTTTCATTATTAATTTTTTTTATCATCTCTGCGCTGCTTCCTGATGCATGAAATAACCAGTTCTGTTTTATATAATAAAAATAGAGGCTATCTGCTATGTCTGCACCCACTTTATTTGCGAACATTGAAAGCCTCCACAAAGTTAACATTGAAATCAATGCGGATATTAACAGTGTTAATAAAACACAAATGCCTACAAGAAAAATAAATTGAGATTCATTACTTATAGCAGTAAATTTATATACATTTGATATAAATTTGTTTTGTTCGATAAGGCTCATGTCTCCCACAAGCGCCATGAACGGAATAATAGAAGCAATGCCAATTATCTCTCCGAAGGCCATTATTAATACCAAAAACTGAAGCGCAAAGTACTGCCTTGTTTGTCTAGGTGAAAAAACGTTTATTAGTCTTTTTGTCAGGTTAAACATTTAAATTTCTTTAGATTCCTCAAAGATTTTAATTTTAAGCAAGTTAAGGCTCTCATATTTCATTTTATTAAGCATTTTTTTAATGACTCTCTCCAGTCAATTAATTTAATATTAAAATCATTAATTATTTTACCTTTATCTAATAGACTGTACTTTGGCCTTTTTGCAAGTGTATTATAATCTTCAGATTTTATGGGGTTTATTTGAAAGTTACTTCCATTTATTTTAAAAATCTCCTTAGCAAATTCATACCAACTTACTTCGCCCTTATTTGAAAAGTGATAAATTTCTGTTCGTTTTGTTTTGTTAAAGTAGTTTTTGTGAGTAATTATTTTAATAATTAATTCGGCTAGGTCATGAGCATATGTTGGAGAGCCAATCTGATCGGAAACAACATTAATTTCTTGATTTTCTTTTTCTAGCCTTAGCATCGTATTTACAAAATTATTGCCATACTCTGAATAAATCCAACCCGCTCTAATAATAATTGCGTTATTTAACATAGTTTTTTGAATAACTTTTTCGCCTTCTAACTTTGTAATACCATAAAAATTAATAGGATCAGTTTCGTCAGTCTCTTTATATGGGATTTTACTTTCTCCATTAAAAACATAATCTGAAGAAATATGAATTAATCTACTTTTATTTTTTTTTGAGATATTGGCCAGTTTTGATAATGCTAAATGATTAGTAGTATCTGCTAAACTTTTCTCGCTTTCAGCCTTATCAACAAATGTATAGGCTGCGCAGTTAATAATAAGATCAAAAGATTGTTTTTCAAAAAAGCTTTCAACTCCATTGAGGTCATTCATATCGCAATCACTTCTTTGAATAAAGCTAAATAAATTTTCAAAGTTATATTTTTTGACGCAATAGTTTAATGACCGCCCCAGTTGGCCATTTTTGCCCAAAACTAGAATTTTTATATTTTTCATTATTCAAATAATTCTTCTGCATTTGCTAAAAGTGGCAATGATTTATCTTTATCAGACAATTTGATTATATCCTTTGGTAAAACCCAATCAATTGACAACTCTTTATCGTCAAAAGCAATTCCCCTCTCGTACTTAGGCGAATAATAATTATCAACTTTGTAAACTACAGTAGCAGTATCACTAAGGACGATAAAACCATGAGCAAATCCATGAGGAACAAATAATTGTTTTTTATTGTCTGATGAAAGCTCAACCGAAACATGTTTTGCAAAAGTTTTGCTTGATTTTCTTATATCCAGACAAACATCTAAAATTTTACCTTCTATTACTCTTACAAGTTTTGATTGAGAGTATGGATTCAATTGGTAATGAAGCCCTCTTAAAATTCCTTTAGAAGATTTAGATTCGTTATCTTGAACAAAATTAAAATTTTTTCCAGTATATTCTTCAAGAATATCTTGTCTGAATGTCTCAGCAAAATAACCCCTGTCGTCACCATGAAGTTGGGGTTGAATTATAAGTATTTCTGGTATTGATTGTGGTATTAATTTCAACTGTTTTCCTTAGTGCGTCTCATTAAGTAATTTCCATAATCATTATTAAAAGATTGAGCTATTTGGATTAATTGTTTTTTATTTATATATCCCTTATCAAAGGCGATTTCTTCAATACAAGCCACTTTAAGTCCTTGCCTGTTCTCAATAGTCTCAATAAAATTTGAAGCCTCTAATAAACTTTTATGAGTTCCAGCATCTAACCAAGCAAATCCTCTTCCCATCAATTCAACTCTCAATCGCTCTTCACTTAAATACATTTGATTGACAGAAGTTATCTCTAGCTCTCCTCTTTCAGATGGTTTTACTTCGTCAGCTTTTTGAACAACATCATTAGGATAAAAATAAAGCCCTGAAACAGCATAACTACTTTTTGGGCTAGATGGTTTTTCTTCAATGCTAAGGGCTTTACCATTATGATCAAATTCAACTACACCATATCTCTCAGGATCATTAACATGATAACCAAAAACAGTAGCGGTCTTTTCATTTTTTGCTTTAATGACCGCATTATCAAGCATATCTAACATTCCATGCCCATAAAAAATGTTATCTCCCAAAATTAAACACACATCATCGTCAGCAATAAATTCTTTTCCAAGTATAAAAGCTTGGGCAAGTCCATCCGGAGATGGCTGCTCTTTATAACTAAACCTCATTCCAAGATGGCTTCCATTTAAAAGAAGCTCTTCAAACCTAGGCAAATCATTTGGTGTAGAAATAATCAAAACCTCCTTTATGCCAGCAAGCATTAATACTGACAATGGATAAAAAATCATGGGTTTGTCATAAATAGGTAAAAGTTGTTTAGAAACACCCTTTGTTAGTGGGAATAATCTCGAACCCGAACCTCCAGCTAAAATGATTCCTTTCATAATTTCAAAACTTTATACAAAAAATAACCTTGTTTTTAATAAAATAATCCAATGTATTTTTACAAGAATTTTCCTTTAAGCTCCCTCAACTTCATAAAGATATATGTCCCATGCAGAATTATTATCCTCGAATTTATTTAAAAACTTTAATTTATTTTCTTTAAAGTTAGTAATTTTATATGAAGAGAATATATATCTACCTCCCATATTATACAGTGCTGTAGAATTTATATTTATATTAATGGGATATACTTCATTTTTTTTTCTAATAAAATTTGTTCCAACGTCATTTACAAAAAGATAACATCGACTTCCCCAATTATCAAAATATGATTCAAGAAACTCATTTTTTTGAAGTTCTGAGGCTATTATTTTTCTAAATTTTTGTTTATGGATGACATCATAATTTGTTAAATATCCATCTAAGTTATAAAAATTATTGTAACGTGAAATACTAGGATGAATTCCAATACTAACAACCTTAAAAGAACTTTGATCTTTGCCTATAAATTTATTCACATTATCAAATAACTCTTCTGCAAAAAATTGTTCATATGTTATTTTGTTATTTTTATATTCATTAACAAAATCGCTCCTATAAAAAGATAATATTAAAGTAAGTCCAATTATTGAAGAAACAATTAATTCTGAGTACTTGTTTGAGTTACTTTTGATAAAATTCTTAATTGACATAGCAAACAATACATACCAAATTAAAGGTGTTAATACGTGAAAGCGATTTAAATTAACAGGTAAAAATACAGATATTATTTCCCTTGGATAGGCGAATATGTCCGAATCCCAAAAACCATACATAAGTGAAATTATCCCGTTGAAAATAAATAAGGATATAAAGATTTTATCAATTGACTTAGAAAATAAATTTTTAAAAAAAACTAATGTGATGAATGGTAAAAATATTTGATGATGACTTTGAGCATGATATTGGCTAAGTAAAAAATGATGTCCTGATCTTAAAACCGCATCTAAGAAACCATAGGTTCCACCAACACTGCCCATTTCAGTTCTGTGAGATACAAAATCTGAGCCAAAAATGAATACTTCTACTAATCTGTAATTTGCAACTAGATGGAGTAAAACAAATAAAAATATTGCAAAAGTTATCTTAAAATTTTCAATATTTTTTCTATTAAATAAATCGTAAAGCCATATAAAAAACAAACAAGTGATAAAAAACATCATTGAGAATACAAATGAGCTATAAATTGGAAACAATATTAGAATTATCCAGTCTTTTGAATTTTGAATATTATTTCTTATATTCAAGAAAACATAAGAGATTAATGGTAGGCCGGCAACACTAATACCTGCAGTAGAGTAAAAGGGTAATAATGCATAAATAAGTGCAATTGCAGATACAAGGTGCATCATTTCAGATTTAAAAATATATCTTTTTAAAAAATAATACATCCCCATGAAGGCTATTACTCTTATAAAAATTTGATTTAAAACATACGCTTCAAAAGGATCAAAAAAATAATAAAGCCAAAAAACAAATTTTATCTCGCTGCCGAATGCAGCCCTTGGTGCATTCATATACATATCTAATTGACTAGAAGATTGTGAAAATATCATCCCACTTTCAGCCAAAGTTTTAAATTTAGCAATGTGATGATCTAGCATGTCATGAATCAATACATAAGTATCTTGACCAAAAATAAAGTATGGAGATACATAAACTATTAATAATGTAAAAGCAATTAGATTTGGGTTATTGCGAATAAAACTCATTAATAGTCCTGCAAACTTCTTCAACTTTAGTTTTTTCTAAGCCATAAAATAAAGGAAGTCTTAGAAGTCTTTCACTATGCTTTGTTGTAACCTCATCGGCATCACTAAATCGTGAAAATTTTTCAGCAACCGGTGCTGAATGAAGGGGAATATAATGAAAAACAGCACTGACTTTATTTTTTTTTAAAAATTTTATTAATCTTGTCCTTTCATCTAAATCTCTTACCTTTATATAGAACATATGAGCATTGTGTTTACAGTTTTCAGGAACTGATGGGAGCTCCAAAAATTTTTTTTCTTCAAGTTTTTTAAGTAATGAAAAATATGTTTTCCAGTTATTTAGCCTATCAATATTGATAGCCTCCAATTTTTCAAGGTTTCCCCAAAGGTATGCTGCACTTACATCATTCATTAAGTAGCTACTTCCTAGATCAACCCATGAATATTTATCTACCATGCCTCGAAAAAATTGGCTTCTATTAGTTCCTTTTTCTCTTATAATTTCTGCTCTTTTAAGAAACTGATCATCGTTAATTATTAATAATCCTCCCTCACCAGCACTTGTATAATTTTTACTTTCATGAAAACTATAAGTCCCCATATGTCCAATAGTTCCGAGAGCTTTTCCTTTATAGGAACTCATCATTCCTTGAGCTGCATCTTCAATGACAAATAAATTATATTTTTCAGAAATTTTCATAATTTTATCCATATCACATGCTACTCCTGCATAATGAACTGGCACAATCGCTTTAGTCTTTTCTGTGATGGCATTTTCAATTTTTGCCTCATCAAGATTCATCGTATCAGAGCGAATATCCACAAAAACTATTTTCGCGCCTCTTAATACAAATGCATTTGCGGTTGAAACAAATGTATATGATGGCATTATAATTTCATCACCTTTCTTGATGTTTAGCAGAATTGCTGCCATCTCTAACGCGTGTGTACAACTTGTGGTTAGAAGCACTTTTTTAGTGTGTAGATATTCTTCTAGAAATTCTGAGCATCTTTTTGTAAATTCGCCATCACCTGAGATTTTTGAACTTGAAATTGATTCAAGAATATATTTTTTCTCATTACCAGTATATGGAGGCTGGTTAAACGGAATCATTTTTTTTTGCAATTACAAATAAACTTCCACCAAAAGCATTTGGTAAAAATCTATTCAATTTATTCTCAATTCTAGAAATCAATAACAATAAACTACTCAAGAATGAGTTCATAGAATTACCTTTTGTATATTCTTCTTCTCTTACTTTACTTCCATCATCTTTATTAATCATTCTTCTAATAAACAGTAAAGGTAAGATTGATATAAAAAAGTATCTAGCAGTCAGTATCTCAAAACCATTACTCCTTAATATGTTTATTAGCTCTTTTTTTGTATATCTTATTTTATGAGCAGCAACTGCATCACCTCTATGCCATAACCACATATGCGATGGCACTGTGAGTAGTATTTTTCCATCCTTTTTAAGCATTTGATTAACATTTTTAAGAGCTTTACTATCTTCAGCAATATGTTCTAAGACATCAAACATACACACAGCATCAAACTCTTCCTCAAAAGGTGTATCTAATAAATCAAACATATAGCAATCTTTCATGCCATAACTCTTTGCATACTTTAGTCCGTTAAGATGCATCTCTCCTACAGATATATTTGAATAGCCATTACTTTGTAGAAATCTAGAAACATTCCCCGTGCCAGCCCCAACTTCCAATATTTTTTCATCAGCTTTGACGTATTTCAATGCATTCTGAAGAATAAACTCTTTTCGGGCAATAAACCAAAAATGCTTTTCTTCTTGAGCATATAAATTATCTAGACCTTTGGAATTATAATCATCATGATCTTCATTTACGTTTTCATGAAAATATTTAATGCCATCTAACTCTTTGTATTCTTTAATTAACATTCATCAAATCTCCGAGATACTTTGATTTTATCAAATTATAACAGAGCACATAGACATGATTTTATAGAAATGCGCTTGTCTTAATTGGATACTTATTTAGTTTTCAAACTTTTATTGGTACTTTTTTTAAAATTTAACCAATATAATCCTCCAACAATAGAAACTATCCATATTGTAAATCTATTTAATATCACAAATGCAAATGCAATATTTTCGGTTACATTAAACAATGTTAATCCATAAAACAATGATGCTTCTATTACTCCTAAGCCACCGATGCTTATTGGAATCATTCCAGCGATTTGAGATATGAATGCAAGAAAAATCAAATCGATAAAATTAAATTCAAAACCTAAAGCAATAAAGATGATATGAAATTTTATAAGCCTTATAACAAAAACAACCAAACTAAGAAATACAAAATAAACTAAGTTAATTTTCTTAATTTGATTTAAATCGTTTCTCACAGAATTAAACGTGCTTTTAATTTTTTCTTTAAATTTAAATAACATTATGGAAATCACTAAAAATATCATTAAGAAGCTTGCAATCAAATAAGCATTTATACTTAATTCAAACTCTATTTGATCCAATACAGCATTAGATCTGAAGGTAAAGTAAATAAGGCTTAGAATAATCAGGATCACGGAGCCAGAAAGTCTATCAATTCCAATTTTTGCTAGTCCACTTGAAACATTTAATTTGCTTTGTCTTAAAAAATGAATTTTGTAAAAATCACCAGCTAATCCTCCAGGCAAAAAATTACTAAAGAACTGACTTATAAATGCAAGCTTAGCAGTCTCATAAAAATTTAAAACATATGCATAAATTAGCATATGAAGTCTAAGTGCTTGAGATATCAAAAATATAAATGATATTAAAATTATTAAGATAAGTTCCAAATAGTCTATTCTGTGAAGTGTTTTAAATAATTCATTTATATCGACAAATGAAAATAAATACAGTAACAAAAAAATGCCAACAAGATATTTTAGATATTGCAAAGCTAAAACCTTTTAATTGATTTATCTTTGAAAAGATTAGAGATAAATTCATGATCTTTTTGAAATATCTCCTTTACAAGTTTTTGATCCTCACTACTATATTTCTCATTGATAGAAATTTTATTGATTTCTCTTGCTTCTTTTAATTCTCTTTTTTCTCTAAGATACAAAATTAAATTCTTTGGAAAAAATTTTAAAATTAAATCCACTACACCTTTTTTTTGTAGTAATTTGTCGAACCATTCACTCCTTTGTCTGCCACTAGCATTAATTTTTTTATTATTGAAATTTTCTTCATCAAACCATCCATCTACACACAAAAATTCTTCAAAGGCTTTTAGAACATTTAAAGGCTCTTTTTCAAAATATGAAAAATCATAAATCATTATTCTACCTTTAAATACTTCTAAGTATTCTTGAATGGTTTTAGAAATTTTTTCATCTCTATAATCAATAAGAAGTTTTTCACCTTCTCTTTCAATTTGACATCCCTGAGTAATAAATTCTTTAAAAGTAGGCATCTCAAAACTATTAGAGTATTGTTGATAAAATGTATAGATCCATTGATAAGGATCTCTAATACTTAAAATTATTTTAGTATTTTCATCAAGATCTTTCATTCTCTCCAAAGCTTTTTCATGTGTAAAATATACTCCACAAATATCTAAAGCAACCTGATCATTTTTTCTATCAAGAAAAAAACTCTTATACCACTCGATGCCCTTATTATAGTTATGAGCGAAAAAACCAATCTCTTTTCTTGATGGTAAAAAGATTTGTGGATGTTTTTGTAAGTTATGGTACATAAAGGTCGTTCCAGCTCGTGACATACCAGCCATAATGGCGTCAACAATCTTCATTTTCTTTAAACTCCTTAACTTCAAAATCAATATTATTTTTTAAAGAACTAAACATCTTATCTAATTCTTTTGAATCTTCAATATCATAATCCTTAAATTGAGAAATAGCTTCAATGCTTGGGGTTGTCTCAAAATTGTAGCCAAGTTGTTTCATATCTTTATTACATATGCTCTCAATGTAATGAATTTCTTCTGATGAAAGACATTTTTTATAACTTTCAATAGAATTTGATGAAATAGAAGAAATTTCTTTATCTTTTGATGAATTAGCATTCCATAAGGACCCATCTCTATCATAAATACCGTGATCAAATTGATTATCTTGAAATGAAGAAATATCCAAAAAATCGGTAATCTTATTTAAGTTTTTATAAGGTCTGTTTATGAGATCTTCATATTTAATGAAAAAAAAGTTTTTATTACCTCTCAGAGAATTTAAGTACCTAATACTTTTTTTCCAAGTTCTTAATAAAAAAAGAGTTGGTTTTTTATTACCTAGATATTTTTTACTTTTTGGATAATTTATTGAAGCAATAATATCTCTTGGATCGCGATAAACCAGAATAGTTTTGTAATTATTCTTAATAAAATAAGGGAGAAATTCTTCGCACATGATTTCCTTAGATCCAATATAATATGAATCTTTCACATCAAATAATTCAATTGATGATTTATATATCCCGTCAAGGCCTGATAGATCCATTTCTAAATTTTCAACTATAGGATAGCTTGGTTTTATTGTTTGTCCCGAGTAATGCTTCATGTTATTAAATATGCTCTGTAGATAATTTTTATCAAATGTTACATTATCAAGAAATTGATCAAATTTATCTTGAGAAAAATTTTCATCATGAAGGTGTTGATTTAAAACATAATATTGATCCTTACCAAGGATACCTAAATATTTTTTTTTAAGTGAAACAAATATTAAAGGAAATGGCTGAGAGAGAACATCAATTTTTGGATGATTTGATAGTAGTTTATCTATTAAAGTCGTTCCCGATCTTCCCATCCCTGTAATGAAAATTTTATTAATTTGTTACTCTCCTGCTCTTTACTTAAAGGACTCTATGATTCTTTATTATGTCTTATTTTTCGAACAAAATAATGAGGTCTATTTTCGGATGTGTGAATAATTCTAACCAAATATTCTCCTAAAATTCCGACAGTGAACATCATCATTCCACCAAAAAATAAAATTGCAACCATTAGAGAGCTCCAACCTTGAGCTGCCATATCATAGAAAAGAGCTTTATAAATAATATATCCACTATATGCCAGACTACCTGAAGCAGATAATAAACCAAAGTAACCAATACATTTTAATAAAAGTGAAGAGTTATTAATTAACAAATTTCCAAATAGTTGTATCATTTTTTTTAAAGTGTAATTACTTTTTCCTTCAACTCTTTCGTAATGTTGAACATCTACATTGACTACATCTTTTGACACAGAAAATAGTAATGCAGGGATAAAAGGATATGAAGTACCTATCTTAAGCATGTTATCTGCTATTACTCTGTTAAATAGTCTATATGAAGTTAATTGAATACTTTTTGGTTTTCCTAAAATAATGTAATCGCAATAACCTTTGATAGAACTAGTTATTCTTTTAAAAATATTGTGTTTTTTTCTTTTAAATTTAGCAACCACAATATCATGGGACTGCTTCTTAATTAATTCAAGTATATCGTTTGGATCATGCTGGAGATCATCATCCATAGTAATTATGTATTCACCAACTGAGAAATCTATGCCACATAATAAAGCAGATTGTTGCCCAAAATTTTGTGTAAATTCAATAACTTTTATTGAATTATATTCTTCTAGAATCTGTTTCAAAGCATCACAAGTTTCTGTATCACTAGGACTATCATTGACAAAAATAAGTTCGTATTTCTTATCGCTAAGTTTGCTTTTAAAAAGCTCGTCGACTTTTTTTGCTAAAATTTTTAGAGATTCTTTAGATTTGTATACAGGAATAACAATTGAATAATCAATTTTCATTAGAAAAACTCTTCATAAATTTTTTAGCATTTTCACCTTCGTTAAAAATTAGATCCAAAATAGATACCCCGTGTTCAAATGGTGGATACAATTGATTATATTCTGGATAACCTGAGTAATCCATCCACTCAAGCTTAACTCCAATTTTATCAGTCATAGATTCATTGAAATAATTTTTTGCTGCAGGGCCACTAAGGTAAACCTCTGCACCTGTTTTTTCTAACAATTCCAAAACTCTCTCAGCTTTGCTATTTTCTAAATCGTAACTTCTAGTATCTTCAAATTTAGTATTGATATTTAAAATGTCTTTAGAAATTGACTTTATTATAAACTGATTCATATCTGATAAATTATTCCACTCTTTATCCAAGAATATATTCATAAAGTAGTCTTTGAAGGTACTAAAATATTTCGCTTTAATATAACTTTGTTCAATTTTTGCCCAATGTTTTTTTTGCCACTTTTTATCTTTCAGTTCAACTTCACAAATTAGTCTTGATTCTGAGGTTCCGCATGGAACAGAAATCCACTCAAGACCATTTCTAGTTTTAATCTTATTTCTGTTTCTCCAATCACCATGGGTATATTGCAAATCATCATGAAATATAAAAACATCAGCCATATTGATTATGTCAAAGTAACCTTTCCAAGGGATGTAATTTGATTGAAGTAGTGCTATCTTTTTAGCCATTCAAAAAATCCTCATTCTTTAGATACCAACTCACAGTCTTTTTTATTCCAGATTCAAAAGTTTCATGGGGTTTCCAATTTAGATCATAGTATATTTTTGAGGCATCAATTGCATATCTAAGATCATGCCCTTTCCTATCCTCAACAAAATCAATTAATTCACTGTATTTTTCAATTCCATTTATTTTACTTGGTTTAAGTTCATCTAAAATTTTACAAATTATCCTCACAACTTCGATATTTTTCATTTCGTTATTGCCGCCAATATTATAAGTCTCGCCAACTTTGCCATTTAAAACTACATGTAATAATGCAATGGCATGATCATCTACATACAACCAATCTCTAATTTGTTCACCATTACCATAAATTGGCAATTTTTCTCCACGCAATGCATTTTTTATAATTAAAGGTATTAGCTTCTCTGGAAATTGATATGGACCATAGTTATTTGAACAATTTGTAATTATGGTTGGAAGGTCGTAAGTTCTAAACCAAGCTCTGACTAGGTGATCTGAACTAGCCTTAGAGGCAGAATATGGAGAACTCGGTGCGTATGGCGTGGTTTCTTTGAAAGAATCATCTGTATCTTCTAAATCACCATAAACTTCATCAGTTGATATATGGTGAAATATGAAGTTTTCTTTATCTTTATAATCAAGATTTTCCCAGTACTTCCTTGCAGCTTCAAGCAAAGAAAAAGTTCCAATGACATTTGTCTGAATAAACTGAGCTGGTCCATCTATAGATCGATCAACATGAGACTCTGCAGCCAAGTGCATAATTAAATCTGGTTTATGCCTCTCAAAAATAGTATTAATTCTATTTGTGTCACAAATATCACATTTTTCAAATGAATATCTAGGACTATCCTCTATGGAGGAAAGAGATTCTAAGCTGCCTGCATATGTAAGCTTGTCAACATTTATAACGCTATGATTTGTATTATTAATTATATGTCTAATTAAAGAAGAGCCTATAAAGCCGGCACCCCCGGTTATAAGAAATTTTTTATTCATTTATACCAAAGAAACGCGAATAACTAATCCAGCTTACCTTCATCTCTTAATTTTTTTCTTATCTTTGTTGCACTTATGGATGTAATTGATTCATCAAATATTTCTTCTTCAAAAACATAACCAACTCCTCTTCCATAAGATATATTTACAATATTTGGCACTAACATTATTTCAAAATCAATACCCCTTTTATAACCATCTTTCAATAAACCAGACTCAATATTATTACAAACTTCATCCCATTCAAATGGATTATCTTCTTGTCCTTCTCCACCAGACGCTCCCTGGACGTCTCTCACTTGAATAATAACTTGTCCAGTTTTTGCAACGCACCTTTTAAATAAAGCTTGGTGTCCGTCATGCCATGGTTGCCATCTGCCTAACATCTGAACAGTAGGTTTTTTCCAATCAAACATAATATTTATCTCTCCAAAATAATATAAATTTAATTTTTTGATTCCTTAATCTTGATAATCTCTTTGGCAATATTTTCATGATTATGATCATTCCATTCTGTAATACAAAAATCGACGTTGTGAGGATCTTGGAATAATTTATTTGTGTCCTCAAATCTTCCTTCTTTAATAGTATTCATCCATACAACTACGTCAGCATCAAAATTTTCTCTAGTTTCTTTAGTTGGACAAACAAAGTCACACACAACAAATCTATCGTGCTTTTTTTCAAAATCTGCAAAAGCCCTCATTCTGTTGGATTGTCGCGCTCTTCCCTCATCTGAAAAATCCCAATCATTTGCCATCTCTCTGACTTTATCGGCGTTATACCAAGCAGCATTCAAAAGTGGAACTAGTCTCTCAGTTAAATAAGTCTTTCCACTTCCTGGCAACCCCATTACTAATATTTTCATATTTATCCTATAAACTTAAAAATGGGATTATATATAAAACATTAATAATTGATAGCATTCTTGCAAAATCTTATTCATTTTTGTCGTTGTATTCTTTATACCAATCAACAAATTTTTTAATGCCCTCTTCAATTGAAGTTGAAGGTTTATATTTAAAATCATTTTCAAGACAAATAGTGTCTGCATATGTAATGGGCACATCACCTGCTTGCATTGGTAAAGAGTTTTTAACAGCCTTAACGCCACAAGCTGACTCGATTGCTTTTATAAATCTATCAATAGAAACAGGATCATTATTACCAAGATTATAAATTATGTGTGGAGCTTGTGAGGTTGAAGAATTTTGGTGCTGATCTTTTGGCGGTACCTTTAAAACCTCAAGAATGCCACTTACAATATCATCAATATATGTAAAATCTCTTTTCATTTTTCCAAAATTATATATATCTATAGGTTTATTGTTCAGTATGGCCTCGGTAAACTTAAAATAAGCCATATCAGGTCTTCCATATGGTCCATAAACTGTAAAAAATCTTAATCCTGTCATCGGAATGTTGTACAAATGACTATATGAGAAAGCTAAAAGCTCATTAGATTTTTTTGTAGCGGCATAAAGGCTTATTGGATGATCAGTATTATCATTTTCACTAAATGGAATTTTTTTATTCATACCATAAACTGAACTCGAAGATGCATATATCAAATGTTCTACTGAAAAATTGCGACAGCATTCTAAAATGTTTGCAAATCCAACAAGATTTGATTCGATATAAGTTTCAGGGTTATCTATTGAATATCTAACACCTGCTTGTGCAGCAAGATTTATAACTACTGTAATGTTATTTTTAATAAAGAGTTCATTTAATTGATTTGAATTTACTAAATCAATGTTAATAAAATTATATGAAGATTTAATTTTATTAGACTTAATAAATTCATCTATAGAGCCTAATCTTGTTTTTTTCAGTTTGACATCATAGTAATTATTCAAATTATCAATTCCTATAACATTGAAATTTAATCGAAGTAATTCAAGGACTAAATGATAACCAATAAATCCAGCAGAGCCTGTAACTAGGATGGTTTTCAAAATCTAATTTTCTCCGTATATATCTCTTGTAAAGACTTTATCTTTAACATCTTCTAAATCAGACGAAATCCGATTTGTGATTATTAAATCAGAATGTTTTTTAAAAAACTTTATATCTTTTACTACTTCAATATCTTCAAAAAAATTTAATTCTATTATTGGTTCATAAATAATAACCCTAGTTCCATCATCGGTTATTTTTTTTAGAATATCAAAAATTGCAGAAGATCTATAATTATCAGAATTTTTCTTCATAATAAGTCTGTAAACACCTAATACCTTTGGATTGAATTTTTTGATTTCTTTATAGAGAAAATCTTTTCTTAACAAATTTGAGGTGATTGTTGCGCTGATTAAAGCTTCAGGTATTTTTTTAAAATTTGATTTGAGTTGCTTTGTGTCTTTTGGCAAACAATATCCCCCATAACCAAACGAAGGATTATTATAATTTTCTCCAATCCTTGAATCTAATGAGATTCCATCTATTATTTTTTTAGTATCTAGGTTATGCGACATAGCATAATTATCTAACTCATTAAAAAAAGATACTCTCATAGCCAAATATGAGTTTGCAAATAATTTTACTGATTCAGCCTCTTCAGAATTCATAAATAGAATTGGTATGTCTTTCTTCAGAGCCGCATCTTTCAGCAAGTAGGCAAACTCTTTAGCTTTTGAATTTGTATCACCAACAATAATCCTAGAAGGATAAAGATTATCATATAATGATTTTCCTTCTCTTAAGAACTCAGGCGAAAAAATAATCTTATCAGTATTATGATTTTTTCTTAATTTTTCGGTATGACCTGATGGAATAGTTGATTTAATTATTATATATGCATCTGGATTGATGTTTAATGCCTTTTCTACAACTGAATCTACTGATGAAGTATCAAATTCATTATTTTGTTCTTCAAAATTTGTTGGAGTAGAAATTATTATAAAATCTGCGCTTTTAAATGCTTGCTCATAATTCTCTGATGCAGAAAATTGTAATTCTTTATTTTTGATAAATTTTTGAACATCTTTTTCATTAATTGGTGATTTTTTATTATTAATTAGATCAACTTTATTTTTATCTATATCAATGAAAAATACATTATTTCTCTGTGAAAGTACTAAACCCAATGAGATTCCAACATAACCAATGCCAACAACAGCGATATTGTATTTCTTTAACGCCTTAATCAAGATTTTTATATAAAGTTAAAAACATAGTATATATTAATTAACTATTGCTGACTTCGATAAAATGGTACCCAGAGCCGGACTTGAACCGGCATGCAGTTGCCTGCGAGGGATTTTAAGTCCCTTGTGTCTACCAATTCCACCACCTGGGCTAGTAAATTCACAACGTAATTATATGTCAATGATTATTGGACGGCTATAATTGATAAAGAAATATTTGAGACAGTATCTTTTGGTTTTGATGTATCGTCAATTTCGGATAAAGAAAAAATTAATCTTAAAAAATTTAATGGTTCCATTTTTTTATTTACTATTAATGGCATTATTGCTGCTTCTTCATTACTCCATTTAAATTTTATTTTATCTTTATTATCGCCAATTACAATTTCACCAGAGTTAGCAGGTATGCATGTCTTTGATGAAACCAGTGAGGATACTGCCTCAGAGTGATCAAAATCTTTTTTTAGACTAAATTTTTCAAACTTTTTTCCACCAGTGAATGATTCATATGAAAAGTTTTTAATATTATTGTGAGTAAAGATAAAGTTGCCGAAGCGAATTAATGCATTCTTCTTCTTCCAATCTAGGAATCTATAATTTAATTTTATTTTCTCTTTATCATCATAAATAGTTATTAGCTTTTCTATTGTTGCAAAACCAATATTAATTTTTGTTGATACAAATAAAGTATTTTTTGAATATCTTATTTTAGGCTCACAAATAAAATAATCTGTATACCTTCTTCGGTCAACAGGAACCTCTAATAATAGTCCACCTGAAAAAAAGTCTGCACCATATTCTATATTCTCATAATTTGTTGCAGGTATTGATCCAATAAATTTATTATATTTGTGTTTTTTAAATGATAAAGAATTTATTGCTAATCCCTTCTTTTTATTCAATTCAAGCTTAAGAAATTTAGTTTTTATATTTACAAAATTTGAATCCTTATCATTGATGACTTTTCCACTAAATAAATTCTTATTATCTATAAGTAAAGACTTCGAGCATTTATATTGTTCATAGCTGGATGAAACATTTATCTCTTTACACAATCTAATTATCTTATTTTTAGTTGCTTTCCATCTTTTATATGTAATGTGAGTTCTCAAATCACTCGACCACAATTCGCAAAGCTGAATCCAATAGTCATCTCTATTTTTATAATCTTTACTAATTTTCTTTAAGATTCTGTGGCAAATTGTGTTAATCCATACATCATCTCTTCCAGATAAAGCCCATCTTGAGAGATTATATTTTGGTTGTTTTTTTACTGGAGCTGGGTATGAACAAGAATTTAATTTTTTTGCACTTCCACCCTTATATATACTATCTGTTATCAATTCAGATGGTTTCTTAAAAATAAGTCCATTCTTCATTAGTTGTTTTATGAGTAGTTGGATTCTTTTCCATTCGTCCAATCCTTTCGTTAGAGACTCGTCCTTAAATCTTCCTGGCCTGTAGTTAAAAACTTCAGCATCATTTGAATATATAGGTAGGTTTATATTAAATTTATTCTTATAAAGAGACAAATTCTCGAGGTATTCGTCTAAAGAAATTTCTCCATGCGCATACCTTTGGAATCTTTGAAACAATATTGAATCTGACCATAATAATTTAATTCTGTTTGTATTAGTACCCCTAGCATATTTAATTTCTTCGACATGTCTGAGGTCTTTATTTTTTGCAAGAGCAATATTATTTCTTTCCATTATGATTGCCTCGTACCCGGAATCATAATAAAAGTCTACAACCCCTGATGAAAAGCTCATTTCATTAACTAATGCTATTTTTGGAATAATGCCCAGAATTGATTTGTATTGTTCAATGCCTAAGATTTGATTTTTTAGATTTAGTTCATATGGCACTAATGGTCCAATTATTTGACAATATCCACTTCCAACAAGCTCCAAAAGTCCTTTTTTGTTTAAAATTTTAAATTCACTAACCCATTTTGGATCAACTAAAGATATATCAAGTAAGGACTTTCCACTAATTTCAATAGCAGTCTTAATGTTGAGACTTTTTATCATGTGTAAAAGTGGCCAGTAACACTTCTCAAGAAGTTTATTGATTTGATCTTTTTCAATAGAAGAAAATGAGGTATTAATGTGAAAAAGTAAATACCCTTTATTTTTATTTAGATTTAATTTGACGTTCATATTTGCTTTTTACGTACTCAAGTCATTTAAGATCTCTTTCCAACCTGATCCCCAATTTTGATTTTGTTGACAATCACTCTTCTCAATTAATTTAAAGTTACTAACTACTTTTGTAATTTCTGATAATTTTGGATTTGTTATTGAACCCAAATTATACCAATTATTGTTATTGTTAGAATTTGATCTGATCATATCAAAGTCATGTATATCATTATCATAATTAAATAAAATTAATCCAATTTTACCCAAATATTCTATCTCTTGAATTGTTGTACCCAAAGCGGTAAAAATTATGTATGAGTTATAAATGTAAGAAATTGTTTCATTAACAGGGCCTATAACCTCAAGCTGCTCATATTTATCTTCAAAAAAACTTTTAGTTTTTTTAAATCCAGGACCAACAATTAATCTAGCTTGATTTAAAAGTGAAAGTGATTTTAATTTATCGAGAACTAATGAGGACAAATCGTTTGGATCTGAGCCGCCAAATGTGATGAGGATTTTTTTAAATTCTTTATTTTTTGCAAAAGAATTCGGAATAATGCTGAAATTCCTTCCATAAAAAATTTCAACCTGACTTTTTTTTTCGTTTATTAAATCTTTATCAAAATAGAACGATGGGAATATCAAATAATCAAATTGGGACACCCAATTTTCAGTTGAGTCAATTGCAATGCTCTTTGACGATCTTTTTAAAAAAGATTTTAATTCTTTAATTTCTTTTTTCTTAGAGTCAACAACAAAAAGGTTGAATTTATTTTCTGTCCGAGATAATTCATCCTCTGAAATAAAATTTAAATTATTTTTTTTATAAAAATTCTTTTGAATTTCATTTAAATGTAGAAATCTTACATCCATATTTTTGAAGTAATTTTCGTAAATTCTTTTAACTCTAAACAAATGACCGAATCCCCTTTTAAATGAACCATCGGCGTAAAAAACAATCATAAGGAGAATTGAGTTAAGGTTTATAGTCTTTTCTTACAGAAATAAAAGGTCTTAAGCCATCTTTAGGATCTGCTCTCCATTCTCTTTCCGATATTTCTGATTTAGCAGGTTCCTTAAAACATGATCCAATGAAATTCTCGGATTCTTTGCAAATTTTTATTGTTTTTGCTGCATCAGAAGGAAGCCAACAATGACCAGGAGCAAATTCCTCACCTTTTCCATCTAGATCAATGTGCATCTCAACAGTAGTAGCTCCCCATCTGAGTACTGAACTTACAATCACATTAAGATTTCTGGAATGATCAGACCATCCGATTGGCCAATTAAAAATATCTTTCATGTGACCGATTGCACCTAAGTTTACTTCGTGATCTTGAACTGGATACGATGAAACGCAGTGAAGTATTGTAAGATCATCGCATCCATTATTTTCAATAAAATTTACTGAATCTTTTACTTCATCAATATTTGCCATTCCTGTAGATATTATCAATGGCTTTTTAGTTAAGCAGCATTCCATTAGCAATTCTTTCCATAACAATTCATATGATGCAATCTTGAAGAAATCAACGAATTCGTTGCACTCGCTTACTGCTTCAATGTAAAAAGGTGTAATACCGAGTTTGAGATCTATCTCATCACATTTTTGCTTAATTTTTGGCAAAAAATCTAGAGGAAAGGTCCATTCTTTTCTTGACATGTGTTCTTTGGATTTACTTAGTATTTCAGGTGCATATAGTTTATCTATCTCAAATGCTTGGAATTTAATTGCATCAAAACCGGACTTCTTTGCTGATTCAACTAACTTTAAACACCTATCTAGATTTTTTGAATGATTTGAGGATACTTCAGCTATAAAAAACATATTTAAACTTACTCCTATATAACCACTAAATCTTTATGCATTTCATTTATAGCATTAATTGCATTTTCTTGAGCGGTCTCTCTACTATCACCAACTGCAATTATAACCCCACTTCTTCCAGGATGGCTTGTAGGTGCGGCAATTTTATCACCAATTGAGGTTCTAAGTTTTGCTAATCTTACTCCCTTCATATTAGAAATTTTTTTCATATCTGGGATCCTTTTCACAATACCTTTATCAGAAAATAAATATCTTTGACAAACAAAATTAGCATCTTTTGATTGAATGTCGTTTAAGTTAATATTTTTTCCAATTGCTAGATCAATTGCTTTACCAACAAAATCTACTCCTGTATTTAGAGGTATTTCATGTGTACAAAAATAACCACCGCTTAACCGAGTTGCAATTTCAATTATAATTGGGTCAGAAGAATTATCTTTAAAAACAATATCTCCTTTTATTACTCCAGAATCAATTTTTAATATATTTGCTATTTTAGATATTACTTTTTCAATATTTAATATTTGTTCTTTTTCAAGTGAAGCAGGTAAATCTCCACCATTTTCAATTATATTTGGAGCATATTTTTCCAGAAACTCATAATTTCTATCAGATAGGCCAATTGTATATGACTTACCATCTATAATTAGACTCTCAGAACTTATTTGAGGACCTTTAATAAATTCTTCGATCATTACTCTATTCGAAGGAGAAAATTTTTTAGCTTCATTAAATGACTCTATTAGATTATTGTCGATATTAATTTTTTGAACTCCCCTTGAGCCTCTACTATCAACTGGTTTAATAACAAATTCCTTTTCATTAGAGCTAATAATTCTGTTTAAATCGTCATGAGAAAAAATCTCTTCATACCATGGAATATTTATATTATTTTCTTTAAAGGTATCTTTCATTAAGACCTTATCAGATGATGTAAGAGCAGCATTTATTGGTATTCCTGGTAGATCAAGAGATTTTGCGACAGAGGCAACGCTTAAAGGGACATCTGAAGCAACACTTATCACTCCTGAAATCTCATGTGTATTTTCATGAAATTCTTTTGAAAGTTTTACACAACTATCAACGTCGTATGTACTGCATACAATTTTATATTCACAATACTGAAAACATACACAATCAGGATCCAAGTCAATAACTGCTGTTTTCAAGCCCATTGACTTTGCATTTTTTACTGCAGGTAGAGCTTCATCACCTCCTCCAATAAACAGTATTAACTTCATTAAAAGTATAAGCCGCCATTAAGATTTAATGTTTGTGCGGTAATATATTTACTGCTTGAACTTGCAAGAAATAAAACGGAATCAGCAACCTCATTATATGTACCGAATCTATTTAATATTATGTTTTCACAAGCTTTTTTTACTGAAGGGTCTTGCAATGCGTTTGCAGCCATCTCAGATTCAATAAGACCAGCAGATAAAGTATTGCATCTTATATTGTATTGTGCACCAAATCTTGCAATAACTTGCCCGAGAGATATTAAGCCTGCTTTACTTGCAGCATAATGTGCAGTTCTTGGACCACCATATTGTCCACTAACTGAACCAATGTTTATAATTGAACCGCCGTTTTGTTTCATTAGGTATAGAGCTTCTTGAGAACATATAAATGGACCTTTTAAGTTTACATCTATAACATCATCCCAATCTTTATCTTTAATCTTATCAAAATCAGTGGGTTTATTAATTCCAGCATTATTAACTAAGATATCAAGTTTTTTATATTTCGTTTCAATATTTTTCATAACTTTACAAACTTGTTTTCTGTCTCGAACATCTGACTTAAAAGCAGATACGTTTTGCTTATTTCTATTTAAATCTTTCAAAACAGATTCAGCTACTTTTTCGTCACGAGAATATGTAAAGATAACGTTTGCTCCTAATGATGCAAATCTCGATACAATTGATTTACCAATACCTCTACTTCCTCCTGTAACCAGCACTACCGAATCTTTAAATTCATTTAAATCCATTTTCCAGTTAACCTAATATTTCTAATGCTTTTTTGACTATGTGATCTTTACTAATTCCATATTTTTCAGCTAGTTCATCGGGCTCGCCAGATTCACCAAATGTATCATTGACACATAAATCGAATATTTCACAATTCTTTGAAGTTGAAAGAGCCTCACATGTAGCGCTGAACAATCCTCCATAAACATTATGATCCTCAGTGACTAAAATTTTAGGAGATATTTCAATGCAATCTTCAAGCAAGTTTTTATCAATTGGCTTAATTGTTGACATATTAACTACTCTTACGTTTATATTTTTATTGAGTAACTCTTCTGCTGCTTCAATAGCTCTGTGGGTTTGAATACCACAAGCAACTATTGTCATATCAGTACCCTCTTTAAGGATTTTTCCTTTTCCAATTTCAAACTTGTATTTACTATCTAAAAATCTTGGTGTTTCACTCCTACCAGTCCTCATATAAACCGGTCCTATAAAGTTAGCAATTGCTTTTACAGCTTGTTTCATCTCATGGGGATCTGATGGCGATATTACTGTCATGCCTGGTATAGAGCGAAAAACGGCAATATCCTCTAATGACTGAGCAGACGCTCCATCAGGACCAACATCAAGACCTGGATGACTAGCTACAATTTTTACATTTCTGTTTGCATATGCAATTGAAAGTCTTGCCTGTTCTGCAGCCCTAAAACAAAAAACAGCAAAAGTAGTTACAAAAGGTATTAATCCTGCATCAGCCATACCTGCTCCCACTGACATCATATTTTGCTCAGCAATACCCATTTGAAAAAATCTTTCTGGAATAGCTGTTCTAAAATGATGGACTCCAGTGCCGCCTGCTATATCAGCATCAAGCACTACAATCTTTTTGTTAAGTTTTGCTTCTTCTGTCAATGCTTTTCCGAAAGCTTCTCTTAAAGTATCGCCAGATGAGCCAATTAATGATGGAGTAATTTCATTTTTTTTATTCATAACTTATTTACGCCATACTTATTTAAAAAACTTTGAAATTCCTCTTTTTCATAGCCAATATCCGAGAAAGATAGTTCTAATTCTTCATAACTCATTGTAACGCTTCCATGCCATTTAGGAACATTCTCCATGTATTTAACTCCTTTTCCTTTTATGGTATTTGCTATTATTACGGATGGCATATTTTGATTGGAAATTGATTCATCAATAGAATTATAAATTTCATCAATATCATGCCCATTAATTTCAACTACGTTCCATCCAAAACTTGACCATTTGTCACCCAAAGGTTCAAGGTTACTTATATTTATATTAAGGTCATCGCTTTGCATTTTATTATAGTCAATAATGGCACATAAATTACTTACGTTATGATGAGCAGCTACCATTGCTCCTTCCCATATTTGACCTTCTTGTAACTCACCATCGCCGAGAATAGTAAATACATTTTTTGTTACGCCTAAGTTTTGAGCAGCCATTGCATTTCCAATTCCAACAGAAAATCCCTGGCCGAGTGAACCAGTACTTGATCCAAGCCATGGAAGTTGTTTTACATCTGGATGTCCTTGCAATCTTGAATTAATTTTTCTAAACGAAGTAATTTCATCCTTATTAATAAGACCATTCATTGCAGCGACAGCATATAATGCAGGACATGCATGCCCCTTCGAGAGAATTAATGCATTTTTATCAAACTCATGTTTATAATTTTCATCCCATTCAAGAAATTCATTTGCTAATACAGACAAAATATCGATCACAGATAATGATCCACCTGGATGACCTGATCTAGCAGTATATATCATCAAAAGTGTTAAAGCCCTTGCCTCTTTTTGATATGCTAAATAATCTTTTTGCTTCATTTATTAATTGTCCTTAAAAACTTCTTAGATTATGCAATTAATTCATCAAAAGATAAAATTTCAACATCTAAGTTATATTCCCTGATCTCATTAATAATTTCGTTTTTATACGCACGAGATGAAATAACAATAGCTTCTGGATCTAGGTTCTTGATTTCAGAAGTGAATAATATTTTCTTACCATGTAACTCACTTACAAAATTTGGAAGATTTTTATCTACTAATCCATGCAACAATGACGTATCAAGATTTCCATTCACCACAATGCTGTCAAAAATTCTTCCAGCTCCCCAAAAAACCACTCTCTTTTTTTTACAAAGAAGGGAAATTCTCTTTGATGCATGTTTTATTTTTTCATAATTAATTCTTAATTTTTTGGAGTATTCCTCATGCATATCTAAAATTAATTTGCTTTTCTCTTCCCTTCTAAAATCAACTTTTTTGGTTTTTTTTCCAGTTTTACAAACTATTCTTATATTGTCATTATCTATAAAAACACCATCCTCTAAAATACAGAATCCGCTCATCTCAATTAAATCCCTAAAAGTTTCCTCTGAGTAATGAAATAAATGCTTATCAATGAAAAATTCTTCAACTAAGTTATCTTGATTTATTGAGAACAAATTAGGTACTTCAAAATAACATATAGAATCTTCTTTCATCCATCCTCTTATATTTTTTAATGTTTGACTGGGTGACTTTAAATGCTCAATAGTATGCGCACTGTAGGCTACATCAAAAGAATTCTTTTTAAAATCAATGTTTTCAACTCTTTCAAAAATACATTCAAGATTTGGATTTTTTTTATAATCCTCAATAACTCTCTTGTCTGGCTCAACAGCTGTAATCTTAAGGTTTGGATATTTTTCATATAATGCGTTTATCAGTGAACCTCTGTTGGAGCCTATATCAATAAAATTTAAATTATTAGATAAATCTACAAACTTTTCTAAAATCTCAATTGATTTTTCAGTAATAAAGGCTTTGCCATATCTTATGTTTCCCCAAGCAGCACCAGAAGTAACTCTTTTTGGGCGATTTTGAACGTGATCAATCCTTGGAAGACTTTGCGATAAAGAGCAATTGTTACAAATATAAACATTCAAACCTCTTAAAGAATCTGGAACCCTATATGCCAGAGAAAAGTCATTAACTCCGCAGTTATCACAGACAAAATTATTTTTAATATCTAACTTCATAATCTTCTTCGTTTAGGTAATTAAAAAAATCCATTGTTTCTTTTGAAATCTTCCAAAAAGACTCTTGTTGACTAGCATTTAGTGAAAATGACTTCGGAATATTGACATTATGAGGAGTCTTTAAAGCCTCAAAGTAATCAGGATTATATGGAAGTTCCATAAAATCAATTAAACTTTTATATATATCTATACTATGTGTTAATTCTTCTAGCTTAATTTGTATTGATTCGCTTTTTCCAAATCCACTTAGCTCTTTATTTATTAATTTATTTATTTCAGTCCAGTGAACACAAATCTGCTCATATTGATTTAAACGCATGAAATTTGATTCTTTGCCTTTATATTTCAATATTGGCCACCAATATTTTTTTTCAGGAGGAGGAATATCTTTTTCATTGAATATTGAGTCATATAAAATTTTCACACATTTTGGACTATAACATTCGTCATTTAACTTATTAAAATATGAACTTGTTACTCTTCGGCCATCTCTGATTAAATGAATAAATTTCGCATCAGAAAAAATTTCTTTAAGTGGCTTAATTAGCCAAGAAATTTTGTTGCTAGAATCCACCCAAACCGATTTATCTGAGTATTTTATTGAGGCTGAATACGTTGAATTGATTATATCCTTGACAGTTTTCTTATCTACTTGACCCATTACATATTTAGTTGCTAGAGGCTGGATAATATTGCATAAATACTCATGGTGTACTTCGACATCATCAAATTGACTAATCAATCTTTCCATCATTTGGCTTCCGGATCTTCCGCTAGAAATGATAAATATAGGTCTCGTCATAGCTTAAGTAGCATATAAGTTTGAAACTGATTGGCTATCAGTTTTTAATAAAATCAATTCCAATTTAAAAGGTATAAATATTTCAGTTAAATTTAGTTCTGTGCATTCATAAAAGCACATAAAAGAACAAATCATAAGTAAACCCCACTAAAGGCATGAATTATATTGCATATTTTTTATTAATCAAAACCCTGGAGGCTGAAGCCGGAATCGAACCGGCGTAAACGGCTTTGCAGGCCGCTGCATAACCACTCTGCCATCCAGCCTAATGATTGCAGAGTTTATTGCATAAGAATAATAAATAAAAGGAGAAATTATGTTTTTTTGTTGTCATAGTAACTAAGACGTTCAATATCATCTTCAATAACTAATTCACCATACTGTATTTCAATTATATGACACTCTTCATCAAAAGGATTTACAATTTGATGCCAGTGACCTTCATCAACGATGAATTTATCAAATTTATTTAATATTATTTTTTCTTTTTGATTTGGGTCTTGATTTGAATATATAACCTCACATGAGCCTTTTGTTACAAGCCAAATTTCATTTCTGTGTTTATGTTTCTGAAAACTCATTCCTTTCTTTGGGCTCACAATAAGCTCTTTTACTTTTACCTCTTTTGAATCATAAAAATTATGAAAGGTGCCCCATATACGTTCTTCACTATCATATTTCCAATTTTTAAGAAGTGATGAGGAGGAGTTTTTTTTATTATCTCCTCCAACTCCAAACCTAAACTCTATGTTTTCAACGACCATTTCAGGAATATTATCTTTATTTCTATCGCCTCCGTTACAAAAAATTATTTCCTCATTGGGATATTTGTTTTTGATCTTTTCTAATGCATCTATACAACTTCCATTTTTATCATCTTTAAAAGTAATAACCTCGTCAACAGTCTCAAGATTTATTAAGATATCTCTTCTTTCTTCTATGCTCATAAACACTTTTTTTTTCTTATTAACTAGCCATTCATCACTATTTAAGGCAACAATGAGATAATCTCCAAGATCTTTTGCAGATTTTATATATGAAATGTGACCAGAGTGAATAGGATCAAATCCACCACTTATAACTATAATTTTCATTTTTTAAATACGTTTAGAGTATATTCATACCCTGTATAAATAGTAATTAAAGTAGCAATTATTAAAAAAATATCACTTATCAATATAAGCAGATTAAAGCTGATAGTTAGCGCGAATAAATATGATCCGATAGAAAACAACTGGAGTGAGGTTTTTATTTTAGCTAAATAAGTAACTTTTGTTCTATCAGATATATTGTTTTTTGAGGAATAATCTCTCAATGCTGCGATCCCTATTTCTCTAGCAATAATAAGAGAACTCAAGAGTGCTATTAAGAAACTATCAAGTTCAACAGATAGTCCAATTAAAAGAAATACTATGAGAATTTTATCAGCAATGGGATCAAGGATTTCACCAATTTGCGATTCAGCATTATATTTTCTTGCAAGATATCCATCAAAGTAATCTGTTAAGCCAGCTAAAAAAAATAATATGATACAAACTAAATAATTACCAAATATTAAAAATAGAAAAATAATTGGAGCTAAAAATATCCTTGCAACCGTAATAAAATTAATAAAATTAGTCATCATTCAATTTTTTTAATATTTTCTTAGCTATCTTCTCATTTATACCTTTGACAGTCATTAAATCTTTAATATCTATCAATTTAATATTTTTTATACTTTTATATTTTCGTAAAAGACGGTTTTTTAAAATTGGTCCAATGCCCTCGACAGAATCTAATTCTGATTTACGAATTGTTTTTCTTTTTTTCTTTCTTTGAGCTTGAATCGCGAACCTATGAGACTCATCTCGCATTTCTTGTAAGATTAAAAAAGCTTTTGAATTTTTATCAAGTTCTAATATTCCATCTCTGCTAATAATTGTTTCAGTTGCTCTAATTCGTTTATTTCCTTTTACAATAGATATGGCTTTAAGATCTTTATGATCTGACTTATCTAGGACCTTATTAATAGATTTTAATTGATTTTTACCTCCATCAATTAATAATAAATCCGGTTTTGTTTTTGGATCATCAAAATATTTTATTCTTCTTTCTAGAATGTGCTCGAGGGAACCTACATCGTTTCCTGATAAAAAATTTGGGATATTAAAAAGCCTATAACTTTTCTTTTCAGGTCCATTCTTTGTGAAAACTATACATGATGCTACACCATTTTCGCCTGATATATGACTAACATCATAAGCCTCAATTCTATTAACTTCTTTTTTATTTATATATCCACATAATTCATTGAATGCAAATGTATATTTATCCTCTTTACTAATATGGTTTTTTATTACCTGCTGAGCATTAATTTTGCATAAATTAAAGATTGGTCTTATAGACTTGTTTGTTGTGTGTGTGATTCTTACTTTCTTTTGATGTTTTTGTAGAAACATTTCCTCAAGAATTCCTTTGTCGCTCAACTCATAAGCGCATAAAACTTTCTTAGGAATGTCTATTTGATTTTCATAAAAATTAAATATTGCACTCTGGTATACCTCATCAAGAGAGCTATAAAGAGCCTGTTTTATTAAATGTGTCTTCGTACCTCTGATCTTTCCATTTCTTACAACAATAATTGAAACTCCTAAATAACTCATTTCAGAACTTACAGCGAAAATATCAATATCATTTGCTAACGTCACCACTGATTGTTCTTCTTTTAAAAGTTTAAGTCTGTTAAGACGATCTCTGATTTCAGCAGCCTTTTCAAACTCAAGCTTTAATACTGCTTTTTCGATATCGCCCATTAATCTTTGGACAGTTTTTGTATCGGAAGAAGTGAGAAAAGATTTTGCACTTGAAATATCCTCAAAATAATCAACTTTATTTATTTTTTGGACGCATGGTGCTGAACATCTCTTCATCTGAAATTCAATACATGGTCTTGTTCTATTAGCAAAAGTATTATCACTACAATTTCTGACTTTAAAAATT
>Ga0160422_10000069_pt1 | contig 53512 bp, 83 predicted proteins | sample Fk160mmetaG_FD_108192 | JGI IMG/M metagenome (GOLD analysis project Ga0160422, IMG submission 108192) | Marine microbial communities from the Central Pacific Ocean - Fk160115 60m metaG | ecosystem: Environmental > Aquatic > Marine > Oceanic > Photic zone | place: The Central Pacific Ocean... | reverse complement strand
TGAGATGTCTGTATCACCCCAAGTGTCACCTGTTTTAGTACGGCAATGCAAAACATGTCTGTGATATGTGCGGCTAATCTCTACACCATCATCTTTCACGATTGTTGCCTTGCGAACTTGAACGTTTTTATGTTCGCCCCTAACTTCGCAGTCATATTCAAATTCTTTAGTTAAAGCCATTTTAGTCTCCTATATTATCGTGGCGGTATTGCCACCTGTCCAACCCAACTTCCAGACGGGTTAATTAACTTACTCTATATACTACTGAACCAATTAAAAATGACAATGATGCGGCTCCATTTGATAAAGCACTTGCGCCGCCATCATTACCTGCATAAAGTCTAAATTCTGTAGCGTTCTGAAACACATAAGCCAGTACCATACCCGGTGCATCCACAGGTATGGTAAAATATGTAAGCGCACCGCCTCTCAAAGCTCCTCCTGATTCGTTAACTGATGTAAAAGGCAAGCCTGTGATTTGAACATGCGCTCCCGTGCTTGTTGCACTACTAAATTGTATAAAGAAAAAAGCCTCTACTACATTCCCTATTTTTTGGTAGTTTCCATTTTGATATGCATAAGATGGGCTTGACCACCCTGCCGCTACAACAGGTGTCCAAGTTCCTTCTTCATAGTCATCAAGAGCATTAGCCGTCGCAGTGTCGCCGTTGAATGTGATGCCGCCACCTGAAAGGACACGCATACGTTCTGAACCAGCCGTTTCAACGGTAACGGTGTCTGCCGACGAAAACCTAATTGCAGTATTTGTATCGCCTAAATGAATTATTTTATCAGATATTGTTACATCACCAGTAGCTGTCACATCTTTTGTAGAGATGTCTCCAACTTCTAGTTCTGGCTTTGGACCATCGCCAATATAACCCATTAGGTAATCTCCAATATAGACAATGCAACATCACCAGAAGATGCTGTGTTTGTTGTTACCTTCAATACGTCTGATGCTTCCATAACAACCTTTTGGTCGCCGCCTACAACAACTAATGTGCTACCCACTGGAATAGGAGCAGCTTTAATTAAATAAATATTATCTCCATCATTATTTTCTAATTGAACATCTGCAGTAATTTGTGATGTAACAATATTAGCAATAGACAAACCAATGATTGTAGTTTCAGTTGAGCTAGGACAAGTATAAATAGTAGCTGGGCTTGTCCCAACAGCTGTATCTGTTTTTATTTTAAATGCGTTAGCCATAGCTTATTATACTCCAAAAGTTATCCTAATGCAATGGCAAATGCCACAGCTGCAGCGTTTGCATTAGATATAGATGTAGCCATTGTAGCTGATAGTGAAGGAACTAAAGCAGATACTGTAGCTATTTGTGTGTTACTATTATTAATACTTGTAGCCATTGTAGCTGACAAAGCTGGAACTAAAGCAGATACTGCAGCTATTCTAGTTTCAAGTGTAGCTGATGTTGTTGCACTAGCTGCTGCCAAAGCAATAGTATTGACAGACGCTATAGCATCTAAATTAGTTTTTGTTAATACTGATACCGCAGCTACTCTAGTTTCTAATGCTGCAGATGTACCAGCACTTGCAGCTGCTACTGCTATAGTATTTACTGATGCAATAGCATCTAAGTTAGTTTTAGTTAATACTGATACTGCATCTATTCTTGTATTTAAAGTTGCTGAAGTAGATGCAAAGGTAGAAGATACTGTAGCTATTCTTGATTCTAGTGTTGCAGAAACTGTAGCAATACTAGTAGCCATAGTAGCTGATAAGGCTGGAACTAAAGCAGATACTGCAGCTATACGTGTTTCTAATGTAGCTGATGTACTAGCACTAGCAGCCGCTAATGCAATTGTATTAACGGATGATATGGCATCTAAATTAGTTTTGGTAAGAACAGATACAGCATCAATGCGTGTATTAAGTGTTGCAGATGTTGAAGCAAAAGTAGAGGATACTGCTGCAATTCTAGTTTCAAGGTTAGCAGATGTAGCTGCGCTTGCTTTTGTTTCTGTAAGAACTGATACTGCATTAATGCGTGTTTCAAGTGCTGCTGAAGTAGAAGCAAAAGTAGAGGATACTCCTGCAATACGTGTTTCTAGTGTAGCAGAAAGTGCAGCAACTGTAGAAGATGTAGCAGCAGGTTCGCCACCAACCAATATATTTGTCGCATCTACTGTTGTTGCACTTATTGTGCCAGCACTAACAGTTGTAGCAAATAAATTTCCAGTTCTAAGACTGCTTACGCTTACATCCTGAAACACCAAAGTTGTTGCATCAAGTTTATCAGTTGTAATACTAGTAGCTGTAAGTCTAGTAGTTGATACTTCAACAGCGTTTAATACAGAAACATCAATACCATCTATAGAAAAACCTGCAGCAGATACAGTGCCTGTTACAGTTAAATTACCATTGACTTTTGTTTCATTTTGAGAAAGAGAAAGAGCAGTGTTAACTCCATTTCCATCTTGTATATTTCTTAGTGTTCCATCAATACCTGCATTATCAACACTTGTATTTATTTTTAACAAGTCTTTATAAGTATTTGCAATTTTTTTACCTGTAAATGTACTCATTATACTGTATTCCAAAACTTATCAAGAATGTCCCATTGATATATAGTTGTATGAATTTGGTCTGCATTTTCCCAATTTACATTTCTATCAAAATTAGGTTCTGGTCTTGCGTTCATTACATACTGACTATTATCACGTAAGTCAGGTGTTTTATTTTGTGGATGTATTACCCTATCATAAGCCCCATCCCAATCATTAGGACAAACCCATAAATCAAAACTATTTTTGCGTAATCTACTTCTTGGAAAAGAAAATCCACAAATGTCACACTCTGCTTTTGTATATTTACCACGAGCCATTTAAATATTTGGTAGCCACGCAGATACTGGAACAGCCGAAACTAAAGCAGGTCTTTGTGGTCTAGCATCCTTTATATTTTCATCATCTTTAACAGAAGCTATTCTATTTTGAGGATGATTGTTTAAATCATATTTACCTTCATAATCTGCAGGACAGACCATCATTCCATAACTATTCTTTTTTAGCTCACGTAATTCATAACGAAAACCACAAATATCACAAATACCTAATGTTTTTCTTGCCATTATACATAGTTCAGACGAGGTGTAATATGCATACTTGCACGTTCTTTATCTTCTTCTTGCGCCCTCATTAGCCTTTCTTCATATTCTTGTTTTAACATTTGAATACGTCCTGCATCTACGCCGGGTCGTTTCATAGACATAAAGTAAGCTGTGCCAGCAGTAAGGCAAGGTAAGAATCTACGAGATACATCTGCATTTTGATTTGACCTTGTTACATCTTGTATGTATTTTACAGTTTCAAACTTAACAACATCTGTGCTATTTTCAGGAACAGGCCACAAGAACACAACAGATTTATCACGTTCCCTTCTAACAGCAAACTGTGTTGGTCTGCCTGTCTGACCTTTACGAGGAACTTTTAAATACTCCTCCATGCTAATACGTTCAAGCTGTAAATCAATATTACTTCTATTTACTACAGCTTCAAGCACATCAATATTTTCTGAACCAAGGTCATAACTAGTTGTGCTTGTTGTCACAGTTACAGCAGTAGTACCAATTGTCCAAAGTTGGATACCACGATTTTGCCAATCTTGTAAAAGTAAGTTAATAGACCTACGAGCAGAACGAGGCTCTTCACCAAGCGTGGCTTCACCTCCTATCATTTCCATAGCTTCTTGGATTACCTCATCAATGTCCATTGAAAAACTATATGTACCTGATGTCGCCATTTATGGCCTCCTTGCTCTTCTTTTATTTGTCTTCCTTTTCTTTTTCTTTTGAGGAGGACGTTTAATTTGTTTACCTATTGATGCTCTTGATACAACCATAATTATCCTAGTTTAAAATATATTAATATTGTTAAAATAACAACACCTATAATAGCAGCAACTATACCAGCTGTTTGAAAGTTGTCTATTCTTTCTTGACGTTTTTGTCTTGCTATTCTAGCTCTTTCTTTCTCAGCTTCTTTTTCTTCTTGGATACGTTTAGCTCGTTCATTAATAATCTCTTGCCATGTTCCGTGTCCAAACCTGTGGTCAACTAATTGACGCATCTCATCCATTTGTTCTTTAGCGAGCTTTGCATCAATAACAGTAGACGCTGCATCTTTTGTTTGTCCTATAATAGATTTATTACTAAACCTATCTTTTTGAATTTGTTTCTCACCTAGAAACATTCCATCAATAGCCCCAGCAATATCTCTTATATCATTTGCAGTTTGTATATTAGATTTAATAAAGTCAACAGACTTTTGTACTAATGCAATACCTGCAAGTCCTGTACTAATGGGGTCCACGTAATCATCCTCTCTTTCTCTTTGATTACCATTTAACTTTATGACTCCAATATTTTGCACTTAGTTTTGTTGTGGGTTTACCTTGTGCATTATGTCGTGCATAGTAAGACCGCTTACGTGCTTTATCTTTAGCAGTCTTTGGATTTTTGCCAGCACCTTTAACGCCTTGCTGACCAAAACGAATAGTTTTTATTTTATCACCCTCTTTAGCCACAACAACATGAGATTTAGTTTTGTGATTAGGAGTACGTTTTGGTTTGTTATAACCAGTTACTCCTACTTTTGCTAATCTTGGGTCTTTCTTTTTAGACATTAGTATAAACGATTATGCGGTGCGCCACCTATTTTACCGCCCTTTTTAGCTGATATAGATTTTCCTTTTTTAATTTTTTTCTGGTCTTTTTGTTCTTTTAAAATAGTTCCTAGCAAACTACCTGTACTTCCTTTATCTTTTTTAGCCATTTTATTTCTCCTTAGTATATCCTGTTATGTGGTGCTTTACCAATCTTACCGCCTTTTTTAGCTTTACGATATTTTGCTGTTTTCTTTGCTATAGCTTTAGGCTGCTTAACAAATTGCTTTCCTGCCTTAGTTCCTTTTCTTTTAGCTCTCGAAGTCGCCGCATATTCCTGTGGGGTGAGTGCCTTAATAGCCGCCTCTGGTAAGTATCTTTCGCCCGTCTTGCTTGACTTCTTACCACTTTTTGTTCTCCACTTTTGTTTTGTCCAGTTGGTAAGAGATTGTTGTGACTTTGCTTTTGCCATATATCATTCTACTATTTGTAGCCTCCACCTGCATCTTTATAAGCTTTCGCAAGCATCTGAGCTTTACGAGCAGACCACTGACCGGGTTTACCACCTTTACTACCAGCTTTAATACGATTAAACTGCCGCTTTCTCATTTCTGGTTTTGTATAGTTACCTGCTTCATTAACACGGCTTTTAGGTTTACCGCCTTTTTTTAATTTTATACTAGATAAAATTTTAGATTGTTTAGCGTGAGTTTTACTAGCCTTTGCTAAACCTTTAGCTACTTTTTTAATTTTCTTTTTATCTTTATCACCATAAACAATTTGACCCCCTTTAGCTAAAGAAACACCTCTACCTAAAAGAATATCTTTTTGAGTAACTTTACCATCACCACTTAAATCAGGAAATTTTTTTGCCATTATATTGACCTCGCTGCTCCTTTGCCTTTACCTGTAGGACGACCATTAATTAAACCACCAGTACTTTTAAAAACATAAGAGCCATCTTTTTGTTTTTTTCCACCTACTTTTTTCATAACTTCTTCAACGCCTTCTTCTTTAAAACGTTTAGTTAAGTCCATAGCATCTTGGTCTACAGTTTTTCTTTTTCTGCTAGGATTATTTTTTCTTCTTAATTCTTCATCATTAGGATTACTCATTCTTTTTCCCATTATCTTTTCATTACCTTTCCACCACCACGGAGAGCTACGCCCATACCACGAAGTTTGCCTCCTTTTTTTAGTTCTTCTTTACGAGGGGTATGTCCTTTAACTGGTTTTCCTGTAGTTATTCTAGTTACCCCTCTATTATATTTAGCATCTCTTGCTTTTGTAACTTTTACATCTTCTTCAAGATTCATAAATTGTGACCTTTTATCTAAGTTTTTAAGATACCTATCACGTTGCATTTTAGTCATGCCTTGGTATTCTTTTTTAGATATGCTTCCTACAACTTCTCCAGTTTTATCACTATAAAATTCAATCTTTGAACCTTTTTCTTTAACATCTACTCCTTTAACTTTAGGAAGAGTAACCTCCATACCTTTAGCTCTTAAAGTTTGAGAGGCTCTAATGTTTCTTGTAGTTGCCCTAGCCTCATCTTCTTTTTCCATTTTATTAAATGTTGCTTTAGCTCTATCTCTATCTTTTTTAGGAACACTTTTATCTTTAGATATTTTTTCTAAAGCAACTTTTAATTTTGCACGTTTATTACTTGCTTTAGTTTTTTGAGCTTCAAGAAAATTTAAAGGTTTAGCATTAGCTATTTTAATTCTACCTTTAGATATATCATAATCTATACCTCTCCCTATATTTACACTACCGCCTGTTTCAGGGTCTTTTCTTGATGCTTCTCTTTCAAACCCTTTATTACCCGGTGTTTTTTTTGCAGGTTTATCTTTAGGTAAATCTGTAGCTAATCTTTGTCTTACACCTTTAGGTTTCTCTTGTTTAAATACTTTTTTAATTCCTTTTTTTACTAAACTTGAAGCTGCCATTATTTCAAAACCTTTCCACCACCTCGAAGGGCTTTACCCATTCCACGACCTAAAGTACCACCCTTCTTTTTAGTTGTAAACATTTCTACTAAATCTTGAATATCTGATTCTGACTGAGGTGAGTCTTTACCTCTAAGAAATGCAGCAGCTTGACTACGCTCATATTCATATAATGGGTCACGTTGCGAACCACGTTGAGAGCGTCTTGCACCTACATCTTCTACGCCACCAGATTCTGCCTCTCTAGCTATACGTCTTTCAAAAGCTTCTGTAGTTTCTCTACCTTCTGTAAGTTTACGAGCTTGCCTTCTTTTTTTCCTATTAGTTTGTGATTGACGAAGCTCACGTAGTGGACGAGATGTTTGACCTTTTAATTCTTTTTCAACTTCTTTTCTATAAAATGCTTGCATTGAACGGGGAAGTTCACTAATTTCTCCACCACGTTCGAGAAACTCTTCAATGGATTCAGTTTTTTTAATTTTACTAGTAGCTTTTTCAAATTTTTCATATGCTGCCCTCGCTTTATCTTCTGCTCTCATTTTTTTGCGGCGACGAACTCCTGTAGCTCCTGCACCTTTACTTTCTATTTTTTTATCTTTTGCTTTTTTTTCTGAGTCTGATTTTTTCTTAGCACGTAGTTGAGCTTTTGCAAAACGCTCTTTAGCTTTTTCAGACTTAACTGCAGAATCAACAGCTTTTTTACCAAACTGTTTATTAGCAGCTATTTTTCCAATATTTGCTATTGCTTTTATTATTTCTGCTTTAGTTGCCATTACAGTCCTCCTTCAATTGTGTTATCACCACCGCCTGTTGAAGCAGGAGTTTGCATATCATCACGGCGTGTTCTTCTTGATTGATTACGTAATAATCCTACTGCATTTTGATATTGTTGTTCATATACCTGTTTAGCTGTATAGTTTTTCATAAATCCTAAAGCTTCTGACATACAGGCTGCATATAAAGCATCATAGCAAAAATCAGTAAAGTAATTACTATCTGTTGTGCTGGTTAAAGTTACAGGTCTAGTAACATAGACAAGCTCTGCGTCGTAAGTAGCACTAGCTGTAGGGGCAAAACGAATTTTTGTATTTGTTCTTTTTGCATAATATTTAGGAGTTCCTGTACTTGCTGATACAGGCCAATAATCATTTATAAATTCATCTGTTCTTTGTAGTAGATTTATTTTAGTTCCGTTTTCAATAATATTAATATTCTTAACTATTCTTGTTCCTGTAGGAATTGTTAAATCATTTGTTCCTGCACTTAATGTAATAGATGTAATAGTTACAAGACCATAATCATCAAGAGATTTTGTTAGTCTTTCTTCTGCACGATTAACAAGTTTAGGAATATGATTAACAAACTCTGTGCCATCATTTTCTGTTGTTTCAATAATATCATTTACAAGATATGTATAATTAGCCATAATAAATAGTCACGGTTGCTGCACTAACTGGTAAAGCAACAGATACAGTTCCTGTCATTCTAATACCATTATCACTATAGCTTTGGTCTGTTAAATCATTTGCTGTTGTATTTGTAAACTTAATTATATTACCTGTTACAGTACCAAAAGGGTCTGTAGATGTTCCAGCAATTATAAAGTCACCAACGCCTGTAGCATGAATAGCACGTATTCTTGTATCTTTTACAGCCTTTCCGCTTGCCGCATCAACCGCATCTCCTGATGTAGACACAAAAGATACTCTAAGATTTGTTGTCATATTAATACTCCTAATTATAATTCGATACACCTATTATACACAAAAAAAGGGAAAGATACAACGACCTTTCCCCATAAAACTTTAATTAAGTTTTTGTGTTATACTAGTTCTTAGGAAGAACCAGCATTACCAAAGTAACCTCTCCAATCAGAGAAGCCAAAGCTATAACGCTCACGAGCTTTAAAGCGAAGGTTTCCTGTATCGAAGTCAGGCTCCATTTTGGTTTGCAATGGTGAACGTACAAACATTTTTGCGCCATTCGGAACATCAGTTTTGATGAAGAAAGCGTTTGTGTCTGTAAAGCGACGGTTCACAAAGAAACCACCGGGAATAAGTCCTTGGTTTCTGATAGAGTTAATGTCGTTTACGTTTGTTGCACCATTAGCTGCAGTTGTTGGGTTAACCCCAATAGTTGTTGACATTGTGCTGTTTAGAACTTGGTCAGCAACAAATGCCAAGTCAGATGGAATGTGGAGGCTTTCAGCTTGTGCGCCGATTAAGATACCACGGTCATCTTTGATTTTGGAAATGCTGATAAGAGCAGTTTCCAGTGAAGCTTCCGATAGGTCAGCAGCAGTAAGCAAGTTACTTTGGTTGCCATCCCCAATAGTCGGGTGTGCGTCGGAGAAGAACGGTTGTCCATCACCACCAGCAAAGCTTGAGTTAAAACCGTTGTTAAATACGTCAGCAGCTTTAACTTGTTTTGTGTTAGCCATTGCACGGGCCAAACCTTTGGCACGTAACTTGGCGAATGTGTCATAAAGATTATCTTCCATAGCTTCTTCTGTGACAGCAAATCCAAGAGCGATAGTCTCGTGTGTATAACGAGATGTAAAGCTTTCAGAAGCGTCGTCGTAAGAAACAGCAGCACCCTCACCTTTTACAGGTGCAGTACCGAAGCCAGTGAAAAGAACCTCTTCCTCGAAAGCACGGTCACTGTTTTCAGTTTCAAACAGCGGAGCGTGTTCATCAGAGACTTCCCCATACTCAAGACCGAATACGGCATTAAGACCGGGGAGAAGCTCTTTAGCAATAGATGCTCTATTTATAGCCATTGTTATTTATCTCCCCTAGTTAGTTGTTGTTACTGGAGCAGTCACAAAGACGTTACGGAAGTTGTCTTCATGCAGATTCAGTAGTACTTCAATTTTAGTTTTAGCGTCACCAGTTACATTACCGGGTTCATCAACAACACGAATGACTTTGAGGTCAAGTCCAGTTGTGTTAACTGTTGAACCATCAGCACCTGCGCCAGAACGACCTGTAAAGGTAGAACCAGAGGTAACTGCGTTGAACGACATAGTTGCGCCAACAGCCGCAGCAGTGACTGATGAGTCGCATTGAATTTCATAGACTTGAGCAGGATTATCTACTACAAAGCCTACAGCGTCAGTGGCTGATGTGCCACCGGGCCAAAATGGTTTAAACTTCTGTTCCCCGTCTTCTACATACCGACAGCCTTGGAAAACACCAACAGGCGATAGTCCTACTGAAAGAACAGCAGTAATATGCCCAGCGGATACACGGACAGGTTGTCCAGTGAATATTGTGTTAGCATCACCAGATTTAATTGGATACTCATTAGTACCATTTGAATTTGGTGCGCCACCACGAATACGGGTAGGAGTTAAACCATTAGGTGCATAAGTTGCAGTCATCTTATTTTTCTCCTAATCTGTGTAACCAAGGCTAAATATTTTAATCGAACTGTGGAGAACGACCCTTAGTTACATTGGTTTTACTTGAGTTTGAAATAGGCATACGACGGTCACTGGAATTTTCAAGCTGTGCGTTTACAGCATGTACCATTTCCGCAGATGCGTTTTCAAAATGTTTTTGTCGAGCTATAGCTTTACCTTTCGGCATTTTGACAAGGGCTAAATCTCCTCGACAAATTGTACCTTTATAACGACCATCATCCTTCACCATTGAAGTATTTGCCATTTCAGGTACTTCATCCAGATTAACAAACTCCCAGCCTTCAGCTAGTCGTTTACCCACATTTGTATAATCATCATTTCCTTTTAGGGTTATACGTATCCAACGAAGTGTCATTCCATCATTTGTAAATCTATTAACTACAGATTCAGGAATATCTAAAAGATTTGGTTCACGATATTCGTATGTTTCTTGTTCTCTGGTTTCCAGTTCACGACTCTGGGTTTCTCGTGTTTTTTTACTTGTCATTGGGTTTCCTCCACGCTATCGGTTAATTGTAGTATATTCGCCATCAGCATTTTCAACTTTAAGCTTTTCGGCTGCATACTGTTCAAGTGATATACCCCATTTATTAGCAAGGCGTACATCTTCTTGTGAGAGTTTTACTTTCTTGCTTGATGAGGTTGACGGAGTGCGTGAAGCTCCAGCGACCACTTGAGCAGGTTGTGACGTTTCCTGCGGTACGGGGTTGGTAGCATTGCCACCAAATTTATGTGGAAATGTATCAGCAATACGCTTATCTACTTCCAGATAAAATTCATCTTCAGAAGGGTCATATCCTTCTTCTTTTAGCTGCGCATCAATTGCAAGAGCAGCAGCTGTCATAACTTGGTCTGAGTTAAACCATTCGTTTTTATGCGCCCACATAATAGCTTTTTCATCATATCCTTGATAAGTAGGAGCTTGTTGAACAGCTTCAGGTTGTGGTTGTTCTTGTTGTACTGTATAAGAATCTAGTTCTTTTTTATAGTCAGCAAAACGAGTAGTATCTTGTTGTGCAGAATTTAAAGCTTCTTGCGCTCGTAGAATTAAATCAGAGTCTCCGCTATCTACAGCACGTTTGTAAGCATCTCTAGCTAACTCAAGTCTTTCTTTAACTTGGCTTTCAGAAGATGTTGCATTTTCTAATAATGCTTTTTTATATTCATCTTCTTGAGATTGCAGCTTTAACTGCATTTCTTTATTAGCGGCAACTAGTTTTTCTATTTCTTCTTCTCGTTCTTTTTTTTGTTTGACGAGTTGCCTAATTCTTTTTTGTGCGCCGGAGGTTTCTATACCTTCAAGTTCTTTTGGTTCTTCTGGTTTAACAGTTTCCTCAACGGCGGCTTGAGGTTGTTCTTGTTGCGGAGGAGCTTCTTCTTTTTGTTCTGGAGCAGCAGCTTCTGCTTGTTGCTCTGGCTCTTCTCCTTCTATTTCATATTCTATTTTTTCTTCTTTAGCCTTTGTAGGCTCAATTGTAGACCATTCAGTCTGTGACATGTTTTTACTCCTTTTAACGTCCACAGCGAAAAAGACGAATTACGCTGTTCCTATATATTATATATTATGTATTATTGTTTCGCAATAGTGCTTAGTTAGATAAATTGTAGGTAGGGTCTAAATCTTTTGAATCTTCAACTACCATTTTAACATCGTCATCGAAAATAAGCAAGAGCTGAATACCTTTATAAAAGAACTTAGTTCCACTATGCTTTCCATAACATATGTAGTCGCCTTCTTTACACCACGGGCGACCTTTAAATTTATCATCAGCATAAGCAAGATTACCCACTCGTAAGACCCTCCCCACTGTAGTAAGGTAAGCCATATCCGATTTGATAGAGTCTGGTAAGATGATTCCACCTTTTGTCTCAGATTTAACAGATACAGGGCGAACCAAAACATTATAACCCGGTATTTCCGGTAAAACTTCTGGGTCAGGAATTTCAGCATCTGTAATCCATTCATCATTTTTTATTGCATTAGAAATTGCTTGCATATTAATCCTCTTCAATATATCTATTGGTAGTATCTTTAATTATACTAATTGAAATCTCAAAGCCGTTAATTTTTCCAACAGCTTCACGATAACTAGGATAATCCGAAACACTTCCATATGCAAGCGAATTTTTTACCTCATCAATTTCTTTTTGAAGTTCTATAACTAAATTTTCGTAGAGTGTCAAATATTTTTACCTTCTTTAATAAATTCCATTAAAAGATTTGCAACTGCTTTTGACTCCTCTAATTCATTAGCCTCCTGTGCCTTCACCAAGTCACCAATCAAGTCCATAGCTTTGAGAACACGTTTATTATTCCTGTCCTCTTCTTTCTGAGCATCTTTTAGTGCATCACTAGCACCAGCTTTCTGCGCATCAAGAATAATTTTTTGTTCTTTCAAATCAAGGTCACGTTGTTTAAGTGCAGCATCAACTTGTTTATTAGCCATCTGAGCTTGTACTTTATCTTGCTCAACACCAAGACGTTGAGCTTCTAGTTGTACCATTTGACCTTCAGGTGTAGCTGCTTGTCTTTGTTGTGCCATAGCCATACCTGCTTGCATGATTTGTTGTGCAGCTTGTGCTTGCATTGCAGCAACAGGGTCAGGCATTTGTGATAACATAGCAGCAACTTGTGGGTCTTGCATAGCTTGCATTGTTAGACCCTCAATTTGCTCTTCATATTTTAACATTGCGTGTTCTGATATGTTAGCCTGTAATGCACCAGCAACTTTAGCAAACGCAGGGTTTGTTTGTTGATTCATTGGGTCTTGTATATAAGCACCTTTAACCTGCATATGCGCATCGTGATTCTGTCCTTTAAATGCCTTAATAGGATTACCTTTGTTAGCAGACTTAATATCTGATAGTGGGTCTTGTGGCTGTGCCTCCTCTTTATAAGGCATAAGTTTATCTACATCTGGTACATTTGCAGTTGTAAGAAGCATACGATTAATTGCTTCCATGTCAAACATATCAGGAGGAGATTGTGCTGCAATCTGTTGTACCATTTGAATTAATAACATACGTTGAGCATTAGAAGGAATGTTAGGGTCAGATACTGGAACAATATCTACATCACCATTAAAATCTCTTTTAAATACTTTTTCAAGACACCCCGGAAGTTTATAAGGGTATTCATTTGGTAAATACTCATAATCAACACGAGCAAGAATCTTAAACTCATCTCCTTGAGCTTTATGTAGTCTTTTGTGAATAGCACTAAAAAATTTACTTGAAGCCTCAAGCAATGCCATAGTTGTACCAACAGGACCATAACCTTTACTATCTGCAATTACTTGTTCAGTAGAGTCTGCAAATTTTTGACCAGCCCCTGTAACAAAACTGAGCATGTTAAACAAAGTGCCAGAAGGCTCTTTAAAGGGAAGCGGAACAATAGCCTTAGATAAGTCAACACCTGTAGCCTCAACCTCTTTAAACTCACCCGGAGCAATCGGGTCATTGTCACCCACAATTCGTACTCCTTTAGCTTTAAATCCACCCGGTAGGTTAGCAAACTGCCCTGCGTCCAAAAGACTGCGCATAGCAGCAGTGGCAGACATAGTAAGATTGCCAAGGAAGTGAATAAGACCCAGCCCATAGAAACCAAAACCAGGAACATACCTGTAATGGGTGAAGTGCATTTTCTTCTCATATCGTTCATCCTCTTCTTTCCAATTACGACGAATTGATAGAACAGCACCAGTAGATTCTTCTACTGTTACAATATAAGGACATGCTCGTTTACCATCATGCATTTTGTCTTCAGGCATTTCAAGATAACAATGCTGTTCAAGTAATACATACTGTGGGTCATTATCTCCAGCAGGAGAAAGACCAAGAACAGTATCCATTTTTTCTGCCATGCCTGATAATTGTGGAATACCTGCATTAGGTAATTCTACATCAGCATACATTCCAGAATCTATACACCTACCCATATCGACAGGACTGCGATATATAACATGAGTATAACGGTCTGCTCTTCTAAGGTCAGTTGCAAAATAAGATACATAAAACTGGTCAATAGGAACAAACTCAGAAACAGGACGACCAAGACTAGAATCATAATAAATTTTCTTAATTGAAGAGCCAATCAAAGGTAAATGAAACAACATACGCTCAAACTCATCAAAGTATTCAGGCATCTGTGTTGTAACCTGATAGTTCATAAAGTTTTGAACACGATTAGCTTGTTGTTGTTTTTGTATTGTGGCATCACCTAAGACTTGAGCTTTCACTGGTCCTTTAGCTGGAAATAATTCTTGTGATGCTTTAGATTGAAACTTAACGGCTGACTCAATTAATAATGGATGTACAGCAGTAGCTGCTCCTTCAAATGGCTCAGTAGTATCCTCTAGTTTCAAACCAAGAAGGTCAAAGCCACGTTCAAACATAGATTCCCACTCAGCACGAGAATCTTTGTCTACTTCGTATCTATCAATAACACCTCGACCTATTTCTTGAAGAGTTTCTTCATCTAATTTATCTACTAGGTTTTCATAAAACTCTGTTTCAATTTCAATCTCAACTTCTATCTCAGCACCTTCTGCTTGAAAGTCTACTTCAACCTCCCCTGTTTCAGGGTCAACTTGATAAGACACATTAGCAGACATAGGTTCTTCTGCTTTTATTTGTATTACATTATCAGTTGGTATTTGGTCGTATGGATTTTTTTCTGTAGCCATTATGCTTTCCTACGTTGTTTGGTTTTCTGTTTCATCTCGTTTATATATTTTCTATAAACTGAAGCAGATTGTTTTTTACCAGCGACCTTTGCTCTCTGTTCCATTGCAATAGCAGCTTGTATTTTATGTGCGTGTGTTCTACCACTACGTCGTATCTTAGTAATACTAGACTTAGCATTAGCAGGTGTGTCAAATTTTAAACCACGAATAGTACCCTTTGGATTCTCATCAGTATACAGGTCAGAGTGTTTCTTACTCCCTGCAGGTTGTCCTTTTTTTCTTGGTATACGTGGTTTATTCATTGTATAAATTATCAAATATTCTATTTGTATCTAGTGTATAATCTAAATCACTTTTACTATAGTGTATATGAGCAGAAGGTTTAAAGTCTGGTGCGCCTTCTCCTGTTTCAAACCAAGCAGGATGTGTTACCCTTACTCGATTATTAGGTAGTGCAACAATATTACCTGTCCACTCTCCTGCATCTAATAAACACATAACGTGACTTTGTTTGTGTTGTGCAGGGTCATCTGCTATTTCACTTTCTGTATAGTCAACAGTAAATAAATATTTAGCAGGATACATGTTACCATCTATCTTAGCTAACCACGGACAAGGTGTTGCTCTATCTAATACATACACCGCATGATGATTTGAAGAACAATCCCAAGGTTGAGCATTGTAAACATCCATAGGTTCAGGCCACTCATCTAAAGGAATATCTCCTACTAGAGCCGTAATAGGCATCCTAGCCCACATAGCTCCACCGTGTACTGTATCGTCCTTTTCTCCTTCTGGTGCTATACCAGTAAAGATAACTTGAAAACTTAAACATCTATTCGGCATCGTGGTAACAGCGATTGCCATAGCATGTAAAAACTCTCCATGATAAGCTTCGTGATTATGGGTATACTCACGACGCACCCAACATTTAAAATGTGGGACGTTGCTTTGTAGGTAAGCCATTAAGACTTAACCAGTTTGTACCCCTTCTTCTTAGCTTCAGACCGTAGTTTTGCTACTGTCATTCCTGAAGCTTTGCCTCCCTTACGCATCATTTTAGTTTTCATTTTACCACCAGCACGATAGCCTTTGCTTTTCATCTTGCCGCCAGCACGATAACCTTTACTTTTCTTTTTCATAACCATTTAGTTTACTCCTGTTAATATAATCTATTGTGAGGTGCGCCACCTTTTTTCTTAGCTTTAGAAACCTTACCGCCCTTTTTTAATAACATAGAATCTTTTCTTTTTTGCGGTGCTTGTTGTCGCTGCATACGCTTTAGTTTTTCTTTTCTTTTTTTTTCTCTATCTTCTTTTATTTTACTTAAAGATTTTCCTGCAGATATTAGACTTAAAACCATTTTACTCTCCTATTAGTAAATTACGGATGCCCTTATTATAACACTAAGTCCTCCAGTATCCAACCCTCTTTTGTCTACGAGGATTATAATCATCTTCCCAGCTAGGGTCTTCAGGGTGAGTTACATTCCAACTATCCTTCATATAGTGTATTGCCATAGTCATTGCATCTACTTGGTCATCATGTGCGCCATTTGGAAATGCTAAACACTCATCAAATAAATCCTTTGCCCATTCTTTACCTCTTGGTATGTAAAGCCGTCCTGCCTCCATGATTGGTGTGGCAGAATAAACACGAGATACCTTGTCCCTATCAGGCATATACTCTAGCACAGGTAGTCCAGCTTTACGCATATCCTGTATCAGGGATTGTCCTGATGCTTTTTTTTCTACAATACATATATCAGGCTTGTGTCTTTGGAAAAGGAACTGTGCTGTGCGTCGTAGGTCTGGATATTCAAACCTATCTTTTACATTGCCAAGTAATATAAGATTAGGCACTACTGACTCTATACCGTATTCGTCCTCTTCGACTTGGTGAAAGATGCCCCACGTTTGGATGACACTATAGTCTGCCGTTTTCCTTGTTGAGAAGGCTGTATCATAAGTCTGGATAATAAGCTCGCATTGCGGTGGGTCTTCATACTCCCACCACTCAAACCATGTCTTCTTGATAATCCCACCTTCATCTGGTGACGGATTTTGCATGTACAAAGCGTCCCAATACCTAGACCCATTACTAGCCCGTATTTCTTGTTCATCTGTTTTTAATACCTCATCTGGTTTCCACTCAGGAAAATAACTACTACCTTCTTCTAAACCTAGCAGGTTTGCAGCTGTCTCGTCAAGCCATGCTGGTATACTAATTACTTCCCATTTGTTTTCTGTTAATTCACTTTCTTGTTTTAATAACCAACCACACAAATCATCGTAGTGGTATCTTGTGTTGATAATAATAATAGCACCATTAGGCATTAAACGTGTACGTAGACCACTAGGCCACCACTCTTTGATATATCTACGTCCTGCTTCTGAGAATGAATCTTCCTCAGACATAACATCATCTAATAATGCTAAGTGCGCACCACGACCAGCAATCTGTGACCTAACACCTGCAGCATAGTAAGAACCATTGTGGTTAGTCTTCCATTTACCTGCAGCCTTCACATCACTCCGTAAAGACACACCCTTAAAGATACGTTGAAACTGCTCATCATTAACTATATCCCTAACACTACGTCCAAAATCACTTGCTAGTTGGTCACTGTGTGAAATAGACATAATCTCGTGGTTACTATAATGTCCTATATACCACGATGGAAATAGTTTACTTGTAATTAAAGATTTACTAGAACGGGGCGGCAAGAATATCATTAATCTTTTTAAGTCACCCTCTGCTACTTTCTGTAGTCTATCACATAATAACTCTATGTGTCTACCCATCTTAAAGTCTGTTACAAGAGTTGGGGCTACAAGTCTAACATAAGTTAAGAAGTCTTGTTTAGATTTCTTCTGTATATATTTATTAAGTGTATTTTTGAAGTTTATGTGTGTGGTAAGAATGTCACTGTCTTGCATAAATAATACTCGTATTGCATAAATGATATATGTAAGCCTATTGTGTGTCTAAAAAAAACATGCTAAAATATTCTTACTTTAATTTGAAGGGGAGCTTAATACAACACCCGCTAACATTATTCTATTATACTTACATTATCTTTTTTATACAAGTTATAATATTTATATATTAATAAGAACTTCGGCTACCCCCGCCGGAGTTTTTTTTATTGTGAGAAAGCTCCTAATTTTACTCGATATATGGCAGGGGTATTTTATATATATGTATGCTCGTGCGTTTTTGTGTGCGGGTATATGTGTATATGCGAGAGATTTTCGCAGAAAACAGGCAAAGAATCCTTTTTTAGTGGCAAAAATATCACATTGTTGCGAATATGACACATAGAATATGTGATGAAATTACAACATTCACACTTTGTGTGGTTAAAATGCAACATTAGACCCCTGTTTATAAAACAGAGGATAGCCCCTGTATATGTGTATTATTTAATAAATCCAATGGTTTATAAAATAATTTCATGTGTATGTTGACATGTGTTGGAAAAAAGTTTAATAAAATAATAATTTATTTATTTATGAATAAATTATATATTTATATTAATAAGTATGAGGAGTTGATTATGAATTTTATGAAGTTATATGCTGGATTTATTTTGGTTATGTCACTGTGTACAGTGTTGTTAGGTGTAACACATAATGATGTAATCATTACTATGTTGTTGTTGGTAATCGGGTTATGCGCAATGTTCGGAGCATTTACAATGCTTCATGCTGCATCACTCAAGCGCAAGCATCCACCACTCACTGAAGGTGAGCAACGCAAGCTGGATAGTTTGCTAAAGCAACTTGATGAATTGAAACACGAGATTGAAAGCAAAAACGCTTAATAAAATAATAATTTATTTATTTATGAATAAATTATATATTTATATTAACTTGAGAGGAGTTAGTTATGGATGGTACTCACAAAATCTTTTATGTAGAAGAACTACATAACCACGGAAGCCAAGAGGTAGTGTATGGTATATACCATTGCTATGATGGCATTGTGTCAATATGGAATGCTAGAGACATTGCCGAAGAACTGGCAGAGGATTACGAAAACGGGGCTATCTATTAAGATAGTCCCAACAACCTAATGGAGTGTGTAATGATTGAATTTATCGTAGACTTTATGGCTATCTCAAGCATCTTCATGGGCTATGCCATACTTATGATGAGAAAGTAATACGGAGTATTAACCATGTCTAACTACAACTTATTATCTGTTGGCAATAATGCCAAGACTGTAAAAGGTGACGGGTCAGAATACCTGACGGCTATCCTATACCTAGCACCAGCCGATAACGTGGAAGGTGTTAACCTATGCCCAACTGCCGAACTTGCAGGATGCAAGAAAGCATGTCTATACACTGCAGGACGTGGCAAGATGTCCGTTGTCCAAGCAGGACGTATCCGCAAGACTATCTTGTGGCGAGACAATCGTGTTGCATTTTTGCAACAGTTAAGAGAGGATATTGCAAAGCATCAGAGATATTGTGAGAAGCGTAACATACAACCAGTTGTAAGGCTGAATGGAACTAGCGACATCATGTGGGAAAATCATATTGATTTTGAGAATGAGTTTCCAGATGTTCAGTTTTACGACTACACCAAGATAATCAAACGTGTCTATAAGACACTTCCTAAAAACTATCACCTTACACTGTCATACAGTGAAGCCAATCCAAGATATGCTGATGAAGTGCTGAGAGCATATAATGCTACAGGATGCAACATTGCTGTTGTCTTTAGACATCCCGCATCTGAACTTGTGAACTGGAGAGGCTTACCCGTGCTTGATGGAGACAAGGACGATTTACGCTTTCTGGATGCACCTAGACACATTGTAGCATTGTATGCTAAAGGAGAAGCCAAGAAAGACACAACGGGATTTGTATTACAAGGTAAACACATAAACCTTGAAGTAGCCTAATAATTTAATAAGTTATAAAGTTCTTACGAATAACTTATATAAATATATTAGTAAATGTAACCACAACGAATGGAGTTTAAAATGGTTAAATTTAATTCACTTAACGATGGCACAAGAGGCTTTCGTTTTCGTATCGGTAACACCGAGGGTATCTATCGCAAGCGTGGAGTTATTCGCCGCTTCGGATTTACCAAGGGTAAAACTACCAATGGTGTTCACTTCGGCAAGCGTAGCTTGTACATTGAGAAGCGTAACCCAAAGCGTAGCTTCTGGAATTTAACTGCCGCCTAAACCTTTCGGCTTGACAAGCACCTAGGCATGTGTTAAAACTGCCTACATAATTACTTATGGAGTTTGATATGAATATGAATGTTAGGATGTCACTTACAGTTATGCAAGACCAAGGTTATAGTTTCTCTATAACACAGGAAAGAAGCTATCCACATCTTGTGGAAGTGGCTTTGTTAGACACATCAGGATTAAACTCACGCTTTGTACCTTGCAAAGAATGGTGTAACCTGTATGTAGGTGACGACTATGACGACGATGTAGTCCGTATGGTCAATGGCTTTGACGTATTGGACTTACTTGGAATGGCTAAAGCATATGTATATGGAGTAGATTATGACTGTGGAGAAGACTTTGACTTCAGTGTACAAAATTGTATGTAAAGAAACCACGACAGAAATTTATGAGATAGAAGCTATCTCAGAAGAACAGGCAATGGACTATCTGTTGCTTGATGGTACACTTAAACCTGTAACCAGTAAACTGAATGTTCATCCACCTACTGTGAAAAGGATTAAAAAGGATGGAGATTTCGTAAAGAAAGCGAGTAAGAAATGAGCAGAGATGCACAATACCAATCACAGATTGAAGACGAGTATGATGACCTTGTTATGAATGTAGAGTTTGTATTTGACATTCTAAGAAATAGAATGGGTCATTTTGAAACTAACGCTGACCTTGATAGTGTTAAAGAAGTTAACAACTATGCTAGAAGCCTAGCGGAAGATACGGAAGAACTTATAAACTTTCTACAAGAAAGAGAATTTGTGAGTAACACATGAGTAGATTTTTTCAATATAACTCAGGCTATCAGGAAGAATACAACGATAGCTATGCTACCCAACCTAATTGGGAGCTGGTCGAGGAAGTACACAACGCATTGGCAATAGTAACAAATGCTGATACATGGATATATGACTGCGGTAATGTGTACTACCTAGACGATGACGCAGAAGAACAGGTGCTAACAGAACAGCAACTAAAAGTTGTCAGTGTGTTATCAGGTGTTCAGATTGACTTAGTAAAAGAATTTATCGTAGACTTTATTTGCTTAGAATAGGAGTGCAAAATGTTAAAGTACAACCCCGAACTTCCTAATTGGGAAGATGTCAAGGTATCAGTTAGTGTAACTGACCTAGTAGAATTGTTGATTGCATCACATGATGGAATTGACCCCAAACGTCCTAATACTGCAAATAGGATTATTAACGCACAGGACAGTGCAAGAAAAGCTATCATAGATAGCGGATACTGGGTAGGAGAGGAGTAATACTATGCCAGAAATGAAACAAAGACCTGTAATATATGGCGGCAACGTGTCTGGTCACGCTGTCGTAACCATAGAGATACGATACGACTACGGACTCGACGAAGTGAGTGGACTGAATTTTTATGGAGAAATCGACGATACTGCGGAAGACCTTGAAGACCAGCTTAATGCTGAGATAGAGCAGTACCTAGCGCACGAGATAGAGTGTGCTATGGAAAGATTAGGCTATTGCTCTGGAGAACCAGAGGTTATATGTGCTAACGGCACTGACATATTAAACTATGAAATCTCTGATTTAGAAATAGAAATGGAAGATGTAGAAGAGGATGACGATGCTTAAACAAAGAGAATTACCTGAAGACACAACAGTATGTTGGGCAAGCGGTCACTACCTGACTGATGAATTGCCTGATGATTGGATGAACTGGGATGACGAGGAAATCTATGCCTTCATTGAAGAGCATGTGTGCGAGGACTACGAATACTTTGACCCAGCACGTCTGTTCGACATGATGACATTCCTAGCCCAAGATGCCCTGCACAACAAGGAGCGCATCAGATGAGACTACATAAATTTATTTATGACTCATGGAATACTGTGTTTGACCATAGGTTCAGCCCACTAAAGAATATTCCAGATGTATATGTAAGACACATGATATTACAAGTGCTTGCTTACATGTGGGTGATTGCCTTCTTTGTGGCAGTCGGTTCTTGGTCAGGCTTCCTGTGGTCAATGCTAGGACACATAGCCTTACTGTGTGCCTTGGCAGTCACAGTAGCCACATACAAAGTTGCGGAGAAAAAGCCGCATGTATTCTTGGAGTGGGGATACAATCCCCAACCTAACTTAGGCAGACGTATAGATGGAGAGCATGAATGACAGACACACTAAAACTAAGTGACTACGAACTAGGATACTTGACTGCGTTTAGTCACCAGAGTTACGAGGATTGGTGTAACTATAACAGAGAGCCAGAGGACACATGGTATGGTATACAGGTAGGCGACAGAATGTTTGACCTAAACCTGTGGCGTGACGAGTCTGAGGACACTGTGTATTGCTCTGTGTATGAGTGTTACAAGGCAGAGATAGATGACGAACACTGGACAGTTAATCCAGACCACAGACATTTTTTATGGAAAAGAGAGGACGAATAATTATGAAAGCAATATTAATTAACCCATTCGATAAGACCATCGAAGAAATAGAATACTCTGGAAATTGGAGAGACATCTCTAATTTGATAGAGTGTGACATGTTTACTGTTGCCTACTTTGATGACACTGATGACAGTGTATATGTAGACGACGAGGGACTGTATGTAGAGAACCAAGCGTTCTTCACAATCGGAAACTACCCACAGCCACTAGCAGGGCGTGGTCTTCTGCTTGGCACAGATGAAGAAGGCGACAGCACAGACTGTAAGACTACGCTTGAGGAAGCTAAAGCTATGGTGCAGTTCTTAGGAACTAATCCTGCCAATGCTCCCGAAGCTGGCTTTACAATTATAGGATTTGATTGGTAGAAGGAAAGAGACTATGCCAAATTGGTGTGAAAATTATTTAACAATTAAAACTGAAGACAAAGGCTACTTGCAGATGTTGTATAACAACCTGCGTAAAGAAGATGAGCCAGAGTTCTTGCAGGTGCTAAGACCAGTTCCTGCAGGTGAGACAACTTGGTCTAACTGGAATGGTGAGGGCGAAGTAACCAAGACACTTAATGGCGAGTGGGATTGGGATTGGTGCGTCACCCATTGGGGAACTAAGTGGGACATAGAGTGCCATGATGCGACTCTTGTTGATAACGTGCTAGAGTTATCTTTTGATAGCGCATGGTCGCCGCCTGTTGAAGCGTTGCAGTATGCTGCGGAGAGAAATAACTTTGTATTCTCTTTGCTGTATCACGAGGGCGGCATGATGTATGTAGGACATGCGACTGAAGACAAGGATGATTGTCACAGCTACACCTACAAAAAACATCCTGAGAATGAAGTTCCAGACTATCTTCTGTATGAGTTCCCTTGTATCGAAGAAGGCTACGAGTATCATGTAGCGGAGAAAGAGGAGTCAGAGGATGATAACCTTTGTGCGGCTACCGCCTAGTAAAAGATACCTAGCCAAGGGTGTCCTAGAATACGACATGTGGGTCGAGTTCGATGCCAGCGAAATACCTGCAGGGATGGACGAGTATGAGTATGCTCGTCACCTAGCAGACATGGGGAAGTGGCACGAAGAAGAGCCAGTGTCAGGTGACTTTCGTGTTACCTCAGTGGATAAAATCGAGGAGTAAAAAATGGTTGACATACCTTTCAGTATCTCTTATACTGAGATAGTAATCATGGTCGGTGTGTGGCTTAACGCATTGATTAACTTATACAATTTCACTAACAGAAAGAAGTGATATGACTAAAAACAGATACGAAGTAACTTTTGTAATCGAAACAGATGCAGAGGATGTCGGGCGATTGCCGTGGTATCCTATCATTGGTGATGATGTCATGCCTGTCGATTGGCTTGAATACATAAAAGTCCGACAGCTTGCAGACACGGAGTTGAATCTAAAAGATTTAACACCTGAAGATAGCATCACTATGATTGACATGACATATCAGGCTACCAAAGAAGACAAGCCTGTTGATTACATCAAACTGGTGGTAGACAATGACAGACAAGATACCGAAGATAAACCCGATAGCAAAGACCCTGCGGAGTAATCGGTATGCCCAGAAGAAAGTCCACCCCAAAAAAGGAAAAGGCTCTTACGACAGGCAGAAAGAAAACAAGACAGATGCACATAGAGATGTGGATTGACGTACCTGTTAGTGAGAACCCACATCCAGTGCATTGGAATTGGAAAGAAATATCAGGATACGAGCCTGTATTTCAAGTGATACGTGATGTGCCTGAGAGTGAAAGGATTACAAAACATGGCAAACAAACACAAGAGAATGGCTAAGAAATGGCATGAAGATTGGATTGGCAGTGATTGGTACTACCAAACAAAAGGTAGCTACCACTACGCCACCAACAGCAAACAGAATATATTCTGGAGAAACAAAAGATTAGGTAAAGAGTGGGAACACGAGGAGATTTGGAACACATGAGCAACTTAGGAATGATAGTTTTTGTAACCATATTTATTATTATTTATTTAGTGGGGCAGGGATGATAGCAGAAGCATTAGTGTGTCTCGCACTGAACATCTACCACGAGGCAAGAAACCAGCCTACGCTAGGGCAGATAGCCGTGGCGCAGGTTGTTGTTAACAGAGTTAATGATAGCAGATACCCAAATAATATATGCGATGTTGTGTATCAGGGCTTGCATTATGAGAGTGGACATCCTATAATAAATAAGTGTCAGTTTAGTTGGTATTGTGATGGCAAGTCCGACAAAACAAAGGACGAAGAAGCATACCAATACTCCATGAAGATAGCCAAGAATGTTATCATGGGTGATAGCTTTGGATACCTAGATGGTGCGACACATTATCACACGATAGATGTAGCCCCTTCATGGGCTTCTGGTAAGAAGTTTATCGTCAGAATAAATGACCATATTTTTTACAGGTGGGATTAGGAGATACAACCATGTTTTTTTCAGTAATACGTGATAAATTACCTGAAGAATGTGATAGCTGTGGCAAATCATTGAAGAATGAACCTGCCGCATGTCAAGAGCAAGGCTTATGTGACCCCTGCTTAGAACAAGCAGTACGCTCACAGGCTGATTGGGGCAATGGGACTGAACTAGATATTGATGAGTGGAGACTGATATAGTGTTTGAGAAATCATCAGCCTTATTAATTATTTGCGAAGAAGAAAAGGACATGCCAACTAGATTAGTTGCAGAGGCTTTTATTCGCAGACCTGTGATACCTGTAAGTGTTGCAGGTAATAGGACGCTACTGGTAGCTGACAATGGCGATGGCATGTCTATAAACGAGGAGGCAACGCATGTATATAACGAGGGTAAATACAATGCTCTTGGATTTATATACGGCAATGCCTACTTGTTGGAAAGGAATATACAATGGGTTTAAAAATACTAAGGCGGTCTATGCTGACAGGAGAAATCTACGCCATGTTATTACCTGTTACATACGAGCAGTTAAAAAGATGGCAGTCTGGCACAGACCCAGAAGTTTGTTTTCCTGATTTAAGTTTTGAGGAGAAAAGGTTTATAGTCAGTGGCATCGTGCCGCACGAGGACGCAGACATTGCTTCCTTTGAAAAAGAGTTTGACGAAAACCTTATCGTTCACTAGCTATGGAAGACAGAATGAAAAATCTATGGGAGAAAGACAGGAAGGTTGTGTTCCGTGAGTTTTATCATCAATATTTAGATGAGGGATACAGCCACAAGGAAGCAAAGAAACTTGCTAAAGAAGAGGCAGACGAGTTATACGGCGAGGCTGTAGAGTTTGCCTTTGAGGTAGCAGATGCGGAGCATAACTATGACTAAACTAGAATTAAGTATATTACAATCAGACGAAGTAACGCACGAGAATCTATGCAGATTGTGGGAAGCAATCAAAGATGACCTAGAAAATTTAGGTGATGACATAGAAGGCGACGAAAGGGTAGCTAACCTACAACTGCTACAGGCAATAGAGCATGTGGTGTATGGTGTGTATGGCACAGAACTCTTGGATGAAATCAAAGAGAAGTTTAACAAGCCGTTGCTAGACTCTGACACAGATGAACTCCCGTGGTTCTATGATGGATTTGGGTGTATGCGTAGTAAAAAAGACGGGACTGTATGGCATGATTAAAGACCCAGAGGAGCGTAAGATGCGTAAGAAAGCAATCAAGTTGCAGAATGAAACTACAAGCGGCTTCAAGAGGATGCCCTTCAAAGAGGCTATGAAAAAAATCAGAGAGACACAAGAAGCCAGAAGAAATCCAACCGAAAACTTTACGAGGTATTAAATGACAAAGTATTTTTTCAAAGGCAAGGACGGAGTTAAGCCTCTGTCTGACGAAGGAACGCTGTCTGAATTTATGGACAGACGTAGCACTATAGCTATGGCTATGGGCTTCAGCACGGAGATTGTGAAGGATACGCTGCGTGTGTACCTAGGTAACGAACTGGTAGGAGAATACATACCACACTACCATAAGGCAGTAAAGAATGGCTAGGTCAGTCGAGTATATCAGACAGCGATACGAAATATTAACCAAACTTTTGGAGAAAGAATTTCCAGAAGAGGTTGACAATGACGAAAAAGCTGATACAATTAGGGCGAATCAAACAGTGACGGAGAGATTAAATGCAGTTAGACGAAATCAAAAGCAAACTGATTAGACACACTTCATGTGACAAGTGTGGTTCATCAGATGCTAATGCGTTATACGAGGATGGAAGTCAGTGGTGCTTTTCATGCGAGACTTACAGCCACCCCGACAAGGAAAGGAATAGTGTTGTGATACAACAACAACCAAGACAAACCCAGATGTTGTCGATAGGTATTACAGAGGCGTTGGGTGAGCGAGGTATCAGCGAAGATACTTGCCGCACCTATGGTGTTACCATTCAAAACAACAAACAGATTTATCCTTACTACGACCAGAGTGGTAAGCATGTAGCTAACAAGGTCAGACACCCTGACAAGAACTTCCATTCGGAAGGACAGCTACCACCTGCAGGATTGTTCGGACAGCAACTGTTCCAACAGTCAGGCAAATACATTACGATTACCGAAGGCGAGATTGATGCCATGTCAGCATATGAAATGCTTGGCAGTCGGTGGGCAGTGGTGTCCATCAAGAACGGCGCACAGTCTGCAGTCAAGGATGTCAAGGCTCAGTTTGAATACCTTAATAGGTTTGAGAACATCGTGTTGTGCTTTGATGCAGACGAGCATGGACAGAAGGCAGCAAATGCTGTAGCCCAAATCTTTGAGCCTAACAAATGTCGCATCATGCACCTTGCCATGAAGGACGCTAACGAGTATCTGAAGGCTAACCAACGTGAACTATTTACCAAGGCGTGGTGGGAAGCCAAGCCGTATACTCCTGCAGGTATTGTAAACCTCAAGGACTTTGAAGGTCTTTACGACAAGGACGACAGGGAGACTGTTCCATATCCTTACAAAGGATTGAATGACATGTTGTATGGCATGAGGACAGGTGAACTTGTTACCTTTACTGCAGGGACAGGGGCAGGTAAGTCTAGTATCATCCGTGAACTAGAACACCACCTACTAAACAGCACTGATTCCAATATTGGTATTATCAGTCTCGAAGAGAACATCAAGCAGACTATATTCCACCTCATGTCTGTGCAAGCAAACAAACGTCTATACATTGACGAGATTCGGGACACAGTTCCAGAAGAACTGCTGCGAGAATACGAGAGGGCAACTGTAGGGACAGGGCGTGTGTTCGCCTTTGACCACTTTGGTTCTATCCAGACTGATGAGATACTGGCTCGTGTTCGTTACATGATTAAGGCACTTGACTGTCGCTACATTATCATTGACCACCTCTCGATACTTGTATCAGGTCTTGAAGGTGACGATGAGCGCAGGAACATCGACAAGATGATGACACAGCTACGCTCACTAGTCGAAGAGACACAGTGTTGTATGCTTCTTGTATCACACTTGCGCCGTGCTAATGGTGACAAGGGACAGGAGCAGGGTGTGCAGATTAGTCTGTCCATGCTGCGTGGCTCACACAGTATTGCACAGTTGAGTGATGCTGTGATTGCAATGGAGCGTGACCAACAGGCATCTGACCCTATCGTATCCAACACCACGACCATCCGTGTCTTGAAGAACAGGTATGCAGGTGAGACAGGTATTGGGACATACTTACTATACGATAGAGAGACAGGACGTATGACTGAGATTGACGACCCTAATGCAGAAGACTTTGAAACCATTGACGTAGAGGAGTATTTATAATGACACTTAAACCTGCAACAGCAGACAGAAAGAAGTTTGACCTTGACCTACAATACGGACAGGTTCGGGAAGACATCGTATCCGAAATGCTTCAGAATAAAAAGATTGAAGTAAAATCTGAGCGAGGCATGTGGATGGATACAGGTAACATATGTATTGAGTATCAATGCTATGGTAGACCATCAGGCATCACTACAACAGAAGCCGACTACTGGTTTCATAACTTGTGTATCAACGAAGATATTTTTGCCACGCTTGTTTTTAAGGTTGACAATCTAAAGAAAATCATAGATAATCTTGACAGTAAACGAAGCGTATCAGGCGGCGACCATAATGCTTCTCGTATGTGGCTTCTGAATATACAGAAGTTATTCGCCAAAGATTTTTTGAAAGTATACAAGGATGAAGCGACTAGTAGTTGATATTGAAACAGATAGTTTAGACGCAAAAGAAATCTTTTGTGTCGTAGCAAAGGATATAGACGATGGAAGAATTTATACATATAGTCCGACAAACATTCAACACTGTAAGGTTGTCATCGAAGAGGCTGATATTATTATTATGCACAACGGCGTTTCTTTTGATGCTCCTACTCTCAAGCGCATACTAGACATCAACATACCTCTTGCAAAGATACGTGACACACTACTACTATCGCAGATGGCTGACCCCATGCGTGAAGGTGGACACTCACTAGATGCTTGGGGGATAAAGCTAGGCTTTAACAAGATTGAGTTTAGTAACTTTAGTGCCTACTCAGACGAGATGTTAAAGTATTGCATACGAGATGTAGAACTTACAGAGAAAGTTTACAAGACTCTTGTGCCTGAACTTAAAAAGTTTAGCGCACGTTCTATTAAACTAGAACATCAAATCAGGGCTATCATAGATAGACAAGAAGCTAATGGCTTCACACTTGATGAGCCAAAGGCTATGCAGTTGTTGTCTAAGTTGAAAGACGAATCTGAGAATATTAAGAATGACTTACAGGAAGTATTTAAACCTATAGTTGAACATAGATATTCTGAAAAGACAGGTAAAAGATTAAAGGATAAAGTTACTATATTTAATCCTGCGTCACGCAAACAGATTGCAGAACGCCTTATGGATTTAGGATGGAAGCCTGACAAACACACAGAAAAAGGACAGCCGATAGTTGCGGAAGAAGTCCTTGAGAAACTAGACATACCAGAAGCACAGTTAATTGCTAGGTATTTGTTATTGGAGAAACGAGCATCACAGATTACCTCTTGGCTAAATGCTGTAGGGGCAGATGGTAAGGTGCATGGTAAGGTGTTGACATTACGTACTATTACGGGAAGAATGGCTCACACATCACCTAACATGGCACAAGTACCTGCTGTGTACTCACCATACGGAAAGGAATGTAGAGATGTCTGGACTAGTAGCAATGATTCTAATATTCTTTTGGGTAGCGACGCAAGCTCGTTAGAGTTGCGGATGCTTGCTCACTACATGAATGACAGAGACTTCACACGAGAGGTTGTAGAAGGTGATGTTCACACCGCCAACCAACGTGCGGCAGGACTACCAACTAGAGACAACGCAAAGACTTTTATATATGCGTTTATCTATGGTGCAGGTGCTGCAAAGATTGGAAAGATTGTTAACGGTACGGCTAGGGATGGTCAAATGCTGATTAACAACTTCCTACATAATATGCCAGCGTTAAGGACGCTACGTCACAAGGTTGACAAGCTTGCCTCACGAGGGTATATAACAGGACTTGATGGACGCATACTACGTGTTCGCCAAGCCCACGCTGCAATGAACCTGTTGCTGCAAGGCGCAGGTGCTATTGTGTGTAAAGAGTGGTTGAAGTTTATCACAATCGAAGCCACGAAACGTAAGCTTAACTATAAACTTGTTGCAAGCATACATGATGAATACCAGTTTGATGTATGTAAAGAACACGCAGAAGAACTAGGAACAGTCACAGGACTTGCAATGAAGCTTACAGAAAAATCTCTAGGCGTAAGATGCCCACTTGATAGCGAGTATAAGCTTGGTAAAACTTGGGCAGAAACACACTAGAAAAAAAATGCTTGACTTATTATTTGAGTTGAGTTACTATAGTAGTTGTTGGCATGGTGCTGACAACATTGAATCCAAAACGGAGATAAAACGAAATGACAGTTATTACTGGTAAAGCATACTGGGCGCATGTCCAGAATCCTAACACATCATTTGAGCCTGAGTACTCAATCGACATTTGTGTTGATGACAACAATCGTGCAGCTATTGAAGCTGATGGATTGACTATCAAGAACAAAGGTGACGAGCGTGGAGATTTTGTCCACATCCGTCAACGTGTCGCAAGACGTGATGGCACACAGAATGATGCCCCTATAGTTGTAGACGCACAAAAGAATCCTACCGACAAACTCGTTGGTAATGGCAGCATTGTTAATGTTCTGTACTCTCCTTATTCTTGGGAGATGAACGGCAAGGCAGGTGTTACGCCTATCCTGAAGAAAGTTCAGGTTGTTGACCTTGTATCTTATGGCGAGGACTTTGATGCGGTAGAAGGTTATACCGAACCATCCTCTAATCATGTACCTAGTGACGAAGTTCCCTTCTAAATATTAGGTATCACGGGACAGAGTATCTGAGTTGACTCTGAACGATAGCTACGAGGACGGGGATGCTATCACTTCTTAGGAGATTACCACATGTCAATATATACTTCAGGTGTTGCAGAATTAATTTCAGTGGGTGTGCTAGGATTTATCTTAGGCTACGGCTTTCCTCGTGCAGAATGGCTGAAAGAAATGCAAGCAAGATTTATTAACTTGATGCACAAATATTTTATTAGATAATATGAATGATATACATACCATGATTCTTACCTGCGTTGTGCTTTTTTTAGTAGCACTCGTAGTTTATTGGGATAATATAGAATGACAAAGAATATAGATACCCTTATACCCGACATCTACAATATGCTAGAGCAGGGTGTGGATACAGACAATGCTGAGATGGATAAGTTCTTAGATGACTTTGCATCACAGGTGCGTGAAGCTGCGTCCATAATACTTCAAGAGGGAAAGCGTGAAGGTAAGACGAACTTACGCTTATCTCAAATCGGTAAACCAGACCGTCAAATATGGTACGGAGTAAAGGGTGTCGAAGGACAGCCTCTCAGTGGACAAACCAGAATTAAGTTTTTAATGGGGCATCTACTAGAGGCTGTTCTAATTATGCTGACCAAAGCCGCAGGACATTCAGTTGAAGCTGAACAGGAAGAGGTTACAGTCGAGGGTGTGTTAGGACATCAGGACTGTATTATTGATGGTGTTCTTACAGACATAAAGTCTGCATCGTCTTTTGCCTTCAAGAAGTTTAGAGACAACAAGCTTGCTGAAGATGACCCCTTTGGTTATATAGCACAGATTAGTGCATACGCTACACGCAGAGGTGACAAGGAAGCTGCCTTCTTTGCTATCGACAAGAACAGTGGGGAGTTAGCTATCACTAAGGTACATGATTTAGAAATGATAGACGCTAACGCTCGTGTCAATTATCTAAAAGGTATCATAGACACAGACACACCACCACCTAGATGTTACAATGACGTACCTGATGGCAAGTCAGGCAATCGCAAACTAACTACAGGCTGCACGTATTGTGGGTATAAGACAAGGTGTTGGGATAACCTACGTGCATTTAAGTATTCAAATGGTGTCCGTATATTAACACATGTAGCCAAGACCCCTGATGTAGAGGAGGTTGCAGTTGTCTAGGAAAAACTTCTATAATAGAAAATATAAAAACGGATACAAGTCAATCTCAGAATGTAAAGTGGCAGACATGCTAAACGATAATCGTGTGATGTTCCAGTACGAGCCTATGAAGATTGACTACGAGTGGAAAGAAGAAAAGAGTTACACGCCTGACTTTGTTCTTCCTAACGGCGTTATGTTAGAGGTAAAGGGCGTATTGTTTATTGAGCATAGAAAGAAACACCTGTTCATTAAACACCAGTATCCAGAACTAGACATTCGGTTTGTGTTCGACAACCCTAATAAAAAACTTAGAAAAAATGGGAAGATGACCCACGCCGATTGGTGTGAGCGTTACGGCTTTAGATATTGCAAGTTATCTGATGGCATCCCAGAAGAATGGCTTGACAATCAATATGAAACCGACTAATATAAATGTAATTACAGACGAGTTTAGACCAGATGTATCATCGCCAGAGAAGTCTCTCTTCTTGTGTGTGATACTACAGGCGTTGCTTGATGCAACAAAACCTGAGTATGCAGGTGAGCCTAAGAATGTTATGATAGAACGTGACAGAGCAAAGGCGTGGTTCTTTGCATCGTATGGTACAACAGCACAGGACTTTGAAGAAGTTTGTGACCATGCAGGGGTAGACCCCGAATACATGAGAGACTTTGCTTACAAAGTATTGAAATCAGGAGAGGTAGAATATGTCAGAAAGAGAATCAATGCAGTCCTCGGACATGGTAAATAACCCGACGCATTATAATGCAAAGGGTGTAGAGTGTATAGATGCTATCGAAGCGTCTATGTCTAAGGACGAGTTCAAGGGATACCTGAAGGGTAACGTGATGAAATATATGTGGCGTTACAACTACAAAGGTAAACCTGTGGAAGACTTGAAAAAAGCTGAGTGGTATTTGAAAAAGCTTATTGCTTCTGTAGAAGAGCCATGCTATAATTCGAGTTCTGTTTCGTCGATAGACGACAAAGATTATGTAGATATTGTGAGAGGAAAGATACCCCTATGGAAAAGAAAAAAGTGAACACCGCCCTGCCAACAGATTACCAAACCTTTATTGCGACTTCACGCTACGCCCGATGGATGGAAGAAGAAGGACGCAGAGAAACATGGAGTGAAACAGTCCAAAGATTTATGGACAACATAGTTGAGTTTGTCGATATTGACAAGAAAGACAAGCGAGATATACACGATGCTATCCTTACGCTACAGGTAATGCCTAGTATGAGAGCATTGATGACAGCAGGTGCAGCATCAGACAGGGACAACACATGTGTATACAACTGTAGCTACCTGCCTGTAGACCACCCTCGCTCTTTCGATGAGGCTATGTTCATCCTTTTGTGTGGTACAGGCGTAGGCTTCTCTGTCGAAAGACAGTCCATACAAAAGCTTCCCCTTGTACCAGAGGACTTGCAAGATGTCGAAGATGTTATTGTAGTACAAGACAGTAAAGAAGGATGGGCTAGAGGATTACGCAAGCTTGTCTCTTTATTGTACACAGGCGAGATACCTAAGTGGGACTTGTCTAAGATACGTCCTGCAGGAGCAAGGCTGAAAACATTTGGCGGCAGAGCCAGTGGTCCAGAGCCTCTCAACGATTTGTTTAACTTCACTGTAGCCAAGTTCAAAGGCGCAGCGGGACGTAAGCTTAACAGCGTAGAGTGTCACGACATCATGTGTAAGATAGGTGAGGTCGTAGTTGTCGGCGGTGTGCGTCGTAGTGCTATGATTAGTTTGTCTAATCTATCTGATGATAGGATGCGCCATGCTAAGTCAGGACAGTGGTGGGAGAATGAGAAGCAACGTGCGTTAGCCAATAACTCCGTAGCCTACACAGAGAAGCCTGACATGGAAACATTCCTGCGTGAGTGGACTGCCCTCGTAGAGTCTAAGTCTGGTGAGCGTGGCATCTTCAGCCGTGATGCAGCAGACAAGCATGTGGCTCGTAACGAAAGACGCAAGACAGGATTGGAGTGGGGAACTAACCCATGCTCTGAGATTATTCTCAGACCCTATCAGTTCTGTAATCTTACTGAGGTTGTTGTCCGACCAACAGACACAGAGAAAACTTTAGCGAAGAAGATACGACTTGCTACCATATTAGGTACAATACAATCAACGTATACACACTTACCTTACTTGCGTCCTGTGTGGCGTAAGAATACTGAAGAAGAAAGGCTGTTGGGTGTAAGCCTGACAGGGATTATGGATAATGAAATTACATCTAAACCTACGAAAGAACTTCTTAACTCGCTTAGAAGTGTTGCTATACAAACAAACAGCGAAACTTCTGAGCGTCTTGGAATTAACCCATCTGCGGCAATCACCTGTGTCAAGCCTAGTGGCACTGTGTCGCAGCTTGTTGATAGTGCCTCTGGCATCCATGCTCGTCATAGTGACTATTATATTCGCACTGTCAGAGGTGATAACAAAGACCCTCTCACGAAGTTCCTGACTGAATCAGGCATACCTGCAGAGGCTTGTGTGATGAAGCCAGATAGCACAACAGTCTTTAGCTTCCCTGTCAAAGCACCTGATGGAGCAGTTACTCGTAACGACATGAGTGCCATAGAACAACTTGAGTTGTGGAAGACATATGCGATGAACTGGTGTGAACATAAACCATCTGTTACGATTACTGTGCGTGATGAAGAGTGGTTGAAGGTAGGCTCTTGGGTGTACGATAACTTTGATATATGTTCAGGCGTATCGTTTCTACCACACAGTGACCACACCTATGCACAAGCTCCGTATCAGGACTGCAACGAAGAGACATACAAAGAAGCCTTGTCTAAGATGCCTGAGTCTATTGATTGGACAAAGCTTGCATCCTACGAAGTAGAGGATAACACGGCAGGGTCACAGACTTTAGCATGTTCTGGCGACTCTTGTGAGGTTGTAGATATTAATAGTTAAGGAGATTAAATGTTACTAGAAGCACTTACGAAGAAACTAGAAGGCGACATTGCCGTTGCCAGAGCAAACATAAACGTATACCTAGACCAATCTGTCGGTATCGGAGAACACCCTGATATTATCGGGGCTATCGAAGGAGAGATTGAAAAGATTGCATCTGCAGATGAGAAAATAAAAACTATAGAAAATTATTTTGGTTGACATACTAAATTTAATTTAGTATAATTATTGTGGTAGCTGGCTGTGCCTCCTTTCCTCTCTCTCTAGGTCAGCTACCGCTTTATTTTTTTAGGAGAACGCTATGAAAACATGGACATTAACGTTTACCACAGAAGAACTTAACATTATTATGGCAGGTCTGGGAGAGTTACCAGCTAAAGTATCTATTGATGTTATTAAAAAAATACAAGGCATAGCGCAAACAGTAACAAAAGAAGATTTGAAATCCGTAGACTTACCTGACGATGTTTAATAAGAAACCTACAATCTATATCGGATATGACCCTCGTGACCATCAGGCTTACGAAGTCTTGTTATGTTCAATACAAAAGTATTGTGACAAGTTTCCTATCGTGCCTTTAATAGAACCTGCGCTACGTCGTGCAGGACTATTTCGTAGAACTCTTTTTGTTGACGAGAATAATCCCCGACAAAGGATAGACTACTTTGATAGAAAGCCATTCAGCACTGACTTTACATTCACAAGATTTTTAGTACCTGCGTTAAATCAATACTCAGGTCTTGCATTATTTATGGACGCTGATATGTTTGTCCGTGCAGACATCGAGCAAATCTTTGACCAGTATGGTAGCAGGAAAGAGTATGCAGTCTCCTGTGTTAAACATAAATATACTCCTGATGTAGGCAAGAAGATGGACGGAGTTGTTCAGACACAATACCATAGAAAGAACTGGTCTAGCTTTATGTTATTCAACTGTGACCACGAAAAAACAAAGATGTTGACTGTTGATGACGTTAACTTAATGTCTGGTGGTTGGCTACACAGATTGTCTTGGCTAGAGGATGATGAGATAGGCGATATACATGAAGAATGGAACTGGCTTGATGGACACAGCCCTGTAAATATAGAAGCAAAGAACGTACATTTTACCACAGGTGGCCCTTGGTTTGACAAATGGAAAGCTAAAAGAAAAATAGACGAGGAGTATTCCTTTGAGTGGAAACTATTCCAAGATAAAATATATACAGAAAAATTAATGGAGTCGCTTGGATGAGTAAATATAATTTTGTAACAGCTTTTAACAAAGAGCATTTTGATTTGTATGCAAAGCAAATGCTAGAGTCAGTTGTAGATAACTGGAAGCCAGATGACCTTAGATTGGTTGTATACTATGATGGATTTGGTTCTGAAAAACCAGACGCACCAGAGGCAAGCTTTATTGAGTACAGAGACTTAGATAAACTAAAAGCTAGACAAGACTTTATAACTCGCAACAAAGATAAAAACGGACGTTATGCAGAAGCACCCTACAACTATCGGATGGATGCCGTAAGATTCTGTCACAAAGTGTACGCTTACACTGACCTAGCCTACGAGCTTATAGACCAAGAAAACACAGGCTGGTTAGTTTGGTTGGATGCAGACACAATTACAACTACAAAGTTTACAGCAGAGGATGCTGCTAAAATATTACCCGATGATAGTGACATAGTTCACCTTGGGCGTGTTGATATTGACTATAGTGAAACAGGTTTTGTTGGTTGGAATATGGCTATGCATAACGCAGTGTCTATGCTCGTAGATATTAGAGGTGCATACGACACAAATGAGGTACTAGCCTATCGTGAATGGACAGACTCTTTTGTGTTTGAACGCTTGCTAAATATATACAAAGCACATGGAACTAAAACACACAACCTATCAGAAGGTGTTCGTGGACTAGCAGTCTTTGAAAACTCTGCTCTAAAAGATTACTTTATACATAACAAAGGAAATCTAAAATACGATAAGCCTAAGTTAGACACAGTATCTAAAGATATTCAAGGACCAAAAAGATACAAGCAACTGGCAGACATAGTTCGATATTACAGCGACGGACTGTCCTCTTTCTCTATTGTTGAAACAGGAACTTGGAATGGTGGTAGGGCTATCGAAATGGCTCTAGCTGCTTTCGAGAATGTAGACACTGTACATTATCGTGGCTTTGATTTGTTTGAAGATGCCACTGAAGAGACAGACAGGATTGAATTAAATATTAAACAACATAACACATATAATGCAGTCAGTAATAGGCTAAGACAGTTCTCTCAAAAGATGAAAGAGAATGGAAAAGGATTTACATTTACTCTGTATAAAGGTGATACAAAAAAGACTATGGATTCACATCAATTCAATGATGTAGACCTTGCATACATTGATGGCGGTCATTCCTATGATACAGTGTCTAGCGATTACAAGCATCTTAGACAAGTGCCTGTAGTTGTATTTGATGATTACTATAGCTTCCAAGAAAAGGACAAAGAAGTCCCTGAAGAACACTCAGGTATTATCAAAACAATTAACGAGGCTGAAGACAGAAATAAATATGTTCTACCTTCTAGTGACATGACAGCCTTTGGCTCTAACGTACATCTTGGTGTCCTTCTTAAAAAAGAAACAAAAGAACTTCCAAAAGAATTAATTAAAACACCAATAATTATTAAACCTAAAGACTGTGTTCCTAGTGATTACATTATGAATAACATAAAAGAAAACTTAGAACTAATTAGTAACTATGATTTAGTAAAAAAATACAAGCCCACTGATGACCACGTAGCTGTTGTATCAGGAGGTACAATAGATTTTAAAAGTTTAAAACGTGTAAAGAAAAAACACAACGCAAAAATCTGGTGTGTTAAACATGCTTTACCTAAACTTATAGAACAAGGTATTACTCCTGATGCCTGTCTTGTTCTTGACCCCCGTTCTATTGAAGGTGTAAGCACACATGGTATAAAAAGAACTGAACTGTTTGAAACTATACCAGAGGAGACAACATTCTATATCGCATCAATGACAGACCCTTCTGTTACTCGCCACATTATGAGTAAAACAGATAAGATAGTAGGCTTCCATGCTTTTACAGAAGCTATTAGAGACCAATCAATTAAAGATAAAGTAGTCATTGATAAAAACATAGGCATAAAAGACGGGGCAGTTTTAATATCTGGTGGAACAGCAGCAGCAACAAGAACAATAGGTATGTTAGATACTCTAGGCTATCACAATATTCATTTGTTTGGTTTTGATTGCAGCGTATCAGATGTGACAGAAGAGCAAAAAGAATTAAAAGATGAAGCAGGTAATCCTAAATACATTCATGTAGAAACAGGTGATAAAAAGTTTTACACAACTGGTGAATTGTTAGCTTTAGCCCAAGACCTAGAAAGAATGTGGGAAGAAAAAGAACTCCAACTAAATCTTAAATATTACGGTAAAAATAGTTTGGTTGCACAGATATGGGAGCAATCCTTCTACAAAAATAATTATAAAACTTTTGTGGAGGCTCAATGCCAGAACTAAAAGAGAAACAGGAAAAGTTTTGTCAGCATTATGTTGTTAGTCGTAATGCTACTAAATCAGCAGAGGCAGCAGGATATAGTGAACGCTCTGCTTACAATCAAGGATACAACTTACTACAACGTGAGGATGTCAAGGAAAGAATTAAGGAGTTAGAAGGTGAATTTACTACGGACGTTGATGTCATTGAGGAACTGGAGAAACAATATGAAGCAGCCAAGTCTCAAGGACACGGGCAGACTGCGCTTAAAGCACTTGAACTATTGTCAAGAGTTAGGGGTAATAACGCCGAGGATGAAAGCTCAGATGACATTGATTCTCTTGAAGGAGAGATACGAGGAGCAATGCAGGTTATCGGAAAAGAAAAAATTTACGAGTTACTTATGGAAACCTTTCCAGAAGATTTTCAAGACGAGGAATTAGAAGATGAAGATTGAAATTATACTACTAGCCTTGTGTCTCGTGCCTCTATGCTGGCTGTTATATGATGTACGCTCATTTAGAAAACAAATACAGGCATGGATTAATGAAGATAAAGACAAATAAGACTGCATTTTTAACAGGCATCACAGGACAAGATGGGGGCTACCTAGCAGAGCTTTTAATAGATAGAGGGTATGATGTACATGCATTGAGAAGACGCTCTGCTGGGGCAAATATGAGGCGTATAGAGCATATTCTAAATCATCCTAACCTTCACCTACATTATGGCGATTTGACAGACACAGGATGTCTTATGAAGCTGTTCGCAACCTATCAATTTGACGAGGTATATAACTTAGGCGCACAGTCACATGTCCGTGTGTCCTTTGATATACCAGAATACACAGCCGATGTTGATGGTTTAGGCACTCTCAGACTGCTAGAATGTATGCGTACACTAGACATGTTAGAGACAACACGCTTCTACCAAGCATCTACCTCTGAACTGTACGGCAAAGTACAAGAAATACCACAAACAGAAACAACACCCTTCTATCCTCGCTCACCTTATGGTGTTGCTAAGTTGTTCTCTTATTGGACAGTTAAGAACTATCGTGAAGCCTATGGTCTACACGGCTCTAATGGTATATTGTTTAATCACGAATCACCTTGGCGTGGTGATGAGTTTGTTACACAGAAGATTGTTAAGGGTGTAGTAGATGTAGTAGCTAATAGAAAAGATAGGATTAGTCTTGGCAACCTAGAAGCTAAACGTGATTGGGGTCATGCAAAGGATTACGTTGATGGAATGTATCGCATGGTTCAACACGACCACGGGGATGATTATGTTTTAGCCACGGGAGAAATGCATACAGTAAGAGAGCTAGTTGAATACTGTTTTAAAGTTGTAGATTTTATAGACATTAGATGGAAGGGAGAAGGGGTAGACGAAAAAGGCTATGATGATTACAACAATGTTATTGTTGACATCAATCCTGACTTCTATCGCCCTTCAGAAGTTGACCAACTTGTAGGAGATTCAACAAAAGCAAGAGAAGTTCTTGGTTGGAAACCTCAATATAGTTTTGAAACTATGATTCAAGAAATGATTGAAGCAGCTTTGTAAAGTTATATACCAAACCTTTTAGGTCTAGGTGCTGCTTGACCAGTAAATCCAAAACTACCCATTGTTGAAAGAACACCCTGATTAAGTCGTTGCGGAGGAGCAGGTGGTCTAAATATTCCCTGTAATCCTGATTGGTCAGGAGAACTAAAAGCTGTTTGCCCAAGCTGTGCTTGTTGCATTGCTGTCATCATTTTTTGTCTACGCTGCTCCATATCTTCTGGACTTAATGTAGGAGCAGTATTTTCTGCAGCCATTTGTGGAGGTCTATTACGCACAGATTCAGCAAATTTAGCCATAGCATCTCGTATTGATGACTCTTCTTGATTTGTTACGCCCGTAGGAGATTGTCCTCCAAATCTTTCAGTAACTGGCGGTGTTCCCATCGCTTCATTTCTTGCTTGTAAAAAATCCCCAAAACTACCAACAGGTTGAGCAGGTGTAGGAGCATTTGGTATAGGGGCAGCACCCATAAACGGAGCAGGAGGAGGAGCTAAGTTATTATAATTACCAGAAAGAACACCTGCAACATCAGGCGTAGTATTCATTGGTTGTTGAGGAGCAGCCATTTGTGCTGCTTGCATCGTTGATTGAGGTATTATTCCTTGACCCATTTTCTTCTCCTATCTTTTAAATGCGCCTATTGACTTGACACCAAAGCTTGCGCCTATTGATACGAGGATTCCCCAGCTTAACCACTCTGGACAATCCTCTCTTAAAAACCTAAAACCTTCTGCTATATACGGCTGTGCTGGTGGATAGAAACAGGCACATAGCATAGACACGAAAAAAACCGTCCACAACTCGTCTTTCCACGAGTCCTGTGAAGCAGTCATAGCCTTCTCTTCCCAAGCTGAGTCACTAGCTGCACGTTTAGCTGCGCCTTCTAGCTTTGCAAGCTCTAGCTTTTGCTTTGCTTGGGCTTTCATTTGTTTGCCCTTTAGCCATGTACCAGCTAGTCCTGCGATTGGTCCTAATATTCCTTGTAACATTATTCGTCTTCTCCTGTTTCCATCATTTGTGCAAGCTTGTAGGCTCTTCGTTTGACTTGGCTTGCCCATCTTGAGTCGAGCATTTCCATCGCTGCTTTTTTGTAGTCTCCATCTTCCAAAGCTCCCCACATATTTGAAAAGGCAGATAGACGAGGTATCCCAAGATTAAAAGCCATATCAAGAAGAACCCTAATGCGTACCTCACTAAGCCCCACAACAAAAGGAAACTTTCTAACAAGCTCTCGCTCAACAATCTCAATATCGTTCTCACATAGAAAACGGGCTTCGTCTTCAGTAATACCACGGTCATCAAGATTACGCCCAATTCCAATCGTGAGATGCCCAGCCGTACATCTGTAAGGTTTAAGTTCCAACCCTTCGTGATAGATGATAAGGTCAATTAGTTTCTCCTTGTTATACTCCATGTTAAATCCTTTATTCTGTAGGCATTAAAGAAAGACCTATCATATCTCTTCTTAGTTTTTCTAATGTTCTAAAATCTAAATTTGGTCTAGTAACATCTAAGTAATCTCCAAAAGGTATAGGGTCAGGGCTAAATTTATTTTCATTAGCTTGGTTTATTATTGCATAAGTTCCCTCGTCTTTAGGCATCCTCCTGCCAGTAGTTAAACCATTATCAAATTCTTCGTAAAAATCTCTTTCCCCAAAAATTGTTCTATAGTCTTGGATAATACTATTTAGACGTTGCATTGTTTCAAACTTTTTTTTCTGTGAATCGTAGTACATCATCGTAAGTTCATCAGGGTCATTTAGATTAGGGTCTTTCATTAAAGTGCTTCTAAATTTACCTATAGAATTTTTAGCTTCTTTAACAATAGGTGCTACATTAAAAGCTAGACCAGCAGTAATATCTAAGTAATCTCTTTTAAGACCCATTGCTGATGGCATGTCTATTTCATATTCTTTGTAAGTAGCTCCAAATTTTTTAAGTGCTTCTCTACCTATACCTTCTTGTTTAGCCTGACTTTCATAAAAATCATTTCTTCTTATAATATAATCTACAAATCCCGGTGTAAATGTTTTAGCAAGAGGTGCTAGTCTGTCTGCTAGTCCATCATTTAACGCTCCTTCAACTAAGCTATCCCCATACTGACCGGGGGCAATCGCTGTGACTAAAGCTTCAGTAACCATAGAAGGTGCTAAGAAAGGACCAAACACTTGGTCAAGTGTACTTAGTGCTAACTTATCTGTTTCATATGCAATAGCATCATCATCCATAATACCATTAGCAATTAAAGCATGTGCTGTTTGTGCGCCTGTTTTTAAATAACTAAAGGGGTCAATCGGACCTAAATTAAAATACTTAACACCTAGATGATTATTTTTATCTTTAGTAATAGGAGATAAATAAATTTTATCTTGATTAAACTCCCAATCTTTACCTATATTTTCTAACGCTTCTGCTTGGTCATCAGTTATACCATTAGCAATTCTTGATTTTTCTGAGAAGTATAATGGAGCATAACCCATAGTGGTAAAGCCAGCTAAACGCTTTGCCCCTTCTTTCATAAGAGTAGCATCACCACTGGCAAGGTCTTGCACACTATACTTAACTAAATTTTTAGTAACACGAGTCATTTCTGCAGGGAAAGCCATAAAGTCACCTACAGGCATAGCACGTAAATTTTTAAATGCTTTAGGAACTAAATTATAATTAGGCATCATGTCCCGTGTTCGTTGAGCAGCAGCATCTTTAATCACTTCAATAGGCTGGTCTTTATATTTAGGACTTTTCTTTAATGCAGCTAAAGTTTTTTCATAGTGAGCAATTTTAAAAATATCATCTTCAGCTTGATAAAGTTCGGTAACTTTTTTAGGTATAACTTTAGCTGCTCCTAATACTTTATTCTCATCTTTTGAAATACTAGACAACAAAGCTGCATCAGGGTCTTTGGCATATTTCTTTAAATTATTCTTAATAACATTTTGTTGAACACCACTACCAATAATACCTAACTCAGTATACTCAGCAAGCCTTTCACCTAGTTCTTTATTAGTTTTATTTGCTAACATATTAAAAGTAGTTTTTAAACTTTTCATACCTCCTTTTCCTATAAAAGGAATCATACCATTAGCAGCCATAAGAATAGCATTACCCAATATATTTCTACCATGTGTAGAAGGATTAGCAATTGTTTTCATTGCTTGAGATACACCCTTTGATTTAGCAAATGCTTGACCTAAAAAAGAATCAGATTGAATTACATTTAATCCCTCTTCAATAGCATTTTTATAAGCCTTAGTAGCATAAACATTTTCAAGAGGATTAGTTACTGACCCCGTTTTAGCCCCAAATATTTTAGATAATCTATTACTTCCTACTTGAGTAAGGTCAGACAAACCCTCAACAGTTTCATTGCCAAACTTACTCTTTAGATGTTTAGCCGTACCTGCTAAGAACTTTTGTTCTGCAGTAATACGTGATAAATTACCTACAGTTTTGACATAATTTTTAAAAGGGTCTTTGACCTCACCTAACAATGCTCTTATATTACCAGACTCTGTAAGAAGTTCGCTACGCTCTCGTCCACTTTTAACAGTAGTAAAGTTTCCAAACTTAGTAATGTTTTCTAAACTTTCAGCCATAGCATCATCGGACTCAGCACGTAACATTTTTCTAAGAGTTATAAGAGCTTCATCAGAGGACTGACCTGTCATTTTAACAATATCATTTAAGGCTGCACCAAACACTCCTTGGTCATCTTTACCATCCTTAACAAAAGATTTAAACTTTCCTAATATATCTTTTTTAAAAGAAGCATCATCAAAAAAATCGTAACTACGTGTTACATAAGTTCCTAAACCTTTATCAATAGTAGCACCAAACTTACCTTTAATTCCATTTGAACGAGCTTCTTTACTTAAAGAATCAATGTTGTCACGCATTTCAGAAATAATTTTTTTTGTTTTAGGCTTTAAAGAGTTTAAAGCAGCAGTGTCTCCTTTAAGAGCTTTATCCATTATTTTATTAGGAATACTTTTACCACCATACTCTTCACGAGCAACTCTGCCTAAATCAGCTGCTAAACCTTCAGCACGTATAATACCTGCTTCAGTCCCTTTTGAAACTTTAACTAAAAGAGAAAGCATAGTATCATCAGTTCCTAAACGTGAACTAAAGTAAGCACCTAAACTAGGTAGTCTATTTAAGTAAGGTAATTCTTTTACAGCCTCTTTTATAGGTTTAAATCCAGTAGATGCAGCAGCGGCTATAGGTTTTTTATAAGCTGCTGCTAAAGTAAACATTCCAAAAGGAACAGCAATCCCAAGATTACCTATAAAAGATTTAAGAAGAGCTTCAGCTTCGCTGTCATCAGGATTAACATACAATCTCTCAAGATACTCTGTAGATTCTGGGAACATATCTACTAGCATATTAACAATACCGTCTTCAGGTCTGTCTATAAGAGTAGTAGCTCCTGCCAGAGCAACACCTTTTTTTCCTGCTTCAGCTACTTTTTGTTTTGACCTAGCTTTAGAAACAGCTTTTCGTCTAGCCTCTCTATTTAGGTTTTTATATTTTTGTGTTATTAAAGATTTACTTCCCGGCTTTGTAACTTTTTTAGCACTAGTCAAACCTCGAACAGTTTTTGCCCCTAGACTTGCTCCTTTAAGAAGTAAGCCACCACCTGCAATATAAGAACCAATAGTGCCTGTAATGTCTTCTGCTGCTCCTAAATAGCTATCACCATGATATGGGTCAAATATTTCATTACCAAACTCTTGAAGACTTTCAGGCAATAACTCAGCTACAGTTTCTCCTACATCTGACGCATATCCTCCAGTAACTAAATCTGCTAAAGTACCTACACCTTCACCAACCTCACCTACAAATCTACCTACTGTACGTATAGGAGCAGCAACAGGTGTAAAATCTCCTATAGCTCTAAAATCTGTTTCACCTGCTTTTTTAGCATCTTCAAATTTATAATAAGCGTCAGTATAATCTTGCAAGTCCATCCCTTTAGACTTTACAAAATCTTCCATATCATCTTGTGATGCAATATTACCAAGCTCTATTAAATCTTCAGCTTCTTTAAAAGCATCTTGAAATGTCTGTGACCTATAGCTTACTACCATTTATAAACCTTTTACATTTTACTACGGAGTAGTAGGAGGTGGGATAAACTTACCTTGATTACTACCAGTACCACCGCTACCACCAGTGCCAGTACCGCTGCCACCACCAGCAACTACATTACCCAACAAACCTTTTTTTCTCATCTCATCTCTAAGTTTTTGAGCTAATGCTTCAACGTAAGCTTGATTACGAGTATTCTCATCTTTAATTTGAAGTGCATCAATATCTTCTAATACATCTGTAGCAAGTTTACCTACTCTTATTCCTGCATTTTCTAATTGATTTTGCGAGAAACTTTTTCCCATGCCTTGTGATGCTAGTTCAATTGCATTTAACAAAACTGAACCACTTGCATCAGGAGCCTCTAAAACATCTGGTATTAAATCTGAAATACTACCAAGTGCAGTAATTTTTGTTAGAGCATTTTTAATACCTTGCGCTCTTTCTTCGGCAGGTAGTTTATTAATTTCAGCTTTAAGCGCAGCTATTTCTTTTTTAGATGTGCCTAAGTTTCTAATTAAATCATTATCAATTTCTGCAAGAGGTTTTGACATAATTTCAACACCTAATGCAGCTATATCAAAACCACCTTGTGAACGAGCAGCTTCTATTTGTTCCTGTATTTCTGCTTCTCTAGCTTCTTTATCAAATTTATCCTCACCAATAAGTTTAGCAAGCTCTGCATATGCTGCAAGACCTTGTTTCTGTGCTTCGGTTGTTCCTAATCCTCCAAAACGTTCACCTAAATCTTGAATAGTAGCTTCATATGGCGATAATTGTGGCGGTTGTTGACTCTTGGGAGGCGGTTGTTTACCACTACCACTAGTTTGAACTAATCCAGAAGGAGGCAACTGAAACGGAGCAGGTTTTATATTTGATGAACCGGATGGCGAGGGGCGACCTCCTGTTGGAGGAGGTTTAGCTAAGTTTTGACTTTCTGCTTGTAGTGTAGCATTAATTTTATCTAGTTGGTTTCTTAATGGCACTGAAGCAGGGTTTGTCCCGCCTCTTGGACCGGGCTTTAGTGCTTTTATTTCAGCCTCTAATTGTTTCTTTTGTTCCAATAGTGCTTGTATTTGACCACCTGATAAAGCTTGAATAGCACCAGTTAAACCTGTATTACCTATATTACCACCTTGATTAAAGAAACCAAGTCCACGACCAAGACCACCTACAGTAGTAACACCACCAGCAAACTGTTGGAAAGCAGAAGGACTAGCTGGACCGGGCTGTTGAAGATAACCTTGTGGAACACCAAATGCAATACCTGCATATCTTTCAAGTTGTCTAGCAGGAAAATCTCTTCCCTCAACAAAAGTTTGATAAGCTATATCTGCTCTTTGTTGCTCCAATCCTCGTTGAGCTTCGCCTACACCAGAACGATAGCCTTGTTCACGATAAGCCTGACCAAGAGCTTGTTGCCCAAGATTTCCAAACTGACCAGACAGTGCGCCTAAACCTTGAGCCGCTTGAAACTGTCTACCACGGGCTGCTTCTGCTGCACGAATAGCATCGTTATATGCAGCTTCTAGTCCTTTTGTTTGTATTTCAGAAAGCCTACCACCAAGGTCAGATGCTGCTTTAGCTTCAAGAATAGCTTGACGAGAACCACCAAAGCCACCTGTTCTAGCAGCTTGTGATGCTAGTTGTTGTCTATATAATGCTCCTTCATCAGCCGCTTTTCTTTTAGCAATATCTAAAACAGCTTGCGTATAAGGATTCATACGACTTTGAATTTCATCTGCTGTTATTTCTGAAGCACCTTTGTCAGTATATCTTCCTGACTTTCTTAATAAACCAAGTGCAGGGTCATAGTATGTGTCAGCTGAAGATAGTCTTTTATCTGAACTAATACCTCTGTCAACTAAACCTAAAATTCCTTCTTGAGCAGCTAACTCATCATCAGAAAAACCTACAACACGTTCACCCGGAAACTGAGCTAGTTCATCCTGAGTAAATTCTGCTTTTGCTCTTTCAAGAACATCAGTTACAAAAGGTCTTAAAGTAGGGGCAATATCTTGTTGTTTTTGACCACCGCCGCCGCCACCACCTAAATAACAAACATTAGAGTTAAGTTTTTTATTAAGAAACTTATCCTCTGTTTCTATTTCTAACCCTAACAAATCTTCAAAAGTATTTTTATTTTTTTCTATAATCATAATTTTATTCCATCGTTATAGTAAACAGTGTTTGTTCTTTACATCCATACTCAGGCATTATTCTCTTCCAACCTTTTCTACCCATAGCACTAATTTTATTACAGTTAAATTTTATAGCAATTTCTTTATAACAATCTAACATATACTGATAGTCTAGTTTTTTACCTTCCATTGCTGTTGTTACACATATATGTAAATAACAATTTAAATCAAAAGGTGTAACACTTGTAATAAAAATAGAATTTAATTCGTTATCTTCTAATACACAAAATAGTTGCCATTGATTTAATTTTAATCTATGGTATGTTCCAAATACGCTATAGTCATTATTATCTGATTTGTCTATAGCTTTCTGAACTAGTAAAGCAAAGAGTTTCCAATGCTTATCTATATCAGTATGTGGTATTTGAAAATATTCTTTTGCCATTAAGTAAGTCGGCTAAGTTCTTTAGCCCCATCAACCTGTTTGGGCTGCGCCTCCTTACCATATACTTTCTCTCTCAAAGCTTTTCTAAATTCATCTAATTTTTCTGCGCCAGCATCAGAAGAACCATTGCCTAATGCTGCTACTGTAAATGCGTCCATAACATATTCATCAGGACTTAACATTGCTTGTTTAATCTGTGGGTCGCCTACAACTTTAAAGGATACATTGTCTGACATGCCATCACCTTGCGGTGCTTCTACCATTCCTGTAAACATTCCTGCACCACTTGTATCACCGCCTGTTGCCATATAAGTTACTGGTGCTTCTCCTAAGTCTCCTCCCTCTCTAACCATTTGAGTAGGAATCTGTACAGGTGAATAATTAAAGAATTGAGGTGTAGCTCCTCCTTTTCTAATAAATTCATCTATATCTTCTTTTGAAGCTACTTGTTCTCTTTTTATATATGGGAGTGTGTCCGGTAGTTTATACTCTTTAGTTTTAGTTTCAGGAATTTCATAAAGAGCAGGAGTTGTTGCGGCTGCAGCTAATCCTGTAGCAGCACCTCTTTTTATAAGCTGGTCGCCAATAGCTTTTTGAGCAATTTGTTCTGCTCCAATTGCTGAAGCGGTATCTGCAAATGTTTGAGTTCCCAATGCTTTTGCTACCTCTCCTGTTCCACTTCCTAATGCAGTGCCTCCTATTTTGCTACCTAATGTTTGACCAATTCCTTCTGCTCCTGCTTTAAGTGTACCTTCTTTAGTAGCTTCTAATACAGCTTTTTCTCCAGCTTTTGCTGTTCCTCCTGTTAGACCAGCAGTTAATCCACTAGCAAGACCAGACATTAATATTTCTTCTCTATTACCACCAGTTAAAGCTGTACCAGCAGCACTACCAGCACCAGCAGCAGCAGCTGCACCTAATCCTGTAAGAGCAGAGCCTCCGACAAGTAATGGAGCAAATGGAGCAGCAACACCAAGAAGAACAGGAAGTAAATCTTTAATTTTAAAAGCTTCTGGCAAACCAGTAACAGGATTCTGTGTTAAACCTCCCGGTCCTGCTAGTGCATCCAATGTTTTAAGTTCCATAGGATTGACATGCACTAACGTATTATCACCCATACGTCCTTTCATAGCAGCAAGTCCCATCAGACCTGACATTGGTGCATTCATATTTTGTCCATAAGCCATACTATTTTTCCTTGTTAATTATCTTATTATACAATATATTATTGAAATATACCAGCCTCTAATGAAAGTTTACCCAGCCTGTCCCTTCTACATAACCTTTATACTTTTCAGCACTAACAGCAAAAACTACATTTCCATTCTTAGGATTAGGAATATCAGTAACAGTTACTACTGTTAAAACTTTTGTAGCTGGTCTTCCGTCTACTTGAGAATCTCTTAAATCTAGTTCACGACTAAATTCATTACTCCAACTTTTTAAACTTTCGTAAAGTTCTATTACCGTTTGAGGAGAAAGGTATCCAGAAAATCTAGGGTAATTAGCCATCTATCTTTCTCCGTCAGGTTGCATAGACATTCTAACACTACCCCAACGCCAGCTTCCGTCATTAGTTCCAGATACCTTTACAGTAGCAGACCGTCCTCTAGCCCTTAAATTAACTTTAGTTGTATTTTGGTTGAATACAAATGGACCTTTTTCTTGTACTGTACCACTAGGATAATCCTTTACATTTACAAAAAAGTTTACTTGCTCTCCAGAATCAAAAGAATAATCTGGAATAAGTTTATCTATAAACATAAGTTGTTTACCTGTATCTAAATCAAACTCAGCTGATTCTAAAAAAGATACCAGTTGTTGACCATCGCCTCTGTAAGTACCTTCTGGTTCATTATTCCAAATATAATTATCACCAGATTCAGTTGTTCTACCTGTCATTAATGTATTGTCGTATACGTTTCTATCTTGGAAAGTAGTTACAATACCATTTTCAAACAACTTGCCATAAACCCATGTACGTTCTTCTGTATTATAAATTACATACGCATTAGGCTCTGAACTAGCTGCCAAGGGATAGAGCCAAATGATTTCTTTAAATTCTGAATTAATACCTGCATAAACTTTCTCTTGGTTCGTTGTGTTAAAATCTTCAAATAATTTTCTTCTTATAGTACATGGCATTGTTTGAACACGACCATCAAAAGCAAAGAAATTATTTTGCCCCATCCAGTAAGAAATACCATCATAGTCAATAGCTGCATGTGGTCCAATCAATCCACAGTTAGAACCAACCTGTGTGAAACTAAATGTAAAAGGAGGACCAATAAATTGCTGTGTATACATAGCTTTATCTGTCCATATATTAATAGCATTTCTTGAACGAGTTGCTCCTATGATACGAGAGCCTTCTGTTAAAACAACTTCACCTGAGTTTGAGCTTACAGGAATAGGACTCCATTCATCAAATGCTTCTTGACTTGACCATCTTACAGTCATGTTATCAATTCCAGATACTGCAAATGGCTCACTTCCATAACATATAACATGTCTATCATTTGGTGATACAAGAAATGTATTAGCTAAAGGTGCTGATGTTACTTCAACTGCTCTTGTTGGAACAACAGAAACATCATTGTCCATATATACTATTCTATCACCTCTTCTTAATGCTAATAAATCTTCTCCCCAAGTATCTAGTGACCATTGATTAGCTAAAAAAGTAATAGCTGATTCAGTTGCAGCTTCATTCCAAGCTCTATCTGTGCTTTGACCATTTAAAAGAGTTATTGTTCCACCTGCACCAACAGCTCCCGAACCTACATCTTCTGTTGTAGATACCGTAAAACGTATAACATCAGTGTTAATTCCTGATAAACTTACTGTATGAGAAGATACTTGAGCTACAGTATATGGACCATTAATATTTGTGTCATCTGTTGAATCTATAAGTATACCAGTTACACTTGTAGTAACCGCATCTCTTGTTGCTGTCACTACATTAACTTGAATTTTATTAGTCAATTTTGTTACAGTATTAACTAAAGCAGAACCTATACTAACTGTAGTTGAGCCTGTCTCTCCCGTTTGATATGTTCCTGCTCCCCAACCTAAACCTTGAATATCATCAGTTGCCTCTGGACGTAATAAAATATTTATGCTTCCTGTTGACCCTTGATTAGAGGCAGCACCAGTAGCAGAAGTATTGTTTGTTGTAGATACAGTAAAATGTGAAGTTCCTGATACAGCTACAATAGTTTTTATTCCATTAACAGAAACACCAGAAAATGTATCTACACCTATAAACTCAATTCTTTGACCTACTTCTACAGTTGGCATACCATTTATACTAACTTCAACTGTAGCAGCTTGACCAGTAGCTGTAAATGTTTCAAAGTTTCCACTAACACTTACAGCAAAAGTAACAGGAGTAACATCATAAAATGTTTCATTTTGAACTACATATAATTGTTGATTTGTTCCTAAAGCTATATAAGGTCTTGAGTTATTATCCGTCCATGTAAGAATATCACGAGCTAATCCATTAACATCCGTATCACTAAATTTTTCATAGCCTCTTAAATTTTCTGGTTTACCTTGTCGAAAACGAACACGGTTTCCATCATACCACTTGCCTTCCTCAGAGTATTGAGTAGATTCTCTGTGAAAGCCGGGAGCAAAATCTAATTTTACTAGTTGTGATGCCATAAAAATACCTTTTAGTTTTCATCGAATTTTGTTGGTGCAAAAGTTGCAGCAACGAATGTTTCACCAAAATCATTTTGCATTTTAGTAGCAGCTGTAGACAAACTACTAGATACATTATAAGAACCTGAACTTATACCAAAACCAAATAAATAATTTCTACTAGATGATGGTGAAGCCATGTTTACCACAGTATCCATATTAGTCATTCCAACACCTGAATTTCTAACTGTAGCTGCACCTACTTGTATTCCTTCTCCAAATTTATTTAATGTAAGAGTTGCAGGACTTGATGTTGTAGCAGTGCTATCACTATCTGAGGCTGCAAGACTATTAAATGCTTTACTAAGATAAATAACTACGTGACCAGAACCATAAACTTGTTGTGAGCCACTATAGTTAAATGTGGCTGTCTGACTTCCTGTTAAATCTCCAACATTTGCTGCATATATAATTGAATCAAAAGTATACTCAGATGGAGTGTTATTTTGAGAAATTACTTCAGTTAAACTAACAGTTCCTAAAGTAGCTGTTGTGTGAAGAGTGTTTCTATTAGCGTTAGTTCCAATATTACCTAACATAATAACAGATTTTGTACCCGAAGGTAAGGTTACACTTTGAGAGGAGGATGTACTAGAAGTGCTGCCCTGAAGCCAATTTTCACTGCCCAATATAGATAAAGGAGTGTAGTTTACTGCACCATAAAAATCTGTTATCTTTATTGTACCGCTAGTAGGAACAGATGCATTTTGTGTAACATCTGGAACAAGACCACCACCTCTATAATATTCACTTAATGCGTGTGGTGTAGAGCCGCCAAACTCACCTGCAATATCTGAAATTTTTAATGTTCCTGAACTAGGAAGAGCCATCTACCTTACCTTTTAATTCTTCTACTTCTTCTTTAAGATGTTTAACTGCTTCAATTAAATATCCTACAATATTACCATATGCAACAGATTTATATTCTCCACTATTATTAACGAGTTCTGGAGCAATTTTTTCTAGTTCTTGAGCAATAACACCTGAACCTTGTTGACCGTCTTTTTCATAAGACACACCACGCATTTCAAATGCTCTAGTTCCATCTAATGTTTTAATTTTAGATTTAAGTTTTTCATCAGAAAAAGCTGTAACATCTCCTGTAGCTACAACAACACTACAGTTAACATTTTTTAAAGTGCTAGTACCACCAACAACAAGTGTACCAGTAGCACTAACATCAGCTGCACGAATCTCACCGCTACTTCTTACATTAGTTGCAGTTAATAAATTTGTAGAGGGATTCCAATGTAATGCTCCATCATTACCATTTTTCTTTACATTCCCAGCTGTTACAATAGCATTAGTAGTGCCACTAAATAAAATTCTAAAATTACTATCAGTACTTGTAGGCTCAACTCTTACTTTAGTAGCATTTACAGCATCTGTAGCATTAGCAACAGAAGTAACTGTTTCTAAAACATTAATGGTAGAACCATTAGTTCCTAGTACAGCACTATTATTTGGACCAGCAACAGTTGTTGCAGTACCTCCTGCAGGTTGCATAGTAACAGAGCCACTACCACTATTTGCATTATGTACAAAATAAATTTTTTCTTGCGCAGGAATAACAACATTTACAGGAGAATCAAAATTACCTGTAAACTTTAAACCAAAGTTTCTTGCCTCATCTTCTGTTCCATTATTTGTTGTTAATGTTTTTTCTGTTGCTGATGTTAAAGCAATTGTTCTATAACCAGCAATAGCATCATCAACCATATCAATGGTTCTTTCGTTTAATCTTAAACCCCAAGTGTTAGCATTTTCACCATCACCTTGTTTTTCTAATCTTGTACTGGATGTATATGTACTAGCCATCTTCTTTATTTCCTATAATTTTTTTAACTGTATCTGTTTCATAAATACGAATACAAACCCAAACTAACGACAGAAGAGCCGTAGCTTCTGGTATCCATGCCATAAATGCGCTGATAGTAACACCTCCGGCAGCTACATCTGTTACTTGTTTTGCTTCTTCTGTCATCATAATAGTTCCTCTATTTTATCACAAGTTTGTTAATTTTACAATGCTATGCCTCTAATGCTGTCAGTCTAGCTTCAATGCTTGTTAGACGTTGCTCTGTCGCTGCACCGATAAAGGCTAATAGTTCTGGATAGCGGATGCCTAAACTAGTTTTTTGTGTTGACCCGTCGGGAGCTTCGTCGGCTGTGTAATAGTCATCTATCCGAGTATACGCATCTTGTGCTTCAATGATATTTTTTTCGTCTGCTTCAACGGCTGGCACTTCAACACTATGTTCCCACCAAGTATCAGAACAAAAGAATGAATATTTTGT
>Ga0160422_10000068_pt1 | contig 53777 bp, 45 predicted proteins | sample Fk160mmetaG_FD_108192 | JGI IMG/M metagenome (GOLD analysis project Ga0160422, IMG submission 108192) | Marine microbial communities from the Central Pacific Ocean - Fk160115 60m metaG | ecosystem: Environmental > Aquatic > Marine > Oceanic > Photic zone | place: The Central Pacific Ocean... | reverse complement strand
GTGGCAGGAAAGACTGCAGAAGATCGGGAAAAGCTCGCGAATACGGCAAAAAATATGGAAGAGGCCGGGGCTGTCATGCTCCTTCTCGAAGCCGCGACCCGGGAAGCCGCCCAAGCCATTCTCAAGAACACAAGCCTGCCATTGATTGGCTGTGGTGCGGGACCAGACTGCGACGGACAAATTGTCGTGACTGCTGACTTGCTTGGCCTCACACCAAAACAGCCGAGCTTTGCCACTCCCATGGTCGATGGCGTCTCACCACTGGCCACCATGGCCCACATCTGGATGCAAACGGTGGCCAATCGCCAAGCGGGTGGGGATTACCCAACCAGCGACGGTGGACGCTGACCATGAGTGGAACCCTTCGCGTTCGGCCGGCGTATCTCACGCTTGGGATCACCGGATTGGTCCTATGGCTGGGGCCAGATTTCGCCGCCAAAGTGGAATACGCGCGGACCAAAGCACGGGTGGAGGCCCTTCGGGATGGACCCGCAGACACGCCGCTCAAAATGGCCAGCGACGCCGGCGTGCTGCTTACCCAACAAGTATCTCCCTCCGTGGTGCACATCACCGCAATTGTCGAAGCTTCTTTTATGAATGGACGAGGAGGTGCGGGGCTTCGAGAAGACATTGTCAATGGGTCGGGCTGGGTCTGGGACGAAGACGGGCACATCGTCACCAACGAGCATGTCATTCGAGGGGCCAAATCCATTGAAGTCCAACTGGAAACCGGTGACATTCGTAGAGCTACGGTCCAAGGGGCTGATCCAGCCACCGACATCGCCGTTCTGTCTTTGGAGGGCAATCGACTTCTGCCCGCCGAACGAGCTTCCGAAGCGCCCGCAGCCGGAACGACAATTTTTGCGTTCGGCTCACCTCTGGAATTGAAATTCAGCGTCTCAAGCGGAATCGTGAGCGGTTTGGGACGGACCGCCGGAATTCGAAGCGGCGCGGGCCCAACGTTTGAAGACTTCCTTCAGATCGATGCCCCAATCAACCCCGGCAACTCCGGCGGACCCGTCACCGACACCTTGGGCCGGGTGGTTGGCATGAGCACCGCCGTGGCAGACGAGAGCTCCGGGCCAGGGGTGGGCCTTGCGATTCCCATCGAGTTGATTGAACGGGTGGTTCCTGATCTCATTGCCTATGGAAAAACCGCCCACGCAATGCTTGGCGTCCAGTTCCCCCGCCGGGTTCGGGCCGATCAAGCAGCGTTCTTGGAGCAGGTTGGCCTCGACCGGCCCGCAGCCCCATTGCAATCGGTCATCCCCGGTGGACCAGCCGATCGGGCCGGGATCCGCGCGGGTGATTTGATCCTTTCCCTCGATGGGCGGGTCACCCAGAATGGCAACGAAGTCAAAGGCCGGCTTGGATCCGCCAAGCCAGGCGAAACGATCACCGTCGAAATTTTTCGGCCCCGCACCCAAGAAACCCTCCTTTTGGATGTGGTGCTTGGTGATGCCAGGAGTTTGACGATACGCCGCTGAGCGAGGACACTCCTCGGCTGATGAACGCGTACCTGAACTTGCTGCAAGAAGTCTTGGATCATGGGCTCATCCGTGAGGACCGCACCGGTGTTGGAACCCGCGGTGTCTTCGGACGCCAGATTCGATTTGACCTGTCCGAAGGTTTTCCGCTGGTGACCACCAAAAAAATCCACCTCAAATCCGTGATTGTGGAGTTGCTCTGGTTTCTCAGAGGCGACACCAATGTGAAATGGCTGCAGGAACGCGGGGTTCGCATTTGGAATGAATGGGCCGATGAAGAGGGCAACCTGGGTCCGGTGTATGGGCAACAATGGCGGGCCTTCCCCAATCCAAACGGAGGAACCGTCGATCAAATCGCTCAGTTGGTGGACAATTTGAAGAAAGCCCCACACTCCCGACGTCTTGTGGTGTGTGCTTGGAATCCTGGCCAGGTTGAAGACATGGCCCTCCCGCCGTGCCACGCCTTGTTTCAATTCCATGTCCAGGGAGACCGGTTGTCCTGCCAGCTGTACCAGCGTTCGGCCGATTTGTTCTTGGGCGTGCCCTTCAATATTGCGTCTTATGCCCTCCTGACCATGATGCTGGCCCAAGTCACTGGGCTCCGGCCTGGTGATTTCGTGCACACCTTTGGCGATGCGCACTTGTACGAAAACCACATCGAACAGGCCAAAGAACAACTCTCCCGATCCCCCCGACCGCTGCCCACCATGCACCTCAATCCCAAAATCACCCGCCTGGAGGACTTCACAGAGGATGATTTTGAACTTGAGGGCTACGATCCGCACCCCCACATCAAAGCGCCAGTTGCGGTGTAGTTTCGGCTTCAGGCGGGTCCAAGATGGACCGATATGGGGATCGAAGGAACCACCATGGAATTCGAACCCAAGATGCCCCCAGTTGCCCTCGTGGAGCCCCAAGCTTCCGTGGACTACCGCCGTACCCGCGAAATGACCATTGATGAGATCCTGCTCGAAAACCGAGTGGTGTTCCTTACCGGTGAGATCAATTACGCCTCGGCCACTCGAGTCATGATGCAAATGCTCTATCTGGAAGACCAGAAGAAGGGCCAACCCATCAACTTCTACATCAACTGCTTCGGCGGCGCGGTCGACGACACGTTGGCCATCTACGACACCATGCGATTCATCTCGTCCGAAGTGGCCACCTACTGCATTGGCCGAGCATATTCCGGTGCGGCCGTCTTGTTGGCCGCGGGCGATGCCGGCAAACGCTACATCTTGCCCCATGCCAAAGTGATGATCCACCAACCCCACGGCGGCGTCACTGGACAAACCACCGATATTCAAATTCAAGCTGAACAAATCTTGAAATCCAAACGTGTGCTGAACGAAATTCTCGCGAAGCACACCGGCCAAGAGGTCGAAAAGGTTTCCGCCGATGGAGAACGCGACAAGTTCTTCAGCGCTGATGAAGCCAAGGCTTATGGCCTGGTCGATGAAGTCTTCCAAGTCACGGAGAAGAAGAAGTGAGCGTTAACAACTCCCTGGTTCCAATCGTGGTCGAGTCTTCCGGTCGGGGCGAACGCGCCTACGACATTTACTCGCGCCTTCTGAAAGACCGAATCGTCTTTGTGGGCGAAGGCGTTGGCGACCAAATGGCCAACCTCATCGTGGCCCAACTCTTGTTCCTGGCCAACGAAGACCCTGAAGCCGACATTCACTTGTATGTGAACTCTCCCGGAGGTTCAGTCACCGCCGGCCTGGGCATCATCGACACGATGAAGTTTGTGCCCAACGACGTGTGCACGTACATCATTGGTCAGGCGGCCTCCATGGGCTCCTTGATCGCGTGTTCGGGAACCAAGGGCAAGCGATTCACCTTGCAACACTCTCGGAACTTGATGCACCAGCCACTGGTGATGGGCATGATTGAAGGCCAAGCCACAGATATTGACATCGAAGCTCGTGAAATGATGCGGATGCGAGAAGCGTTGTACGGCATCTACTCTGAAGCCTCTGGCAAAACCACCGAGGAGATCGCGGCAACCTGCGAACGCAACACTTGGCTCGACGCGAGTGAGATGTTGGAGTACGGCATCGTGGACCGCATGCTCAACAGCATGCCTATCCCCGGCGCAGACGCCTGATTCAGTCGTCTGACTCGTCGTCTGCAAACGGGACGGTGCCCGTGATGGTGAGCCCAAAGGCTTGAAGACCCGGTAGATCTGGGGTGCTGGTGGACAACAGACGAAGTTGGGTGAGACCCATGGCCCGCAGAATTTGTCCTCCGATGCCGAAGTCTCTCTGCGCGGGCGGTTGGGCTCGTGCGCCCACACCATCCGTGCGGGTAAGGTCCGGTGCGTTCGGGTCGTCATCCACCTCTCGCTGGATGCCATGCAACAGGTCGCCAATGCCCCCGCCCATGGACTCGGGACGGAGGTAGACCAAAGCACCACGGCCTTCCTCCCGAATCGCACGGAGTGCCGAACGAACGGCATCCTGTCCGGGACGTCCATTGGCACCAAACACATCTCCCAACACGTCACGGCGATGCATTCGAACCAAAACCGGATCATCGATTTGCGGGATTTCACCATTGTCATCGGGCAAACCAACGCCGCCAAGCGTGAGCGCCAAATGGGGCAACGGATCAATTGCACTTCGGAACGCAACCAGATCAAAAGGGCCTTCCGGAGTGTCGACCACGGTGCCGGTGAGCTCGGGAATCGTGGATACCAATGTTTCTCGACCCAACCGGTATTCGATGATCTGTTCAACCGAACACATGCGAATGCCGTGCGCGTCGGCCAACTTCCGCAGGTCTGGCATACGAGCCATGGAGCCATCTTCGTTCACGATCTCGATGATGGCGGCGGCGGGTCGAAGTCCAGCCAACCGGCACAAATCGACTGAACCTTCGGTCTGTCCGGTCCGGACCAGAACGCCGCCTTCTCGGGCCCGCAACGGATTGATGTGACCAGGGCGAACAAAGTCCTCTGAGGAGGCCGTCGGATCAGCCAAAAGTTTTATGGTTTGGGATCGATCCGAAGAACTCACCCCGGTCCCCACCCCATGGCGGGGATGGCCATCCACCGAAACGGTGAAGGGTGTTCCCCAAACACTGGTGTTGCGTTTGGCTTGGTCGGTGAGATCCAAACGGTCGCAATCTTCGGGGCGCATGGCCACACAGAGATACCCCGCACCAACCCGCATGAGGAAATTCACAATCTCTGGCGTCATCTTTTCGGCCGCGCAGACAAAGTCGCCCTCATTTTCTCGGTCCTCGTCGTCGACCAAAATGATGATCTTTCCGTCGCGAAGATCTTCCAGAATGTCCGGTATGGCGTCCAACACGAGACACCCATGCTACGCATGAAGTGAAGACGGCGTCGACAGCAAAATTCAGTGGACCACGACCAACTCGGGGCTAGGTTGAATGCATGATTCGCCTCGGCCCAGCCCATGCCGATTCACTTGCCGATGCTGCCCTTGATCACCTCGCGCACGCTCATCTCGCCGTGGTTTCGGGAAGTGCAAAAGCACGAACACAATTTGGTTCGGCTGTGCTTCGTCGCCTTGATGGTTTCGAATCTTGTCGTTCCATTCGCGTGGCCCCGACCCGTGATCATCGACCCCAGGCCATTTTAATGCGGTTGCAACACTGCTTGGCCCTGCAAACGCAGACGAACGTCATCCCTCAAACAAGAGGGGAGCCCACCACTGAACGCCTAGCGATCGGCAGTGAATACAACGTCATCCTCCAAAGTATTCATCAACATCTCCGTGCAGTTGATGATTGCCGGTGGCAAGTGGTGCTTTGGCCAGATGCAGGACTGATGGCTGAACGATGGCCGGACATCTTCGATCAAGTGATCGAGGCGGTGCAGCATGCGGTACGGCTGCGGGAATTCCGAGACGAAGAACCTCCCACTCTGCACCGTTGGATCCTGTTGGGATCCTCCGCGCTGGAAGATCGTGTGGAAAACCCATTGGGCCCGCTTCGTAGGGGTGATGGTCTGCCGGGTTTGCTGCTGAATCTCACCTGAAGGCCACACGCGCTACACTCTGCGAGCGATGTCTACTCCCACGGAGCCAAAACGTCCAGGTGGGTATGCCCTGCCGACCGGGGCCTTGCAAGCCCAACGACGTGCCAAACGCGAGTTGGAACAAGCTGACCTCCATTTGCTGGGGGACACCGCCAAACCACATGAACCCACCAAGGGTCGACTCAGAGCCGCACACACGGCCCGCAACCCCAACACTCGGGTGTACGTAGGCGATTGCCGCGATGTGTTGGCAAAGATTCCAGAACGAGGAGAAGTGGATCTTGTTTTTGCCGATCCTCCGTTCAACTGGGATGTTCCCTACGAATCCTGGCGCGATGGCATGAGCCGTGCAGAGTACGAACGCTTTACGTTTGACTGGCTCGACGGCTGCATTGCAGCCCTCTCCCCCACCGGTTCTTTGTGGGTCAATATTCCAGACGACACCGCGGCAGAAATTGTGTTGCACCTGAAACGCCGTGGACTCACCATGATCAACTGGTGCGTTTGGCATTTTCGGTTTGGTCAAAATCGAGACTCATCGTTCATTATGAGCAAAGTGCACGCTCTGTATTTCGCAAAAGATCCTGATCAACGCATTTGGAATCCTGAGCAAATCATGGAACTTTCGGACCGGGCCAGCGTGTATGCGGATCCACGAACAATGGCCAAAGATCAAAACAAAGGCCTTCGGTTACCCATGGACGTCTGGTACGGAAAGTACTGGGGACGCATCCAAGGAAACAACAAAGAACGCCGGCATCAGCATCACAACCAAATTCCTGAGGTCTATTTGGAACGGGTGATCTTGGCCTGCTCCAATGAGGGTGACCTTGTGTTGGACCCCTTCTTGGGCAGTGGTGGAACGTGCACGGTCGCCAAAGCTTGGGGAAGACGATCGATTGGAATTGAGCACTCAGCTGTCAATGCCAAAAGCGCGTGGGAACGCATTCAAAATGGCATGGTGCGCAAAGGGTCTGCGACCACACCAAAAGAAGAGGCTTCGCTCAATCGCCGCCGCAGGTCGGATTGAAATCCTCGCCAGCCTCATTGAAGAGATGAATCATGTTCTTCTTCAACAGCGTTTTTCGATCGGAAAAATCCGCCAGAATTTTGATCAAAGCCCTGCTGTGCCTGTCCTCCTGAAACAGCCATGTCCATATCGTGGCTCCTACCCCAAGGAGGGAATTCAATACGGGACCTCGTAGCCTTCGGCTTAACTTTCGCAATGGCTGCATCGGAGTCACGGTCTACCATCGCAGCCACGGCCACCAAAATGGGATCCCGTTCAGGATGATCATGAAATGCGGCAACCAAATGACAGGGATGGCTCCAGCCCGCTCGAAAAGATGTCACAACAGCCACACGAAGGGTTATGACCTGCAAAGATATTTCAATGAACAAACAACTCTCTGCGCCCGCCGCATGGGCTGGGTTGTCCGATGGGTTGTACTTGGCCAAAGGCCGGTGCCCAGCCACCATCGCCAAACACTTGGACCAATGCTTGGGCAAACCCGCACAGGTCCTGGAAGCTGGCTGCGGCACAGGGGCGATTCTCGCGGCTTGGCCGCGAGAAATCGATCGGACAGGGTTTGATCGTGATCCAGAATTGGTGGAGCATGCTGCCCAACGAACGCAACCTGGGCTTCGGTTCGTGTTCGGCACCTTCGACGAGCCTCCAGCAGGGTCTTTTCGAGCGGTTTTGTCACTTTTTGGTGCGCTGCAGTACGTCCTGGATGACGAGGCGCGTCAGCAAGCGGTCCTGGCCCTGAAATCGCGAGTGACGCGGGGTGGCACCATGGCCATCGAACTCGGACCAGATCCCGACACCATGCACCCACCTGTTGCCATTTGGACCCGGTGGCGGACCGCAGGGGGGCAGTGCTGGATGCGCCGGTCCATGGGAACACTCAAAGACCACATACTGGCCATCGAATTTAAATTTCACCGCGGGGGTCCCGCAAGCCCGGTGGTGGATCGCCCAGTTTCCTCCCCCCCTCTGGACAGTCCAATTTGACCACATTCCTGGAGGCGGCCCCCTGTTGATCGCCTCAAGAGCGTGATTTTCAGCCGTCAGAACAAAGCATTTGTCTCGGGGAGTGGTATTCTGTCCTGTTCGAACGGCACCGTCAGGAGATTTTCACCATGGCCGACATGTTCTACAGCCTCCAAGAAGCCTGCTCCAAACTCGGCAAGAGCGAGGAAGAAGTCAAAGCACTCGTTGCCTCAGGGCAACTGGAAGAAATCCGAGACGGTGAAGACTTGAAATTTGCCGCAGCTGATATTGATGTATTGGCCGGAAACAACGACAGCGTCGGTGATCTCGATGATGCCCTCGGGGGTCTTGGGCTGGACGACACCTCAGGCCAGTCTGGCTTTGGTTTGGGACTGGCCGACACCGGCACTGGACTTGGGCTGTCGGACACTTCGGAAAGCACCGGTGTGTCGATGTTCGACACGGCAGCGCCCGCAGGTGGCACTGCTGGAGGAACTGGCGCTGGACTGGAAGACTGGGTAGATGACGACCCCGAAGCCACCCAAATTGGAGATGCGATTGGCGACGACATTTCGCTCGAAGCAGTTGGATCCGGTTCCGGACTGTTGGATCTGACTGCTGACTCCGACGACACCGCCCTCGGTGCCGAACTGCTGGACGAAGCCTTCAACGACGACAACGATGCCGAGATGCCGGCCGGCGCTACTGGCCTTTTTGACGCTGCAAGCTCCGTAGCCCCGGTTGCTGCTGCTGCCCCAATGGCGACACCTCTTGCTTCGGCTGAACCTGAAGTTCAGGACGGAGGCGGCTCGGGACTGGCGATCGGCATTTCCGTAGTCGTCCTGCTGGCCTTGGGCGTGGTGCTTTGGATTGCGGTCGCTTCTGTCACTGGAGTCACTCCCGGTTTGGTGACTTCGATTGCCGAAGCGGGCGGCGTGGTTGTGGCCGGCGGTATTGCGGGCGGCGCGTTGGTTGTCGGGGCCATCGGCTTCTTCTTCGGCCGTATTGCGCTCGACTGATCGAAGACCAGCGCTTTCCCAACTTGGATCCCCAACTGAGATTTCACCAAAAATCTTTTGCGGTTTTGAGTGGGTTTGTACTTCTCAAAAATGGCTGAGGTCTGTCACGTCGATGGATTCGGGGTTGGCAAAGGCGGGGGACATCCCTAGGGTGACGGTGTCTACCAAGAGGAGGATGGCATGTCCCGAAAGCGTGGTTTCACCATTGTTGAATTGCTGGTTGTGATTGCCATCATTGCCCTTTTGGTCTCCATCCTGCTTCCGGCGATTGGAAAGGCAAGAGACCAAGCCAAACTCACCCAATCTTTAACCAACCTTTCTCAATTGGGAAAAGCTCATGCCGCGTATGCCGCGGAGTGGAACGACCGCCAACTCACCTACATCGATGACAACTTGTCTCAATATGGCAACAACGTCGCTGCCGCCATCGTTGGTTACCACCAAGCCCATGGGTCACTCCCTGGCGGACGAGATTCCCCAAGCAACCATCCACCCGTGACACTGGGTTTTGGATACGAACGCAACAGTGATGGCAGTTTGAACGGAACCTACCGAATGTTCCGTTATTTCCAAGAACCAAACAGCCAATTTGGTGGCAACTACGCCATGATTCAACCCATCTGCTTCGGGTATCCCATCCCGTACTTTGGAGCCTGGCGCATCTCCAACTGCAACCTGTTTGCGCAGTACGTTGGAGGCAAGTTTTACGATCCCACTTTTTATGCTCCCAAAGACACCGTGGTGCTGGACATCGTGGAAGGAACCGGATGTTTCCAAGATCCTGGGGAGTACTGTCAAAATCCTCCTATCCCTCCTTATGGAGCAATTCCCTACTGGACCAGCTATGTCATGAGTCCCGCAGCCATGTTCTCGCCAAATGTCTTTCCCAAAGATGGATCGTGGCGGGATCCCTGGACGACAGGAGGACCAGGTTCCTTCCGCTCGCCCTCATTGGGGCAAGCCAAATACCCCGCGCTCAAAACACACATGCTTGAACACCATTGGCTTCAATCCCGGCGGTCCGAGTGCAACCCGAGTTACACCAGCGGCACTTATGGCGGTTGTGAGCCGTACTACTTCAACCACTGTTGGGAGTCGAATCCCGCGACGTTGTTCTACGACGGCCACACCGAAACCGTGGGCACAAGAAAGGCCGAACGGGCCGATGGCCGGGTGCAAGCCCAGAGTGGAGTGGGCCTGTGGTGCCGGTCCACTCCTTGGGGGCCTGATGGATACAACATCGGTGCTGGGTATGACTTCGCTGATACCAGCTTCCACGTGTTGACCACTCAGGGCATTAAGGGACGTGACATATTGGCCGACTGACCCGCGCTTTAATCAGCGTCGTGCGTCTTCAAATTGTTTCTTCATGATGAAGAGGTAGTTGAATCCACGCAAAAAGTAATTTCCTTCTTCGGCCGATTTGTGCCAGTTGCCTCGGCCCAACTTTCGGTTGTTTCGGACGACCGAGATGATGTCCACTGGCTTGAAAAATCGAGTCAAAATTGCGAACAACTCAAATCCGATTGGCATGAATATGCCATTGCCACCACCCTTTGCCCCTTTACGCTTCCGCCAAGAATCGCTGACATACAAGGCCATGTAGCGACGGTTTCGGAGAACACGGTCAATCTCGGAAATAACCTGAGTCATGGACTCGTAGTACGCCTCACCACCATCATCTCCGGCCGCATCGAGGGTACCAATGCATTCTGGTTGTTCCGTGTAGCGGATGTGCGTGGAGTAAGGTGGATCCACAAACACAAAATCTGCCGAGGCATCGGGCATAGGAAGACGACGCGCATCGGCCGCGGCAATATCTGGCCGAGTTGGGCCAAGATCAAAGCCGACTCCCTCCCGGTCCAAATCGTGGCACACATCAAGGGTGGTCCCTCCTCCGCACATGGGATCGACCACAACATCACCGACCCGGGTGTAACGCTGCAGCAACTGCCAGATAACCCAACTGGGGGTTGCACCTTCGTATTCTTTGTCACCTTGCTCATCACGGCGACCTTGGTAGCCAGGCTTTTCGGCCAAGTAATGCTGAGAGGGATATTCCCAAAGCGTGGTGGTTTGAATGCGCTGAGGCGGTTTGCTGCGACGAAATGGGATTCTTTCTTCAGTCACGGTTGAACCACTTTGACCAAGGTTTCAGCGATGGCTCGAACGGCCAATGCTGATCCAGATTCAGTCAACGCACCCTCAGCAACAATATTGACACCGAGCTGAGACCACACTGGAAGAGCGCTGGACGCGGCCAAACGAATGTCTGCCAAAGGGAGCACTTGCGTTCGAGCTTGGTGGCGAATGGCCCACGATCTTCGTTCGGCATTTGGTGATTCATTCACATGCTGCGGTTCTGTGAGCAAAACAAGGTGCACCTGCTTTTGGGCAAGAACTTGGCGAAGTTTCGCTATCTCGTTGAGGTTCCCTCGAGGTGACAAGAGGATCACGTCACCTGCGATAGGCTCTCGGTCAACAATCGTTACTTCTGGAAGATCTGCCAACGCCTCCATCGCTGGTTGGAGTAAGTCATCTGCTTTGACATGAATTGATACCGGGCGATCTGAAAATATTGAACGCAAAATCGCGCGTGCCCCTTTTGCAGAATCAGCAGGGACCAGTCGATGGGAAAACATCCAGTCAATCAATTGGCCGTCCGCGTGTGCATTCCGCCAAGAGTTGTGCCTGACCGCTGGCAATCGGGATTCTTTTGGATCACCTCCAAGCTCGCGAATCGCCTGCAGAATGTGATCCGACAAAGCGACCGAAACAATCTCGTCGGCCGCTCCATGCCAATTCCAAATGGCTCGTCCTACATAACGAGGAGCATGGATCTTGTTGGCCCCCCCGCAAATAGGCCCTGCCGCTGCAAACCATTCAGGTCGGCGACTCAACAGATCCCAGGTGCCAAAGCCACCCATAGAAAGACCGCAAAGGTAAATCCGAGAAGGATCCACATTCTCAGTGGCCAAGATGTCCAAAATGCCCTGCTCGACGGCCGCCATTGGAGGCTCTGGGAACTCGCCAAACGGCGCTGCCGAAATCTGGATGCGACTGATGACACTCCAAGTTTCATTGGGAGGACATTGGGGCACGAACACATAACAAGGGAAATCCCTTCTGCGTTTGGGCGTGTCCATCAGCTTTGGCAGGAATTTTAGAGCACTGGTGCTGTCAATCCCCCTCTCACCCATACCATGCAAAACCACGAGGAGTGGCTTTGGGGTCGAGGTATCTTCAGGACGCAAAAGCCGCGAGGCGATTGGCCGACCGCCCGGTGAGGCTGATATTGGAATTGCCTCCCAATTCGAAAAGTCGGGGATGCACATCAAAATAAGAGCAAGAAGCATGACCCCATGCTAACCGTTGGACTCGCGCGCTCCCATTGATTTCAGTGTCCGATGGACCCATTGGATTCTTGACTCTTCACGTTCCAAAAGTTCAGGAACCATCGACGAATCCACTCGAGCCGTTGGCCAGAAGCTGACATGGGAAAATCTCTTCATTTTCGGCTCAAGACACCATGCGCCCGCACTGATGGTCTTGGCTGATTGCTTGCATTCGATCCGGTTTAGTTCGTTGAGAATTCGAGCCGCAAAGATGGTGTTTTCATGGTGAATGGGCACCGTGGCCACGACCAAGATTCCAGGACCACCCAATGGGTGGGTGGCATGAACAGCCAAACGCAGGGTGGCCACATCTGGCGTGGCCACCAATCCATCCATTGGCATCTTTCCCGGTGACGAAAGATCCGGAAACGGAAACTCAGCGTAAAGACCACGATCCGACAAGGAAAGCCCGAGGGACTTCAGTCCTTCTGACCATGTGCGAAGACTTTGCGAGTTGGGCTCCCACGGTGCTGTGGCCAACAACGTCGCCAGACCGGGCAAGGTACCCGTTGGGTCATAAGGGGTAGATGACAGACCACCCGCATCGTGAGCGACCACCGCCCCTTCCGTGGCCGCTTCACGAGCCATCAAGGTCCCGGCGGTCGCGGCCAAGGGAACAGACCACACGAGATCACGATGAGTTGGCACCGGAATCGATGCTCGAAGGACAATAGTGTGACGCTGATTGAGGTATATCCAACGGGTCAACACCGTTGACATGTTGCGGAGCATGCACGCGCGGAGGGCTTGGTCTTGATGGACTGCTTCGCGGGCAATCGCACACTCCAACAACAATTTCCCCGGACACCCTCCTTTGGCTTCGGACATGTTGATCCGGATACGAGCTGAACCAACTGGAAGCAAGATTTCACCGCGAGGGGGAGGACCTTGGACACCAAGAGCCCGCGCGAGCCGGTGAAAGCCTTCCGTCACTGGGGGGAGCAAACTCACATTCCAATGATCGTCAAATTGCTTCGACCACGTGGATCATTTCACTGTTTAAGTTTGGTCCGCCGGAATGGTGCCATCGGCAAACCATCGGCATTTACGATGTTGGCCCCGGCGGGCACATCAGACCAAGCGTAGCGAACCGCAACAATCCCATTGCCCGCAATGGTGATTTGATTGCCGGCGATCTTGGCTTCAGCCGCCTGCCAAGATCGCTGATCGGTTGACACTTCAAATTCACCGGGAGCAGCTCCATCACGGGTGGATAAACCGACCGCGTGGTCAAGTTGCACCACACAGGAAGAATCGGCGAACGTGACCGATCTCACCTTGGGACCAGTGGGCAGGATGTTGCGCCCATACGTCTCCGCCAAAGCCCAGCGTCCCAGACGTCGCCCCACACTTTGTTTGTCGGCAGGGTGAATGTCTGTGGGGTTGCCAACATCAAGCAGCACGACCAGCCCTGCGTTGCCCGCCGCTTGGACACCGAGGTCCTGCGCCTCACGCAATTCGGCCCAGCGACCGTTGGACTCAAAAGGCGCCAACTGGACTACGCCGAAGGGGAAGTCGCCCTGGCCCCAAGCCTTACGCCACGACTGAATCATGAGGGGCAGCAACTCGCGGTATCGCTCTGGCTCCCCAGCATTCGATTCACCTTGGTACCACACCGCCCCGCGCAGGCCGTAAGGAATCAACGGATGCACCATGGCATCAAACAAAGCGCCCGGAGCTTGAGGTTCCGCCCGCCGAGACTTCACAAGTTCAGCAAAGGTGGGGTTCTTGGCCAGCGCACTTGGGTCACACCAGGGCTCGATTCTTGTCCCTCCCCACGTTGTATTGATCAAGCCAACTGGAACACCCAACTCGGCTCGCAACCTGCGGCCAAAATGAGTGCCGACCGCGGTCCAGTTGCCAACCACTTCCGGCGAGGACGGTTGCCACGACCCCTTAAATGTAAATTGGCCCTCGGTGGCCGTGGATCGATTCACTTTGATGTGACGTAACCATCGATCATCCGCGGCCTCAATTTCAAGTTGGGCATCTTTGGACTGCAAGATGCTCCATTCCATGTTGGACTGGCCGGAGCAGATCCAAACTTCCCCCACCAAGACGTCTTCAAGAGTGATTACCGAACGTCCTTCGATTCTGAGAACGCGCGGCGTCATGGAAGCTGGTTCTGAGGGCAAATCAACCCGCCAATGACCATTGATGTCCGCACGATCCTGCCGTGCCGGAGAGCCTTCAAACCGCACGGTGATCACCTCACCCGGGTCTGCTTTTCCCCACACAGGGATGGCCTGATCCCGTTGCAAAACCATGTGGTCGCCAAAAATGGCCGGAAGTTCGATACCGGCCAATACCGCAAAAAGGAGTGGAAGCATCTCAGCATTATGCCGAACGTTGGCACGAGGTTCAGGCGTAGACTTGGGACATGAGTTCTTTGCCTGTCATTGGCGTTTTCACGGCCGGTACCATCTTGTCGCTGGCTTTGTTCACTTTCAACGAGGAGCGTCTTGTGAGCACCACAACCACCACCATCAATTCCGAGGCTGGAGATTCAAAATTTTCCAGTGCGGGGTTTGATCTCACTCCGTGGACCAAATCGCAAATTGAAGACCGTTGCAAAGAACTAACGGATGAGCAAATTCGAATCACGCAGGCTTCCGGAACCGAACGACCTTTCTGCGGAACCCTGCTCGACAACAAAAAGGATGGCATCTATTGCTGCGTGGTGTGCCGCCTTCCTCTGTTCGAATCCACAAGCAAGTTCACCAGTGGAACCGGATGGCCGTCGTTCTATCGTGCACTCGCCGAGGGTCACATCGTGGAGATTGAGGACAAGTCGCATGGCATGGTGCGGACAGAAATTCGCTGTGGGCGATGTGGGGCCCATTTGGGTCACGTCTTCCCCGACGGTCCCCCGCCAACCGGCCGACGGTATTGCCTCAACAGCGAAGCGCTTGAGTTCTACGAAGAAGGCGATGATCTTCCCGAAGGGGCCAAACCCGATGCCGAGATTGGCTACTTCGCCGGGGGATGCTTCTGGGGCGTGGAGCACGGCTTTGCATTGCTCCCTGGTGTTCTGGACGTGGTCAGCGGATACCAACAAGGCACGGTAGATCGACCCGAATACAAAGCCGTGTGCGCTGGAACCACCGGCCACGCCGAAAGTGTGAAAGTGGTCTTTGATCCGGACATCATCGACTTCGGCACTCTTTGCAAATACTTCATGTACCTGCATGATCCAACACAGCTCAACCGACAGGGACCGGATCGGGGCACCCAGTACCGATCCGGGATTTACACCGTCGGTGAAAAGCAGCTCAACACTGCACGGCAAGTGCTCAGCGAAGTTCAGGATTCAGAGGACTTCTCTGGACGACAAATCGTGACAGAACTCGAAGCGGCCAAAACCTTCTGGGCGGCCGAGGATTACCACCAGGATTACATTGCCAAGACCGGTCGAGCGTGCCACGTGAACATCCCGGGGGCACTCAATGCGATTGGTCGCAACACTGCAGATTTGTCCAGTACGGGACATTGAACCTGTACCGCGGTTGCCAAAGACGCTGGGATGATCGCAGCTCTAAAGCACGATGCCGAGCACTACGCTGCATCCGCAAAAAAGCAACAACGGCAAATTGAGGATCAATCCCAAAATAGATCCCAACTTCGGGGCATTCGATTGCATTAAACCGATACATCCCAGGACGGATCCAACCAGCATGACGGGCACCGACAAGCATCCGGCAAGCCCTGCAACCAAGGCCGATACGGGATCAGTTTCCCAGTATTCGCTGAACATTCGATCAATCTCTTCATCTCCTAAGACTTCGTAATCCGCAAAAGTGATGCCATTTGCAGCATTCACATCGGAGACCATTTTTATCGCGAAGACCACCGTGATCAAAATCAAAGCGATATTCACGAGGCCAAGGAGTATCGAGCAGAGACCGTAGCCGTTGCTCAATCTTCGTGCAGGTTCGGTGGCATACACAGGATTTTCGGATGGGTCCATGGCCACCAGTATGCCAGTCTTGGTTGCAAGCTGACGCGACCAAATCAAGAGGGTCAGGAAATGGACATGTGGTGAGAACGCCACGCGGCAAAAGCGATGCACAACCACAGCCGAGGCAACGTATGGTCCTTGCCTGCCCAAACGTCTTGCAATTGCTGGTTCGGATCGCCGAGTTGCCCCAGAGGCTCGAGGGGCAGACTTTGAACCCACTCCCGAAGCGGACCCCGCAGCCAGTCACCCAGCGGGGCCGCAAATCCTTGCTTGCGACGGTCAAAATTGATTCCTGAGAGACGCATTTTCAAAATATGACGCAAAATCGGTTTCCCAGCGCCATTGAATGGGGGTCTTCGGTGTCTATCCGACAACGACCAAGCCGCAGCATGGACCGCTTCGGTCAAAAATGGTGTGCGAACTTCCAATCCTGAAGACATGGCCGCCCGGTCCATCTTGACCAACAAATCGCCCGACAATGCCAAGCGTGTATCGCGACGCAACGCACCTGCCAGACCACCCACACCCCCGATCGGATCATCCATGACATCCAAACCCGGATGCATGCGAACCAAAGCCGCCCATGCTTCGTGGTCCGTGGATGACTTGAGAGCTTCGCCCAAGCGGCCGCCCAATAAACTGCCCAAGAACCTCAGCGGACTCGGCAACGCCGCACGCAGCTTCAAAACTGAATGTCGGCGGTATCCCCCAAACAATTCATCGCCTCCATCACCCGACAGCGCCACTGTGCAGTGTTTGGCAACTTCTTTGGTCAACGCGAGGGTGGGCAGTGCAGAGGCATCTGCGAATGGCTCGTCGTACACAGATCCAAGGCGAATCGCCGCATCTTGGATCCGGTCATCGGTCATGGTTATTTTGGTTAATGGTAAATCACAGGCGGCTGCGACTCTTTGGGCGTGATTGGATTCATCGAAACCTTCCGCATCTGGAAAGGTCGCCACAAAAGCCGGGATTGCTGCCTCTCGAACTGCGGGTGAGGAAGCGATAATTGACGAATCAATCCCTCCGGAGAGGAACAACCCAACCCCCCGTTCCGATTCAAGTTGTTCGCGAATGCTTGCGTCGATAATGGCTTCAATCGCCTCGACACCAATTTCTTGGTCCGCAGCCAGCTCTACCGCCGCGGATTCACTCCACCACATCTCTTGTTCGACCTGTCCGTTGGCTCGAAGTTCCAACCGCTGCCCCGGCAAAACCGACCGGGCTTGACCACAGATGGTCATGGGCGCTGGAACCCAGCCAAAGCTGGCGAAAATATCTTTGGCGCGGGGGTCCAAACGAGGATCGGCACCGGGGAGCAACGACCAAGCTCGGACGGTCGAAGCAAATCCGAAGCCTTGAGGGGTCGAGCCGTACACCAGAGGACGCACGCCAAATCGGTCTCGAGCCAGATGCAGCGTCTCGGTGTACGCATCCCAAGCGGCAATGGCAAACTGGCCTTCCAATTTCGGGAGGGCCTCTGCAAAACCCATCTCGCTGATCAGAGACACCAATGTGGCGGTATCACTTTGCGGCTCCACAGATTGGCCAGACAGAAATCTCTCTCGCAGGAACCGGTGTCCGGCGATGTGACCATTCAACACAACATGCCACCGACCATCACCACTGACCATGGGCTGCTGGGACTTGTCCGACAAATCGGTCACCGCCAAGCGTCTTGCTCCTATCGCAACACCCGCAATAGGATCGATCCAAACCCCCTCATCGTCTGGACCTCGATCCGCAAGCTCAAAGAGTGGGCGGTGCATCGCCTCCGCCAAGTCTGGACCCTTCTCGGGACGGGTGATGAAACCAACAATGCCGCACATGGCGGCAGAGTCTACGGGCGGTTAGGGTCCAACCGTTATCAGGAGCTTGTATGCCCACAAATACACCTAACGAATCCCAGTCTTCTCGCGGTCAGTGGAGTGGCCGGCTTGGCTTTATTGCCGCGGCCGCGGGCAGTTCGATTGGACTCGGCAATATTTGGAAATTCCCGTACATCACTGGCGAGAACGGTGGCGGGGCCTTTGTGCTGGTGTACTTGCTGTGCATCATTCTTATCGCCGCACCAATTCTGATCGCCGAGATTTTGATTGGTCGATCCAGCCAAAAGGGAGCGGTCGGGTCGTTCCCGGCCCTGGCCGGACGTGGAACCGCTTGGAGTTCGGTGGGCATTTTGGGGCTCATCGGAGCCACGGTCCTTCTTTCGTACTACGCCGTAATTGGCGGATGGACCATGCACTACGTTTGGCTTTACATCAGCGGCGCTATGCCAGAAGGCTCGGAGGAAATTGCCGAGGTAATCGGGAAAACCGCCACCAGCGCTACCACCTCCGGCGGATGGCATGGGGTATTCATGCTGTGCTGTATTGCCTTGGTCATTGGTGGTGTCCGCAGCGGTATCGAACGTGCGGCCAAAGTGCTGATGCCAATCTTGGCCCTGGTGATGGTATTGATCATCGGCCGCGGCGTCATGCTGGAAGGATTTGATGAAGCGTTGTCATTTGTGTTTGCCCCTCGATTCGATGACCTCACCGCCAGTGGAATGCTTGAGGCCCTGGGACACGCTTTCTTCAGCGTAGGTATTGGCATTGGCACCATGTTGACCTACGGCTCATACCTCTCGAAGAAAGAAGATGTGGTGGGTACCTCCATCTTTATTGCTGGAGCCGACACACTGATTGCAATCATGGCCTGCTTGATGGTGTTTCCGATCACCTTCAGCTTTGGCCTCGACCCGGCTGGCGGTCCGGGTTTGGTGTTTGCCAACGTGCCGATTGCACTTGAACAACTGCCGGGAGGCTCCAATTGGGGCGTGTTGTTCTTCGGCCTGCTTTTTTTCGCGGCTCTGACCAGCGCGATTTCTCTTCTCGAAGTGCCGTGCGCTTTCTTGATTGACGAGTTGGGATGGCAACGGGTCAGTGCCACCATCGCGGCGGGTCTGTTCATTTTACTTCTTGGACTCCCGGCAGCCATTGGAGAGGACCCAACCGGAACCCCACGCTTTGAAGGCTGGCTGGATGATGTGGACTACATCGTGTCCAACTGGATCTTGCCGCTGGGTGGCCTTGGGGTGGCCCTGTTTGTCGGGTACCGACTGCGCCGAGAAGTGCTAGAGGAAGCCTTCCAAGGTGCCCCGTGGCTCTTGGGGCCCTTCCACTTTTTGGTCAAGGTGTTGGCTCCTGTGGCCATCGTGGCCATCTTCTTGAACGCCATCGGCGTGCTGTCATTCACCTAGTCAAATCGATACCCAAGACGATTCATCAGGGCTTCCATCTTTGGCCGGGCGTGTTGTACCACTTCGGGGTCCAGTTCGGATCGCCATCGATCGATTCGGGCGGGATCCGCCTCCGCAACAGCGCGATCTATCATGACTTGACCATGTTCGAAACCACAAAAATCAACCAGTTCGGTCATGGTTTTCTTTGGGGAAAGAATTAAGTCTTCATAACGAAACTGGAGCACCTTTCCTTGAGGAAATTTCGCGGTTGCATCGAGCGCAGACCGCAGAGTCTCTGACCACTGCCAGCCCAATCGTGCCCCTTTTGACATTCGCATCGCCTCACGCCAGCCGGGGGGCTTTGGGCCCCACCACGACAGCTTGCGTTTGAAAATCTTTGTGCCAAGAGTTTCGAAAGCAACTGGAGCATACTTAGGCCATTGCCATGGAGGGACTTCACGCATGCGCGTGATCAGCCGGCGGCGGTTGATGCCCCGACCCTGTATTTCGTCACTCGAACGCAACACCGAACGTCCATCCCGAACGACCAAAATGAACTTTGCTTCGGGCAGCACCCGAGCGACATACTCTGAACGCAGGCAGTTGCTTGGCGTCTTCTCACAAAATTGACCCCCCCCGGCGGCCTGAATGCGCTCTTGAATGGATGCGCGAATGGAATCACACACACCACGCGTAGCACATTCCACTGGTATGGAATCATCGTCTCGATCAGGGTCGCCACGCATCCACATGGGTCGGGGTTCTGGCCAGTACACCGTACCTGGACAGGCATCAAACAACCGCCCCAACCAAGATGTCCCGGAACGATGGGTCGCAAGCAAAATGATGGGTGGCGGACTGAACATCTCTCTGGGGAGATTACCGTACCCCAGACCCCCAAGGCAGCAATGAAATATTCAACTGAGCAGACCGTGTCTCTCGCAGTCCCTATGTGCCGCATGGTCCAACAAAAATGATCCAATTGAACCAAAATCCAGCACCAACATTCCAAGCCGTCCTCCGATCAAAAATAAAAAAGACGCGCCAGTGGTCCAGCTTGAAACCAGGTCGGCGTGGAGGCATCGAGGTGCTTTCGCTGGTACTGTCATTCCGAACCAACAAATATGTGATGGGCGAGTTGATCAATTGAAACAATGTCACCAACAGACCTATCTTCAACCTGGTCTTTCCTCGATCAAGAATGCTGGCACGAGATAAATTCAACGAAGTGCTTGGTTTGGTGCATCGCAAAGCCAAAAATCAGAAATCAACGCGGTGGTGGTCCCATGGACATCAAGGCCAAGGTTCTAGTGCGCGGCACACCGGCCACATCGCTATGTCATCAATTCGGACGCCGATGATGTTCTTCGTCTCTTTGAAGATTTGGTCAAGAGTGGGCGCACCTTGGTCATCATGGGCCCTTGCTCCCAGAAGGTGGAATTCAAGACCGACGTGTCGCGTGAAGTCTTCCGCAGTATCGAAGCACCAGAGCCAATCTCCGCATGCAAGATCCTGTGATTTGACACCTCAACGACAACGCTGAAATCTGGATGGACATGTGGCGAAAAGGTTTTGATCAAGGACTCACTCTGTACCGCATGTTTGTAAAACGAAATACGGGACCAGAGAAATGGTTTGAACCCCACTGGTGGATGTCTGGAACATATTCCGGAGAGCCGACCGGGATCTTTCTGAGATCTGCCGGACACTTCGCAGGCCGTCCGAGTGCGCATTCCCGAGCAAAGTGCATGCCTTGGGTCCTGTGGATCTGTCTGGCGGGAAAGCACTTGCGTTGGAATATCTGCCGGAGCGAAATTCTGAAATAGTTCGGCGGTCTTTCTTTGTGAAATACATCACCTCAGCCTCATGGGTTGGTGATCTCGAACCCCTTACCGAAACAGATGCGAAATTTTGGCCCGGTAATTGGGATTCAGGGTCGCTCTCGCAAGAGGGAAATCGTCTCACTGTTGGCAGTTCTGACGAATAAGGCACCTTCACCCGTAGAATCCAAGGATGCAAAGCACCGATCAAATCTCGGACATCCCTGCCGCAACTGGTGATGACAGCTTCTCTTTTGCCTTTCTTCAGGATTGGTTGAGCTGGCTTCCTGACACCACCTTCTTGAGTGTTGCCACCTGGCAATGGGTTGGCCTCGCTTTGGTCATCTTCCTTGGTTTGGCAGGACAACTTTTTATCAAATCTCTCCTTGGGCGACTGCTTGGAAAACTTCTTGGCGGAGAAGCTGAGATTCAAAGAAAGCTGATCAGCGCGGTGGGTCTGGCGGCCGCGGGATTTGTCTGGAGCCGGCTCTTGCCGTTTTTATCTTTCGAAGGGACGGTTCTACAAATTTTTGAAGGTGGGGCACGAGTCTTCTTGGTTCTTGCAGGAACGATGGCTGGGTTCCGAGGTGTCGACGCACTGGGCGTGTGGGCAACCAAAAAAGCAGGCGCGACCGAAAGCTCGCTTGATGACATCTTGGTCCCACTCGGCCGCAAGACCTTGAAGGTCTTGGTGGTCGCGATGGGTGCTGTCAATCTTGCGCCGCTCCTCGGTCTTCACATCACTCCACTGCTTGGAGCGCTAGGCGTAGGTGGCATTGGCTTCGCCTTTGCGGCTCAAAACACTTTGGAAAACTTATTCGGATCGGTCACAGTAGTGTTGGACCGGCCGTTCTCCGTAGGCGATTGGGTCCAGATTGATGGCGTTGATGGCTCCGTCGAAGAGGTCGGACTCCGTTCCACGAGGGTTCGCACGTTTTACAACTCCGTGGTCAGTATCCCCAACGCCAAATTGACCACTGCCATCGTCGACAACTATGGCGAAAGGAATTATCGAAGGTTCAAAGCAAATCTTGGTCTGCGCTATGAGTCAAGTCCCGAACAAATCGAAGCGTTTTGCAGTGGAGTGAAAGCACTCGTCATGGACCGCGCGGACACACGTAAGGATGTTTGTTATGTGGAACTCAACAGCTTTGGCGAATCCAGCTTGAACGTGCTGTTGTACATGTTCTTTGAGTGCGAGACTTGGGCCGATGAGTTACGCGGAAGACATGAATTGATGCTGGACATTCTTCGCCTTGCCCAAGGACTTGGGGTCGAATTCGCCTTCCCAACCCAGACCCTGCACATTGGTGAGCAAGCTGTTGCGGGAGATCGGCCGACCTCGTTCGAAGCCATCACCGATGCGGCTGCCCAACAACTCGGGGCAGCGAAAGCCAAAGAGATCGGTGGTCGGGGCACGTAGCATTGAGTAGTTTGAGGCCATGATTTTTGTTCTAGGGGTTTTGGGCTTCGTCCCCGACACAGTTGTGGTCTCGCCGTATCTACAAAACGCAACCCCATCCTCCATCGTGGTGGCGTGGGAGACCAAAGGTGAGAGCACCGAATCCGTTGTGGAATACGGCACCACCGAGAACCTCGGTCGGTCCGCAAGCGGCACATCGCAGACCACGGTCGAAGGACACTTGGTTCACCACGTCAAGTTGGAAAACTTGACTCCCGACACCCGGGTGTGGTACCGAGTCAGGACGAACGACGCGGTCCACGGAGTTCACGTTTTCCGCACCCCTGCCTTGGCCAAGGATGAAGGGCGGCAGAGATTCGTCGCCTATTCAGACATGCAGCTGGACGAGAGAAATCCCCTCAAGCATCAAGAGATGGTCGAGCAAGGCATCGTGCCTTGGTCTACGAATCATGCGCAATCTGAGATCGAGAACGCGCTGGATTTCATCTTGATTCCGGGTGATCTGGTCTCTACTGGAGGCAACCACACCCACTGGACAAGGGATTTCTTTGGCCAAGGGGGAATGTTGTTTCATTCCGTCCCGTTCTACGCGACTCCGGGGAATCATGAACAAAACCATCCTCTGTACTTTCGATATGTGGACGTGCCTGACAACGGGACGGCAGGTTATGAAGAGCACTGGTACTGGACCGACCAAGGCAATTGCCGAGTCATTGGCCTTGACACCAACGATGGGTACCGAACCGAAGACCAACTGACCTGGCTTGATGGGGTCCTGGAATTGTCCGCCAAAGCAGAACACATTGATTTCGTCTTCGCGCAATTCCACCATCCCCACCGCTCGGAATCTTGGACCCCTGGCGAAACACCGTTTTCCACGGAAGTGGTCGAGAAAATGGTTCAATTTTCTCGAGACACTGGGAAGCCCTCCGTGCACTTCTATGGGCACACCCACTCGTATTCACGCGGACAGCATCGCGATCACATGCATGGCATGGTGAACGTGGCCAGTGGCATGGGGAACCCGGACTACTGGTGGGAATACCCCCAGGCGGATTACGAAGAATTTGAAATTTCCACACCAGACTGGGGCTTCTGCCATGTCGAGACCACCGCAGGAGACGATCCCACCATGACGCTGCGCCGCCTCAGCCGTGGCAACGAATTTATGAAGAAAGACAATGAAGAAACCGATCTCTTCATCTTGAAGCGGTATCCAGTCGCCCCGAAAACACCAAGGGGGCTGTCCCCCAACAACGACAGCGGCGCAGTGTCCACCACCGGAGCGATCTTCCGAGGAAGTCCTTTTGCAGATCCTGATGCCCGTGAAGGTCGGAACTTCGCCCACGAAAGCCACTGGCAAGTGGCCGCGGGAAATCAAAGCGAAGACTTTCAAAATCCCGTTGAAGAGGTTTGGCGCCGCTACCGAAATCTTTGGCGCTCACCAAACAAAGAAGCCACGTGGTACAGCGTCGACACCGTCAAGGACGATGATGTGACGAAAACAACTTTTGATGCTGAACTTCCCTCTGAACAGCAACTGTTCTGGCGGGTGAGATACCGAGACGAAAATCTTGCGTGGTCCGAATGGTCCACGCCAGTGCCGTTCACGACTGGGAACGCTGCGGATGCATCAAAGCAAAGCAATGCAAGTTTGAGGCCCGTCTTTGCCCGGTGGGGAGCCTCTCTCTGAATCTCGCCAGATACGAAATTGAAGGACCCGACCGCGCCAAGCAAAGGCTCGTGGTGGTGGCCGCGCTGTATCTCGCCCAAGGAATCCCCTGGGGTTTCGCCACCATCACCCTGGCCGCGCTGCTGGCAGAGCAGGGCGTGAATGCGGACACCATCGGGCAAATGCTGGCTGCGGTGGTGTTCCCTTGGAGTTTGAAATTTCTCGGGGGGCCATTGGTCGATGGCCTTCGACTTCCGGGCGGTCGACGTCGACCTTGGATACTGATGGCCCAGATGGGAATGGTAGGAACGTTGGCAGGCCTGTCTCAGGGCGGTCTTGCTTCACCGGATCAACTCACCGCTTGGTTGTTGGCCCACAACGTGTTTGCCGCATTGCAAGATGTGGCCACCGACGCGTTGGCGGTTGACGTGATGCCAGATCGTGAACGAGGTCGGGCCAACGGCATCATGTACGGCGCAAAATATGGAGGCACGGCCCTTGGAGGGGCGGGACTGGCCCTGCTCATTCAACACTTTGGCTGGGCGATCGGCACACTTGTCCAAGCGGGCGTGGTGGCAGCGATTGGAGCATTCCCGCTGTTTCTGCGTGAACCCAATCACGATCCAGTGGCCCAATCCCCAAGAGCGCACTGGACAAGTGCCCTCGGTGAATTGCTGAGCAAGCGTTCGTTCTGGTGGACACTCGCGTTGTGCTTGACGATTGGCCTTCCCAGCGCCCTCTTGGCCCCCCTTGCCAACACTTTATTCATTGAACAATATGGATGGACCGCCACCAGTTGGGCCGTCCTGAATGGTGGGCCAGGGGTCACCGCTGGCTTGGTGGGTGCGGTGGGTGGTGGCTTCTTGGTCAGTCGATACGGACCTGGAAAAATTGGAGTACTGGCGGCAACACTGCATGCGAGCACGATGTTTATTTTCTCTCTGAGCCCAGAACTGTTCCACAACAAAGACATCGTCAGCCTCACCTTGGTGGTGCAATCCGCAGCCGCGGGGACAGTGACCGTCGGAAGCTTCACCCTCGCCATGCGTGTCGCACCACCCGTACTGGCTGCTTCATGTTTCACCGCGCTGATGGCGATGCAGAACCTCTCCACCACCAGCGGCTACTGGGCTGCAGAACAACTTCCCTCAGAACCAAGAACCGCTTGGTCCATCGTGGCAGCGCTTTGGCTGTTGGTTGGCTTGCTCAGTTGGCAGGCGGATCAATCTGGCCGGCCGCGCGAACTTCAGAACCCGTCCGTTCAGTAAGCGCATCCCCAAGGCGGGTTCGCCACTGTTCTGCGACCTCTCGAAGTTCGAGTACCACATCGGGGTGAGCACTCGCGACGTCATCCCGTTCATAGGGATCGGATTCAAGATCAAAAAGCGTTTCTTCGATCTTGGCATCCCAACGATACCGGCCGGGCCTGCCGTCACCCCCTGGAGTCTGCCCTTGCATGGTGCGGTAGGTATGCGGCAAATGAAGCTTCCATCTTCCTTTTCGAACGGCTTCGAGCTGTCCTGTGTGGTAGTAAAACGCTGAAGTGGGTCTTGGAGGGGTCGCGTTCTCTTTGTCAAGCAAAACCGGAGTGGCATCACGACCATCGATGGTCCGATCGGGCAGTGGAGCATCGATCAGGGCCGCGATGGTGGGCAACACGTCGATGGTCATCCAGTGCACGCCGCTGACCCGGCCGGCGGGAATGGTGCCAGGCCACCGCGCAATACACGGCACTCGAATGCCGCCTTCAAAAGTGGTGCCTTTCCCTTCCCGAAGACCCGCGGTGGTTCCGGCGTGATCTCCATATGAGAGCCAAGGCCCATTGTCGCTGGTGAACACCACCAGTGTTTTTTCGTCGATGCCGAGCTCTTTCAACGTCTCCAAAATTTGGCCCACACCGCGATCAATTTCGACAATCACATCCCCCAAAATGCCATCGCCGCTTTGACCATCTCCGGCTTCGGAAACAAACAGAGGCACGTGGGGCATTGGGTGCGCCAAATATGCGAAAAAAGGCATGTTTGCCGCATGGCTTTCACGAATGAACGAAATGATTCGATTGGTGAATCCAGTGGTGAACAACTTTTGGTCGGGCTGGACGCGCACCACTTCCTCGTTTTCAAAAAAAGGAAGCGGTGGGTAGGTGCCCTTTTTGGCCTCAGGGTGGGTTGGCCACATGTCGTTCGAGTAAGGAATGCCAGAGAACTCATCGAAACCGTGACGCGTGGGCAAAAAGGGAGGGAGGTGCCCCAAATGCCACTTTCCGTGAATGGCCGTGGCATACCCCTGAGACTTGCATATTTCAGCGAGTGTGGTTTCTGCGCTAGAAAGACCATGCTTCGCGTGGGGCCCCAAGGCACCATGAATCGAAAGTCGGTTGGCGTAGCATCCAGTCAACAAGGAAGCTCGAGAAGCGGAGCACACGGGTTGCGATACGCAAAAGTCGGTGAATCGAACCCCCTCGGCGGCCATGGTGTCGAGATGAGGGGTACGCCAACGCTGTTCGCCTTGGCACGAAAGATCGCCGTAACCCAGATCATCGCAAAAGATGATGACGACGTTGGGCGGGTAAGACATCAAGAACGACAGCGCAAAAGCAAGCATGGCCTAGAGCATAAAAAAACCGCCGCGTCTGTGGGACGCGGCGGTCGAGCCAATGGCAGGTCAAAGTTACCCGCCAAAAAGTCCTTTTTCGAACTGCTTGCTGAAGACAATTTGATCTTCCCAAACACTTGCCCCGTCCCGAACACTGAGAAGCCGCAGGTTGACCGCGTAGTCGTATTGGGTCCGTCGACCTTCTCGAGATTCGATGGAAACAATCTCGCCAAACAAAACCCACTCGGGCTTCTTGGCCTGCCCAAGGGCATCCACGTTGCTGTCGCTTGAGAACTCTGGGTCGCTTCGCGTGTCCTCTTTGATCTGAGCCAAGACGGTGTCGACGTCATCGCTGCCTCCGGCACCCAACATTGAAACACGAACCATCCCAGTGTTCACCAAAGACTTTCGAATTTCGTTGTACATCACATCTCGTGCATCACTGAACTCACGCCGCGGCGTCTTGTTCACAAAATTGCCCAACGTCAAGATGAGCGGTTGGTCGTTGTTTTGACCGACCAATCGGTTGACCGAAGGTGACATAGAGTCTCGAAGTTGGTTGGCAAATGAGGTCCACTCGTCAGCCTGCAAAGTCTTGGCTTCGTTCATGGAAACCAACCGATCTCCGGTGCGAGTGGTCGAGCAAGCGCTCAGCAAAATAAGACCGCTGGCCAGCAGGACAGGATGCAGTTTGAGATTCATGGGACGATTCCTTTTGGGACTGGGTTGATTGGCTCGGCTTGGGCCCCGAAGAGCCCGTAAGGGGACGTTTGGATCACAGTGGGTATTCCAGCACGAGTGCGAATTCTCACAAAATTTGGCCCAGGAGGGAGCTCCAATGTACGAAGACCCTCCGGAAGGTTGAGTTGAATGCGGCCCTCCGGTGATTTCATGATCAAGCCAGCCCGAATCACCGAGGGTCGTGTGTCCCACGATCGCACGTCGGCGTCCACCAAAACCGTGCGGAGCAACGAGGCACTCAATCGGGTCATGCCCCGGGTCAGTGAACCTTGGTCGTCTATTTCACGCATCACACTCCGAGTGGCAACTTCTTGTGACAGAAGTCTGGTTGCGGTTCGGAGCAAACGGGCCGGGGCCCGATCAAACTCTTCAGCCAAATACAGCGCGTCCACGTCGCTCACGACCTGCAGGATTTCACCGGAACCACTGCCCACAGCGCCAATTGCTTGAGACGTGCGGAGTACAGGAATGGGCAAGGCCACTCGAGCCACTCCGGTCTGCCAAGTGTGAATGTTGAACCGAAAGGGGCGCAACGTGGGACACAACCCATCTTCTTGAAATACCAAAGCGGTTTGTGAGAGTGCCTCGGATTTCATTTCCAACAAACGCCGTGCCGCATCGTGCCCTGGGGCGAGAGCAGCCGCTTCTTCCAAAAGTGAGCGCGCGGCGGCATCGCCAAGTTGGAGTCGGGCCCAGCCCGCCAACAAAGAGCCCGCCGCACACCGAGCGTCTTCCGCGGCCCCTGCGTACACCTCGATCGCCCGCTGGTACGAATCCTCTCTATCAATCTGACCGGCGACCTCTTTGGCGTTCTTGCGTTTGCTGCGAAGTTTCTGGGTCGAAGGCATGCTCCGGCTCTCTTCAAGGAGCGTTTGAGACCGGGCAAATCGAATACTGGAGACTCGAGCTTGGTCTGCGTCACCCCGAAGGAGATCAATCATGAGGCCCAAGTATTCGTACATCACGCGCTCACCCAAACTCGGGGTCCATTCTCGCAACCGCTCGTCAATCAACGCGGATCCCAAGTCCTCTTTGACTTCAGTCCCTGAAATCAGGGCTCTTTCGTCGATCAACTCATCGCGTGCTTCGACCCACGAGACCGCACGGGCGGCACGGTCAAACTGGCTGGCATCCAAAGCCACCGTAGCTTCCTGCAACGTGGCCCACTGTTGATTCTTCGAATTGGATTTGGCTTCAGAAAGCACGTCAAGGGCAAGTTGATTCTCACCACGCGTGTAAAAACTGGTGGCGTCCAGCGCCGTGTTGGTGGAGCCGCATCCTACGAGGGAAAGCCTCAGGATCGTCAACATCCAACTGGCGAGGCGTTGCTGCACGTGTGTCACTCCATTCATTGACCCAATGCAATACGAATGGGCGGCCTCATGTATTCCGTGATTTTCGTATTTTTACAAACTTTCGGCGGACCTTGAAAGTTTGACGACTTCGCCTCGCTCAAAGAAAAGCAAGAGGCAATGTACTTTTGAATGGGGCAGACCCCACCGTTCCTCAACCACCTTGGCGTAAGCCTCGAGCTGGGGCGTGTAATGAGCGACTCTGGTCTGAAACGCGGAGTCATCCAACCCAACGGCTCCACTCTTGTGGTCCATCACCCACGCCTCGACCACATCGTGGCCTTCACGGCGCAACACCAGGCGGTCCAGCCGACCTCGTACGACGCGACCTTGTTCGTCACGGGTGAGTACTGGGAATTCATTACGAACTTCGAGATCGTCCTTGCCCGAACCGTGCGCGGTTGGAAGAAAGGTGTCGCGAATCTGGGTGAGGTTCATGGCGGCCGAAAATGCTGTATTGGCTTCGGCCCACGTCGTGTCGGTAATGGTGCGACCAAGCTCACGTTCGACGGTCCAGCGGGCCTGTGTGAGCTGCTCGGCGGTTGGATCGGCATCATCGGCCCATTCAACCTGACGGAACCGTTCATGGAGCACCGTGCCTCGATCCAAAATTTCGACGGGTCGAGATTGAAGAAGTGCTGACCAATCGGAAGATTCATCTTGTTGACTGGCCGACGCCGCGCTAAAAATCCCACGTCGCGGTGTTCGAGACAAGCTTGGGGGAGTTTGGGAAGGGACTTTGGGGTGTGGTTTTTGACTTGAGATTTTGCTCAAATTGGTGGCTCGGTCTTCTGGAGACTCCGACGTATGAATGGTGAACTCACCTTGATCGCCAAGAGCCCAAATGACTCCGTGCGAAACTTCGCCCTCAGCCCACACCTCCCCCAAGGACTCGTACGCACGAGAGAGCAAACCACCAAGTTTGTTCTTTTTCGTTGGCGGAGTGTGGCCATAAGCACCAAACACACAATGAACCGCCGAGACTGCACGTGTCAGAGCGACATAGGCTTCCGACATGCAGTCGATGCAATCTCGCACTCTGTTCTCTGCGGCCGCCACATGGATCGCAGGGAACCACTGTCGACGAATGTCCTTTTTGACTCCTGGAACCACGGCTTGTGGCCCATCTGCAACATTTGGGGTGTAGCCAACAAAATTGGCCATACGGTCTGCTTCTTGCAAAGGCAGTTGATCCGCGCCCATCAAAATCACTTCTTCAAATCCCAAACCTTTTGCCCCATGAATGGTCATCAGCCGGATCCGTGCTGATGATGCTTTGGAGAGTCTCTGGCGAGACACGGCATCGACAAATTTCAACGGACGTGGCAGAGCCAAGTCCTTGAACGTTCGCGCCATTTGCACCAAGTCACGCAGCCGAGAGCGCTCCACCGCTGGAAGCTCGGTGGAATTCTTTAAAATCGCCTCTCGAAGATCAATAATGAACCCGTCGGCTCCGCGTTGCACCAAAAGCGTGCGGACCGAAGAGGCAATCGACCGCCTCACCGTGGATCGATCCTGCGTCGACAGCTGCTCAGGAAGGTCTTTTGGAAGACCTGGGAGTACAGACCGTATCGCTTGCAGGAATGTCCCTCGGGTGATGAGGTAATGAGCGAAGCTGTCTCCGGAAAAGTCAGCAAGTCGAAAGAGGGCCAGAATCTGCTGCACACACAACGCATCGAGAAGTGAAGATCGACCTTCCATGCTTGCGGCAAGCCCATGTTCCTTACACAACAAAAACACTTCAGCCAATTCCGCATTGGTACTGGCCAGCACTCCAATCTCGACATCGGATCGCCGTGCACGTCGATCCAAAATACGATCCACAACACACTGGGCCTGATCGATCCGGCGGTAACCGGTAACTTCGTTCGCAAGAGCAACCGTCACCAAACCCGGCTTCTCGGAATGGGCGGATTCATGATCCTGCTCCCATCCTGCCATCCACCGATTTGACGCTCTTGGAACAACCGCAGCGTCCGCTTCATTGGGCCAAGGGGTGGTTGAAAACGGCGCTGGCAGTTGGGCAACCACTGGTTCAGTGTCTATGGCCTCAGCATGAGTCTGGAGCACACTGAATGTGCTGTTGACGAAATCCATGAGGACCGGTGCAGATCGGTAACTTTTGGCCAGCGACTCCCGATTTAACTGCGGGAAAGCATGAGCAACCTCATGGATCAACTCTGGGGCACCGCCGCGCCATCCGTAGATGGACTGCTTGGGATCACCAACCAAAAAGAAATTTCGATGATCCTCAGATGAGCCGTTCAAGACTTCAGACATAAACCGAAAAAGGAGTCGATATTGCACCAGTGAGGTGTCTTGAAATTCGTCAAGGGCGAGATCATTGATCTGACAATCGAGTCGGTACTGCAACCAATCCCAAGACTGGTCGTGCGCATCTTGGAGGGTGACGAGTCGGTGCACAAGATCAGAGAAGGTATAGACGCCCCTCTCTTCCTGTACTTCCCAACACGCCTCGTCTAATTTTTTCAAGAAGGAGGCAATCAACAAGAGTCGCTCACGCTGTTCAAACTCAATGGTGGCCACCGCATGATCCTTGGCCAAAGTCAGCGCTTCCACCCAAGCCGGTGGTGCAATCTTTCGAGAGAACTTTCGATCTGATACGGGGAGAGAAGGATCTGTCAGATTCTGGACCAACGTTTGGGTCAAAAATGTTGTCCAATCTCCGCCGGCAAAAAGATCTATTGATTTGGACTTGGCTTTTTTCCAGCTCGTATCTTCAGTCTTCTGATCGCTCTTGAGCGGAACACTCAAATTTTCAAGCCGTGTTATCAGTTTGAAAAATTCATGTTCCTCCAAAGGATCAGATTCGATGGTTGAATATGTTCCGCCGGCCACCCAGGCTTCTGGCCCCCTGCCCAACTCAACCATCCGGTACTCACTCAAGATGCTGCTGTCATTTTTATCCAAATTTCCCAAAAGCACGCTTTCGAGTTGGGTCAGCACGCTTGATTTGGGCATCCCATCCTGAACCAATTTCTTGATCAACTCCGGATCTGTGTGCTCAAGCACTCGCCCGAGTGCTTCCAAACGTGCTTCCGCAACTTCTCCAGGTTCACCAACACGCCAACCCTCTGGAAAACCAACATCACTTCCATAGGCTCGGACCAGCCGGTTCACAAATCCATCGATGGTCGTGACCTGGAGCCGCGAGATGTTCCGAGCCAAGTCTTTTATGACACAGTCCAGGTGCTCTTGACTCGGGGAGCCGAGCGCCTTGAATTCTGCTGAATCTGGATTTTTTCTTGCCGTTACCAAACGCTCGACGATCGATTCAAGAATCTCCCGCGCTGCTTTTCGGGTAAACGTCAATGCAAGTATGCGGTCCGAGTCGACCCGGCCGGTACGGGCCAGACTGCCCAAACACCAACGTGCAAATTCCGAGGAAAGCGACCACGTCTTCCCACTGCCGGCGTTGGCAATAATCATTTTCTGGGTGGGCGGATCAGTTTGTTGAGGTTGAAAATCCATCACTCCAACTCCTCGTCCTCAGCATCCACGCTTCGAATCCCGTTCCCCCAGAGCACCCCAAAGCGATCACGATCGTATGCACCCTGATCTTCCAACTCCGAGTCTGTGAGCGGACTCGTGACCAACGTAGAAAGACGACTCAAGATCTCGTCGACGCACTTGCTTGCCAGGTCAAAATCGGAAAGATCCCAATCAAGGGGGTCCACTCTGGTTTTTTTCAGGTGCTGGGGAAGCAAGATGTACCCAACGTCAACCTCACCAGTCCCATCTTCAAGGAGCCTCTGTCGGTATAGCGGAAGCTGGAGGTCGTGCCAGCGTATCTCCCCGTCTTTCAACACAGTCCGGTGAGCCTTCTCTGCCGTCTTTGAGCCATCATTTCCGGTTTTGTAGTCATACGCGTACCGTCGTCCATCGAGATGTCGATCCACACGATCAATCTTTCCCGTCACAACAATCTCGGGGGCGACCTCACGGATCAAGGGGTCAATTGTTGGAGGTGCGCTTGGGTGATCAGATTTTCGATCCGTAAAGTGCAACTCAACATGTTCGATGTGCCAACCGGCAGCGACCAGTTTCTCTTGGTGAACAGAGAACGCTTTCAAGCGGGCCTGAGCAATCTCAACTTGCAGTTGGAGCGCTGGAGGACGCTTTTTTCCGAACATGTCGTCCACGTACGCCATGAGATGTGACTTCATCCCGGCGTAAATCGAGCTGACAGACTCTGTGGGCCCATTGGATATTTCTTCACGACCCCAAAGCTCCAATGCTCCGTGGATCAAGTTTCCAAATCCCATTGCATCAAGCTCGGCCCGCCACGGTGTGATGGTTTGGTCCAGGCGGAGCTTTTTCAAAACAAACCGAAGTGGTGAATCCAACCATGCGCGAAACTCAGTCACGGAAACACGATCAACCTTGGGGAGTACAGCGGGAACCATGGGAAGATCGACCGCTGAAGTGGCTGGGTTTGGTTGTTCGCCCAACTCCTCAACTCGCATGCTTTGATCAAGATCGTCGCACAACAACCTAGGCAGGCGATCCACTGTTTCCGGCAGGTCGGGGAGCAACAGTCGACTCGGCAACAAGCGGTCGCCTTGGGAGGACTCCCGAGCAACGACGTAGTGCACCATATTTCCCGTACGCCGAGACGACTCGAGCAACCACATCAACCACGCATCCCGCGCGGTTCGGGTTCTCTGGCATGAAAGACCACATTGCTGTCGGAGTGAATCTGGAAGCAACGGCTCAGGAGATGGCAGTTGTGGAATCATGGTCTCGTTCATACCAACCACAATTCGTAGCGGAGCTGGATCAAAAGCAGATTCCATCCAACCAACAATCTCAACCGAAGTGTCTTCAGGGTTGGGGGTCAACGTTTCACTGCTGAGCGATCGAAGCATCATCTTCAGGAGGTCGCCAGCCGCAACGGTCTGGATCAGGTCTACTGGCGCGCTGCGAAACTCTTCAAGAAATTTCTGAATTGAAGCTGCAACTTCTCGGTTCTCTCCGCGGGCTCGCTCTGGGAGGCCTTGATCCAAAAAGTGGCAAGAGATATCAACAACCGCATCCGCAGCGGCCAGCCCGACCGACCGACGCAGTGGTTGAAGAATCTTCTCGACCCGTACGCAGAGTTCCCTCACCGATTTCGGTGTGTCCGCTCTACCGCCCATTTTGTCATCCTCAAGATGAATGCCGACGCACAAACGGCGACTTCTGTCAACGTCTTCAAGAACACGCTCATCAGCTTCAACAGCGCTGGCAAACCCAGGAATTCGCAGAGCATCTTCAACTTCCGACCAACCCCCTCCAAGGAGAGCCAAAGTGGCGTGCAAGAGTCGACCCAACGCACCATCCAGTTGCAAACCGGCATTTGAGACCCGAGCCGGGACTCCAAGTTCGGGAAGGATGGATTGCAAACTGGCTTCCAAATCCGCATCTGGGCAAACAAGTGTCAAATCGCTTGTTCTTTCGAGCTCAGACTGTTTGACGATTCCCGCAACCAGCATCCCAACGTCTTGTGGCCCATCTGCAACATGAATACTGGAATCGGACAACTGGATGTGGGGGGCAGACCACCCTTCTGGATCCGGTCCTCGGAATGGTTCAACTGCCTCAGGAAGCGTCCCGGCGGGGACCACACGATCGATGCGCAAGCCCAGTTGATCCAATGCCTCAAGAAAGGCCGTGCGCAAAGGGGACGATTCTCCATCCACCAACACCACTCGGCTGAACAGGTCCTGAGAGATGTCACGCTGAACAACCGACTGCAACCGCTGCCATTGTGGGCATTGCAAACCAAGTGCTTCCATTCTCTCGGACCGCGCTCTTTGCCAACACAAGAGCACTTCCCAGCGGCGCCGCTCTTCGCCGCCGGCCACGCCCTCGGGAATCATCTCCAGGATGCTTTCAAAATTCACCATCCCTTCGCAGGCGTCTGCATGCAACTGAGCCAATCGTCGAATCAAGGCATCCCGTCCGGTTTCAGTGGCACTGGGACCTTCGACAATCTCTCTCTGGGATCGATCAAGGTCCATCCAAACTTGCCGGTCGACCAACTCGAGGGCTACCGGCGAGGCTGGGAGTCCGGTCGGTCGAACAAAATGGTCGATCATCCTTCCCGGAGTGCTGATTTCTGGTGGTACCACCAGAACCCCTCGCTGCTCGGCGGTATCCAGCAAAAAGTGCTCAAACAAACGCCGCGCACGCTTGGTGGGCAAGACGACCAACATGGACTCGAGGTTGACTTCCTGCTGGACAACTTCCGCTTCAGCCAGGAGGTGTTCAGCCAATCCCTTCAAGATCGGGTGCACTTCGATGGTCATCAATTGACACGGCATGGATGGTCGTTATACGACCACCCGCGTCAACCGTCGATCGAGTTGTTCAAAAAAAGAACCAGACTCTGACGAAATATGTCAGCAAGGCCCGAAGCTGGACAGGACCTTGAGAAGATCGGCAAAGTCGACCGCCCCTTCTCCGTCAAATCCTCTGGACAGACGTCGGTGGAACTTCAGACGTGGCCCATTCGGGGCTTCCTGCAAAGACAACATCCTCTGGTTCATCGAGCACCAGCAAAACCGTGGTGGTGACCCAACGATCCAGATCAGCCTCCGCAACTGAATCAGATGCATGATTCAATAACCAAGCTGCACAGTTGCCAGGTCGCAACCGAACGAAAAAAGGGTCATGTCCTGCTGAAATTGCATCCAGCGCTACACGAGGCGTGGTGGCCGAGCAGATTTCCAAAGCCAGTTGGGCAACCTTGCAAACAAACACTTCATCTGCATCTGCTGGATCAACAGAGTGAACTCGATCCGGCTCCCAATTTGGGAATGGATCGACCGCAAGAGGCAACGAAAGGAGAGCCAAACCACACCCAGATGTACGTCAGGTCAATTGGAGGAATTCTTTATTTTCTGCTGGGAAGCTGAGGAATAAGCCAAGAAACAAAGCTTGGACGGCTCCGGGAAGACACCAAAACGCGTCCCTGACCGCTGAATCGCATCACCACCCCTTCACCACTTTTCATTGATCCGCCAATTTTGGAAAGAATCCCGCCAGAACTTTTGGTCGAAATCGAAGGGGCGTAGTTCAGGGTCTCTTGCCAAGCCACCACGTGTCCGTTGTCCACGATCAGGTCGTCTTGACCATTGAGTTCCACCTCAGTAATGGCACCGAAAGCTGAAACTGCCAAAGAACCTGTGCCCGTGGCTTTCAGAATGAACAGACCGCCGGTCCCGCCCAACAAAGCACCACTCAATTTTTGCCGTGAAGTCTTCAAGATGATTTCATCGTCACAAGCCAGGAATCCCCCGTCACTTACGAACCAACATTCATTGGCCATGTCGATCACGCGCACTTCACCTGGAACCGATGGTGCCAATCGAACGGTGCCGGGGCCCTGCTCGGCAGAAATTTCTTGCATAAAGAAAGACTCTCCAGACAGTGCTTTCCGCATCAATCCGCTCAGCATTCCTCCGCGAGCCTTCCCTTTCAGTTCGAGTGTCGAAGTCATGCTGGCCATGGCACCTGATTCTGCATGAATCATGTCCCCATGAGTGAGGTCAACGCGGAGGAATGGGTCGGTGGAACCTTCGAGGATGAATCTTGCCATGATCGAAAGACTACCTGTTTTTCTGAACGCTTTGGCCAGTTCTCTGAATTCCTTCCGGCGCGTTCGGTAATGGGTCGATCAATGGCAAATACAGCCAAATCCGTGAGAAATATTTGTCATGAGAACGCAACTTCTCATTGACTTGACTTGGTCATCACTGACATTCGCCGATCACGGAAAGACTTCTCGAACGGAAAATCCAAAGCCGGGGAAAGGGAGTAACTCCACCAACGGATCCTCTGGCTCTTGGGGGGTACAGCCACCAAAGTCTCTTGAAATTACTCAGGAAATACAGCCAATCCTCAGCCGCCGGCGGCAATCGGTTGAAGGCTGACGAAATCCGAGACGCCGAAGTGGATTTTCGCGGTCTTTTGATGGTTCTCCACGGATACCAAATGCCCAAACAGCATGTTCCTCCTCAACTGCCGCCGGGATTTCCAAGCTGCGAGCCGTTTCATTCCTACTCTGTACACCATGATCGGAACCCTGCTTCTCACCTTCATCTCGCTCCACGATCAACACGATTTGGGATCGCTGCCCCCTATGCCGGACGGCCCCTACCTCCGGCCAGAAAAGTTTGGAGAACCCGACCTGTTCCGGCAACTGGAATACGACCTGCCCACCGCGAACACCTACCGAACCGCGAGTGGTGCCCCTGGACATCTGTACTGGCAAAATCGAGCCGATCACATCATTCACGTCAGGCTTGATCCTGAAGTGCACGGCGTGGATGGGATCGAAGAAATCACGTACCACAATCAAAGCCCAGACGCCCTGCGATACCTCTGGATGCAGTTGGATCAAAATCGACACGCACCAGATTCGCGAGCGAACCTCTCACGGAGGGGCCCAGACTTGGATCAGCCCCAGTCCATTGGATGGCTCGAGAGTTTTGCCGAAAGGCTGGCCCATCCCGGAGGCACGACGATCCATCACGTCCAAGACAGGCAAGGCCAAAATTTGCCATTCACCATCGTGGGATCCATGATGCGCATTGACCTTCCCGAACCACTGATCAGCGGTGGCTCTTTCCAATTTGAAGTGAAATGGTCTCACCGAATCACCCCGGATGCCATCCGATCGCGCAGTGGGTACGAAATTCTGGACGACGGGGCAGGCTTGTATGAATTGGCCCAATGGTTTCCTCGAATGTGCGCTTACACCGACACGCGCGGGTGGCAACACAAAGAATTTTTGGGCCGAGGCGAATTTACTCTGGAGTTTGGCAACTACGAGTTGCACATCACCGTTCCCGAGAATCACGTGGTGGCAGCATCAGGAGTGCTGCAAAATCCTGAAGAAGTTCTGACCGATCAACAACTCCAGCGGTTGGACGCTTCAAGGACTTCAACGGAGCCCATCATCGTGGTCACCGAAGAAGAAGCTGCGAAAAATCGATCTTCGAATCCACAAAAAGAACGAACATGGGTGTACCTCGCTGAAAACGTCCGCGATGTCGCTTGGGCCAGCAGCCCCGCCTTTTTGATGGATTCTTGGGGCGTCATCGTGCCGGGGACCACACGGACCGTCATGTGCCAAAGTTATTTCCCCGAAGAAGGTGAACCCATCTGGAGCCGATGGTCAACGCAAGCGATCGCCCACACCATCGAAATTTATTCACGGTACTACCCATACCCATACCCAACCTCATTGAGCGTCAATGGGCCCGTAGGCGGAATGGAATACCCAATGATCACCTTCAACGGGCCGCGGCCTGAAGAGGACGATACCTATCCGGAACGCACCAAATACCGGCTGATCGGGGTGGTGATTCACGAGGTTGGCCACAACTGGTTCCCCATGATCATCAACTCCGACGAGCGGCAATGGACGTGGATGGATGAAGGTCTGAATACATTTGTGCAATCAATCGCAGAATCCGAATGGTCAAAGACCTATCCACCACGGCGCGGGGACCCGGAAAACATTGTGCCTTTCATGACCAGTGAAAAACAAGTGCCCATCATGACCAATTCGGAGTCAATCCGTCAGTTTGGGAACAATGCCTACGCCAAGCCATGTGCAGCGCTGAACGTGCTTCGTGAATCGGTGCTCGGTCGCGAACTCTTTGACTTTGCATTCCGAGAGTACTGCCACCGCTGGGCATTCCGCCGACCCGAACCCGCGGACCTCTTCCGCAGCTTGGAAGATGCCTCTGGCGTCGACTTGGACTGGTTCTGGCGCGGATGGTTCATGACCACTGACCACGTTGACATTGCGATCGAGAATGTGCGTCGATTCGAATTGGCCAATGCGGTTGGAGATGAGATGGCCGAAGCGCGGCGTCTTGACGCTGAACGCGGCAATTCTGCGGCCCAGCGACGTAACGACGAATTGAACGTCCCGCGACGCGTAGATCAGCATCCAATGATTGTTGATTTCTATGAAGGACGGGATCGATTCATGGTGACCCCAGAGGACGAACGAGCTTGGGCGAGCATGCTTGACCGGATGGAAGAGGACCAACGTGCCATCTTTTCGCAAGATTGGATTTTCCATGAGATTACCCTGCGCAACGTCGGTGGCATCCCAATGCCTGTCCCCTTGCAACTGACATACGACGATGGAACCACAGAAGGTTTGCAGCTCCCGGTTGAAATCTGGGCCAGCAATGAACCAGTCGTGAAAAAGGTCATCGCCAGCCCCGCTCCCATTCAACAGATCCGCTTCGATCCCACACGTGATTTGGCGGATGCGGACCGGAAAAACGACGTGTTTCCCCAAGAAATCAATACCGGTTTGGTCACCATCACGGTGCCCTATGACCAGCGCAACCCGATGCAAGCCGATCGCGATGAACGTGGGCGAAGGGACAGCTTGGCCGGTGTCGAAGCCATTGCGAAGACACTTTTCGAAGGTTGGGTACCCGAAGAAGGCGCCGCTCCAAACGAAGCGGCGGCAACGCTACTCAATCAAGAAGCAATCGTCAGTGCTCTGGATGCATTTAAGCAACCGTTCACCGTCGAACTGTCCGGCGAGGCTTGGAGCGAAGCATCAGAAGCCCCCCTGGCGTACGTCACTTCAGTTGGCTTTGATGGGAAGCCCCGGACCGACGATGACTTGGCTTGGCGCATTGAATTGGACGGCACCATCACACCGGTGAACGCCAAGGATTAACCGACTTGATGCACGGTTACTGAAGCGGTTCGGCCATCCGACGTTCGAGGCTTTGGAACCGTTCACGGAGCTCCGTGCCTTCAAATCCCCGAAGTGGGGGCAACTCAAGGGTCATCAACGCGCCGAATGCTTCAGATCCGCGGCGGATCAAGTCGGCCGTCTCCAGGGAGAGGTCAACCGTGCGCCACGTGTTGGCCGCCAAACGTAAGTCTTTCTCCACTTCCTGATTGCCGCGCTCAACGCCCTCAGCCTGAACTTTCAGGTACTCGATGTAACGCACCGCGGCGGTTTGGGTGAGTTCCAACTGATCAACGTTCCGTTGAAAAGCCTCCGCACGGTCAGGGTCGGCAGCCTTCCCCGCCAAGGCCTCTTTCCGCTGGACCTCGGTGTCTCTCAAAATGATGTCAAGCTTTGGAATCGCCACTTCCCGGACCCACCGAACATAATCGTCCTGGGCGACATCAACGAGGCGGACCAGCAAGACGTAGAGGCCGTAATACTTCCGCGTCAACTCGGGCGCTTCTCCACTCTCGTCTGCCAGACGGTGCAATTGCTCGGTAACCAGCCGAACATTGGCAACGGTGATGGCCAAGTCGGTGAAGCGCTCCCCCGCCAACGTTCCCAACAGCGATCGTGCAGCTTGATCTTCGATTTTCAGGCCAGTGCGGGAAAGCGCCTCAATGAATTGCCTTTCGACATCAAGCAAGGCCAATCGAAGTTCCTCCTGCTTGGCTTGGCTTTCTAAAATCATCTCGTCATATTCTTCGCGGCTGGTGACAATCAAATCTTCTGCTTTCCCAAGCGAATCTTCCGCAGGCGCCGTATCGCGGTTTCGACGCATCTCATCCTGATCGAAGTTGGCATCACGGATGGCTTTTTGAATGGCCTTGGCCTCCGCCCGGAGGTCGCCAGCCCCTTCACCCGCAAGAACCATCGTCACCGCGCGGAGGAGGTCTTCGATGGCTTCATCGTTAGAGATTTTGGTCTCTTTTACCCCAATGACATCCCACCAAGGGCTTTTCTCTGGAAGCGTTTCGTGAGATTCAAATTTACCTAGCGCTTTGGCAAGATCCCGCTCAACACGGTTGAAAAGATCTTGTCCGGCTGCGACCGGATCCTCATTCCCAACAACATTTTGCAAAACGGACAGAAGAATCAAAGAAATCATGGGATGTTCCTCGTGTTCGCACCAAGAGCCTTGGATTCAGATTGACCGGGCTTGGGCATTGGATGAATCCGGATGGCCTCAAAAACTTGCTCTTCGCTCAACAGACCAATGCACGACAAAATAGCCTCTCGCTCGCGCTTTGCGTCGCGCTCGTCTTGTGTGGTCAGGACTGGCATCAGTTGCTGCATCATGCGCTGCTGCTGGAATTGAGTGAGTTCCAATTGCTGAAGCGCCTTCGCAAAAGCAGGAATGTTGGGGAGACGCCGCATGAGGGACTCACGAAGTCGGACGGATCGTGTTGCTACGGTGGCCCTGATTTTCAACGCACGTGTCGAAAGTTCGACCCCAGCATCAGCCGCAATTTCTCCTTCTAAGACCTCACGATATTTCCGGATGGCATCCAAAGCGATCTTTGTTTGTTCAGGAGTGATCAAATCTTTCAGTTCGTAAACCAATGAACTTCGCTTGGCCACCACGCCCCATCCGTCAATAGCTTCGCCTAGGGAAATTTCGCCACCTTGGCTTGATTTCAACATCATCCTTTTCAGTCGATCCAGATGATCATCAACGTAAAAATCAAATTCTTGGTCCCGGATCAGAATCAGGCCTTGAACCCTCTGACGAACCGCAGAAGAAAGATTGAGCCTCTGCGCCGCAACATGTGAAGGTTCTGGCCAGCGAAGAAGGCGACCGTTGTGAGATCTTTGGACCAACGTGATTGGAGGATCGGCGGTCAATGCAGGCGAAGGTGAATCACCTCCTTTGACCGAAGGGGGATCGGTCCAGACCAGAGACACCACAAACAAGAGATCGAAAATCACCAGCCAAGTGTACGCTCAGTGTCATGGGACGCCTCTTTTCTCCCACCGAAGAGCTTACGGTCTTGCACCAAGAGGATGACTTTGTTGTTATTCATAAACCTTGGGGCATGCGCTCGGCTCCGGGACGTCCGCAAAATACCCACGATTCGGCTGAGCTTCGCTTACGACAACAGATTCCCCATGCCGAAGGACCCATGAGTGTCCACCGGTTGGACATAGAGACCAGCGGACTGATGGTCTTTGCGCTGAACGCTTCCACCCAATCCAATCTGTCAAAGCAGTTCCAGAAGCGCCTCGTGGGCAAGCGGTATATCGCTCTGGTGGAAAAATCGCCCGCCGGAAATCAAGGTGTGATCGAGGCACCCTTGATCAAGGATCCAGAACCCAGCCATTGGCCACGCCAGAAGATTTGTCATGATTCGGGTCGGCCATCCCGCACGCTCTGGCGCATCCACGAACGATCCATCGATGGGCCTTTGCGACAGCAAGGGAAAGCGGTTCGTTTGGAACTTCGGCCCGAGACGGGCCGGACCCATCAAATTCGAGTTCATCTGGCCTCCTCACCAGAAAAGGGTGGCTTGGGCACGCCCATCCTTGGCGACACCCTCTATGGCTCGGAGTCCACGGCCCCTCGGCTGTGCTTGCACGCCGAAGGTTTGGCTTTTTGGCGACCCAATACCGATGAATGGCTGAAATTCGAATCTCCGGCTCCCTTTTAAAGCGAAATAATGTGGCGGAGAATTGGTCTCCTCAACGCCACTTCTGGTGGACCGGGTTGGATACTCGGCTCACCAGCCCGATCCGGGCCCCGTCGCGCGTGCGGCGGGGCTCTTTCATTTCTCAAATGATCGATGACGCAGCGACGTCCGGTGATCAATAGGCTCGGAGGGACTCGAACCCTCAACGCTCAATTTGAGCCGCGGATTTTAAGTCCGCTGCGTCTGCCAATTCCGCCACGAGCCCAGAACTCGACTCTACCAACTCCGGAAGGGAAGGCATCCCTCGATAGCTTGAAGTTGGCGACTTAAGGGGTGGGTCCTGAGTTTGAACCATCAACTGGATTCTCGGTTCGGGATTGCAGAGCGGCTTGAATCTGGCGGATCGGTGTGACACGGTAATCCGGGAGGCGGTACACCCACCGCGGCCAACGGGTCCATTTGGGCTGAATGTTCTGCCCCTGCGAAGGGGCAAATTTCAATCCGCACCATGCGCCAGATCCCTCTTCCTCCCCAAGGTCGATGGAAACGGTCAGTTGGCCCTCTTGGGCGGCGTAGGTCATGACAACAATGTCGTCTGACCATTGGTGCTGGTCGCGCGGCAAAACATCCTCAAAATCAAGACGGGTCGGCCACCCAGGGAGCTCTGCTCGAGCCAATTGCAGAGCTTTGTCGGGAACCAAATCCAAGGTGTTCGAAGCAAGCTCCCATACATCTTTGGTGGAATCAGGTGAGATATTTGCGCGAACGAGCCGCATCGGTCCGAAGCTCATTTCGGTCATTCCAGATCGATCCAATGAGCAGAAATTTTTATCCAGCCAACCAACAGAACTCAGTTGGACCTCGACGTGACCCTTGCACTTAAAGGTTTGATCATCGGTTGCCAATCGTGCAAAAGTACTTTTCGGGGACCACTGCCGCTTCCCCAAAATGACATGGCTCACAAGATCGGACTCGGCGAAGAGTTCGATCTCGATAGCGCGGCCACCTTCGGTTGACACGTCCAGATCGATGGCGTCATGACGTGCGGGATCTTGGGTCTTGGCTTCCCAGCGCTCAAGCTGGTCCAGTTGCACCAAAAATTGCCGAATGCGATCCCGTTCGACGGGGTAGTCGGCCGCGGATGCGCATTGCCATTGTCCGGCGCTGCGTTGAAGCGATACGGCCATGCCCCCCTGCTGAATCGTGATGCCGTCGATGGCTTCGGCGTTGGTCTTAAGGTCTGGAATCATCGGTGTTCCCAAACCATCCTTCGTTGATACTTCGGCGTTGGGCCGTGTAATAACCGCCAAAAACAAGACTGTGGTGATTGCCGCCAATGGCATGAGGTTCTTTTTCTTGCTCACGATACCTTTCTCCGCATCAGGAAAATCAGTCCGGACACTCCGGCGACAACCAATGGCCAGACGATGGTGTTGAACAACATCAAATTGGTACCAAGTTGCTCGATGTTTCTACGAAGGTTGAGCTGCACCAATCGGAGTTGCTTCCGGGCCGCGATGATCTTGTCTTGCAACTGCTCCACCTCCGCCTCTTGCTCAGGAGAAAGCAGCAAGGTGGATTGATTTCCTGCTTGAGCCTGCTGCAGTTGACCAAGACGACGCTCGGTCTCTTGGATTTCAGTCTCAAGTCGCTCCTGTTCCGCCAAGTATTCGCTTTCAGCCGATTGACGAAGATCCTCCACCCGGTTGAAGGGCCGAGTGTACTCACCACGGCCTCGCAGCCCCGCGAGGACAGGGTCGCCCGCCATGGTCTCAATGGCATTCAGCATGAAAGAGCCGTTGTCTGCGAAGGTCCGGTACCCCAAACTGATAGATCCCAAACGCTCTTCGCGAATCCAGTTGCTGTCCGACAGAAAGTCAACATCCCCCAACACCAGAATGTTCGCCACTCCTGTTGGGACCTCTGAGGGGTTGTTCAAAAGATCTTCGAGGGCGGGATCAACAGCAGCTTCGGCTTTGACCGGCGGATACGCACTCTTGATGGGACCGGTAAACCTCGCCGCAACAACCTGATGCTCGCCACTGGATTCAAAATTCTGAATCAGAGCACCAGGGTCAACCTGAAATCCCAGCTGAGCGGTCAACATCCGTTGGCTGTTTTCGCTGGAACGTACCACCGGAACCAAACGGGCTGGTGCCTCTTCCTCAACGGAAAAGGCGCCCGTCGTCGCGAGATTCAGAGTGGTCAAGCCCTTGGTGATGGGGTCGTCCCCATTGAGATGTTCACGTCGAGCATTCCACCACGCAATGAAATCCATGACCTCCATACCGCGGTCCGTCATTGCTTGAACTCGGAGCGCGAGGTCACGATCGGCCACGAAATAGCCTCGACTCCAATTCAAACCCCATGCGCGCAAAAAGTCATCGAATTGACTTGAGGTAGGTTGTGGTCCTTGCATTCCAAAGGCCGGCTCACTGGGTTGTGAATCGGCCTCACACCATGGATCAAGGCACAAAAGCAACGGCTTCTCTTGGAGGGCGTACGTGTCGATGGCTACCGCCAATTCGGGGGAAATTGATCTGGGATGCACGATCCAAAGCAAATCAAGATCTTCGGGTAAGTCAGTGTCAGACTCATCGATCGTTACGACATCAAAAAGCTGCTCTACCTGAGACAGGATTTGCCAACCCGGCCTCATCTGCATCGACTGTTGATCCAGACTTGGCGCCATATCGAGCGACGTCAACAAACCCACGGTGGGCCGGCCGAGACGACCAATGGAAATGACCGATCGCATCACTTCGTATTCCAAAAACCGTTCTTGAGTTGGGTCCAAATATGGGATGACGCTTTGTTCATCAACACTGTTGACCGCCACCAGACCAAGTGTCAATTCACGACCGGCACCATCGATCTGAATGCGGGAAAGCTGAGCGGCCCGAGCCAAGTCCTCCGCTTCGGAAAAAGGCTCTGGATCGAGAACCCTCAGAGAGAGTTTGCCATTGGAAGCTTGCACCATCTCCTCAAGAAACTCTTGAACGCGCTGTCCGTACGTACGAAAGTTCGGAAGATTTTCGGCACTCTTTTTTGAGTAGTAGAAGTCCAACCGAACCGGTTCATCGATCTCCCGCAAGAGTGGGCTCACCCCATCTGAGAGTGAGTACAACTTGTCTTGGGTCAGATCCAAGCGAAGTCCTGGCAGGCCAGTTGAAATCAAAATATTCAACGCGAACACGGCAATCAGAATTAATGCAGATCCCAGGAGCGCGGTTTGGGCGGTCTTGTTGTTCAATTTAGGCCGCCTTTCGCCAATCAATCGCAGCAGCATTGATCACCAAGAATGCCACGATCAAGCTTGCGAAGTACAAAACATCCCGAAGGTCAATCACCCCTCGCACCATGGAATCGAAGTGTGTCAGAACTCCGATGGCCGAAAGCCCCTCCACCACCATGTTTGGGGCCCAACTCCTGAAAAAATCAAGAACGACTGAAAAACCGGAGAGCAATAGCAAAAAGCATGCCGCCGCACAAAGAACGAACGCCACCACCTGATTTTTGGTCAGGCTGCTGATGGCGCTGCCAATGGCCAAAAAAGCGCCGGCGGTCAGCCAAGATGCAAAATAGGAGCACACAATGACGCCATGATCCGGGTCACCAAGAAATGAAACGGTCCACCATATGGGCACCGTGAGCAGGAGCGCAAGACCAGAGAATGCCCAAGCGGCAAAAAATTTACCCAACACCAAATCTTGCATTGTCAAAGGCAAGGTGGCGATCAACTCAATGGTGCCCGTCCGTCGCTCTTCCGCCCACAGCCTCATCGAAATTGCCGGTACCAGAAAGAGATACAACCAGGGGTGGAACTGAAAGAATGGTCGCAAATCAGCTTGGCCGCGGTCAAAAAATCCGCCAATGTTGAAGGCGAACATGCTTGTCAAAAACAAGAACACCACCAAAAAAATAGCCGCCAGAGGGGTGGCGAAATAGCCGGAAATTTCTCGCCGGAACACAATACTGATCCTTCTCACTGTTCTGCATCCTCCAAGTCGCCACTCGTGACCGAGCGAAATACCACCTCCATGGCGGAACCACCAGACCCCTCTGGTGCCCTTGCGATCAGGATCTCTGGCGCTTCATCCACCACCACCTTCCCCTTGTTGATGATGACCGCTCGAGTGCAAACCGCTTCGACTTCTTCCAAGATGTGCGTGGAAAGCACAATGGCTTTGCCCTGTCTGGCACCCATTTCCGAAATCAAATTCCGAACCTCGTGCTTTTGATTGGGATCAAGGCCATCGGTTGGTTCATCCAAAATCAAGACTGGTGGATCATGCAGGATGGCTTGGGCCAGTCCCACCCGACGCTTGAACCCTTTTGACAAGGTGTCAATGGTCTGACCCAAAACCTGCTGCAAATGAATTCTCTCCACTGCCTCGTCCATCCGGCGGCGTGCTTCTGCGCCCAAAAACCCCCGAGCCTGCGCAATAAACATAAGAAAGTCTCGCACCGTCATATCTGGGTAGGCCGGTGCCCCCTCGGGGAGGTAACCCATTCGGCGACGAGCTTCGAGAGGATCCTCATCCAGCGCCACGCCAGCCAACTGAACAGATCCAGAATCGGCTTCGAGGAATCCGGTCAGCATGCGCATGGTTGTGCTTTTGCCGGCGCCGTTGGGACCAAGGAATCCGAGCACTTCTCCCGCGGAGACGGTCAGGTCAATGCCATCCACTGCTTGGATGGGCCCAAACTTTTTTCTCAAACCCCGCGCTTCAATCAAAGTGGTCATGACATCCTCCACAATGTCAGTTATTGATTTTCATGAGCTGTGCAACGAGCGGAAATGATACACGCGTGATTTTATATTTTTCTGCACTGTCGGCTTTCAACCTGGGTTCTTCTTTGATCGGCCTCGCATGTAACTTCGGTAACCTGACTGGGGGTTCGTGGGTGAGGGCTCATCCGGTATCAGTTCCTTCGGATAGCGATGTGACCACCAGTTTTGGATGAAATCCTCCCCCCCAGGTGGCCAAGGACGGTCTCCATGAATGACCACGCATGAATCACGCAGCTCGAGCAAGGTCCTTCGGATGATCTTTTCCTTCATCAGACCTTGAGGTGGGGAACACGACTCAACAAGGTCTTTCAGCAATTCAAAATCTCCTCCCAGAAAAGCCGGAAGCACAACGTTTCCGAAGTAAAGATCGGAAAAACCAACTTCCGCACCTGGAAAACCTGAAGAGTGCACATATTCCGCCTGAGCCAATTTTTGTTCGAAATAGGATCGGTCTGGAACAGAAGGAACGATGGGCTGCCAAGGTGACGTTGTCGCTGATCTTGTCCCATCATGCACAAACTCGACCACGATACTGTTGCCGCCTCGGCAACCCTGACCGAGTGCTGAACGGTAATCCGCAACAATGGAAAATTCTCTTGGGCTGAAACTGCACCAATGCTTTTTTTCGTGCCACCTTGTTCTAGATGTCCCCCGAAATTCCCAAGTCACAATTTCTCCTGTTTCCGTCTCGCTGTAGTGCTGAACGTGCCCGTAAGTCCATGAACCAGCAAACCCTCCCACCAAAAGATCAAGTTTCCCGGGCTCAAAAGGATCCAGATAGAGCCCTCCAATTTGAAGGCTCATTGGCCAAAACATGTGATCCCCTTCAACCACTAAGGGCGCTTCGTCAAGTGGCGAAGACGGTCTCCTCATCGACATCATATTGTTGACTTTGCAGTTAAAATCGTTGCCCGAAATGACAATCCGATGCTCACGACAACCATCTTCTTCAACCTCGGATCCAGCCCAATGGGACCAAAGTTGAACTTCGAAACCGGTCTGCGGATCAAAGACCGAACGCTCGAATCTCGGTTCGTTTTCGGGCACTGCGGTCCACACAATGCATTGCATCAAGCGAAAAAGCATCATTGAGGGGAGTTGGGGCGACGCCAGGGGTTGATTCGGCGCCCATGCTTTCGCACCTGACGATTGATCAACTCCACAAAAATCGAGAAGCCCATCGCGAAGTAGATGTAGCCCTTTTCGATATGGAAGTGGACGCCTTCAGCCGTCAGCATGACCCCAATCAGAAGCAAGAACGCCAGGGCGAGTGTCTTCACGGTGGGGTTCCTAGACACAAACGTTGAAATTCCCTCAGCCAGCGCGAGCATGATGCCTACAGAGATCAGTACCGCGACCACCATCACCGAGAGTGCGTCGGCCATCCCAACGGCGGTGATCACACTGTCCAAACTGAAGACCAAATCCATCAGCATCACTTGGAGCAGTACAGATCCGAAGCTGGCGGTTTTGCCATGAGACGACTGATCATCGTGATGGTCGCCCTCCACCAACTCATGCATTTCCATGACAGCCTTCGCCATCAAGACCAACCCGCCAACCAACATGATGAGGTCGCGAACCGAGGGCTCAAAATGTACGACAGCAAAGTTCAGGGCAAACAAAGGCTCGGTCAAACCTGTCAACCAGCCAATGGTGAACAGCAGCGCGATACGCATGGCCATCGCACCGATCAATCCAAGCCGCCGGGCCGCGGCCCGGCGGGCCTCTGGAAGGCGATCACACAGCACCGAAATAAAGACGACATTGTCGATACCCAGAACCGTTTCCATGGCCGTTAGGGTCAACAAAGCCAGAAGTCCCTCAGTGGTCAACAACGCGGCAAAATCCATATGCACAGCCTAACTGGGTTCTGAACATCACAAAAAGAGGCCCGGGCGGCGCAGAGCGCCGGCCCGAGCCCTTCCGGGGGTAAACAGTATTCGCAGATTATAAATGTGGCATGTCCCACCTGCGTCCTGAGCGTTGGATTTTGCCGATCTGTGGACAACCCACTGTGGCTTCAACGGCACCCGGTCAAAATCGAATGGACCATCCCAATTTGGCCGCCACTGCTCGACGCTCCGGTCGGAAGGAATCTTCCTCATCCCGAAGTAGTCCCTCATCGATCGCAACAAAAAAGTCACGGTCTGGCCCCAAGACCCACCGCAGTCGACCAGAGAACCCAAGCAAGTCCGAAGCATTGTCGTATTGCAAGCGAATATTAAAGGTGACATCATCGCTTGGACTGACATCTACTCGAGCTCTGATCACCCGGACGAGTTCACTCTGTCCGCTGTACGTCAGCTTGTTCCATTCCATGGCCACCGCAGCCGCAAGTCCGGTTTGAATCCGCCAGTCCAAGCTTCCTGAATATTGCAATCGATCGCCGTCGTAATACTCCCCACCACCTAAGTTGATACTCCCGGAAAGGGCCTCTTGATTGGGTGTTGACCACGACACGCTGCCTCGCCAATAGTCATAATCACCAGCTTCAACCGAGACACCTTCAATTGGGCTGAAAGCATCGGCCAGTTGCTCTTGGTAGCGCTCCAATTTGACGTTGATGCGATCGCCACGCTCCGATTGAATTTCCAGAGGCTCGAATGTCATGCGGTCAAATCTGGCGTTGGGTCGGATTTCATCGTAAATCGAGCCAGACATCCCAACTTCAACGCGTCTGATCAAGGGGTTGGAGGGACGCCATGCTCTGGAAATGCCATAAAACCACTCATCCGCTTCGGGCACACGAACAAATCCCAGTTTGGGATCAAAACCTTCAAGCAGTCTGGCGACACCACCTCGTATTGAAAACTTGTCACTGAAGTACCCCAACTTCCCACCAAAAGCGCCGCCAGAATTGTCTTCATTGTCGGTAAATTGAGCCCAGGCGTTTCCGGTCGCCGTACCTCCATCTTCGAGGTCGCTTCGGCGCCAGTTGAAGTCCGCACCAGCGGTGGTGGCTCGGCCACCCGCAGGATCACCCCAAGTCATGATGATTCCGGCCGTTGATTCACGAAGAACATCGGTACGCAATCGAAGGACGCCCAGATTCTCACCGTCAACTTCACCCATGCCCCCCATCTTGGTGTTCAAAAAACCCAAGCGATATTGACCAATCCGACCGGTGGCTTTCACTCCAAGATCTACATCTTGCCGGTTGCCGCTTGCGTCCAATCCGATCCGCCGGCTGTAGAACGGCAACGGATCTCGATTGATCCCTCCAAAGTCGTAGAGATCGGAATCATCAAGAAAGAAATCGCGACGCTCGGGAAAGAACAACGGAAACCGTCCCAAGTTCACTTGGCGATCATCCACTTCGGTCTCGGCGAAGTCGGTGTTGGCGGTAATCGTCAGCCGCAAGCCCGGCCTTGGATCGAAGGACAAATCAAATCCCGCGTCACCAGTGGTGCTCTTGGGGTCTCCCTTGTTGTCTTGGTGGCGGACCACTCCGTAGGGGCGGAACGTCCACTGCGTTGGGACTTTGACATCGCCAAACCCTCCCAAACCCGCGTCATCATCAAAAGCAGTCCAAGATCGGCCTTGCTCGATCACTCGCCAACGCACGAGCTCACGCGGACGCCGATGTTGCCGAGCAAAATTGAAATGCCACACATCAACTCCAGGCTGAAGTTGCAGGCCTTCCCAGGGCAATCTTATTTCAGCGGTCCACCCTTCCTTATCGATCTGGACCGCGGCTTCCCATGGAGTATCCCAAGCAGACCTTTGCTGACCGTTGGCGCTGAGTAGGGAATCACCCATGCCTCCGCCGGCTCCAACCGAAAAAACCCGACCTTCGCGACGACTGCCTACAGGGTCAACCGCAATGTAAACACAATCGTCTCCGGAAAATTCGGGATCGCGTCCTCGCTGAACGGCACGGATGGTTTCAGGAGCACTGTCCCAACAACGAAAAAGGACCCACAAAGCCTGTTTGTCCTTCACCAAGCGAACCTCAATGGGATCGGTGGGATCGGCCCCAAGATTGGGCTCGATGACCCGTAGATCATCAAGGACCAAAGCTTCAGTCCACGCTGAATCGTTGCGAAGTCCGTCTACGACAGGAGATTCCGAGACATACGGAATAATCGGCGGGACGGACAAGAGGATCGCGGAAAGCATGCGATGCGACTTTAGGAGACCGCAAGACACCGCACTTTCAATTTCAGTGGTTCAGGACTCAACTTTAGAAATTTGCCAATACTCCAGCTCCACTGGAGCCTGACGGCCAAAGATGGTAACCAACACGCGAACAATGCCACGCTCAGGCAGGACTTCGTCGACGGTGCCTTCATAGCTCGCAAACGGTCCTTCGTTGATGGTGACGTTGTCTCCCTTTTCGAATTCGAGTTTGACCTCAGCTTCGCTGTCGGGAACCCGTGAATCGAAAAGCATCTTTTCAACTTCGTCGGGGGTCATGGGAGTGGGGCGACCCGCGGTGCCGACGAAATCGCCTACGCCGGTGGTCTCCTTGATCAAAAAGAAGACATCCTGCTGAATACGACCGTCGTCTTCCAACTTCATTTCCACGAATACATAGCCGGGATACAACTTGGTCTCAACCACGCGGCGCTTGCCATTTTGCAAGGTCTGGCTTTTCTCGGTGGGCACCATAATGCGACCAACCCAAGATTCTTTCTCTTCAATCTGAACCTTCCGAAGAAGGGTTTCGCGAACAGAGTTTTCTTTGTTGGAGGCCACGCGAAGCACGAACCAGTCCATGCCCTCGCGATACGCCGGCAAATCGGCAGCGGGATCGAATGGACGATCTTCTTCTGGGGTGACGGCGTCTGCTTCTTCAGTCATGGGGAATCTTTCGGCCAGAAATTAGGCGATCTTCTCGAGCACACCAACTTGCTGGAACAAGAATTGGAACCCCTTGTCGACCACGAAGGTGATAGCGGCCACCAAAAGGGTCAGGCCAATCACAACTCGAGTTGCCCCGAAGATTTCACGTCGGGTGGACCAGTTCACCTTTCGCATTTCCACCTCAGTTGCAATTAAGAAATCGACAAACTTCTGATGAAAGGCGAGGTAGCGTGCACCAACGAAGGCGAGCGGGATCAAAAATAGAAGGCTTCCAGCAGCCTGTACCCAGACCTGCTCCACACCTTCGATACGAGGACCAGAAGCCAACGCTCCGAACAGCCACACTGCACCCATAGCAACCACCAGGCCATACGCAATGGCGCTCATGACGCGGGTCCAGAATCCTTCTTCGGCTTTGTAGATTTGCATGGGCTCAACTCCGGTCTGGAGAGCACGCCAGGAGTGACTCGAACACTCGACCTACGGATTTGGAATCCGCCGCTCTGCCAACTGAGCTACTGGCGTATGAATGCCACCGGGGCGGCGGTTGTCAGAACAGGACACTCCCAAGTGCCCCAAATGGTTATTTCCGCTTGATCTTGTGAAGGGTGTGCTTACGAAGTCGAGGGCAGAACTTCTTAAAGCCTTCTTTGACCTTTTCATCTATACCGCCCTTGACGCGGATTTGCGTGCGATAGTTGAGGTCACCGGTTTCGGTGCACTGCAGCCATACATATTCACGGTCCATCTTTTTGGCCAAGGCCCAGCTCCAGTCTTGCAGAAAGAAAAGGCTGGGGATCGGCTCACGCCGACCCCCAGCAAAGAGTCAATTCGAGATCACTCGACGATCTCGGTGATCCGGCCTGAACCAACGGTTCGGCCGCCTTCACGAATAGCGAAGGTTAAACCAGCTTCCATTGCGATGGGCTTGTCACCCAAGTCAATGGACATCTGGACGTTGTCACCTGGCATGCACATTTCAGCGCCGATGAGTTCCAATTTCCCGGTCACGTCAGTGGTGCGGAAATAGAACTGAGGGGCATAACCGGAGAAGAACGGGGTGTGACGACCACCCTCTTCCTTGGTCAACACATAGACCTCGGCCTTGAACTTGGTGTGAGGCTTGATGGTGCCTGGCTTGCAAAGGACTTGCCCACGCTGGACATCGTCCTTTTCAACACCGCGAAGCAGAGCGCCGACGTTGTCACCAGCACGACCCTCGTCGAGAATCTTCTGGAACATTTCGACACCAGTGACGGTGGTCTTCTTGTCGTCACCAAGACCAATGATCTCGATTTCGTCACCAACTTTGACGATGCCCTGCTCAATTCGGCCGGTCACCACAGTACCCCGACCCTTGATGGAGAAGACATCTTCCACAGGCATGAGGAAGTCTTTGTCGGTCTCACGTGGAGGCTCGGGAATGTACTCGTCACAAGCAGCCATCAATTCGTCGATGCACTTGTTGTTGTCGTCGTTGGTTGGGTCATCCAATGCTGGACGGGCCGCGCCACGAATCATGGGGAGATCATCTCCAGGGAAGTCGTAGCTGGAAAGCAGTTCACGAACTTCCATTTCGACGAGTTCCAAAAGCTCCTCATCGTCGACCATGTCGCACTTGTTGAGGAACACCACGAGGGCAGGCACTTGGACTTGCTTGGCAAGCAGGATGTGCTCACGGGTTTGAGGCATGGGACCGTCGGTTGCAGCCACCACCAAAATGCCACCGTCCATTTGGGCAGCACCGGTGATCATGTTCTTGACGTAGTCGGCGTGACCGGGGCAGTCGACGTGAGCATAGTGACGGTTTTCGGTCACGTACTCTTGGTGAGAAGTCGCGATGGTGATACCACGTGCTTTCTCTTCCGGCGCGTTGTCGATTTGATCGAACGCGCGAGCGTCTGACTCATCTGGGAAGCGATGCGCCTGTCGGCAGCAAATTGCAGCAGTGAGAGTGGTCTTACCGTGGTCGATGTGACCAATGGTTCCAATGTTGACGTGCGGCTTACCCCGCTTGAATTCTTCCTTAGCCATTCCGGGATGACTCCATCGTGAGGGGTCCAACTCGGACCCGGTTTGAAG
>Ga0160422_10000067_pt1 | contig 53935 bp, 43 predicted proteins | sample Fk160mmetaG_FD_108192 | JGI IMG/M metagenome (GOLD analysis project Ga0160422, IMG submission 108192) | Marine microbial communities from the Central Pacific Ocean - Fk160115 60m metaG | ecosystem: Environmental > Aquatic > Marine > Oceanic > Photic zone | place: The Central Pacific Ocean... | reverse complement strand
TGGGCCGGTTTCGTTCTCGTTTCGGGGATCGCTTCCTTGGCCGGAATCCCCCCCTTCGCAGGTTTTATCGCCAAGTTGCTTTTGATCAGCGTTGCCTATGAGGCCAAACTCTACCTTTCCCTGACCGCAATGGTTATTGGCGTGGTTATATCCATCTACTATTATTTCGGCTGGATGAGGGCCATAGCCTTGCCGCGTCCCGCGTCCTTCGAAGACGAGGAGGATGCGCCCGATCCTTGGGCCGGGTTGTCGAAACCCGGCTTCATGAAGGTTGTTCTCGTTCTTCTTACGGTGGCGTCCATTGTCCTGGGGTTGTGGCAAGGGCCCTTCGGTGATGTTTTCTAATCCCTTGCCGCCCCACGGGGCTGAGGAATATACTTGTCCTACCATACCCTTTGCTTCATTTCTGAATTTCCTTGGCCCGGGTGGCGGAATTGGTAGACGCACCAGACTTAGGATCTGGTGTCCGAAAGGACGTGGGGGTTCAAGTCCCCCCTCGGGCACTCATCTCCGGAAGTTTTCCGCCTGGGCAAGCAATCGTTTTTTGATCCGAAACTTTTACCTGATTGACTAAATCAGGCTGGAAATCCGTTCTTGCTTTCGGTTGATCGGTTCCCATGCTTGGAACAATGAAATCTACCTGTCTTTCCGTATGCAGACAAGGCTGGTTGGGTGTCCCCCTGTTCCTGCTCGGGGTCGTAACCCTTGCCTTCAGTCAGCTCAGTCTGGAAACCCAAACAGAATCGATGACGGCGGAGGAACTTTCCCAGCTCGTTTCTCAGGAGATTGTCAGGCTCACGGCCGTCTCCAGGGAACTGCAACGGGACCAATCCTCCGCTTTTTTCGCCGACCGCAGACAGGCCATAGCCGGTAATCTTTCCCAGGTTTCCTCGGTGCGGGGAAATTCGGATCCCGCTGTGGTCAGGCTTCAGGCCAACCTTCAGTCGGTTGAGGCAGCCTGGAAGGCCCGTTCCCAGGAAGCGGTCAAAGGTCTTGCCTCCGTGGAGGGGCGCTTGATCGAGACGGCCGAGATCTACAAGGATCTCGATGATAACTTTGCCGGGCGCGTTGAAGAGGCCAAGCCTGCGCTCGAGGTCCTTCGGGAAAACCTGATCCGGACGGAGAATGAGCTTGCGGCCTTGGCCCAGCTTTCCCGTAACGCGAAGAATGATGCCTTTGCCAGCTTGAATTCCCTTTCCAACGAGAGTGGTGAACTCGTCGAACTGGCCGTCCCCAAGGCCCCCATAAACCCAAGGTCCACCATCGCATCGAATGGGTCCATGCCCAACCGTTTCGCCCCTTCCATCAAGTCCTCCTTCGGTCAAGTGGGTGGATCCAAGGTCGATCCCCAGTTTGAGGATGGGTCCTCAGAGGTGATTGACCGGCTCAAGAACGAATTGGCGACCTCGAAGTCCATCCAGTCCGAACTTTCCGCGGATACGGCGGGCCTGCAGGGAGACTTGAGAAAGGCCTACCGCGAAATCGTAACCCTCCAGGCCAGCCTGAAGGAGAGCCAAATGCTGGTGGACGAACTGGAGACGACCAGAGAATCCCTCTGGAAGACGGAAGACGGAAGCCCTCCTACGGCCCAGACGGTGAGTAGGCAAATCAACCGTCTCGAGGATGATTTGCAGAAGGCCCGCGACGACCTCAGGCTTTCCCGCCAAACTCTTTTGATGGAACAGCAAAGGTCCAACGCCATGATCAGTTCGGTAACGAATGAGCTGGAGCGTACCAGGACCGAGCTGGATGACGCCCGTACCGCCGCCTTCAGTTCGGGTGCGGATTCCGGTCGACTGCTTGCGATGCAACGCGAACTGGATCAAGCCAAGAGGGCTCTTCAGATGGCTCAAACGGCCCCCAGGGACAAGACTCAGGAAAGCTACCTAAATCTGCAGGAAGAGCTCAAGAAAGCCCTCGGTGAGGTCACCCGCATGCAAATAGAGTTGGCGGACAAGGAGGTCTTGGAAGAACAGCTCAACAGGTTGCGCAATTCGATCGAGACAACCGATGACCTCACCAGTGGCAAGGCGCGGGCCGAATACGTCAACAAGCTGATGGTCGACCTGAACGACGTTAAGAGGGAGTTGCTCAGGGCCCGTTCCGAGAACCGCGAGGAACGCAAGAGCCTGACCCAGAAGGTGGCGGCTCTGGAGGACGAGTTGGCGGCTACCAAGATCGAGCTCGAAACCACTCTCATGGATTTTGCCAAAACAAAGGAAAGCATCGCCAAGAGGGAGTTTGAGGACGCGCTTACCATCCAGAGGCTCGAGGAGGAGGCTCAACTTGCCCAATCCGCTCTTCGCGATGCTTCGCTCGGCAAGTTGCCCGCTATTCCCTTCGTGAACGAGATGGAGGAGGATTTAGCCAGTTCAGAGGCCCGCATCAAGGCCCTTTCCGAACGCTTTGATGCAGAGCAGGCGAAGGCTACCGAGGTCATAGACGGCTTGCAGGTGGAGCTCGATTCCGCCGTCTTGAGGCAAAAGAGAGCCCTTGACCAATTGGCCCGCCGGGAAATAGACCTGCAGGGTAAGGAGCGGGATCTCCAGCAGGTGGAACAGGAAAAGAAAAAGCTTCAGGAAGAACTCCAGGTCGTGACGGTGATCGCGGGTCAGCTCAAGGACCTGAACGACGTTCTTGAAACGACCAAGAATACCCAAAACTCGCAGAGCGGCAGCATGGATCAGATCATCAAGTCTCTCCGCGATGAGCTGAACCAAGCCAAGGTCGAGCTGGTTTTTGCCCTTGAGGAGAAGGATAAGCTGAACAAGGATTCCACAAGCAAGATCCAGGCCTTGGAGAACCAGCTTGAAAACACCCGGAAGGAATTGATTCTCAAGGATGAGAACTTAGCCGACCTCTCGGCTAATTCGCAGGAGTTGATGCTTGACCTCAAGAATGAGCTGGACGTGACCCGGGAGCAGCTTTCCCGCATGAAGAAGGCGGGCATGGGTGGCTCTCTCGAGACGGAGAAAGCGGTATCCCAGTTGCAGGAAGCCCTAGGTACGATTCAAGTCCTTCAGGAAAGCCTGGACGAAGCCGAGCAAGTCAATTTGGAAGTGGATACCCTCAGGGCCGATCTCGCCAATGCCATGGAGACCCAGATGGCCGATATCCAAAGGTCCGAGGATGAGAAGGCGCAATTAAGCCAAAAAACCAAGGATTTGGAGGCTGAAATCGCCATGCTTAGGGAACAGCGGGAGGGAACTGGAGTTGGGTTCCAAAAGCTAAACGCCCAATTGAGGGAACAATTGCAGGCTTCCCAAGCTCAAGTTGCCGAACTGGAGCAAAGAGCGGCCCGGGCAGAGGACAGTGGGATTACCTCGCTCGTCGGTATCGAGGAAGAGCTTGCCGCGGCCAAGAACAAAAACCAAGAACTGCAGGCTGCCTTGGAGAATGGGGTTTCCGGCAAGAACAGGACGATCGAGTTGCTTGAAAACGATTTGAAGAATGCGTTGGATAAACTCAAGGCCGCAGGCCAGTCCGCTCCATCCATCAGTCCTAAGGACATGGATGACCTGGAAGGGAGTCTGGCAAGCGCCGATCAGACGATATCGGCCCTTCAGGAGGCGGTGGCAATGGAAAAAGGAAAACAGGCCGAGCTCCAAGGCAAGCTTGCCTCCGCAATGGAAAAGCTTGCCGCCCTGGAGCAGTCGCCTGCTCAACCCCAGATCGTCGAAAAGGAAGTGATCGTTGAGAAAGAGGTCGTCGGGGAGCAACCGGCCAAGGGATTTGGAGACTTTATCAAGCTGGAGGAAGAACTGGCTGAAGCCCAGAACACGATTTCCGAACTGCAGGACAAGGTAGACGTCGAGCGAGAAAGCCGCAAGGCGCTGGAAGAGCAGCTCGCTCTGGCTTCGGGTGATCCCAAGGGAAATGTGATTACTGCTCCTGGGGGAGAGGAAGTCGATGCGATCAAGAAACTTCTTGCAGAGAAGGAAGCCAGGGAGGCGGATCTGGAAAAACAGCTTAATGACGCCAGGGAACAAGTGAACGAGAAGGAGGCTGAGCTTGAACTCGCCAAGGCCCTCATGGGTGAGATGGAGACACTCCAGAAAAAACTTGAGGACGCTCAGAAGGCGGCCGGAAACCCTGCAGTCGTACCCATTCCTCTTGCACAGGAGGAGAGGGATACGCTACAGGGGGAGATCGATCGTCTCACTAAGCAGCTTGCCGATGCCAAGGGATCCCTTGAGACCCCTGGTTCGACCGAAGCCTTGGCCGCCCTGCAAAAGCAGTTGCAGGAAGCCGTTGCCGAAAACGTGGAGATGCAAACCGAGCTCGAGGAGACAAAGAGCATGCTGGCTTCCATTGAGGCGGCCGACCCCACGCAAAGTCCGGAACTGGAGACCGTCATTGCCAATGCCAAGATGGCCGAGCAACAAGGCCAGGCTCGAGTTGCCGAACTTACGCGGGCCTTGAGAAATTCCGAGAGCCTGCGCAAGGAAATGGAGGCATTACTGACTCAGGAAGAACCGCAGCCCGTTCTTGATATCGCGGCGGATCCTCGCTTCATAGAGATTCAAAAAGAAATGCTTCTGCTGCAACAGGATCTTTTGGCGGCGAGGGGTATGACGGACCCCGCTCCCGAGGGAATGACGGCCGAGTTGGCCGCCTCTAAAGCCGATAACGAACGCTTAAACGAGGAGTTCAAGGGCGCCATGGATGACTTTGGCAGGATCAAGGAAAAGGTAGCCTTGCTCGAGGAAGAAAACCGTCGGCTTCAGGAAGAAGGTGGTGAGCTTGCCCGCGCCAAGGCCAAGGAAGACTTGGCCGCCCTGCAATCCAGGATAGGAGCCCTCTCATCGGAGAACTCGAGCTTGAGGGTTGATTTAGGTGAAAGAGAGAATCGCATCGCATCCTTGAGGGACGAACTGGCCCGAGCCCAGGTAAGTATTCCAGGAGTCGCTCCGGACAATGCAGCCCTCCGGGCCCAGGTCATTCGCCTCGAGGGTATTGCCCAGTCGTCCAAGGATGCCGAGAGCCGGGCCCGGATGGATTTGCAACGATCCCAAGGTGACCTCCAGACGGCTAACCAGAGAATTGCATCCCTTGAGACCAACCTGAGGCAGGCCCAGTCCATGGCTCGTAACGTACCGTCGCGAATCCCAAGCCTGACTGCCCCTCTTCCCCCAGCCACTCCTCCCACGACCTCGGCCCCTCCTTCCTTGAGCAATACTCAAATTGCCGAGCTTACCCGACTGAGGGACCAGAACCAGAGGCTCCAGGATCAACTGCAGTCAATGACCACCATGCCTGGCAGAGACCAGATAGACAGGAAGCTCAACGCCTTGAACCAGCAAAACCTTACCGCCCAGATCCAACTCGACCAAGAACGGGCCAAGGTTGAGGATCTCCGCAAGCAATTGTCCGAGGCTCGCGATATCAAGCAGGCTGTGGTCGAGCGTGGCCAATCGGCCAACATCAAGGTTGGTATGCTGAATCAGGAATTGTCCAATGCGAGGGACCGGATTTCATCTCTTGAGAATGCCCTTTTGGCGGCCCGGGAAGCTATCCGGGTCCTGCAGAAGGGCGACGGTGGATCATCCGTCAAGGTATCCGTGCCTTCCACCTCCTTCCGTAATACTCCGCAGGTCCCGACCTTTCCCCGTTCCACCCCATCGCGATCTCCCTTCTCTGCGCGTTCAAGGCCGTTGGGAGGAATCCTGCCCTCCGAATCCTCGGTCACTCCCTTCGTGCAGAGCGTACCCAAGGGGAAGGCGAGCCTTCAGTTGAGCGCCGAGGTCCAATTTCTCAACAACAAGAACCGTCCCGCCGGTTATACGGAGTTTTTCCTTCTTCAGCAAGATCTCGATTCGGTTATGAAATCCTCACGGATTCGTATTCCGAGCCGTCAGGATATAGATTCCTACGCCGAGTTATGGGCTCGTTCCGTGCAGAGAGGGTATCGTTTTCCAGGCGTAGCCGCTTCCATCCGCAATGCCTTGGCCACTTCCAGTTTGGCCCGAATCAAGACCAATTCGGTGGGCAAGGCGAACTTGGCCAACCTAAAGTCGGGGAAATACTACGTCGTAGGCGCTTCGACGCTCGGCCAAGTGGGGGTGGTCTGGTCCAAGCCAATTACATTGTCGGCAGGTTCGAATCAAATGAGTCTTGATCTCAGGGACGCCGAATGGGCTGAGTAGTTCGGCTATTGAAACTGCTTGACAATTCTTAGGTATCTGGTGGCTTCCAAGTCTCCAGCCTGGACTGCCTTGGTAAACCATTCCTCAGCTTTTTTATAGTCGAGTTGCACGCCTTGCCCCATGAAGTGTAGGATTCCCAGGTAGCGAAGGGCTTCGGGCTCGTTCTTAATGGCCGCTATCTCAAACCACTTCATGGCCTCCTTGTAATTTTTTTCCGAATAGTATTTGAGCCCAAGTCTCCTGCTCGCAATCAGGTCGCCCTTGAAGGCTGCCTGCTTGAGGGCTTCCTCGCCAAGCCCCACATGTATGCCGGGCGATGACGAAGTTGGGTTCGGGTTCTTGTCCAAGAGCGGATCCTCAAGCGGGTCATGAGCTTTTGCAGGAGGTTGAGCGAAGGGCGCCTGAGGAGATTGATTCCCGGCCATGATCTCCTTTTGGGCAAGCTGGATAGCGGGCTTTTGCTGATTGTCGGGGACATAGGCGGCGGGTGGGTTGCGCATCCTGAAAAGTTGATTTTCATACCTTCTCAGTTGAAGTTTCGCTTCAGCGGACTCTCCGGTTGCGGCGGCTCTCTTGAGCCATTCGACGGCAAGTTCCAAGTTTTTCTTGGTCCCGTCTCCCGTGGCCAATTTCATCCCCAAGGTGAGCTGAGCCATCGTCAACTGCCGGTCTGCGGCGGCTCGTATCCAGCGGATTGCGTAGTCGTCGCTCCGTGGAATTCCATCGCCCATCGAATAAGCCATCCCAAGATAGAACATGCCCAAGGGAAGCTTTTCGCGAGCCGCCCGGGAGCACCACTTGATGGCTAGTTCGGGGTTTTTCTTCACCCCTATCCCGGTAAAGTAAATCATGCCGAGGGTCGCCTGAGCGGTCGCAAACCCCATTTCGGAAGACTTCGTAAGGTGGCGAATGCCCTTGGCGAAATTCCTCGGGGGGTTGTCGATCTCAATCATTCCCATGCAAAAGAGGGCGATGGGATCCTGACTCTTGACGACTGACCTTAGGTTCGAGTGAAGGTAAGCCTCGTCGTAGAGGAATCGGCCTCTTTCGCCGTTTCCCTTTTCAAGTTCCAGAGCGGCCAGTACGCACAAACCCACGGAACCCTGCTTGGCGGCCGAAAGCTTTGCCCAACGCTCCGCCTCGTCCAAGTCTACGGACAAACCCCTTTCCCCGAACTTGTGAAAGATGGCCAGGATACCTTGGTAGTGTATGTCGCCGGCGAGGGCTTTCGCCTGGATCGAAGCCAGACTTTCCCTCGTGATCGGAGCGCTTGCGGAGCTTTCGGAAGGCATCGAAAAACCAGCCAAGATCAGGAGAACAACCGACAAGGGAGGGGAAAACAAAAGCTTTTTGAGTTTTCGTGTGGGCACGGATAAAGACATATGCAAAGGCCGTTTATTCCCTTACATAAGAGGGCTAAGAGCAAGATTATTCTCGTCTTCGATTTTGGAGGGGATAGCCTGTGGAAATGTTCCGGGTTTGTCCTCACTGTGATTTCGAATGGCATCAGGAAGACGGTGATTCATGCCCTGCCTGCAGCATGGACCCGGAGGATGAAAGCAAGAGCGCCCGGTCCAGTGAAAGGTATTCAGGTGGGGCCTTCGGGACGGGGCCGAATCCTCGCCGTATGAAGGGCTTTTACAAGGCCCTCGGCCTGCTTGCCCTTGTTTTCCTGCTTTACGTCCTGCTCGGAGGCAATTGAACCCGCTCAGTTGAGCTTGCACGAATCGGAGTCGGACTTCGACCCTGTTCCGGCTTCCGGAAGAAAGGGATTTTCGAAGGCTTCCTTGAAGCTGTAGCCTCCCTCGAAATCATCGAGTGAGTCATTTTCCGTTCGTCCGAGGATCCCATGGTCAACGAGGTTGAAGACGATATCGCCGAAATCCCTGCATTTTTTGACGTTCCAGTGATTCATCAGGGTCATCGTCATGGGACCGAAGCGATCCAGTGCATAGTCGCGGATTCCCTCCAGAAGCTCGCGTCCCGAGACATGCCCCTTGTTGAGCGACCTGTCCTTTTCCATGGACTTGAGCGTGTGGTCGAGGGCTTCCCTTACGAAGTAGTAGGCTCCCTTCCCGAACCTATCGTCCTTTTGATGAATCTCCTTGATCACTTCTGGAAAATTCTTGTCGCTCATGAGGGGTTTTCGTAAGGGTTGTTCGAGTGATGATTTTCTTAATCGAATACGGTCCCGTCTTTCAACAACCAAATTGTAAATGAAGGTTTCCTATTCGCATGACGTCAAACGAGCTTCGCCTCACTGCATCACCTGGACCTATAGGAAGAAAAGGTACCGGAAGTATTTCAAGAGCCGGATTGATGCGGTCCGTTTCAAAAGCGACAAGGAACGCGAGCTGGGCATAAGCGATCCCAATTCCATCGAGACTGAGGTCATCTTTCTTGCCCTCAGTGAGATTAAGGACCGACTGGATGGGATCGACTCGCGTCTTGAAGCCATGGAGAACTCCCTTTCCATCCAAGAATCCTTCCTGTCCGACCTGCGCAAGCCCCCCGCCCCCAAGATTCTCAGGATATCCGAGGCTGCCAAGGTCCTCAGGGTTTCACCGAGAAAACTCTACTACCTGTTGGAAAAGGGAGTCTTCAAGAGGTACAAGCTTCCCCATACGAGGACCACTTTCATCAAGCTCGATGAGGTGGAGGAAGCCTTGGGCTCCGATGACGTCAGTGAGCTTTTGCACGGGAGCTGATTGCGTAGGTCCTTTTTTCTGTTTTTTGGGTTTTTGTTTTGCCTGAGCAGGCAAGATGTGGAGAATCGGGCTTTCCTTTTTATTCATAAACAACCTTAGCTATGAGCAAAAAATTTCCTGGTGGCGTCATTACCGGAGATGGGGTTCAAGAAATCTTCGATGATGCGCAAGAAAACGAATACGCCCTGCCCGCGGTCAACGTAGTCGGAACGAACTCGGTGAACGCGGTCCTTGAGACGGCTGCCGAGGTCAACTCGCCCGTCATGATCCAGTTTTCCAACGGAGGAGGGGTGTTCTACGCCGGGAAGAGCCTATCCAACGACAACCAAGCATCCGCCATCGCAGGTTCGGTTTCCGGGGCCATGCACGTGCATGCCATGGCTGAGGCTTACGACGTTCCCGTTATCCTTCATACCGACCATGCCGCCCGCAAGCTTCTGCCCTGGGTGGATGGTATGCTGGAGGCCGGCGAGAAGTTTCACGAGCGCGAGGGCAAGCCCCTCTACAGTTCTCATATGCTCGACCTCTCGGAAGAACCGATCGAGGACAACCTGCAAACCTGTCGGGAATATTTCGAGAGGATGAATCGAATCGGCATGACGATCGAGATTGAACTCGGGGTGACCGGTGGCGAGGAAGATGGGGTGGACAACACGGACATCGACACTGCCCGTCTCTACACCCAGCCGGAGGAAGTGAACCAAGCCTACGAGATCCTCTCGGAGGTCAGCAACCGCTTTACGGTGGCCGCGGCCTTCGGCAACGTCCACGGCGTCTACAAGCCCGGAAACGTCGAGCTCACCCCCAAGATCCTGCTTGATTCTCAGGAATACCTCAAGGAAAAGCACGGCTTGACCGGCAAGCCCGTACATTTCGTCTTTCACGGTGGATCGGGTTCTGCTCGTGAGCAAATCAGGGAGGCGATTGGTTACGGTGTGGTGAAGATGAACCTCGATACCGATATGCAATGGGCCTTTTGGGATGGCGTGCATGAGTACTACAAGGCGAACAAGGACTACCTCCAAGGCCAGCTCGGCAACCCCGAGGGAGAGGAAAAGCCCAACAAGAAATATTATGATCCCCGAACATGGCTTAGGGCGGGTGAGCAAAGCTTCGTTTCTCGTCTCACTCGTTCCTTTGAGGATCTCAATTGCCTCAACAGGAACGCTGGCTGACCTTTCACGGAAACCGTAACCTAACATAATCGCGCCTTATGAAACAACGTTCGGTATTGGATCAAATCAAGGACCACACCATCATCGTCGCCGATACCGGTGACTTCGACTCCATCCGCCAGTATGAACCCAGAGATGCGACGACTAATCCCAGTCTCATACTCAAGGCGGCCAAGCAGGATGATTACGCCGACTTGGTCCAAGGTGTCGTGGAGAAGGCCAAGTCGGAGGGAGTCGACTCCGTTGACGAAGTTATGGATCGCTTGTTGGTCCGTTTCGGGGTTTCCATTCTTGAGATCGTTCCCGGGCGGGTCTCCACCGAAGTCGATGCCCGACTCTCCTTTGACCGCGAAGGGAGCTTGGCCAAGGCCCGTTCTCTGATCAACCGTTACGAGGAGCTTGGGTTTTCACGGGACCGGGTGCTGATCAAGCTAGCCACGACCTGGGAGGGCGTTGAAGTTTCCAGGGAACTGGAGAAAGAGGGCATTCACTGCAACATGACTCTTTTGTTTTCCCTTGTTCAGGCAGTTGCCTGCGCCGAGGCGGGTTCTCGTTTGATTTCCCCCTTCGTGGGTAGAATCCTGGACTGGTTCAAGCAGAACACCGGGGAGTCCTATGAAGGGGCTGAGGACCCGGGCGTTCAATCGGTCACGGAAATTTACAACTACTACAAGAAATTCGGCTACGAGACGGAGGTCATGGGGGCCAGCTTCAGGAACACCGGTGAAATCAAGGAACTTGTGGGGTGTGACTTGCTGACCATCAGTCCCGGTCTCCTTCAGGAGATGAAAGAGGACTTTTCCCCGCTTGAGCTTAAACTATCCGGGGAAACGGCATCGCAGTCCGGCTTATCAAGGATGGAAATCGACGAAAGCGCTTTTCGTTTCCTGATGAACGAGGATGAGATGGCCACCGTCAAGCTGGCCGAAGGTATCCGAAAGTTTTCCGCGGACGTGCGTTCTCTGGAGAACATGCTTGGGGAAATGTTTTCCTCCGCCTAGATCTGGGACTCGATCCTTGATGCTTCCTCTCTTCGTTTTTTGCCAAATAATTAGCGCATTTAGGTTTTACATTTTTATGCTTTAAACATAGATCTATACACATGGCAGAAAAGAAAGGCACTCCCTTGCCCAAAAGGGTCGTAAGGACCATTACCTTGACCCAGGACGACTTGGATTTGCTCGATGGGATTGAGCGGGTGATGTCCCGTACCGGGCAGAGGATCAAGACTGATTCCAAGCTCATCAGGGCTTCCATTCAAATTGCCCATTGCGCTCTTAACGACAAGGCTTTCGACGTGTTGAAGATAGCCGAGAAGGTCGTCCGGGAGGATGGTCGCACCTTGAGCAAGATGCTTGAGAAGCAAAAGAACTCCTAGCTCCCTAATTTTCCGAAAAGCGCCTCGAGCAGTTCCTCTTCACGTTCGAAGTCGGGTAAGCAACTCGTGCCGACGCACAGGGTGGATTTGTTTTCGCCGACTGAATCATTCTGCGTCATGAAGATCGGTCGATGCGGTTTATTGGCCAAGGATTCGGCGAGGGATGAAACCACCTTCTTTCCACCCTTTACCGAGCAGATGCCGATCTCGTGTTCGGCAATGACGGTCAAGGCATGGGCAATGCCGTACGGCGCCTTCCTGGCCAGTATGGGGTAGGCCGATCGAGCTTGCAGGTACTCTTTTTCCCATTTCTCGTCACCTGTCAGCGAGCGCAAGAATGAAAATATCCTCATCATAGAGGAGTTTCCGGCCGGAACCGCATTGTCGTACCAGAATTTCTTTTGAGCCGGAGGAGGGCATTCCAAGCTTTGTGGGGAGAAGAAGCATCCGATCCCTTGCTCGTCGCGAAACTCGTCCAGGGCCTTGCCCGTTAATTCTTGGGCCTCGCTGAGGAATTTCGAGGAATTTCCCGGTTCCAACCAATCGGCTTTGGAGCAAACGGAAAGCAAGCCTTCCGCCCAAAAGGCGTAATCGTCGAGAAACCCCGGGACTTCCTTGCCTCCCCCCATCGGCTGAGTGGAGAGTACACGGCCCTTCGCGTTCATTAGGTTTTGCCTCATCCAATCGCTCAATTCACAAGCCTTGGCGAGCCAGTCCTTTTCCTGAAGGGCAAGGGAGGCTTCGACTAGGGCATTGAGCAAGAGCGCATTCCATGAGGTAATCCTTTTTTCATCTCTGGAAACCGCCTTGAGCCTGGATTCGTTGCGAAACAGGAGGAGCTTTTGCAGGCAATCTTCCAAGCGTTCCGGGTCGATTAAGTCTTTTGCCGGTCTGATGGGCAAGTAGTCCGGGGAACCGGAGGGATATGCCGAGAGCAGAATTTCGGCATCCTCTTTCCCGAGCGCGCCTTCAAGCTCGTCTTTGCTCCATAGGTAAAGCCCGCCTTCCTTTCCCCCGTGATCAGCCGATACGGACGAGCAGAACCCCTTCGAAGGGCTTCCCATTTCGTTGAGGAGCCAGTCGAGAGTCTTGACGACGATCATGCGGTAGAGAGAGGAACCGTACTTTCGGAAGGCCCTTGAGTAGGTGGAGAGGAGAAGGGCATTGTCGCAAAGCATTTTTTCGAAGTGGGGCGTCTTCCATTCCTCGTCGACGCAGTAGCGGAAAAAACCTCCACCCACATGGTCGAAGAGGGACCCCTCGGCCATCGAGTCGAGCGTTTTGGTTACGCAATAATCGATTCTTTCCATCAGCTTGGGGTTCGTGCGGATGGAGTGGGATTCAGAAAGGGCGAGAAGAAAATCGACCTTAGAAGGCGTGGGAAACTTCGGAGCCGGGGTAAAGCCCCCATTGCGGTCGTCATGGCTTTTCGTCAGGGCATGGGCCGCTTCGAGCAAAAGGGAGTTTCTCCAGGCATCCTCTTCCGAGCAATCCGCATGGTTGGCGTGGATCAGGTTGGACACTATGTTCTCCCCGTTCTCGATCAGTTCTTCCTTGGCCCGACGGTAGTGGTCTGAGATCCGCAGGAGTAACTGGGGCCAGGGGACGATTCCCTGCCCAAGGTCCTCCTTCGGGAAATAAGTACCTCCCCAGAAGGGGCGGCCGTCGGGCAGGCAGAAGGCATGAAGCGGCCAGCCTGCGGACTGCTCGAACATTCGCACGGTCTCAAGGTAGGTCTGGTCGACGTCGGGTCTTTCCTCCCGGTCCACCTTAATGCATATGAAATGCCGGTTCATAATGGAGGCGACGTAGTCGTCGCAGAAGGATTCGGCGGACATCACGTGGCACCAGTGGCAGGAGGAATAGCCGATGGAAACGATGACCGGCTTGTCTTCTTGTTTCGCTTTTTCGAAAGCGGCCTTTCCCCACGGCATCCACTGCACGGGCTGATCAGCGTGCTGCCTTAGGTAAAGGCTGGATTCCTTGGCGAGAAGATTTGGCATGGGGTCGTCCGTCATCATTCAAAGAAACTCATGATTCCCAAGCCTAATGAGCTGAAGATCCGCCCATTCACCTCGGGGAAGAGGGGGTGTTCATCTGGCCTTGCCTTCCGCCCTCGGCCACTCTTCACGCAGCCATCCGACAAGCAGCTCCACTTCCTCCCTGCTAAGTTCTCCATCGCTCATGTTGCCGTCCTCCTGCATGGCCCCGAGAAAACTGGGCATGCGGTCGTTCTTCTTGCCGTAAAAGTCATCATGGGTCGGGTCGCCGATGAACCTGACCATCCAGTCCCGCGACATGTATCCGGTTAGGCTTGGTCCGCTTCCCTCATCCTCTCCATCGATACCATGGCAATCGGCGCATTCGAGATCCTCGAACATCAGGTCGAAACCGGAATCGATGAGCTCCTGCCCTCTCTCGGGGGTCGAGTATCCGTATACCTTGGCCTCGGACGCCAAGGCAGCGGAAACCGCTTCGATTTCCTCGGGCAACATATCGAGATCCAGAAGATGGTCCGCCATTTTGCCTTTCCTGAACTTGGTGTTGCCGAAATATTTCGGACCAACGTATCCCTCATGATCAAGTAAGCCGGCTATCCATTCCTTGCTTCCCACTCCCTTGAGGTCGGGGGCGCTTGGTTCCTTGACCTCACCGCCAATGCCGTCTTTTCCACCATGGGGATGACAGGACGAACAATGAGCTGCGTAAAGCCGGGCTCCCCTGATCTTCGGATCCTCGTAGACAAGGGTAAGGGCGCCTTCGGGTGGGATTCCACCCTTGATGGAAATCAATTCCTTGAGGCGGTCCGCCTCGGCATGAGCATTGGCAACCCCCTGCTTGTATTCGGCATCATTTGCATCGTGGTTGAAGCCCATTGCAGTTAAGATCAGGAAGCCGCCGATCAAGCCATAGAGCATGGTCACGTTGATCCAATGCCCGGTTTTCGATTTGCCGATCAAGGGCATGAGGAATAGGGCGGTCACGAGGGCGGAAGGAACGACGATGGCCCCGATGACCAGCCCCACCGCTCCCTCGAAGGCGGAGAACTTGAGCATCTGAAAAAGGGACATGAAATACCAGTCGGGCCGGGCGGCATTATAGGGTTGGGAGGGATCCGCCGGGGGGGTCAACCCGGTACCTTGCCAGAAGACGAAGAAGAGAACCGCCGCCATGACCGCGACGCAGGCAATGGCGTCCTTGAGGATCTGGTCCGGCCAAAACATACCGTCCCGCTTTGGCCTGGATGCGGAATCATCATCCTTGCCCCGGAAAACCAGAAAGAATATTCTCGCCGCAATCGCCAGGAATACTCCGCAGATGATTCGGGGTACCCATTGCTTGGTGGCGTCCTCGAAGACGAAAGCCAAAATCGTCAAGGTGCCGAAGACGAACCCGAGCAGGCTCCAGTAGTAAAGGGCGCTCGCCCGGGTGGCGGGTTTGGCCTCCGTGATACCGTGCCTCCTGAAAAGATAAATGTGGACGACCACCAAGGCTACCAGCGCTGCGGGCAGAACCCCCGCATGAAGGGCGAAGAAACGGGTCAGGGTGTGATGACCGTAGTCGGAGCCTCCTATGATGATCTTTTGCAGGTCGTCCCCGATGAAGGGAACGATTCCGGCGAGGTTGGTTGCGACCTTGGTCGCCCAGAACCCTTTCTGGTCCCAAGGCAGAAGATAACCGGTGAGCGATATGGCAAGCGTTATGAACAGCAGGATCACTCCGAACCAGAAGTTGAATTCTCGGGGCGCCCGGTAGGCGCTGTCGATGACCACCTGCACGAGGTGAAGGACGAGTAGGATCACCATGATCTGAGCGGTCCAGTGATGGATTCCCCTCAGGAGCCAGCCCAGGGTCATCTCGTTCTGGATGAAGTAAACGCTTTCCCAAGCCGTGGTGGCGCTGGGGCTGTAGGCCATCCAGAGGAAGATTCCGGTTATGAACTGGACCATGATCGCAAAGGAAAGGGTGCTACCCCAGACGTAGCGCCAGCGGGCTCCTCCCGGGACGCTCTCGAAGAGGGCCTCGCGGGTAAGCTTTGCGATGCCGGTACGATCGTCGACCCAAGCGAAGAATCTTCTCATCAGATGGCTTTCTTCTCCTCAATTCCGGCGGCGAAGTTCCGGAAGGTCACCCAGACGTCTCCTTCACCGAGCCGTTCCTCGTCCACCTCGAGCGAGTCGAGCCCCCGCGGACTTACGCAGGGATCGCCCCTTGATCCGTCGAGGTTGAAGATACTCTCGTGACAGGGGCAGTAGTACTCGTCTTCCTTGGACCGGTATCCCACGCTGCATCCGGCATGGGGGCAGCTGGAGTTGAAGGCCTCGATCTCCCCCCCTTGCTTCCTTCGCAGGAAAACCGACCCAAGGGGCTTCTCGGGATATTTGGTCCAGGCATCCGTTCTCTCGGCCACCACCTGATAGAGTTTGGGCGGTCCTCCGAGCGGCAGATCCTCAACGGAGGCCAGTCGGATTTTTACGCCTCCCTGACCCTCCTTGAAGAGCGGGGCCACAAGGGTGGCCAACCCAGTGCCAACGGGAATCGAAACGATGGCTCCGCCGGCGACGATGCTTACCGCCTTGGCGATGAATTCTCTGCGCTCGGTTTCCTCGGGCTGGGGGTCGGGCTTTTTGTCCGGAACGGTATTTTCGGTCTCTTCCTCATTCATAGCTTATGAGTGAGCCAGGTCTACCACAGCAAAGGGCAACACTCAATAGACGAATTGGATGCGCGTATGGTTATGGAGATGAAGTTTCACATTGTCCAAGGGCGGACCAGGCGTTACGAAAAAAGCATGCCTGAAATTCGAATACTTCCAGACCGGGTAGCCAATCAGATTGCTGCCGGCGAGGTGGTGGAAAGGCCCGTGGCGGTGGTTAAGGAGCTGGTCGAGAATAGCATTGATGCGGGTGCGACCAAGATTGAGATCGAATTCCGAAACGGAGGTAAATCCTATTTGCGGGTGGAGGACGACGGGTGTGGGATGAACCCCGACCAGACTCTTCTCTCGCTGGAACGTCACGCCACCAGCAAGGTCCGCAAGGCCAGTGACCTGCACGAAGTCAGCACCTTCGGTTTTCGCGGCGAAGCCCTCCCTTCCATTTCAAGCGTCAGCCGATTTATCCTGAGGAGCCGGGCCAAGGGCGAGAAGGAGGGGAATGAGATTTTCCTCAACGGGGGCAAAATCGTCCACGTCAAGGAATGTGGAATGCCCGAAGGTACGCGGGTCGAGGTCTCCCATCTCTTCAACTCGGTCCCGGGGCGACGAAAGTTTCTCAAGACCGAGGCGACCGAGGCTGCCCACGTGATTCACCTTTCCAAGCTTTATGCCCTGGCGCATCCTTCCATAACCTTTTCCCTTCTCGAGGGTGGACGGACGATCTTTCGTTCCCCTGCCTGCAGCGGGTTCCTGGAGCGGGTGCGGGAGACCTTGGGGAAAGGATTGGCGGAGTGCCTTGCGCCAATCGAGAAGAACGGAAGCGGCATGGAGCTTGAGGGTTTGATCGGAAAGCCCGGTCAGAGTCGGCCTACCCGGAAGGAAATGATTTTCTTCGTCAACCGAAGGCCCGTCGACAGCAAGACTCTCTCCCACGCGGTATTGGAGGCTTATCGTACCCATGCCCCCAAAGGCAGATACCCTCCGGCGATCTTGTTTCTTTCCATCGACCCCTCCCTGATCGACGTCAACGTGCATCCGGCCAAGAGGGAGATTCGGTTTAGGGATGAACGCAAGGTCAGGGATTTTATTATCGAGTGCATCCTCGAGCGCGTCAGGGAGTTGGCGGGAGAGTTTGAAGGGGACCAAATTGAGCCGGAGCTCGAAATGGAGCAATCATCGGGGATGATGGTTCCGAAGATTGACCCCGAGGCGCTCCGGATCCACGGTCTCAATCCTTCCGGGGGCGACCGCGTCGAGGAAGAGGCAAGGTTGGGGGAACCCCAGGCGGATCTCAGCTTTGAGGAGGTTCGCGTATCTTCGTCTTCGGACGCCCCTTCCACGCGTGGAAGGGGGACGCTCGTAGGTTCGCGTGATTCTCCCGAGGCAAGTTGGCGCTTCCTTGGTCGCCTGCATGGAGACATGGCAGTTTTTTCCACCCCCCAAGGGCTTGCCTCCGTGCATTGCCGGGCTGCCTGCGAGCGCATTGTTTTCGAGCAATTGGAGGATTCCTTTTCCGGAAAAGGGAACGCAGACGCGCAATCGTTGTTACTCAGCGAATCCCTGGAGCTCGACGGCGTTGATGCCTCCCTTCTCGAAAAGGGAAAGGCCGACCTGGAGCGGGCGGGTTTCGTTCTGGAGGAATTCGGTAGGAACTTTTACCGAATGGAAGGGTGTCCTGTCTGGTTGTCTCCTGAAGAAGCTCTTGGATTCCTTAGGGATTTCCTTGAGATTGCCCGTGAGAACGGCGGTTCCATGAATACGCTCGGCTTTGCCAAGGAAGCGCTGGTCAGGCAATCCACCAAGGCAACGGGAGCCCAGGATTTCTCCGAGGACGAGATAATCAGGATCGTCGGGCAACTGCTGGGCTGCCGCAACCCATATACCTGCCCCAAGGGGCGGCCCACCTACTTCGAGACACCCAAGAGGGAATTTGAGAACCGGTTTCGTCGCAAACTCTGAAATATTTTGCTTTCCATTCGCTCCGGATTCGTTGATTACTTCAGCATGAACTTTCCACGAATGCTTTTTACGGCCCTGACATTGTCCGCACTTCTCCTTCAAACCAGCTGCACGATTTCCGAAGTCGGCCAAAAGACCAAGGACGGTCTAAGCAAGAGCGCCTCCTTCCTTTCGTCCAATACCAAAAAGGCTTATCACAAAGGCAAGGATGCCTTAGGTCTCTCCAAGAAAGCAGAAGCAAAACCCAAGCCCATGACAGTTGCAAAAAAAGCCTTTGGCAAAATGCCCGACGGAACCAAGGTAAGCCTCTACGTGTTGACCAATGCCAACGGGATGCAGGCAACTCTTCTCGACTACGGGGCAACGGTAAAGGACTTGATGGTCCCGGACAGAAATGGGGACTTGGCCAACGTCTCCCTCGGTTTCGACAACCTGAAGGACTACAGGGAGAAAAGTCCCTATTTCGGTTGCACGGCCGGCCGGTACGCCAACAGGATTGCAAAGGGCCTCTTTACCCTCGACGGCAAGCAGTACAAGCTGGCTGCCAACAACGACCCGAACCACCTGCACGGTGGTGATCGCGGGTTTGACAAATACGTCTGGAAGGCCCGTGTCTCCGAAACCGATACTGCGGTAACCTTTACCCGCAGGAGCCCTGATGGTGAAGAGGGATATCCGGGAAACCTGACCTGCAAGGTTACCTACACGCTTACCAACAAAAACGAGTTAAAGGTCGAGTACGAGGCCACCACGGACAAGCCCACCGTCCTCAACCTCACCAACCACACCTACTTCAACTTGGCCGGGGAAGGCGACCCTACCATCCTCGACCATGAGCTTACGCTTCCCGGGGACAAGTACGTCGCTACCGACAAGACCAACATCCCCACTTCCCTGGACGACGTGTCGGGCACGCCGTTTGATTTCCGCAAGCCAACTCTCATCGGCAAGCGGATCGAGGCAGACCATCCCCAGATCAAGTTCGGCAAGGGCTATGACCATACCTGGGTAGTGAAGCGGGATGGGGAAGGCCTTGCTCATGCCGCTACGCTGCGGGACCCGGGATCGGGCCGGGTGATGGAAATCCACACCGACCAGCCCGGGATTCAATTCTATACCGGAAACTACCTGCCGGGTGACATTACCGTTGGGCAAGGCGGCAAGCCCTATCCCTTCAGGTCGGGTCTCTGCTTGGAAACACAAGTCTTCCCCGACAGCCCTAACCATCAAGGGGAGGAAGGCTGGAAAAGCTGCGTTTTGCGTCCTGGTGAAACTTACGTTCACGTTACGGTCCACAAGTTTCGGGCGGACTGATCGGTCAATCCCCTAAATCTTAGTCAAAGATTGCGAGTCCGCCCAATGCGGCTTGAGAAATGCTGCTGTGTACAGGCATTTCCAACACCAACCAAATGAGCACTCAAACAGCAGCTTCCCAGCCTCTTGAAACGCAAGGCCAAGCGCCCTCTGACGAACTGGTTGCCGAGATCAAGGAGGCGATCGAAATGGAGCTCCGCCTCACCTTGGCGAGACACTTCGACAACGCGACCAAGAGAGAGGTCTGGACGGCGACCTGCCTGGTCCTGCGCAAAAGGATCATCGACCGCTTCATCGAGACCCAAGCGGCCCATAACGAGGGCAGTGGGACACGGCGGGTTTATTACCTGAGCCTCGAGTATCTCATGGGCAGGTTGCTTAACGTCAACCTCTGCAACACCGGCATGAGGGATGCGGTGGAGGCGGCCTTGTCCGAGCTTGGCTTCGATCTCGGCTTGATATGCGAGGAAGAGCACGACATGGGCCTGGGCAATGGAGGGCTGGGGCGTCTTGCGGCTTGCTTCCTTGATTCCATGGCCACCATGGACCTACCCGCAATCGGCTACGGCATCCACTACCAGTTCGGGCTCTTCAGGCAGGAGTTCGAGAATGGCCGGCAGGTTGAACGGCCGGACGACTGGCTCAAGTACGGTAATCCATGGGAAGTCGTGCGTCCCCAGCATGCCCAGAAGGTTTCTCTCTACGGTAGGGTCGAGCATGCCTGCGACGACTTGGGCAACTACAGCCCGCAGTGGGTCGGCTCCAAGCAAGTCGAAGGGATCCCCTATGACCTGGCTATTGTCGGCTATGGGGCGCGGACGGTGAATTTTCTCCGTTTGTGGGAGGCCAAGGCTTCGGAAGAGCTGGATCTGCAGGTTTTCAATCAGGGCGGTTACGTTGAGGCGGTCCGTGAAAAGGCAATGGGGGAGAGTATTTCCAAGGTTCTTTACCCGAACGACGAGACCGAGAGAGGCAAGGAACTCCGCCTCGTACAGCAGTATTTCTTCGTGGCCTGTTCTCTTCAGGACATGATTGCCCGTTTCCGTCGGACTGATGAGGACTGGGACGAGTTTCCCAACAAGGTCGTGGTTCAGCTCAACGACACGCACCCGGCAGTTGCTATTCTGGAACTGATGAGAACCTTGGTCGACGTCGAGCAGGTGGGCTGGGAAAGGGCTTGGGGTTTGGTCCGCAAGACTTTTGCCTATACCAACCATACCTTATTGCCGGAAGCTCTTGAGACTTGGGGCGAAGGTTTGTTCCGGAAGGTTTTGCCGAGACACTTCCAGATCGTCTGTGAGATCAACGCAAGGTTCCTCAAGGATGAGTTGAATCAACGTTGGCCGGACGATCCCGAAAGGGTGGAGAGAATGTCCATCGTAGCCGGTGGACAGGTTCGCATGGCCTTTCTTTCGGTAGTCGGTAGTCATTCCGTCAACGGGGTCGCCGCTCTTCACACCAAGTTGCTCAAGAACCGGTTGCTGAAGGATTTTGCGGAACTTTACCCGAATCGCTTCAACAACAAAACCAACGGGATTACCCCTCGGCGCTGGCTGCTGGGGTGTAATCCGGAGCTTTCGCAACTGGTTAGCTCGGTGGTGGGTGACGGATGGATTACGAACCTGAGCCTTCTGCGGGGACTTGATGAGGTTGCGGACGATTCGGCCTTCCAGGAGAAATTTCTCGCGATCAAGCGGAACAACAAGCTCCGCCTTGCCGGGATGGTCGATACCGCGATGGGGATGGAGCTTGACCCGGATGCCCTTTTCGATTCCCAGATCAAGCGTCTGCACGAATACAAGAGGCAGCACCTCAACCTCCTGCACATCCTGACCCTTTACCGGAGAATTCTCCATAATCCCGATTTGGACATCTCGCCCCGGGTATTCGTTTTCGGAGCCAAGGCCGCTCCCGGCTATCGCCTGGCCAAGGTGATTATCCATGCCATCAACCTCGTCGGGAGCCGCATCAACGCGGATCCCCGCGTAAAGGGACGGCTCAAGGTCGCCTTTTGGCCCAATTACGGCGTTTCCTCGGCCGAGAGAATCATTCCAGCGACCGATCTTTCCGAACAAATCTCGACCGCCGGCAAGGAGGCGTCGGGAACGGGCAACATGAAATTCGCCCTTAATGGAGCCCTCACCATCGGGACCCTCGACGGGGCCAACGTCGAGATCCTCGAGGAGGTCGGCTCCGAGAATATCTTCATTTTCGGACAAACGGTCGAGGGCATCGAAGAACTGAGTAATTCCGGGTACGATCCGCGTTCCTTTTATGAAGGCGACGCCGAGCTCAAGGCAGTAATGGACTGGCTTGCATCGGATTATTTTTCCCCTAATGCGGGGAACGTACTGGAGGATCTCCCCAAGAGCCTGCTGGACTGGGGAGACCCCTTTTTCGTGCTGGCCGACTACCGGGCCTACGTGGAAGCCCAGGAGAGGGTAGACGCCGCCTACAAGGATAAGTCCCAATGGGCTTCCATGGCCATTCGCAATATTGCCGGAGCCGGGAAGTTTTCCTCCGATCGCACCATTGGGGAGTATGCTTCCGAGATTTGGCGACTGGATCCCCTCGAGGTTCCCTCATGAAGAGATCGACCTTCCGGACTTCCTTCCTTCTTTTACTGGCTCTCGGCCCATGCGGGGCATGGGGGGAAAAGGCGGCTCTTCCTTTTCAGCCGGGTGAGGAGCTGACCTATGACCTGAAATGGGGAATCTTCGCCGTTGGCTCGGCTACCATGAAGGTCCTTCCTCCACTGGATGATAACGGTACTCGTCTTCAAAGGCTTTCCTTCTCGGTTCGAACCAATCGTTTTGCGGATGCCTTCTACAAGGTCAGGACGACCATTACCTCGGTGATGGATGATTCTTTCCGGCGAACCCTCCGGTACTCGAAGTCGCAAAGGGAGGGAAAGACCAGAAGGGAGATCGAGGTGACCTTCGACTATGATTCCAAAGAGGCCAGCTACTTCGAGTCCGGACGGCTGGTTTCCAAGGTGGCTCTTCCCGGCTCGGCCTTCGATCCCCTGGCCATCGCATATTTTTTCCGATTGGGTGAACTTAAGCCAAACTCGGAGAGGATCCTGCCCACCTGTGATGGAAAAAAATTCCGCGACGTCAAGGTCCGCACCGGTCGGGTGGAGAAAGTCCGGGTCCCGGCGGGAACCTTTCAGGCCTTGGGGACGGTTCCCGAAATGGGAAACCTCAGCGGGGTCTTTAAGAAAAGTCCGGATGGAATCCTCCGGGTCTGGTACTCCAACGACTTTCGTAGACTCCCGGTTAAGATAAGCAGCAAGGTGGTGGTGGGCAGTTTTACCGCTCGGCTTACCGGCTCGAAGGGCCTCATCCCGGCCAAGCCAAGGCCCTAATCGCCGGCTGTCGGCTTGATCTTCATCAAGTCGACGAAGGAACGAAGGGCGGGGGTCAGCATTCGGTTCTTCTTGTGGATGACGGCGAGCGGTCGGACGTGATTGCCATCTTCCAGCTTACAGGCGGTCAGTTGATCTCTTTCTACCTCATTGGCAACCGTATTGCCCGGCAGGATGGCGATGCCGGCATTGATTTCCAAGGCTCTCTTGACCGTTTCCACATTGTCGAATTCCATTACGACCGAGACCTCGACGCCGGCGTTGTTGAGAATCTCGTCAGTCGCCTTACGAGTTGGGATATCCCTCTCGAAGGCGATGAATTCCTCTCCCTGCAAGTCTTTAACCCTGACTTTTTTCTTTTTCGCCAAGGGATGATCGGGATTCATGGCCACGATAAGTTCATCCTGTGCAAAAACGGACGATACGAGTTCCTTGTGATTGACGGGAAACGCCACCAGTCCCAAGTCGGCGGTACCGTGCAGTACGTCCTCGTAGACCAAGTTGGCCCGGCGGTATTCGACCCGCGTGTTGACGGAAGGAAATTCGCGGATGAAGGACTTCAGGTAAGGGGGAAGTTCGTGCAGGCCTATGCTGTTGACGGTTGAAATCTGGATCGTGCCGCTGACGATGTTTCTCATCTCCTGAATCTCGCAATTGAGCTTTTCATAGAGGGCAAGAATTTCCTTAAAGGTGGAATAAAGGGCAGTCCCCTGAGGGGTAAGGCGAAACTTCTTTTGGTTGCGATCGATGATCAGCATGTCGTAATGAGACTCCATGGCCTTCAGTTGCTGACTTACGGCGGATTGCGTCACTTCATTGAGCCTAGCCGCCTTGGAGAAGCTTTTTGTCTCGACCAAATCGCAGAAGGTTTTGAAATTTTGGATGTGCATCGAATCCACGTATAAACAAAACTAATCAAATGCAATTTAATTATTTGCCAAACTAATACCCGCCCATGCTGACGGAGAATGAATTCAAGAGAAACCTTGCCATGGTCAGGGAAAGAATCGGCCGGTTCTGCGAGGAATTCGATCGGTCGCCGGAGGACGTGACCTTGCTGCCCGTGACCAAGAAATGGCCCTCCGAGGCGGTGCGCTTCTGTATGAATGCGGGCATTGACAGGGTAGGGGAAAACCGGGTTCAGGACGCGCTGGCCAAGCAGGAGGAGCTTGAAGGCGTGGCCTGGGAATTGATCGGCCATCTTCAATCCAACAAGGTAAACCAGGTGATGGGGCGGTTTGATCGGTTGCAAACCGTCGATTCCCCGAAGCTATTGCGGAAACTGCAATCCGCCGCAGAGCAGAGGGACCTCCGATGCAGGATTCTCATCCAGGTTAACTCCGGCGAGGACCCTGCCAAGTTCGGTCTCATGATGGATGAGGTGGATGGCTTGCTCGAGGAAGGTCTGAGGTGCTCTAACCTACTGATTGAAGGGTTCATGACGATTGCTCCCTATGCCCCGGAGGATCCGTCGGTTGCCCGCAGGGCGTTCGACCGGCTGCGGAGCCTTCGGGATCGCCTTCGGGAGGACTTCAAGGTAGACTTGGACGAACTGTCGATGGGGATGTCCGGCGACCTGAGGGAGGCGATTGGGGCTGGAAGCACGATGATTCGGGTAGGCTCGGCGCTTTTTGGGGAAAGGATCGATTAGATTCAGGACATGAGTGCTTGCTCAGGAAACCGGATGATGCGACAATGAGGCAGATGCAAACTTCCGAGAGCGAAGATTTCCAGAACAGATGGAGACCATGGCGGTCCTTGCTGGACGACGAGACGCCCGTCGTCAGGGAGGCCCTCGTCGATCAGCTCAAGCTTTTTCCTGAGGAAGGAAGGCTATTTCTCCAGCAGATGTCGGAGGAAGATGATCCCATTCCGGCCCGGCATGCCCTCGAGTTGATCAAGTCTCTTGGATGGGTTGACGGCACCCGCGACTTCATGGCCTTCATCCAGTCCCAGAGGTATGAGCTTGAGACGGGATGGTTCCTCCTCGACCGAACGGTCTATCCGGCCTTCGAGCTTTCCTCGGCCACCTTCTTCCTCGATAAGCTTTCCAGCCGTTGCCGGGAATTGTTGACTCCTCCCACGTCTCCTAGGGAGATGTGTTCCGTGCTCAATCGGGTTTTGTTCCACGAGTATGGCTTCAGGGGAGCTGGCAAGGATTTCGAAAACCCCGAGAACAGCTTTCTTCACCGTGTTATCGAGCGTCGCAGAGGGCTCCCTATCACGATGTCCGTACTTTACTTGCTGATCGCCCGCCGCCTGAGCTTTGACCTGGAGCCGATCGGCTTGCCGGGTCGGTTCATGCTCGGCTGCTTTAGCGAGGAAAAGCCTTTTTACGTCGATCCCTGGTCCGGAGGGAAAATTCACGAGGTCGAGGACATGGAGGTCTACCTCGAGGATTACTCGATCGAGGACTCGACCTCGGCCTTGTTGCCGGTAACGGTTGCCGATACCTTGGTCCGGGGTTGCCGCAACTTGGTCCGCCACTACCTTTTGGCCGAGGATGAGCCCAAATCCAGGCTGTTCAATTCCTTCGTTCTCGAATTCGAAAGGGTTCGGCGAATTGCCGCAAGTGCCTGAGCCGCCTCTCTTAATTAAGGACTTGGGCCCTTTCTTTCATGAGAACGAAGGTGTGGGCTTGGCTGTTCTGGGTGATCCCATATCTCACTCCATAAGCCCTCAATTGCACAACGCCGCCCTGAAGGAATTAAGCGCCAAGGACAAGGCTTTCAAGGGTTGGCGGTACCACAAGATTGAAGTTTCCGCGAGTCAACTTGGCGATGCCCTCCCATCTCTCGCCGAACTGGGCTATCGCGGAATTAACCTGACGATTCCGCACAAAGTGGAAGTCTTGCCTCTTTTGAAGTCGGTGGATGAGGAAGCCCTCGCAATGGGAGCCGTCAATACCCTTGTTTGGGATGAGAACGGTTGGTCGGGACGCAATACCGATGGATATGGCCTGGAGGAAGGAGTTCATCAAGACTTGGGAGTGAGGCTGCAAGATTCCTCCGTCCTTATTCTCGGAGCGGGTGGGGCAGCCCGCGCCGCCACTGCTCAATGCCTTCTTCGCGGATGCGAAACCGTTTGGTTGGGGAATCGTTCCCTTGACCGTTTGGCTGGCTTGACGGACGCCTTGGGCAATCTTTTCGAGAGCCACCGTATCCGAACTTTCTCCTTGGCCGATCTGCCTCCTGAAATCAAGTCTCTGAAAGACCTTCTCGTAATCAATGCAACGTCCCTCGGTCTTCGGCAAAAAGATCCTTCACCTGTCGACCTGTCGGGGCTATCCTCCTCAACCAGAGTCTACGATATGATCTACAACCCACCCGAAACCGCCTTGCTCAAGGATGCTCGTCACCGTGGAATGAGATCCGCCAACGGGTTGTCGATGCTCGTTCATCAGGCTGCCCGGTCCTTGGAAATCTGGACTGGCGAGCCGGTCTCTTCTTCCGCCATGTTCAAGGGGGCGCAGGAGGCAATGGCCCATCCCGATGAGTGAATTCCTTACCAACGAGACGCTCATGTTGGCGACGGGCCTATTACTGGGAGCCATCCTGGGAAGCTTCCTCAACGTATGCGCCCACCGCATCCCCTTGAGGCAGTCGATCATCTCGCCCCGCAGTTATTGTCCCCAGTGCAAGGCGGTCATTCCATGGTTTGGAAACCTGCCCATCCTGACTTGGCTTGTCCAAGGAGGCAAGGCGAAGTGCTGCGGTTTCCGGATTCCGATGCGCTACTGGCTGGTCGAAGCATTCTTGGCGATGGCCTTTGGTCTTCTCTTTCATCGCTACGTCCAGACGCCTGACGCCGGCCAACTTCTGAGTGGTTGCTTTTTCGTCTGGTGCATGATCGCGGTGGTCGTGATCGATATGCAAACCATGCTCATACCCGACCGCTTCAGCATGGGTGGGGCGGTGCTCGGTGTGCTCTTATCCATTGCCTTCCCCTCCATCCACATGATTCATTCCGAAAGCGCCTTTCTTGGAGGTTTCGCCGGTGGCTTGAATGCCGTGATCGGTCTGCTGATTGGATCGGCCACCCTTTACTGGATAGGCATCTTGGCCGAGAAGGCCTTGAAAAAGGAAGCCCTCGGGGAAGGGGACGTCAAACTAATGGGTTGCATAGGGGCCTTCTGCGGTTGGAAGGGTTCGCTTTTCGCGATTTTCGGCGGTGCCACGCTCGGGGCCTTGCTCCTCGTCCCTGCCATGCTCTTGGGTCGTCTTCGCTCCGGAGAAGGAGAGAACGGGGACGGTCTTTCCTGGGGCAAGGAAATCCCCTTCGGGCCTTATCTGGCCCTTGCCGCTCTGTTGTACCTGCTTGGGATACGTCCATGGGTGGATGCCTGGTTCGATTCGCTGGGTTGGATTCTCTCAGGTAGCTAGGCTGCCCTTTTTGCGTTGAAAAACCTTCTCCTTGTCGGCATTTCTCTCTTTCCGACTTCCCCAATCCATACTTTCCCCTATGAAAAAGCTTCTTGTTGCAAACCGCAGTGAAATTGCAGTTCGAATTTTTCGGTCCGCGACCGAGCTTAACCTCCGCACGGTAGCCATCTATGCGGAGGAGGACAGGTTCGGCGTCCATCGCTTCAAGGCGGACGAGGCTTACCTCGTGGGGAAAGGGAAGGGGCCAGTGGCCGCCTACCTGGACATCGACTCCATCATATCCCTCGCCATAGAGAAGGGCGTTGACCTCATCCATCCCGGGTACGGTTTCCTTTCGGAGAATGCCGAATTTGCCCGAGCTTGCGAGAATGCCGGCATCACCTTCGTCGGTCCCCGTCCCGAATTGCTGGAGAGCATGGGGGACAAGGTGGCCGCCAAGAAAGCCGCCGGCAAGGCGGGCGTGCCGACCCTTCCTGCGACGCCCAAGGCCGTGTCCGATCCGAAGGACGCCTTGGCCTGGGGCGAGAAGATAGGCTTCCCCCTCATTATCAAGGCTGCCTTTGGGGGAGGAGGAAGGGGTATGAGGGTGGTCACTGAGAAGAAAGATCTCAAGGCCATGCTCGAGGAAGCCCAAGGGGAGGCAGAGAGGGCTTTTGGCAACTCCGCAGTCTTTCTTGAGAGGTATGTTCCCAATGCAAAACACCTGGAGGTGCAGGTGTTGGGTGACCGGAAGGGGAACGTCGTTCACCTGCACGAGAGAGACTGTTCCGTACAGAGGCGTTACCAGAAGGTGGTCGAGGTAGCCCCCTCCATCGGGCTCCCCATGGAAGTGGTGGATGATCTTTGCGGGGCGGGGGTTGAGTTGGCCCGTGAAATAGGGTACGACAACGCCGGTACCGTCGAGTTTCTGCTCGATCAGGATACCAACGAGTGGTTCTTCATCGAGATGAACCCACGCATCCAGGTCGAGCATACCGTGACCGAGCAGATCACCGGGATAGATATCGTCCGTTCCCAGATACTCGTAGCGCTCGGCGAGGGGTTGCACGGTGCCAAGATCGGGATTCCTTCCCAGGATGAAATCCCGCGCAATGGCTGCGCCATCCAGTGCCGCGTCACCACGGAAGACCCCGAGAACGACTTTACTCCAGACTACGGTAAGATCCTCAGCTATCGCTCGGCCGCCGGTTTCGGCGTTCGCTTGGACGGCGCAATGGGAGATACCGGATCCATCATCACGCCCTTCTACGATTCGCTTCTCGTCAAGCTTACCACGTCCGGGCCGAATCTTCCGCAGGCCCTGGACCGCATGCACCGGGCGCTTAGGGAAATGCGTATCCGGGGTGTGAAGACCAACATCCCTTTCCTTGAGAACGTCATCAACCACAAGGACTTCGTGGCTGGCTTGGCAACGACCAGGATGATCGACGTCACGCCTGGTCTCTTCAAGTTCAAGGCCCGCCGGGACAGAGCCTCCAGGCTGCTCAGTTACCTGGCCGAGATCATCGTGAACGGTAATCCCCAAGTCAAGGGACGGGCCCGCATGGAAAACCCTCTGCCCCTTATCGAGCCGTCCTTCGATATGACCGAGGATCCCCCGAGAGGAACGCGTGATCTTCTGCTTGCCCAAGGCCCGAAAAAGTTTTCCAAGTGGCTGAGGGAACAGAAGCCGCTGATGGTTACCGACACCACCTTGAGGGATGCCCACCAGTCTCTCTTTGCGGCCAGAATGAGGAGTTACGATATGTTGGCTGTGGCGGATTACATGGCCCGCCGGGCTTCCGGGCTGTTTAGCCTCGAAATGTGGGGGGGAGCCACCTTCGACACCTGCATGCGCTTCCTCGGGGAGTCACCCTACGACCGCCTTCGTCTTCTCCGGGAAAAAATACCGAATGTTCTTTTCCAGATGCTCCTGCGCGGATCGAATGCGGTCGGATACGCCAACTATCCGGACAACGTGGTTCGGGAATTCGTGGTTCATGCTTCAGAGGCCGGAATGGACGTCTTCAGGATTTTCGACTCCCTGAATTACCTGCCCAACCTCAAGATCGCGATGGAGGCGGTAAACGAGAGAACCTCCTCCCTTTGCGAGGCGGCGGTCTGCTTTACGGGTGACTTTACCGATTCCAGCGAGGAGAAATACGTCCTTCAGTACTATGTCGACCTGGCCAAGGAACTTGAGAAAATGGGTGCTCATATCCTTGCCATCAAGGACATGGCCGGGCTGTGTCATCCGATTGCGGCTCAACGCCTCGTCAAGGCCCTCCGTAACGAGGTTTCCCTGCCCATTCACTTTCATACTCATGACTCCAGCGGGATTGCTTCCGCCTCGGTTCTGAAGGCTGCCGAAGCAGGTGTGGACGTCGTCGATCTGGCCATTTCCTCGCTTTCCGGTTGCACCAGTCAGCCCAATATGAACTCGATCGTTCATGCCCTGAGAAATGCCCCGCGGTCTACCGGTCTCGACGTTGGCGTTCTCAACGAGTTGTCTATTTATTGGGAAGCCGTCAGGCAGTACTATCTCCCCTTCGACAGTTCTCCGCCCTTCGGCAGCGCGGAGGTTTTCGATCACCAGATGCCGGGCGGGCAATACACCAACTTGCGGGAACAGGCGGGTGCCCTTGGGTTGGGCAAACGTTGGCCCGACGTGGTCGAAACCTACCGGGAAGTGAACCGGTTGTTGGGCGATATCGTCAAGGTCACTCCCAGCAGCAAGTGCGTGGGAGACCTCGCCATCTTTCTCATTACCAAGGGTGTTAAACCCGAGGATCTGGTCAATCTTCCTGCCGAGACCGGTTTTCCCGAGTCCGTGATCGATCTTCTTTCCGGCAACCTGGGCCAACCCAAGGGGGGATGGCCCAAAGCCGTCCAGAAGGTTATCCTCGGCGGAAGGAAGCCCATGCGGGGGAGGCCCGGCGCATCGGCCGAGAAAATCGACCTTAAGAAGAAGACCGCTTCCCTGCAGCGTAAGATTGGCCGGAAAGTTACCCGGGAAGATCTTTTCTCGCACCTCATGTATCCCAAGGTCTTTGAGGACTACCGTGAATTCAGGATCAAGTACGGGGATGTTTCCGTCCTGCCGACGACCGCATATTTCCACGGCCTTGAGCCGGGGGAGGAAATTTCCATCGATATCGAGGAAGGCAAGACGCTTTTCATCAAGCTTCTGCACGTCGGAGACCCCGACGAGAAGGGTATTCGTTCCCTCACTTTCGAGCTCAATGGCAAGGCCCGCACGACCATGGTTCAGGACAAGTCCGTGAAGGGCGAGAGCAAGGCCCGGGAAAAGGCGGATCCCTCCAACCCCATGCATGTCGCCGCCCCAATCCCTGCCATGATCAGCAGTATATCCACGAGTGTCGGGAAATCCATCTCGAAGGGGGAAAAGGTTGCCGTTCTGGAAGCCATGAAAATGCAGACCACCCTGTATGCCTCTGCGGACGGGACGGTCGACGAAATTCTCGTCCAGGTTGGCGATTCCGTGGAATCCAAGGACTTGATCGCCCGTCTTCGTTGATTTTCGGCTAAAGCTTTCGGGCGTTCGTCCGATTATGCAGGCGTGATGAGTATCCTTCCGTCGACCCGTCTGTTGAACCGCCTCTTGCTTCCCTTGGCGGTCGTCCTTTGCGGGTCCCCATCCAGCGCCAAGGTACTTCGTGTTCCGGAGCCCGCCCTGGAAAAGGCCTTGGCTGATACGCTCAGGGTGAACCGGGAAGCCCTGACGAAGGAACTTGTGGCGGAAAAACTGCTTTTCCTCGAAGCCAGCGGACTCCAGCTGCGCGACCTGACTGGGCTGGAGGCGGCCAAAAACTTGGAAGTCCTCATCCTGCGGGACAACTTCATCGAGGATCTTAGCCCGCTTTCCAACCTCTCCAAACTCCGCAAACTCGATCTTTCCGGTAATCGGATCAGGTCGCTTGCCCACTTGGAGGGCCTTTCGCTGGCAAAAATGAAGCAGGAGTTCTACGGCCTCGCGACTTCCCTCGAAAGTAGGACTCTTACCAAGGACGCAAAAGCCCGGTTGGAAGCGGACGTGAACAAGGTGGTGGCGAGAATCAACGAGGGTCCTTGGGCCTTGAGGGACCTGTCGTTGGCCAATAATCGCTTGCTGGGTTTGACTGGAGTGGGATCGCTCACGAGCCTGAGGTATCTCGACGTCTCTCGCAATTCGCTCATCGACCTGGAGGGCGTAGGAAGGCTCAAGAGTCTCATTACCCTCAATGCCCAGAGGAATCAGCTCGGTCGGGTCGAGGCCTATGTAGATGTGGACAAGGACAAGGAATACACGGTCGGCGTAGATGAGATTAAGGATGAAAGCGGTAATGGGAAAAGGGATACCGATCCCTTGGTCGAGATTCAGTCCATGCCCTCCCTGGTAAACCTTTACCTGTACGACAACCTGCTCACGACCACGACCCTGCTCAAGGATTTGCCCAACCTCAAGATCCTTCTCCTTTCCGGGAACAAACTGGAGGACGTATCCAACCTTCGTCAATTCAAGGGTCTGTTGCGCCTTGCCTTGTCCTCGAACCGGATTACCGACCTTGCGGGTCTCGAGGGCCTTGACAAGCTGGAGCATCTTTACCTGGAAGAAAACCAGGTTTGTGACCTGAGATCCCTCAGTACCCTGCCTGCCATCCGAGAGCTTCGTCTCCAGAGCAATCAAATCATGAGCGTCAAGATACTGGAGCAACTGAAAAAGCTTCGCGTCGTTTCCCTTTCCAACAACTTCATCCACGATCCCTTCCCGGTCTTCGATCTGCCCGAGTTGAAAAGGCTGTCCCTTTCTTCGAATCGAATTTCTCCGGATGGGCGGGCCTTGGAGGAAAAACTGGAGCGAATGAGAATTGGGGGCAAGTTCGTGACCCTTGGTTCCCAGAAGAAAAGAATTCCGGAACTGGAGCGACTTCTCTACTCGCTCATGGGGCATCCCTCCTCGAACAAGATCCTCGGGGATTATCTTCTTGAGAACGATTACGAGAGACTCATTGATTTTGCAGACGACCAGACGGTCTCCCAAGAGGTCAGAAACAAGGCGTACAAGGATTGGGAAGTGGCCCTCAGGCTAGGAAAACTGAACGAGGAAACCCCCTTTCCGGGGAAATAGGCTTCTCCAGTAGCTTCTTGGGCTCCGCACCCAGTTTACTTGTCGAAGTAGAGCAAGGCGGCAAGGATGATGGTGGCGACGAAACAGAGCAGGTAAATCAGGCGCAGGCAGAATTTCTGAATGCCGTGCGAGCGAACGACCCCATCGATCATCCGATAGTACTCCCTCTTCCATTTTCGAGCCAAGGTCTTCTTCTTGCTGGGCACATTCATCATGGTAGCTTCGGTCCGGTTGGTTTGCAAGCCAGTCCTTTGCCCTTCATTCTTTACAGTCCGGCGGTGTTTGGCTAGATAACGAGTACCTTATGCCGACCAAACAAAGGACCATCCGCAAAGAGCGTTCCATCAAGGGAAAGTCCTTGCATACCGGTGAGGAAGTGACCCTTACCCTGAAGCCGGCCGAAGCCGACCAAGGCTACGTCTTCCGCCGGGTGGATCTTTACGGAAAGCCCGAAGTAAAACCCTTGGCTTCCAACGTCTCCGACTTGGTGCGGAGCACGACCATAACCAATGGAAACGCCAAGGTTCACACCATCGAGCACGTCCTCAGCGCCTTGAGTGGCTGTGGCGTGGACAATGCGGTCATCGATTTGGATGCGAGCGAGCCTCCCATCCTGGATGGGTCGGCCAGGCCTTTTGCCAACCTGGCCCTGGAAGCCGAACCGGTCGAGCAGGATGAGGAACGGGATTATTTCGTTCTCAAGGAACCCGTCTCGGTCGTATCCGGCAACCGTTCGATGATCGCCCTTCCATACGATGGATTCAGGATTACCTGCACTTCCGCGGACGACCGGGGCAGCCACGTGCAGCATCTTTCCATCGAACTGGACCCCGAGACCTACCTTGCCCAGGTGGCTCCTGCCCGTACCTTCACGGTCTATGAGGACATAGAGGAGCTGCTTAAAATGGGGAAGATCAGGGGAGGAAGCCTGGACAGCGCAATCGTTATCAAGGGAGATAAGATCCTTTCCAAGGAACCTCTTCGCTTCGAGGATGAATTCGTCCGCCACAAGATTCTTGATATCGTTGGGGACCTCTCCCTGCTTGGGAAATGCCTCAAGGCCCACATCATAGCGGTTCGACCCGGTCACGCTCTCAATTCCGAGCTTACTTCCAAGCTTTACGACAAAATGATGGGGCAGGAGAGTAAAAACGGCGAGGCGAAGCCAAGCGAGACCAAGTCCTTCGTACTGCCCGACGAGACCGAGCTGGACGTGAGGAGAATCCTCGACGTTCTGCCTCACCGCTTTCCCTTCGTCATGATCGACCGCGTGGTTTCGATCGAGAAAAACGAGGTCCTGGTAGGAATCAAGAACGTAACCATCAACGAGCCTTTTTTCAGCGGGCATTTCCCCGGGCATCCCGTGATGCCCGGCGTTTTGCAACTGGAAGCGATGGCCCAGGCTGCGGGGATCCTGCTTCTGCGCAGGAGTTCCTCGGAGGGTAAGGTCGCCTTTTTCATGAGCGCCGACAAGGTCAAGTTCAGGAAGCCCGTGGTTCCCGGAGACCAGCTCAAGATTACGGCAAAGCTAGAGAAGGTTAGGGGGAACAAGTTGGCCACGGCCAGTGTGGAATGCAGCGTAAACGATCAAGCCGTTTCCTCGGCCAGTTTGATGTTCGCGATCGCGGATGCGGGAGAAAATTCCTGAGGTGGCTGTTTCCATCCATCCCCAGGCCATAGTCGAGGAAGGCGCCGAGCTGGGTGAGGACGTGGTGGTGGAAGCCTTCTCCATGGTTGGCCCGAAGGCCAAGCTGGGTGACGGTTGCCGGGTCCTCCATCATGCCACCGTCGAGGGCCGGGTCGACATGGGCCGCAACAACGTCGTTCATCCCTATGCCCTCATCGGCGGGTTGACTCATGACCTCAAGTATGAGGGCGGGGAACCCGGCCTGCTCATCGGGGACGACAATGTCTTTAGGGAATACGTCACCGCGCACGTAGCCACCGGAGCCGACGACGAGACCATAATCGGCTCGGGTAACGTCTTCCTGGCCTACAGCCACGTCGCCCACGATTGCGTGATCGGTAACCACCTCGTCATGAGCAGCCATTCCGCCCTTGCCGGGCACGTGGAGGTAGCCGACCACGTCAACGTCGCCTGGGGCGCGGGGGTTCACCAGTTTTGCAGACTGGGCAGGCATTGCATGGTTTCGGCCTGTTCCAAGCTCGTCCAGGACGTGCCCCCCTTCATGCTTGCCGATGGTTCGCCTGCGGAGGTGCGTTCGATCAACAAAGTGGGAATGGAACGATCCGGCTTTTCCGGAGACGAAGTCGAAACTGCCCGTGGAGTCTTTAAGGTTCTCTATAAGTCGGACTTGAACCGCAGCCAGGCGATCGAGCGCCTGGAGAATGAGTTTTCGGCCGCCAGCCCAGACATCGTGGGTGAGATTATAGAGTTTGCCCGCTCCAGCGAACGAGGGCTCGCTTGAGCAAGCAATCTTCAGGCATCCGATTCCCCGGCGATTCTCCTGAGGTAGTCCCAAGAATAAATGCCCGTGGAATGGCCGTCGGAAAATTGAATGCGGAGCGCGTAATTGCCCACGATCTCAAATCTTCTGATGCGGACCGAGGAGTAGTCACCGCCTGAACTTCCTCCCGAAACCGAACCGAAGAGATCGGTTTCGCCCTGCTGCTCGGCACTTGGCGAGCGTTCCCTGAGAAAAGGAGCCTCGAGGTAGCTTTCTTCCCCGTCGGGCCAAGCAAGGGCGAGGGTTTCACCAACCAGTTCGACTCTTGTCGGCCCGGCTTGCATGAGAACAACTTTCTAGATGAAGGAGTCGAGGCTATTGCCGGCCGAGGGTGGTTCGGACGAATCCGAACCGGTTTGATAATAGGGATCAAGCAACTCGTTGGAGTTGGATCGGCCAAAATCCTCGGCTCCCTCCGCTGCCTTGCTGAACTCCTCCGTCTCACGGCGGATCATTTCTTCCTGAAGATCCTTGTCCTGAAGCTCGCGGTCGAGGCTTCTCTCCTCCCAGTAGCGGTCGTTATGGAATTGGCCGGGGCCGGGCTGGGGGGGCAATCGGTCATCCTTAACCACTGCCCAGTCGGGGTCCTTGGTGGGATCGATGCCGGCGTCATCAACGTTGTCCACGCTTTCCATTGGGTCGCCCGGCGGGAGAGACTGGGTCTGCTCGGCCAGGGTCTTGTCACCGGCGAAAGAACCCGAGAGCTGGATGGGTTCAGGTGATTTCGTTACCTTTTGGGAACTGTCCCGGGCAACTTCCGGCACCTCGTGCCCGGCTTCGTTATCCTTCTTGAGTTGCATCTCCCGATAAGCGCCTTCGGAAAGCTTGGAAAGCCCTTCGTTCATTGATGATTCCATGACTACATTCTGCTCCGAAGCACGGACCTTTGCAAATCATAAAAACATTTTCCAGAGAGAGACTCGAGCATCCTGAGGTTGAAGTTTTGCGTTGATCCAACGGGCTCGAGGCGACATACTCTCCGCCATCATGCCTAGAGAAACCATCATACTCGAGTGTACGGAAGCCCGCAAGGAGGGGAAGCCGCCTTCTCGCTATATGTCCACGCGCAACAAAAAGTTGCAGACCGAGTCAGTCGAGAAGAAGAAATACAACCGGTTTCTTCGTCGGCATACCCTTCATCGCGAGATCAAGACCTGATCCTGCTACAGGCCAAGCATTCCCGACAGGGACTTGGTCGCTTCTCGGATAGCGATACTGGCGGGGTTCTCGGGGTTGGCGATCACCACCGGCGTACCGTGGTCTCCCCCCATTCTTACCTCTTGGTGTAGGGGAATTTCACCCAGAAAGCTCGTTTTGAGGGCAAGGGCCGTTTCCGAGCCTCCGCCTTGGCCGAAAAGATAGCTTTTCTTGCCCGATTCCTCGTCCTCGAGGTAGCTCATGTTCTCCACCACCCCGAGAATCGGCACGTTCACCTTCTCGAACATCCTGGCTCCCCGGCGGGCTACGTCTACGGCCGCCTTCTGAGGGGTTGTGACCAGGATGACCCCATCCAGGGGCAAAGTCTGGGCCAAGGATAGCTGTGCGTCCCCAGTGCCCGGGGGCAGGTCGATGAGCAGGATCTCCAATTCACCCCACTCTACGTTGGCGCTGAATTGCTGAATGGTCTTCATGACCATGGGCCCGCGCCAGACGACGGGCGTGTCCTCGTCGACCAGCAGACCCATTGACATCAGCTTCACGCCATAGCTCTCGATTGGAGCGATCATGTTCTCCGAAAGGCCTTCCGGTTGACCGGATGCACCGATAAGAAGAGGAACGGAAGGGCCGTAGACGTCGCAATCCATGAGTCCGACTTGCCCTTCTCTTCCATCGGCGGTGAGAAGATTCTCGAAGGCGCACGCCATGTTTACAGCGAGGGTGGATTTCCCTACGCCTCCTTTGCCACTGGCTATGGCGACGATCTTCTTGACCTTTGCAATGGGGGAGGAGGCTCCTGCTTGGTCGGAGGCCCCGGTGGGTTGGGCTTGGGATGCCTTGACCACGATCCCTACCTCGACCTCCGAGACGGCATCGTTTTCAAGCAGAGCTTCCTCGACGCTTCCCTTGAGAGTTTGAGGGAGGGTAGGGTCGTTCCCGCTTATCTCGAGCTTGACGGTGGCCTTGCCTTTTTCGTCCAGTGCGGTTTCCCGTACCAGACCGAACGATACGATATCCCGGCTGAAGCCGGGATACTTGACTTGACCAAGCAGAGAGAGGATGAGTTCATCGGACATGAACCCTAACTAAATGTAGGCAAAACAGACATGGGCAAATGAAAAGTTGAGCAAAAGATTGAGCGTTTGTCGGTCTTCAGTGGTCAAAAGACGAGCAAGGGCGCTTTTGCGCTTGCCGAGTCAGTCTCGTTTTAAAAGGGTAAGCCAATGAATGTGGAAAAGGATGGAAGGAAAAGGAAGGTTTTCAAATCGCTCCGTTTGGTGTGTCTGGTGTCGGTTTCGTACCTGTATCTAGCTTCGGGTGGAAGCGACTCCCTGCTCGGTCAGGGAGGCAGGATCGTCCTCGGCACGATTGAAGCCGAGCTCAAGAAAAAGCAGGTCCCGCTGGACTTTGGGAAAACCCCCAAGTCTCTTACCCCACTCGTCGCCAAGGCCGTTTCCCTGCACGGAGGCCTCCGCCTCGCACGCCCCGAGCAAAGCCGTTACAGCGCGTCCTTCGTTCCCTTGGGAGGAAGCCAGCTCAAACTGGAAATCTCCCGTGGCTATCCGGGCGAGCCGAAACAACCTCTCAAAAGCCTGGTCGTGGAGGGTTCTTCCATTGACGGAGCGGTTCTCAAGGGCTGTGACCATATGGTGGAACAAATTCTTGGGATTCCCGGTTTCTTTTCCGGTAAACTATGCTACCTCTCCAACGTTTCCGGATCCAAGGAGATCTTCGTGGCCAATTCCCTGATGTCCAAGGCTCAACCCCACACCTCTTTCAAGAAGATCACTTTCAACGCGAGCTGGGACAACGGCGGATCCGGCATCTTCTTCACCAGCAACCGGAAGGTCTTCAACAACATCTATCACCTCGATCTTGCGAGCCGTCGGATTTCAACCATTGCAAACTATCGTGGAAGCAACTTGAGGGCGGTGCAGAACCCGAGGAACTCCGGAGTCGCCATGATCCTCTCGACCTCCGGCAACCCCGAGCTCTGGCTTGCCCCCAATCCCCGTTCCAAGCCCAAGCGCATCACCCGTAACAAAAGCAACGAATCCGGACCCTGCTGGTCTTCCGATGGCCGGCGCATGATCCTTACCTCCGATAGTCGCGGCAAGCCCCAGCTTTACGAGGTTTCCCTCTCCTCCGGTTTACTCACGAGGATTCCCACGAACGTGAGCTCACACTGTACGGAGGCGAGTTGGAACCCGGCGGATCCTACAAGGATAGCCTTTACGGCGGCCGTAGGCGGAGGCTTTCAAATCTACGAATACAGCTTTTCCACTCGTCAGAGCAAGCCTCTCACGGGGGGTGGGAACCATGCCATGCAGTCTTGCTGGACCAATGATGGACGCCACCTTTTCTTTACCGAGAGGTCTTCCTCCGGGAGTACCCGCCTTATGATTCTGGACACGGAGTTGAAGGGGGCCAGGCCCGTCCCTCTCCACGGCAAGAATTTCGGCAACTGCTCCCAAGCCAGTTTTCACTATCCCCGCTAGGCAAAGTTTTTTTCTCGCTCCTCTCCTTTGAATTCGGCTAGATGAGGGGTTACATGTGCGTCTTGCGAAAAATTCCCCTTCTGCTCTTGTTTTGCCTGCCTTTCTCCCTGTGGGCCAAGCGTGTCGAGATTGAGCTTCAGTCCGGCGCGTCCATCACGGGTGAAGTTCTCAAGAAGAGCTCCGAGCACTGGGTCATAGACCTCGGCTTTACCGTCCTCCAGGTTCCTGCCAAGGAATGCGTCGAGGTGAAGGAGCTCAAGTCGGGCAAGGTGATTGGTTCCAAGGCGGGCGATCATCTCTACCGCACGGATCCCAAATTGAAGAACCGCCCCCTCGGGGACCTGGTCTCCGAACTGGGGGAGTGCGTGGTCATGATCAGGACGCCCATCGGGCTTGGTTCCGGCTTCCTCATCCACCCCGATGGCTACGTCATAACCAACGATCACGTGGTTGCGGGAGAGCGACAGGTTTCCATTACCCAATTCAGGCAGGCAAAGGGAGAGTTGATCAAGGAGAACTACGACAACGTCCGGATCGTGGCCACGGGGGGGAACGTCGACCTTGCCTTGCTCAAGATCGAGGGCCACTCGAACAAGGTCTTCCCTACCGTACCGCTTGGTTCATCGCAGGAAGTCCGACAAGGGGAGAGGGTTTTCGCGATTGGTAGCCCTCTGGGCCTGGAGCGGAGTGTTTCCGAGGGGATCGTCAGCTTGAGAAACCGCATCATCCAGGATCGCCTGCATATTCAGACGACGGCCGAGATCAGCCCCGGCAATTCGGGGGGGCCTCTGTTCAACTACCGCGGTCAGGTGGTCGGCGTGAACAACATGAAGGTAGTCAGCACGGGTGCCGAGGGGCTCGGCTTCTCCATCCCCGTGCGTGAACTGAAGACTTTTCTCGAAAACCGGGATGCCTTCGCGTTCGACCCCCGCAACCCGAACGCCGGCTACCGCTACCTGCCTCCGCCTAAATGAACGAGCGTGGGTTTTTCCCAAAGGCGCTTATTGATCCCTTCCATTTGATTCCCCCCACCGATTCATCACTCATCACCCTATGAAAAACCTACTCTTATGCTCCTTCTCTCTTCTTGGAGTCCTTTTCGCTCTTTCGGCCAAGCCTAAGCTTGCGGACCGTGTTCCGCACGATGCTTTCCTGATTGTTGCCGTCGACGATTGGGAGGACTTTGCCGAAAAGATTGAGACCGGCCCGTTCGGTTCCTTCTCGAGAAGCCCGGCTTGGGAGAAAATGTCGGAATGGATGGAGAGCGAGATGGAGGGTGGATTCAAGGATGAACCCGCGCTCGAGGAAATGATGGAAACCCTGGAGAGCTGGAAGGATTCGATGAAGGGGGAGATCCTTTTCTCCATAGGTGGCTTGGACCGGATGCTTGAGAGCGAAGCCTTCGACAAGAAGGTGGAAGAGGGTGAGGAAATGGATTTTTCCGACGTCGGCTTGCCTTTCATCACTCTTATGATGGAGACTGGCAAAACGGAAAAGGACTTGCTTAAGACCCTCCGCGCGATGAGGAAGGAAATCAAGCGCTCGGATGGGGATTTTGCTTGGGAGCAGTCTACCGTGAACGGAACCACCGTTCATTGGATCGGTTCGGAAAGAGACGAGGAGAAGGAAAAGAAGATGGCCCTTTTCATGCAGGATGAAGTCATGCATTTCGTCATGGGAGGGGAAGAGCACGTCCGTGACGTACTCCTATTGGCCTCGGGAGACTCTGCCGAGAGCCTATCCGGAAACGACCAGTACCTCGACCTTTTCGACGAGATCGGATCCGGGGAGGCCCGCATCTTCCTCAACTTCAGGCCCCTCATGTCCATGCTACTTAAAATGAGTGAGAACCCCGGTCTTCAGATGCCGGAAAATCCTTTCGGTCTTACCACTGACGGCATTGTTGAGGCCCTCGGCTTGGATTCCCTCGACTCCATGGGTATGCAGTTTGATCCCAGGGGTGGCGAGTTTTCCATGTCCGTTGCCCTTTTTCTTTCCAAGTACGAGGGTTTGTTCTCCCTCATGGAAGCAGACGACAAGGAAGTCAAGCTTCGTGGTTTTCTCCCTCCCAACCTCCTTTCCGCATCCTCCGCCCGCTATGATATGTCCCAGATCTGGCCCAAGCTTTCCGCGATGCTGGAAAAGATGAGCCCTCAGCTTATGCTCCTGGTCAATGCCCAGATTCAGGCTTTCGAGGACCAAATCGGCGTTCCCTTTAGAAAGAACGTATTGGGCTCGCTGGGGGACGAAGTCATCGCGCTTTCCCGCCTGAATCCGGGCTGGGCCGAAAACCTGGATTTCCTTTTTTCCGATGACCTGGAGGAAGAAGACCTTGAGCAGCTCCCTGAACTCGTGGAAGCGCCCACCAACGACGTCTTCCTCATCGCCCTTCGTGATCCCAAGCTCTTCGATCAATCGCTACGGGCAACCCTCGACGGAGCCATGCAGGGGGCCGAACTCTTCAAGGAAACCAAGTACAACGGCGTTCTCGTGCGGTCCATGAGGGGCTTGGAACAGGCGGGCGTTTCCATCAGCTACGCCGTGGCCGACAAATGGCTCCTTCTCTCGATGGGTGAGCCCCAGTTGCTCAACCAGGTCATAGACGGGATGCAGTCGGAGAAGAAAAGCCTCTGGGACCAAAAGGAGATCAAGGTGGCCCTGCGCGATATTCCCGAGGGAGCTTCCCAAGTCGAGTATTTCGATTTCAGCCGCTTGATGGACATGCTTACCCCCATGATGGATGAGTTAATGAAGGACCAGGGACTCGACTGGGACTTGGACCCCGGGGACCTGCCCGATTTTCCCTACTTCATGCTTGGCTGGGCCAAATCCGTCAAGGGAGGGGTAGTCTCAAGCGTCAAGCTCTACCCTAAGGCCGGCAAGTGAGTGCCCGGGTTCTTGGTTTTCTGGCGGCGGGCTCGATTCTTTACTCCTTCCTTCAAGGAGACGACAAGGAGAAGAGCGACAGGTTCCTGCTTTCCGCGCCCCAAGTCCTCAAGGCCGGCTGGAACGCCCGTATCCTGAGACATCTCGATCTCAACCGGGACGGGCTGGAGGACTTGGTCTACTATAACCTCGATCGTTCGAGGATCGAGTTTCTCTATCGGGCCAAGGACGGCAAGGCCCCCGCCCGGGTCAGTCCGGCCGAACCTGACCGCTGGGATCCTCCGCTCGAGGATGCGCCCTACGAGAAGGAATTCCTTTTCGTCTCCGAAGAGCTTTCCTCCATTGCCTTCGGGGACTTGAACGGCGATGGCTCGACGGATCTCGTTCGAGGAAGCCCCGAGACCGGCGTGAGCGTGCATTTCCGTACCAGCGATAACCGCTGGTCCGAACCCTTGGAGCTAGAATCCGGGAAATTAAGATCTTCCTCCTCCTCGATCAAGGTCATGGGCAAGGGCAAGGCCGGCGAAGCCCGGCTCTTCCTCTTCACCGAGGAAGGCCTCGAGGTACTTTCCTTTGCCAAGGGCAAGCCCTCCTATCCTTCCAAGATCCACAGGGAGGATGCTTCGCGGGCCGTTGGCCTGGATTTCCTCGACCTAAATGGAGACGGGCTCATGGACTGGCTTTATTCCCTCCCTGGGGCCGAACGCTCGGTACGGGTACGGTTGGGGCAGGCGGACGGGTTTGGTCCCGAGCGCTCCTTTGAGCTCTCGCTCGGTTCCTCCTTTAACCCCGTTCCTCCGGTCAAAAGAGGGAAGGGGCCCATCCGGCTTACCGCCATCGACCGGGTCTCCCGCGAGGCCATGGTCTATTCCTTTCCCACGCGAAGGAAAAAGGAGAGCGCCCTTGTGGTCAGCAATTTCGACGTCTTCGCCCAGGATGAAAAAAAGACTTCCTGGGTCTATGCCGATTTTGATGGCGACGGGATCAAGGACGTCGTGGCGGCTTCTGCCTCGAGGGGTGAGATTCTCGTCCTTTCCGGCCTTGAGGAAATGGGCTTTGCCACCCCCGTCATCTATCCCTCCCTCAATGGGATCAGCTCGCTTTCAAGCATACGCCTGTCCTCCAAGGCATCAGGCCTGGTGGTACTCAGCCCGGAGGAGGAACTGGTTGGGCTTTCCCTGCGCTCGCCTAAGGGAAGTTTTGCCTTTCCCTTACCTATTCCTACCAAGGGGGAGCCCCTTGATGCGGTTTGCGCGGACACCGATGGGGACGGCAGGGATGAAGTCCTCCTCGTGGTGGAGGATGGATCGGACATCGTCATGCAGGTGTGGCGGGTCAAGGACAAGGGGAAGTTCGATCTTCTATCCGAGACGGACTTGGATTTCCGTCGTGAGCCTTCTGGCATCTTCCCCTGCCGGATCGATGGAGACGATTCCGTCGATTTGCTCGTTCTCTCCGAGCGTGATCCCTGCATGGTTCTTCTGAACCGCGGGGGCGGCAAATTCGAGGAAGCCTGCCGCGACTCCTCCATCCGCAAGAGCGTTCTCTCCGAACTCGTTCCTGCGCGCTTGGGCAGCGCCGACTTGGACGGCGATGGCAAGCCCGAGATTCTGGTCTCGGGCAAGGGGCAGGTCCGGGCCCTGCGCTGGTCGGATGGGGACCTCATGGTGGCTGATCAGTTCAATGCCACCGACCCGAAGGGTGAGTTGTCGAGTCCCATGGTCCTGGACCTTGATGGAAATGGGGAGAAGGAATTCCTTTATCATCACTCGGAAGGTTATTGGGAGGCCCTTGAGAAAGGAAAAGGCAAAGCCTACCGCGCGGCCTACAAGATGGAGGACGAACCGGTTTCCCCCCAGGCGGTTGCTCCTCATTCCTCCTCCCTGCTGGTATTCGGCAAGAGCGCCCTGCAGGTTATCTCCCGCAGTGTGGATCAAGCCAGCCTGTCCCTCAAGGTCGAGTCCCGCTACTTGACCGATCTTCCCAAGATCGAGCATGCCGCAGTGGACTGGGGGGATTTCAACCACGACGGAAAGCTCGACCTGCTCTGCATAGACGGCCGACGTCACCTCCTGGAGTTTCTCTCATTCGACGAGGCCAAGAAGCGCTGGAAGAGCGTTCTTCACTTCAAGGTCTTCGAGGAGAACCTTCATTACCAGGGCAAGAAAGGGGCCGCCTTCGAACCGAGGGAGGGCTACGTCGTGGACTTAAACGGAGACAAGCGCGACGATCTGGTCTTCCTCGTTCACGACCGTTTGCTTCTTTACTATCAGGAAACCCCGGCGAAAAGGTGAGAATCCTCGTCCTGGGTGATATCGTGGGTCGCCCCGCCCGGGCTTTTCTCAAGCGCCGGCTCGTAGCATATAGGGAAGAACTACGCGTCGATCTCGTCTTCGCCAACGGTGAGAATGCGGCTGGTGGAGCCGGCATTACCGCCAAGACGGCCGAGGAGATCCGTCAGGCAGGGGTGGATGCGATAACCCTGGGCGATCACGTCTGGGACCAGATGGGCTTTGACCGCGAGATCGACCAGCTCGATTTCGTCTGCCGTCCCGCCAATCTGCCCGCCTCCAATCCAGGCAGGGATCATCTTGTACTCGAGTCAGGCGTCTTCAAGGTGGGCTTGTTCACCGTTCTGGGAAGGACCTTCATGGGCCCCAAGGTATCCTGCCCTTTCGAGAAGGCCGACCAGCTTGTGGAAAGGTTGACCGGGGAGACGGATGCCTTGCTGGCCGAGATTCACGCCGAGACAACTTCCGAGAAGGAGTCTATCGGCTGGCATCTCGATGGGCGGGTAAACTTGGTTTTCGGTACCCATACCCACGTTCCAACCGCAGACGGCAGAATCCTCAAGGGAGGCACCGCCTACCAGTCGGATCTTGGCATGACCGGCCCGCGTGAATCCGTTCTTGGCCGCGAGATCGAGCCATGCGTCGGTCGCTTCGTCGATGGTTTGCCCAGGAAGTGTCCCGTAGCCTTCGGGGACGTGGGTTTACAGGGTTGCCTCTTGGAAATTGATCCCGGCACGGGTGCTAACCGCTCCTTCGAGAGGATTGAGCTCAGGGAAGAAGATCCGGTCTCTACGTCCGCCGAAGGCTGAGTGAATGAGGGTTTCTTCCTCCCATCGGGAGGATCCTACTGTGTAAACTTGTCGAGGTTCTTGTAGACGAAAAAGCCAACCACCCCCAAGGTTCCGAGGAATACCAACATGGCAAATCCAACCAAGGCTTTGCCAATGAACCCCATCCCCTCGGCCTGGGGCACGGGTTCCTCGTCCTCGAATTCATCACGCCCAGCCCTCTTCATGGCCGGCGAGGGTCTCGGCACCTCTTGGTCCGCCCCGGGCGCGCCTTTTTTCTTCAGGTTGAGCTTTTGGGCAGGGTCGTCCGCAACAAGCTTGGGAGGTCCCTCCTTTTTTTCCAGGGGGGGCGGAGCCTGCATGGCGTTCCATTCCGGCAAATCCTTCAGCGGCACCCAGCCCGATACCCCCTGATGCCATGCCAGGTCCTCCGGCTTGAACTCTCCGCTTTGGACCCGCTTGCACGCCTCCTTAAAGGAAAGAGGTCCGTGGTCAACTTCGTTCGAGCTTACGTAGAGAGCGATTTCCGGATCACTCATGGGCAGGGCGGGGAATTACTTCTTGCCCTCGTAGGCTTTGTGGAGAGCTAGGATTGCCTTCTTGAGGCTCTCGGCAGACGCTGCGTCCACGCCTTGCTTGCACTTCATGGCCGCAACCATGACCCCATGAGCGGTCACCAGTTGCTTCTCGTAATTCTTGGCCGTCGACTTGATGCGTTGGGCCAAGAAGTAGTCGGCGATGATCCTTTGCACGTTGGTGGCATGGGCTTCCTTGGTCGCCACCCACCTGCTGAGCTGGTTGCGGGACAGGGGATCGTTTTTCCCCGCCAGTTCGGCAATCAGCTTGCCCGCCTTCTCGATGGTGGCCTGGTCCTCGAGCATCTGCTCGAAGCGGTGCTGGTCGGCATAAATCCCACACGGCACTTGGCAGTGACCGAAGGCGGAAACACCGCTTAGAAAACCTACTAATGCGAGGATGAAGGGGAACGATTTGTTCATGATGTATTTGTTGGTTTGGGTTAAGGTAGAAAAGAGGAAAAGAAATCCGGGTGCCTCTAAGGGCCTTTTAATCTGAACGCTTTTCCCGGCGGTGACAAACCCGAATGAACGGGGCTTCCTACAAAAGTTTCCAAGTCGCCAGGAGGTATCGGACCAGGAAGATGAGCAGGACAACGAGCAGGACGTTCAAATATCCGAGGAAGATGCCGGTGGCGGAAAACTTTTTTCCACGCAGCGTCCCGTTCGAGCGCTTGATCCGGTAAAGCGCAAGATGACCGAGTACGCTTCCTACCAACGGAACGCCGAGGAAGCCCAGAATCATGCTGCTCAGGGCAAGACGCGAGGTTTGGGCGTCGGGCGTGCGTTGTGTTGGAGGTTCTGGCTGGCTCACGAAAAATGATTGAAGGATTGAGGTAAAACTCCCTTCGATGGCTCGGCAAGACCATTTGCCTCTTTCGCAAGGTTCGTAGTGTTTGCTTTCAACTTGCGGAAAAGATTCCCCCGCCTATCCTCTGCCTTGATTGCGGGAGTAGCTCAGCTGGATAGAGCAACGGCCTTCTAAGCCGTAGGTCCTGGGTTCGAATCCCAGCTCCCGCGCCACTCTTCCGCCCCTCCGGGATTATTTCCCAACGACCTCCCCGTTCCTGTAGACTTGAGTGATCTTGCTGGATCCGTTTTCCAGGTAATAAATCAAGGTTCCGTTCCCGTCCTTCACCTGCTCCTTCGACAATTCGCCATCGGGTTTCCATGATTGGGCCTGAAGCAATCTCCCATTCTGGTAGTGGCGAACCGTCTTCCTGTTGCCGTTATTGAACCAAGCCTCGATCTTTCCGCTCTTTCTACCCTTGTTGTTCCAGAAGATTTTTGCCGACTGGCTGCCATTTAGGTACCATTTTTTCTCCAGTCCGACTTTTCGATCCTGCACGTATGCGCAGGAGAGCAGCATTTGTCCTGATTGGGCATACTGCTGGAGCAGACCATCCAGCTTGTCGTTCTTGTAAATGGCTTTTTCCGCAAGCTGTCCATTATCGTGCCAGAGCATATGGACTCCATTTTTGAGGCCCTTGGAGTAAAAGGTCTTTTCCTTCATCGCCCCATTGGGTCCCCATTTGCTCCAGATTCCCGTCAACTTGCCTTTCCGGTAGCTTCGCGACTCGCTCCGGTGTCCCTGGGGCCAATGGTAGGAAGTCCATGCACCCTCGAGTTCACCAAGGGAGTAGTGGCATTTGGTCGATAGCCGACCCTTGTCGTCGAAGGAGGAAAATCTCCCGTTCAGCATACCGTCTTGGTAGGCAAACTCCTTAAGTTTTTCTCCATTTGGATGCCAGAAATTCCAAGTTCCATGTCGGAGGCAATCTTCGGAGAGCCCGAAATGCTCGCGAAAACGGATGCCTTTGGCTTTTTCTCCCATCTCCCCGCTGGGAAGCCCGAAAGTGCGAATAGCGGGATCAAATAACTTGGCTGGATCGTTGAGCTTGCCGTTGGTGAATTCTCCTTGAACCTGGAGGATTCCCTTATCGGTCCATATCTTGAAGTTCGAAAGCATCCCGGCTTCGAAATTAGCCAAAAGGTAGGTATTTCCGTTTTCGTACCTACTTCTGCAGACTCCATCAAAGGGCGTCTCGAATTCCTTCGAATAGGCCAGGCCGTCTGTGATCTTCAGTTCTTTCCAGTCTTGCTCGACGAGGCCTTTCGGCTCTACAATCGGGGCGGATTCCGAAGTCCTTTCACAGCTACTTAAGCATGAAAGGGCAACAACTAGGGCAGAAAACTTGTACACGAGAAGCGATTTACCTTTCAATGGCATAAATTGTCAACAATTTAGCCTGCGGAGCCTCTTTAAAGCCCTTTTGGGTCATGCAGACCATATCTTTTTTATTGCCCAATCGTATCACACTCTACTTTGTTTAGTTATGGTTCAAGAAAACCCAAATCAATTGCCTCCGAAGCCGCATAATTATCTGGTCTGGGCCATACTATGCATCTCAGTGTTCGCCCAGTAGGGTATTCTTGAGCCGTGGCCATTCTTCCCCGAAAGTTTACGCCGAGAAAATTCTGGCTTCTCGGCCTTTGCGCCGGCCTCTTTGCGGTTGCCCTGCTGTTCTTATTCGATCCCTCCGTTCACGGTTTTTTCCCGCCTTGTTTCTTCCAAAAGCTCACCGGGCTCTATTGCCCGGGCTGCGGAGCCACCCGGGCCTGCGACGCTCTCGTCGAGGGACAAGTAGCGAAGGCCCTCTCCTTCAACCCCCTCTTCGTTTCCTTTGCCCCCTTGGCGGCCTTTTTCATCGTCCGTTCGGCTTGGGTCGGCATTCTCGATAACCGCGAGTATAAGTTTCCAAAGAAGCTTTCCGCCGTTCTGCTGGTTTTTGGCTTTCTGGCCTTGGCCTTCGGTGTTCTCAGGAACCTTCCTTTTTCCTCTTTTGAATGGATGAGGCCGTGAGAATGATAAGCTTGATTCGGTTGGCCCTTGTTTATTCGTTTTTCGGATGTCTTTTGCTGGGCTCGGGCAAGCATGCAGAGCTGGATCAATACTGGGCAAAGGTTTCGGAGGCCGTTCGCACGGGTGACGTAGAGGCCTATCGGGCGACTTGTCACCCGGATGGCGTGCTGGTCAGTGGAGGACAAAGTGAATCCGAGCTCCTCAGCCAAGCCTTGCTCAGGTGGAGCAAGGAATTTGCCGATACGCGGGCCGGCAAGATGGAGGCCCGGGTGGAATTTCGGTTCGGGGATCGTATCCTTGGCAAGGACACCGCTCATGAGACGGGCATCTTCCTCTACTCGAGCCGGAGGAAAGGGGAGGAATGGAAGAAGGCTTACGTTCATTTCGAGGCCCTGCTCGTAAAGAGGAAAGGAAAATGGCTGATCCTCATGGAATTCCAGAAGTCGGCGGCCAGCGAAAAAGAATGGAGGGCCTTGTCGGGCAATTGACCATTTGGTTCTTGGGCTTGCGGATAGGCGATCGATAACCTTTTGCATACGCTTCTTCATATTGCTCCCGAATGGTCTGTGGCAGAATTTTCTCGGTTTATGCACAATTTGGTTCATTGCGTGTTGACATCGGTCAACTTTAGGAAAGGCTCTAGCTTATGAAACCTCATCGCGGAACGTTAATTCTCGTTCTTGGAGTATTGGGCGTGGTTTGCTGTTCAATTTTTACGGCAATCCCTGCTTGGATCATGGGCTCGGCAGACCTCAAGGAAATGGATGCCGGAACCATGGATCCTGAAGGTAGGGGCATTACGAATGCCGGCAAGATATGCGGCATGATCGGATGTATTCTCTTCATCGTCGGTATCGTCCTTGAAGTTGCCTTCGGTGGGCTGGCCTTCATGGCCGGTTTCTGAGATAAGCAAGTCTCTGCTTGCACAAGCTTGCCTGGGAGGGCGCGACCTTTCTTGGGTATGCTTCTTGGTTGCTTTGGCCATCCGAAGCATAATTTACTGGTTGATAGAACCGCCCGCCCATCCCTAGGATGAGCTCGTAACCTTACAGCCTATGAATTCTTCCCTGACCGTTCGCTTCTGCATCATGATGTTCCTCCAGTTCTTCATCTGGGGGGTCTGGTACGTTCCTATGTGGACCTTTCTGGAGACCTTGGACGTGGAGGCCGGGCTTAGGGGAACCGCCTATGCCGCGACCGGTGTGGCGGCCATGATCTCGCCCTTTATCGTGGGCATGATCGCCGACCGGTTTTTCCCAACCGAGAAAGTTTTCGGCTTTCTTCATCTGGTCGGTGGAGCCTGTCTTCTGGTGGTCGGGAATTCCCAGACCTGGGATGATTTTTACCCCTTCCTCCTTCTGCATCTGGTTTGCTACATGCCCACCCTGGCTCTCGCCAATTCAATCTGTTTCCAGAACATGAACGATCCGCAGAAGCAGTTTCCGCCCATCCGGACCCTCGGTACGATCGGATGGATTGCCTCCGGGTTCATCGTTGGGAGCAGCTTCTTTGCGGGAGAAGCCTACCAGTTCGCCTGGCCCGCCTTTCTTGGTGGGGAAGCGCCTCCACCCGACTGGGAATCCATAGCGATGACTTCCATGCCCTTTCAGATAGGGGCCTTCGTCTCGATTGCCCTGGGTCTCTACTCCTTCAGTCTCCCCAACACCCCGCCGAAGCTCAAGGGCAAGACGGTCTCCCCGGCCGAGGTCCTTGGTCTGAAGGCCCTCCGCCTGATGAAGGATCCTTCCTTTGCCGTCTTCATCGTCTGCTCCTTTCTCGTCTGCATTCCGCTGTCCTTCTATTTCCAGTCCGCCAACGGATTCCTCAAGGAAATGGGCGTGGCCAACTCGGAAGGGGTCATGACCCTCGGACAGGTCTCGGAGATTTTCTTTCTCCTCTTGGTCCCGTTTTTCTTCCGTAAGCTCGGGGTCAAGAAGATGCTCATGGTCGGCATGTTCTTCTGGGTCGCGCGCTACGTCCTCTTTGCCGAGGCCGATGCCCAGACCCACGCCTTGCTTTTCCTCGGTGTCCTGTTCCACGGCATCTGCTACGACTTTTTCTTCGTCACGGGCCAGCTCTACGTCGACAAGGCCGCTCCCGACGACGTGCGCTCCGGAGCCCAGGGTTTCATCGCCTTCGTCACCCTTGGGGCGGGCATGTTCGTGGGAGGGTTGCTCAACGGCTGGTGGAATGCCCGTCAAACGACCGACGGCGTGCTTGACTGGCCGGCGGTCTGGTACTTCCCCGCCATTATGGCCGCCGTCGTACTCGTCGTCTTTGCCCTCGCTTTCAAGGAACCCCAGCAGGAAGCCGCGGCCTAGGCTTTCGTCCGGGCAACTTCGCTTAGCCGACCTCGAGGGCCGGTTCGCCGGAGAGGATTTCCTCCATTGGCTCGATTCCCAGTCCAGGGGTCCGGGGAGCCGCCAGCCGACCATTCTTTCTTTGCGGGGCCCCGTGGGCGATGGAACGGGTCACGTAGCTGTTGAAATCGGTCGAGGTAAAGAGAAACTCGGTCGGCGTACTGTGAGCCAAGTGAGCGATGGCGGCCGTCACGACGTCTCCGCCCCAGGTATCCTCCAGGGTCATGGCGATTCCCAGTGAAACGCACAGGTCGCGGGCCTGTCGGGCCTTGGTGAGCCCACCGAACTTGCTGATCTTGATGTTGACCACGTCCATGGCCAGGTCCTGCTCGCCGCGCAAAATCTCGGGTATGCCGTCGATCGACTCGTCCATCACGAAGGGATGGTCGGTGTTGCGCCGTACCGACAGGCAATCCTCGTAGCGCAGGCAGGGCTGCTCGATATAGACGTCCACGTCCCTGACCGCCCGCACCACCCGCATGGCCTCGTGCTTGAGCCAACCCGTGTTCGCGTCGGCGACCAATTTGTCGCCCGGTTGCAGAACGGCGGCCACTTGGCGGATGCGTTCGATATCGACGTCGGGATCGCCCCCCACCTTTAGCTGGAACCTGCGGTATCCCTCCTCGCGGTAGCCTTGGACGTTCCGGGCCATCTCCTCCGGGCTCTGCTGGGAAATCGCCCGGTAAAGGACGAAGTCCTCTCCGTAGGTTCCGCCCAGCAGGTCGCTGGCGGGCAAATTCGCCACCTTGCCGAGAACGTCCCAGCAGGCCACGTCGACGGGTGCCTTGACGTAGGGGTGCCCCTTCATGGCCTGATCCATGACCTGGTTGAGCTTGCCCAGCTGGGTCGGGTCCTCGCCGATGAGGGCGGGGGCCAGCTCGGACAGGCCCGCCCGCACACCCTTTGCGTAGGAGGGCAGGTAGACCGGGCCGAGCGGGCAGGCTTCGCCGTAGCCCGTAACCCCGGCATCCGTCTCGACCCGCACCAGCGTGCTGTCGAAGACGTCGACCGACTTTCCGCCGGACCACTTGTAGTTTCCCTCGTGCAGGGGCAGGTCGACCTGCCAGGCTGTGATCTTGGTGATTTTCATGGGAATCGAGAAGCTCAGGATTCGGAAACGCCCGGCCAGACCGCCCACCAGTTCTTGAATTGTTCCCACTGTTGATGAAGGTGAGCCTTCTGGCTTTGGCTCAGGGCATCATTGGCATTGAAATGGGAGTCGTAGCCCTCATGTCCCTCGAGCGTCATCAGCTCCTTGTAGTAGAGGACCAGGTCGGGGCCCTCGTCGAAGGTCGACAATACGCTCATCGCATCATTGAGCTCGGTGGCCAGCCGGATGGCCTCGGGATCGCCCTGGGCTCCCCGTTCGCAAAGCTCGATCAGGCGCAGGACCTGGGCGGGCAGGGCGTTGCCCACCCCCGTGATGGCTCCTCCGGCCCCGCAGTTGAGGAAACCGTGCAGGACCTGGGTGTCGACCCCTACCATGAGGGTTAAGTCGGGGTTGCCGCTGGTGATGTGCTCGGCCGCGTAGCTGAGGGAAGCGGAGCCCCCAAATTCCTTGAACCCGATCAGGTTCGGGTGCCTGTCCCGCAGCTCGAAGAAAAGGTCGGCCTTGGTCTCGAACCCATAGTAAGGGCTGTTGTAGATGACCGCGGGCAAATCGCCGCCCGCTTCGAGGATGGCCGAGAAATGATCCTTCTGGGCGGAAGGGGAGGTTCCCCGCGAAAGGACCCTGGGAATGACCATCAGCCCGTCCGCCCCGACTTCCTTGGCATGGGCGGCATGGGAAACCGCCTGCCTCGTGTTTTGGGCACCCGTCCCCACAACCGTGGGCACGCCCGCTTCCACCAGCCTGCGGACGCCCTCTTGGCGCTCGTCGTCGGTCAGTAGGGGCCAGTCCCCCATCGACCCGCAGTAGACCATCCCCCGCATGCCTGCGTCCATGAGGCCTTTCCCCGTTGCGACCAGGTTGTCGTAGTCGGGGGAACGGTCCGCGTTGCAGGGAGTCATGAGGGCGGGTATGCACCCTCGGAAGATCGGGTCGTCGGTTGGGGTCATGAGCAAGAAAAGGGAAGGCGATGAAAGGGGGAAAGTCGAGATGAAAGCATCCCGTATGGTCGGTCCGGCCGGCTCCTCAGGGCTTCTGCCAAGGGATGCGCCCGGCTTTCTGGAGGTGCTTCATGAGGGTGCGGATCAAATCCTGCGCGACCTTTCCGTGCGGGGGCTTGGGGTTCTTCTCCGCGGGGTCGTTCTTCAGGTTGACCAGCTGCATGGGCTCGAAGGGATGGTTCTGGAGGAGCTTCCAGTCGCCCTTGCGGATGGCGTAGTAGGCCCGTCCCTGGTAGCGGTTGTTTCCTTCCCGCCTGATCCAGATGAGGGTCCGGTTGGGATCGCCCTTGGCTCCCTCTAGCCAGATCGGGGCGAGGCTTTTTCCCTCGATCTCATGCTTCACCTCGATCCCCGCGATCTCGCAGAAAGTGGGCAGATAGTCCATCGTGATGCCCAGCTCGTCGCTTCGGCCCACGGGGATCTTCCCCGGCCATACGGCGCAGGTCGGGACGCGTATTCCGCCCTCCCAGTGCTCCTGCTTGCCTCCGCGCCAGGGATCGTTGGTGGCGGCGTGGGGGATGGATCCCCCATTGTCGGAGGAAAAGGTGATCAGGGTATCCTTCTCGATGCCCAGTTCCCCGACCGCATCGAGCACCTTGCCGATCTCGTGGTCCATGTGCTCAACGAAGGCGACGTTGGTGGCCCGTTTCTGGCTCAGTTGCGGCTCGCGCTTCCTGACCTTCTCCAGCCAGTCCTTCGGGGGCTGAATGGGGAAGTGGGGGGCGTTGTAGGCCAAATAGAGGAAGAAGGGCTTCTTCTTGTCGGCCGACTGCTCCTTCATATAGTCGATGGCCCATTGGCTGAAGATCTCGGTGGCGTGGCCCTTTGGCTTGATCACCTCCTTGTTCTTGCGCATCCAGTTGACCCCGCCCCGCAGGTGGGTCCAGTAGTCGTCCATCATGTCCCCGAGGAACCCGTGGAAGAAATCGAACCCGTGGTCGTTGGGCAGGTTGGGGGACGAATAGCCCAAGTGCCACTTGCCCACCATTCCCGTGTGGTAGCCCGCCTTGCTCATCAGCTCGGGCAGGGTGGGCCCGGTCGGCCGGAAGAAGCCCCAGTTGCTCTCCTTGTTCTGGCGGATCACCCCGGGGGCCCCCACAAGGTCCGGGTAGCGGCCCGTCAAGAGGGAGGCCCGGGTGGGCGTGCAGACCGTGCAGTTGGCGTAGAACTGGTCGAAGCGCATGCCCGCTCCCATCAGCTTGTCGATGGCCGGGGTCCTGATGTCCTTCCCCCCGAAGGAGGACAGGTCGCTGTAGCCCAGGTCGTCGACCAGGATGCAGATTATGTTCGGTTTCTTGGCCCCGAGGAGCGGAATGGCGGCCAAAAGTACGCAAAGAAGGGTGGGGATTCGTTTCATCATGAAGAAAGGGTAGGGATGGATCAGGCGAAGATCCCGTTGGCGGGCTTGCCGATTCCGTCCTTGGTCGCGTAGAAGGGACGCTTCTCCACCTCGTAGGCGGTCTTCGGATTGATGCCCATGGCGGTGAAGATGGTGGCGTGCAGGTCCTCGATGGAAAGCGGGTTTTCGATCGCCATCAAGGGACGCTCGTCCGCCGTCTTTCCGTAAACGAATCCTTTTTTGACCCCCCCGCCGAACATGGCCACGCTGGTTCCGCCCGTAAAGTGGCGGTGCAGGCCGAAGTGCTTCATTTCCTTGAGCTTGTCGGTTTTTGCCCGGGATTGGTCGCGGGCATTCGATCCGGGTATTCCCTCGATCATCGCGTCCCGGCTGAACTCGCTCGCAAT
>Ga0160422_10000066_pt1 | contig 53936 bp, 53 predicted proteins | sample Fk160mmetaG_FD_108192 | JGI IMG/M metagenome (GOLD analysis project Ga0160422, IMG submission 108192) | Marine microbial communities from the Central Pacific Ocean - Fk160115 60m metaG | ecosystem: Environmental > Aquatic > Marine > Oceanic > Photic zone | place: The Central Pacific Ocean... | reverse complement strand
TGGATTGACTACATAGATTACGAATTCTCATTCAGAGTGCGAAAAAGAGGTTATAGAATTCTAGGGGTTGGCGGAGCGCGTTTGAATCATCGCCTTGGAATGACGAACTATCAGAAAATTTTGGGAAAAGTATTAGCCTATCAGGTTCATCCCGCCTTCAGGAGATATACCATTTACAGGAATAGAGTTACAGTTATTAAAGAGTATTCAACGCTTTTTCCAGACTTTCTATTGTTTGAAATTTTATCTATGGCTAAAGATTTATTTAAACTCGCTTTATTGGAGGATCAGAAATTTAATAAACTACGATCCATATTTATTGGTATTATGCATGGCATGACTGGGTCATTTAATCGGGGCATTAGTCATCGAGAAGGTGATGAATATTGATTGTCAGCGTCCTAAAAGTTTTCTACCAAACCAAAGAAATGTGATTTTGGGTAATATTATCGTAAGACGAAGATAGATAGCTAAAGATAGTGCCTTTAGTGCCCAAGCTGGATATTGTTCAGTAAAATGTTTTTTGAAATATTTGCAAAAACTTCGCGCCTTATGCCATTCAACTATACCAGGGAAACTATCACTGCTACCCTTCTTGTGGGTCACCGAAACTTGTGGTAGATATAGTATTGACCCATTAATTTTCTCAATACGTAAACAAAAATCAATATCTTCAACATGAAGAAAGTACTCCTCATCCATGCCGCCTAATTCGATAAAAACTCTTTTTGGCATCAGCATGAATGCGCCTGATATACACTGAACAGGGGCTATCTCCGCCAACGGGGGCGTTTCATTTAGATTTAATCGCTTAAAGTGTGGATGATTAGGAGCGAGTCGATCTAGTCGAAATTGCTCAACACAGCAAGTCCAGGGGGTCATTAAATTACGTCGTGCACCTCTTTGTTCAGTACCGTCAACATTCTCTATCCTAACGGTAAGAAGTGAGGTGTTAGGGCGAGTTTGAAAAACTTCTAATGCTGGGATGAGAGTATCGACTTGTAATATAGAGTCTGGATTTAATAGAAGGATATATTCCCCGCGTGCTCTTCTAACGCCAAGGTTACAACCCTTTGAGAATCCAACGTTTCCATGACCTGTTATGATTTCAAATTTTGGATTTTTGTCGGCAATTTCGTTCAATTGCTGAACGGTTTGTTTTGTATTTCCATTATCAACTAGTATCAATTGATGCAGTTTGGTCTGTCTAAGAACTGAGCGAATACAATCCAGTAGAACTCCCCCAGTTTTATAAGAGACGATAATTACGCTACACACCCCTTTAGCCTCAACCAAGCTATCAGGAGATCCGCTTCCAAGCGGTGCAAGTTTAACAACGTTAGATTCACAATTTGGTAGGCTATTATTGGTATCGGCAGCGTCGCTAACAAGGTTCTCCATCTTTAATCCTAAATAAAATATATTGCCTGTTCTGCTTGAGTAAGTTTACTTCATTTTGACAAAGCAAAATCTGTTACTCGATTATAATACTAACATAAAACTCTGTTAAAAGATATTCACCAACACGGAAGTTTCTAGTCTCTTTTTATCTCCAAGTCCTACTGCTTCATTGCGAAGATCTTTATTAGATGATATGAGCCATCGGTGAAATTAGAGATATTAGGTTTGTTTACTGTGAAAATAGAACCAACTAGAATAGACGATGTAAAGATTGTTTGGCCGGATAAATTTGGCGATCACCGAGGGTTTTTCTCTGAAACTTTCAACTCTGAGAAATTCAAGCTGAGTGGACTAGATTTAACTTTTTGTCAAGATAACCACTCTTTATCTGAAAAGGCGGGAACTTTAAGGGGGATGCATTTCCAGATAAACCCATATGCGCAAGGTAAACTTCTGCGAGTAACTCGAGGGGCTATCTATGATGTTGCAGTGGATATACGAGCCGGATCACCTACTTTCGGGGAATGGGTCGGTTATGAAATAAGTGCAAAGTTGTGGAATCAAATATTTATACCCGTGGGGTTTGCCCACGGTTTTTGTACACTCGAAGATAATACGGAAGTGATGTATAAAGTGACGGCTCCATATTCTCCGGAGAATGAAAGAGGGTTAGCTTGGAATGATGATGAGCTAGCTATAGATTGGCCTATCGATAATGATTCGCCCATCTTATCGAAAAAAGACACCAGTTATCCTCAACTACGCAATTTGCCTACATTTTTTAAATATGAATTTTAAGCTAGATCGATAATGAAAGAAGAAGCAAAAAAAATATTAGTGACAGGAGGTGCTGGTTTTATTGGGTCAGCGGTGATTCGGTATTTAATAGATACGATTGGCTGTTTCGTGTTAAACGTCGATAAATTGACATACGCAGGCAACTTAGATTCGTTGAAAAATGTATCCTCGAACCCAAAATACGGCTTCGAAAAACTCGACATTTGTGATGTGCAGAAATTAGATAGGGTAATAGATGAATATAGACCAAATATTATCATGCACCTGGCGGCGGAGAGCCATGTTGATAGATCAATCGATGGGCCTAGTGACTTTATTCAAACTAACATCGTTGGGACATATAACCTTTTAGAAGTTTCAAGAAGCTTTTGGGGCCGCTTAGATGAGAATGAGAAAAAACATTTTCGCTTTCACCACATTTCCACGGATGAAGTATTTGGTTCGTTAGGTTTAAACGGTGCATTCACAGAAACTACGCGATATGACCCCCGGTCCCCATATTCTGCCAGTAAAGCGTCCGCCGACCACCTGGTTAGAGCATGGCACGAAACCTTTGGCTTACCAGTAGTTTTGAGCAATTGCTCAAACAATTATGGTCCATACCATTTCCCAGAAAAACTGATTCCATTGATGATTATAAAAGCTCTAAAGGGTGAGGCTATGCCGGTCTATGGCGCTGGGAACAATATTCGCGACTGGCTTTATGTTGATGATCATGCCCGTGCACTTTACGAAATAGCATCAAAAGGTCGGCTTGGGGAAAGTTACAACGTTGGTGGCAGCTCAGAAGCAAGTAACATTGAAGTGGTAAAAACTATTTGCACAATATTGGATGAGCTATCGCCAAGAAAAAACGGTAAAAGATATCAAGAACAAATCACTTTTGTATCAGATCGACCAGGGCACGATTTTCGTTACGCGATTGATGCAACAAAAATAAAATCGGAATTCGGTTGGGCGCCACTTGAAACGTTTGAAACAGGACTTAGGAAAACGGTTCAATGGTACTTAGATAACCAAGACTGGTGGGAGCCAATATTAGACAAGCAGTATCAAGGCGAGCGCTTGGGGGGCTCGGCGAATTGATATGCAGACAGAGAAGCAAAAAATATTGATACTTGGTGCTAATGGACAGGTTGGGAAAGAGCTGTCAAGGCGTGCTGGTAACTTTGAAGTTAATGCCACAGCTTTCAATCGCACAGAACTTGATATAACAGACAGTCAAGCTGTTGCGAGAATTTTGGAAAACTTACGCCCAAATACAGTAATTAATTCAGCGGCCTATACGGCGGTAGATGAGGCCGAAAACTATCCAGAGGTTGCTTATAAAGTAAACCGTGATGCACCCGAAAATCTTGCAAAGATTTGTGAAAAGTTATCAATCCCGATTATACACATTTCAACTGATTACGTGTTCGATGGGAAAAAATCAGGTGCCTATCTTGAGGATGACCCAGTTCGTCCATTAGGAATTTATGGTCGGTCAAAGGAGGCTGGAGAAGCTGTCATACGAGACAATACTGAAAAATACATTATTCTCAGGACTTCGTGGGTTTATGCGGCGCATGGGAATAATTTCCTCCGCACTATGATGAGATTAGCTAATGAGCGCAGTGAGCTTAACATAGTGGACGATCAGTGCGGCGTGCCTACATGTGCAGTTGATATTGCTGATACACTTGTGCTGATAGCGAAACAGATAACTAATAATACGCTGGAACCGTCATGGGGAACTTTTCACTATACATCTAAAAACTCTACAACATGGCGGGCTTTTGCGGAAGAAATCTTTAAAGAACTCCAGACTTACAATATGAGCGTGCCACTCGTTAATGGTATTCCAAGCAGCCAATATCCCACGCCGGCGGCGCGTCCTCTTAATTCTGTTCTAAATTGTGATAAAATTGAGAGAGTTTTCGGTGTTCCGAGAAGAGATTGGAAAGAAGGCATGCGCGAGGTCGTTGCCCAACTTCTAACAAACTAATACTGATTTAGTAAAAAAGGGATATAGGCATGAAAGGAATTATTCTCGCGGGTGGTTCGGGAACGAGGTTATACCCCCTTACAATTTCAGTTTCTAAGCAGATGTTGCCAATATATGACAAGCCGATGATCTACTATCCTCTAAGCATTCTAATGCTAGCAGGCATTCGTGAAATACTGATAATTACGACACCCGAAGACCAATCTGCTTTTAAGCTCTTGTTAGGTGACGGAAGTAAATGGGGTTTGTCTCTTAATTATGCAGTTCAACCAAAACCAGAAGGTCTGGCCCAAGCATTTATTATTGGGAAAAAATTTATAGGAAACGATCATTGTTGCTTAATTCTAGGTGATAATATCTTTTATGGACACGGGTTATCTGAAATTCTAACAGAGGCTTCAACCTTGAAAGCTGGAGCGACCGTTTTTGGATATTATGTTAACGATCCGGAGAGATATGGTGTTGTTGCTTTCGACGAAAATGGCTTTGCCAAAAGTATAGAAGAAAAGCCTGTAAAACCAGAATCGAACTGGGCAGTTACGGGGCTTTATTTTTACGATAATAAAGTCATTGATATAGCGAAAAGTATTAAACCCTCCGACAGAGGGGAATTAGAGATAACCGACGTGAATCGTGTTTATTTGGAGCAGAATTCCCTGAAGGTTCAGCAACTCGGTCGAGGTTTCACTTGGCTAGATACAGGAACCCATGAGTCGTTATTGCAAGCGTCCGAATTTGTAAGAACAGTTGAAGACAGACAGGGGTTGAAGATAGCCTGCCTAGAAGAGATAGCCTTTATTAAAGGGTTTATCGACTCAAAACAAATGTCCGAGCTTGCAGCCCCATTACTTAAAAGTGGATATGGCCAGTATTTGATGTCCCTTATTGACCAAAGATAACCTGTATTCAGCTTATTACATATGTCGTTTTAGGCGATATGAGGTTCTAGTATTTGTCTAATAACTAAGCCGTCAGTCAGTTTGTCGAATCCATCATTCACCTCAGCAAAGCCAATACTTTTATTTATCAGTTTATCCACTGCAAGTTTTCCTTGTCGGTACAACTCTATATATCTTGGTATGTCCCTTACCGGCACGCAACTCCCCATATAGCTCCCTCTAATTGCTTTTTCAGATGTTACAATATCTGGTGGACTGAAGGAAAATAGTGATGTGGAAGGTGCCAAGCCAGCTATTATAACCTGGCCACCCATTTTGATTGACTTATAGCAGGTCTCGGTTGCCGCCACCGACCCTGCAAATTCAAATGCGTAGTCAACACCTCCAGCTGTAATATCCTTTATTTGTTCTAAGTGGTCTTTATCTTTAGCATTGACGGTATGCGTGGCACCAAGTTGCCGTGCAAGCCCGAGCTTGTCGTCATTTACATCCACAGCAATGATTTTTTCTGCTCCAGCAAGTTTAGCGCCTAGAAGCCCATTTAAGCCAACGCCTCCCAAACCAACGCATGCTACGGTGTCACCAGCCCGTATTCGCGCTGTATTCAAAACTGCGCCTACGCCAGTCATCACAGCACATCCAAAAATAGCAGCGTCTGCAAGTGGAAGATCTTTATCAACTTTTACCGCAGTCCCTCTATCAATAACCGCGTATTCTGCAAAGCAAGAGACACCAGATTGATGGGCGATTTCGTTACCTTTTCTGTCAGTAAGCCGACTTCCTCCTGCCATTAGATGGCCCTTGGCCCTTGCAGTATCATGAGTTAGACACAGTTGAGGTTTGCCACCAAGGCAATTACTGCATACACCACAAGAGGCCGAAAATTGAAAAACTATAGGGTCGCCAACTTTTATATCTCGAACACCCGCGCCAACTTCTACTACTTCCCCAGAGCCTTCATGGCCTAGAACAAGGGGCATTGGACGTGGCCTGTTACCATTTATAACGGAAAGGTCTGAGTGGCATAATCCGCCGCCGGCTATTTTTATCATTAATTCGCCGGCTTGTGGCGGAGCTAATTCAACTTCCTCAATCTGAACGGGTTGCGATGTGGCATAGGGCCGTTTTGCACCTGTTTCTCGGAGTACTGCGGCTAACATTTTCATTTTTTGACTCCCAGTTTATCATAAATTGTGAAGTGAACCACTTAAGTATAAACGGATTTTGGCTTCAATGGCCTCTTTTAGCAATAAAATGACGAGAAACCGTTTATAACCAGATATACGATTTTATCATTCCTAGTTGCGGGTGATAAGTACACGGTCTTGCCGCGGAATTTTATCTAAAGCAAACTTTCACAGGGGAATGGAGATAAGAAATGGTATCTTGGACCAAATCACAAATACCAACACCTACAAATGATCTCGATAAAGTTACTAACGACATTTATCAATGGGGATATGGTCTTTTAGAGGATGCTTTAAGTGAGCCACTATTAACAAAAACGAGAGCAAGACTTCCGGAACAAGCAGCTGTAGAATTGCAGTTTGGGCTTGGTTTCGAAGATGGGGGCCCCTCTCAAAAATGGGTAGATCTTCGTGACCCTGATGGTGTGCTGAGAGCTGAAGTATTTACTTCGGCCAATGGTGGTATCAATCAGAGGGTATGGCTTTTACCAAATAAAGGAGAAGAATTTTTAGCGGTGTTGGAAATAAATGAGATGCACGAAATTGTCAGCCATATTTTGGGTGAAGAATTTCAGCTTTCATCATTCTCTTCCAATATTGCTAAGCCAGGTGGATTGAAAATGGATCTTCATATAGATCAATGGTGGGCCCCCGAGCCAACTAAACCGTGCCGTCGTAATTTACCGGTGGGGTCGATGACGCGAAAAAAATTTGATTGTGGTCTATTGTTTTCTGGCGCCAGGTATGCGATAGCCCCGGCGGCTTGCTCTAACGTAATATTCATGATGAATGATTTTACTGACGAAAACGGAGGCACAAGACTTGTTCCTGGCAGCCATATGTTTGGACTTCACCCTGATTTAATTAAGGAAAAAGACATTGCGACCGTTGCCGTTGAAGGTAATTCGGGAACAGCCTTTATTACCGATGGGAGGGTCTGGCATGGCACAGGTGCTAATGTGACAAAAGAAAATAGAATAGCCATGTTATTAACATTCTGTGGCCCACAGTACAGACCGCAGGTAAGTTATCCGGTGGCACTCGACAGTGCAATCTTGAAATCTGCGTCAGACCGACAGAAAGCCTTGTTTGGCTTAAAAATTTGGCGGGGTTATGGCAGAACAGGGGATCCAAATTTAGATTTTAGTGATCCTGATGGGCAAACTTTGGTTAAATTAACTCTTTCTTGAGAAAACTTGGAGAAAAAGATGAAAAAGGCGCTTGATGGCCTGCGGGTTATAGATATGACACATAATCAAGCAGGACCTGCTTGCACACAAATATTAGCTTGGCTTGGGGCAGAGGTGATAAAGCTAGAAGAGCCTGGTAAGGGGGATGTCGCCAGAACAAACATGAGAGACCAGGACAGCGATAGTTTATTTTTTCTTATTTTGAACTCCAGTAAAAAAAGTCTAACACTCAATTTGAAAACAGATGAGGGAAAGGAACTTTTTAAGAAGGTAATAGAGTCATCCGATGTGTTGGTTGAAAATTTTTCACCTGGTGCTTTAGACCGACTCGGCTTGGGTTACGATGTATTATCAAAAGTTAATAAAAGATTGATTTATGCAACAATAAAAGGTTTTGGAACCTATGGTCCGTACAGTGGATTTAAGAGTTTTGAGCCTATTGCCCAAGCTATGGGCGGAGCAATGTGCGCCACGGGGTTTCCGGAAAACCCACCAACATATGTTTGGCCGGCGATTGGGGACTCTGGTACGGGTATGCATATGGCGATAGGTATATTAGCTGCCATACAACAAAGACACGCTACTGGAAAAGGTCAAGAAGTGGAAGTTTCTATGCAGGACAGTGTCGCAAATATCATGAGAATAAGTTTAAGAGATCACCAAAGGCTTGGGGGTGTTCAAAAACGGACCGGAAACCAATTAGGTCGAAATGTGCCTGGATCTACGTACCCGTGTTCGCCTGGTGGGCCAAATGACTATATTTATATATTTGCCCAGCAACAAATGTGGAGTTCTTTTGCGAAAGCGATAGGACGACCGGATATAGAAGATGACCCGCGATATGCAACAGCAGAAAAGCGGTGGGAAAACAGAGATACACTTAATCCTATTATAGAGGCTTGGACACGTCAGAGGACTAAGCATGAGGCTATGCAGATACTTGGTGATGCGGGTGTGCCCAGCGGTGCATGTCAAGATACTGGCGAGATATTAGAGGATCCGCATTTAAAAGAAAGAGAAATGATTGTGGACATAAATTATCCTCCGAGGGGAAATTACAAAACTGTCGGATGCCCCATCAAACTCTCAGATTCTCCTGCTAAAATTGAGCGACCGCCTTTTCTAGGGGAGCACACCGAAACTGTTCTAGAAGACTTATGTGGGATAGATAAAGAGCAGTTTTCTAAATTTTATAAAAATGGAATAGTTTAAGGAAAGTTAATTGCCTAACGCTCTGATATACAATTTGGACGCGAAGTTTCTAAAACGTCCTACAAGAAATTTTTTTGTCCGCACTTAATTGTTCCGATTACAAAAAAGGCTTGTAAATTTAAATGACTATTGTGATCGAAAGAAAGCATGAACATTTTGTTGGAGAAGTTTCCGGCATAGATTGCCGTCAACCCGTAACGAAAGAAGATGGACAACTAATGAACGAAGCTTTGGACCAGTTTGGAGTATTAATTTTTCGTAAACAAGCATTTACAGATTTAGAGCAAATAACGTTTAGCAAGATTTTTGGCGAGATAGAATTAGCAAAAGGTGGCAACGTTACCAAAGATAAGGATCGTCGTCTCGATGTCCAAATGGCTGACGTAAGCAATCTGGATAAAGATGGCAATCTGCTTGAGCGTTCTGATCGAAGACGAATGTTTAATCTAGGCAATAGGCTTTGGCATTCTGATAGCTCATACCGTGTTATCCCAGCCAAGTGTTCTCTTCTCTCCTGTCGGAGCGTAGCGTCAAGTGGTGGCGATACAGAATTTGCGTTTATGCCCGCCGCTTACGATGCACTTGACCAAGATATAAAAATGGAAATCGAGGAGTTAGTGACGGAACATTCCTTACTGTATTCGAGGGGACAGCTTGGTTTTACTGAATTTGATGATGAAGAAAGAAAGGCCTTTGCTCCAGTTGCGCAAAGGTTGGTCAGGACTAATGAATTCACGGGACGTAAATCGATTTTTTTGTCGTCACATATTGGTTCGATAGTGGGTTGGGAAATACCTGAGGCGCGAGACCTCATTCGGGAATTGATGGAGCACGCAACAAGTCAGTCATTTGTCTACCGACATTCCTGGTCCGTTGGTGACCTTTTAGTTTGGGACAATAGACAGTGCATGCATCGTGTGAGAAGATTCGATGATGCAAGTGAGCCAAGAGATATGCGCCGTACTACTATAGCAGGAACAGCGAAAACCGTACCGAAGTCAAATTAATAGAAGGGTAGAATAAAAATGTCTTTAAAAATTGAACAAGTACATAGATATTTTGTCGGGGAAGTCTCAGGAATTGATTTGTCAGACCCGCTTTCAAAAAGCGAAGTAATACAAATTGAAGAAGGCATGGATCAGCTTGGCGTTTTAATTTTTAGAGAGCAATTTTTGTCTGATGAAGAACAAGTGTCCTACACAAAAAACTTTGGTGAGCTAGAACTACATGTAGGATCTAATGTTTTGAAGGGTAATGAAAGGCGTCTTAGCTTAGAGTTTGCGGATGTGAGTAATCTTGATCAAGATGGAGAAATTCTGAAAAAGGGTGACCGTAGACGAATGTTTAATCTAGGGAACAAATTGTGGCATACCGATAGCTCATTTAGGAATATTCCGTCTAAATTTTCTATTCTTTCTTGTAGAAGTAGTCCAAAAGTTGGAGGAAATACCGAATTTTCTTTTATGCCGGCAGTTTATGATGAGTTAGACGAGGGCACGAAGCAGGAAATAGCAGACCTCATCACTGAACATTCCCTGATTTACTCGCGCGGTCAGCTTGGTTTTTCAGATTTTAACGAGGAAGAAAAACAAATGTTTAAGCCGGTACAGCACGTAATGGTTCGAGAAAATGAATTCACTAAACGCAAGTCTATTTATCTTTCTTCGCATATTGGAAAAATACTGGGTTGGGAAATACCGGAAGGACGGGATTTTATCAGGGAATTGATGGAGTTTGCTACTCAACGGCACTTTGTCTACGCGCACGAATGGAAGCCAGGCGATCTTGTGATGTGGGATAACCGGCAATGTATGCATCGCGTAAGGCCATTTAAAGACACAGGTGAAAAGCGCGATATGCGCAGAACTACCGTAGCTGGTATAGCACCAACCCTAATTTCTGCTAGATAAATCTCGAATTGTAAAACAACTAAAAAAATATTAGAGGGTCACAGAACTAGTTTTCGCAGAAATTGGAGATTGGAGCTCTTGTCGACAAAAATTAAACTTTTCCTTACTCTTGGGGTGGTGTTGTTTGGGGCTCTTTGCTCTTGGCTGGAAGCAACCTACGCTGACAGTTTTGTTGCCATTGTTATAATTGGGTTGACTGTTTTTATGATAATCGCGCTTTGGTTGTTTCCAGAAGCAGGTGCAAAGGATGATAACTGATCCTGTTTGGTTTATTGATAAGTCCAGCAATCAGTGTTTATGAATTGTCCCGAATAAAAGGATAAATCCTCGTAAAGTCAGAGCCGGGTTCAGCTTTTTCCAGTTTAGCGAACTGATCAGCTACAATTGGCGCTATACTGCAAGGTGTATTTGATCTAGAAACATTTTCAACGTACAGCCTTACATCTTTTGCCATCATTCTAGTAGCAAACCCCCCATCATAAGCCTCGTTGGCGACCCTATTTGGAAATTTATCCATAGTTGCTGTATTCCTTCCACTGGAAACATTTACTACGTCCAGCATGGCATTCATGTCCAAGCCGTTTGCAGTGCCAAAAGCCATAGCTTCGCTTGTTGCGGCCATCGCTGTTGCTGAGAGAAAATTGTTTAGAAGTTTTACCGTCTGTCCTTGGCCAGGGTTGGGACCAACATGAAAAATATTAGCACCAATACACTTCAAGATAGGTTGTATCCTCTTAAAGATATTCTCTTTGCAACCAACCATAACGGCCAGTGTTGCTGAGTCTGCCCCAGCTATTCCGCCTGATACAGGCGCATCTACATATTCAATGCCCTTTTTTGATAATAGTTCAGCTGCTTGCTTTGCGTCCGGGATCCCAATTGTCGATGTGTCAATAACTATTTCAACCGATGAACTGGGAGAATTTAATATCTCTTGAGTGATCTCTAGCGTATCTGGACCTGCGGGTATTGACAAGATTAGAATGTTGGCTTCTGAAATTACTTCTAAATTTGTAGTTGCAACATGAGCGCTCTGGGGAGCTGCTGAAGTGTCCATTTTATCTGTAACCAACATTTGATATCCGTTTTTAGCAAGATTTTTTGCCATTCGGTTTCCCATGCTACCTAATCCAATCCATCCAATTTTATCTTGCATCTTTGTAAAACCTCCCACATAAGCCCAAAAATTCTGGTCAATCTACTCTAATGTATCGAAAAAAATATGATGTAAAAAGCATTAACACTTTTAATCGCAACAACAATATTTCTTAATTTCAATAGGGAAATAGTTGTTTGTTTGGAAAATGAATAAGATGTCGATGTATTCACCCGTAAAAATTTTGTAATATTCAAGTTTATCGGAATACAGAACTAATCTCTTGTTTCCCTCAAATAAGACGGAAAGATAAAACTGATGACAAAAGACTCTAAGCCACTAACGGGTATTCGTGTGCTTGATATAGCATGTTTTATAGCAGCCCCCCATGCTGCAACTATCATGGGGGAATTTGGGGCCGACGTTATAAAAGTGGAGCATCCAAATGGAGGTGACCCGTGGAGAAGATACGGTACTAGAACGGATCTAGCAGATCAGTCTCTGGCATGGTTAAACGAAGCAAGAAATAAACGCTCAATAACGCTTGATCTAAGTAAGAAAAAGGGTGCAGAACTTTTAAAAAAACTAGTCAAAACGGCAGACGTAGTGTGTGAGAATTTCCGCCCCGGTACGCTGGAAAAATGGGGACTTGGATGGGAAACTTTGAAGAAAATAAATCCAGGTTTGATACTCTTAAGAGTTTCGGGTTATGGACAAACAGGCCCATATAAAGACAGACCAGGGTTTGCCAGAATAGCACATGCGTTTGGCGGATTAACATATTTGTCAGGTATACCTGGAGAAATACCGGTTACTCCAGGTTCCACGTCGCTAGGTGATTATATGACGGGTATGAATGGTTGCATTGGGATCATGATGGCCCTAAGGCACCGAGAGGCAACGGGTGAAGGGCAAGTAGTAGATTGCGCACTCTTTGAAAGTGTCTTTAGAGCACTAGATGAAATCGCACCGAGATATGCAACTGATGGGTTTGTGAGACAACCAGAGGGAACGGGAACCCTTAATGCGTGTCCACATGGGCATTTCCCCTCTGGCGATGGAAAATTTTTAGCAATTGCATGCACGACAGATAAAATGTTTGAACGCCTTACAATCGCAATGGAACGTAAAGACTTATTAGAAAAATTTGGAGAGCAAGCCACACGACTTAAGAATAGAGTGGAAGTACTCGCAGAGGTTGAGAAATGGACGCGCAGTTTCCCCAGGGAAACACTTATCGATGTGTGCAATAACAATGGTGTACCGGCAGGGTCAATAAATTCGATTGCAGATATTTTTGAAGATGAGCACTTTAAGGCAAGGGAAACTATCAAGCATGTGAGTGTGCCCGGTTTAGGAATTGTTGCTGTCCCAAATGTCTTTCCAACGCTTTCAGAGACACCAGGAACGATTAGTAATTTGGGTCCAGGACTTGGTGATCATAATGAGGACTTATACCGAGAGGAGTTAGGCCTTTCTGACTCAGAACTGAGCACATTAAAAGAAAGTGGGGTAATATGAGAAAACACGCAAATAGAACTTATTTATTCGCTCCAGGTAATCATGAGAGACGAGTTGATAAAGCGCTGGGCTTGGGCTCGGATGTTGTCATCTTAGACCTAGAGGATGCAGTAGCTATTTCAGAAAAAGAAAAAACAAGGCAAGTTATAAATGATCGTCTCCAGCAAAAAAGGAATTGTGCAGTTTTTGTAAGAGTAAATGCATACGATACAGATTTCTGTTTTGGAGATATTTATTCAATTATTACTGAAAACCTAGATGGAATTGTTCTGCCAAAATTAGAAAGTCCAGCTGACCTTAAATCAGTTGATTGGCTTTTGGGTAACCTAGAGAGAGAAAGAGATCTACCTATCGGCGGTATTGAGCTTATGCCAATAATCGAAACAGCCAAAGGTGCTGCATTAATACGTGACATTGCCACAACCTCATCTCGTGTTCGTAGACTTGCTTTTGGTGGGGGAGATTACACCCGAGACCTGGGAATGGAATGGAGTTTATCGGAAGAGGAGCTTTTACCAATAAGGTCAGAATTTGTTTTAGCATCACGTTTTGGGGATTTGGAACCTCCAATCGATACAGTTTTTATTCATATTAGAGAACACAGTGCATTTTTAAAATCGTGTCAGAACGTTTTGAAACTGGGGTTTCAAGGAAAGATGTGTATTCATCCTGATCAAGTGGCTGTAACAAATGAGACATTCACACCTAGTGAAGAAGAGGTCGTTTGGTCAAAACGAGTGATAAGGGAATTTGAAAGAGCAGAGGCGAAGGGTGTGGCATCTATACAAGTGGATGGTTATTTTGTTGACTACCCAATAGTGGAAAAGGCGCAGCGGATAGTAGATATGGCAAATTTGCTTAGTGACTTAGTTTCATCTAAATAAACTTAATAATGCAAAAAAATTTAGTTTGTTAGGCAACTAGTAAAAAGTGAAATACTTCTCTTTAAATTCACCTAGAGTATATTTTGGAGCGCTCATTTTTACAATAATATTGGGTCAACCCCATGGATTGGAATCAAAGGGAGTATTTTCCCAAAACCCATTTGATTTGTATCAAGATAAGATTTTATTTGATGTTACACGTGACGGGGAAAAAGTTGGATCCCATGGAGTTACTTTCTCGGGTGAAGAGGATGATTTTTGGGTAACCACTCGATTTGAATTAGAGATAAAATTCTTATTTATACGCGCTTATGCTTTCAAATACTTTTCTAAGGCTAATTGGAAAAATGGTGTGTTAAGTGAAATAAGCGTCATCGTAGATGACGACGGGGCGCCATTTTCATTGAAAGGACGGAAAGAAGCTGGAGAATTTTTAATCGAAAGCCCCAAAAAAAAATTTAAAACGCCATTGCCATTGTTTCCAACGAATCATTGGAATGCCAATGTTGTAAACGAGAAAGTTGTGCTGAATACCCTGACGGGAGAACTAAACAGGGTCGATATTATCGGCAGGGGCCTAGAAACATTACAAAGTGGGCACGGAGAAATAAAAGGTCAGAGATACTCTTACAGTGGTGATTTGGATAATGAGGTATGGTATGACCAGAAAGGTCGCTGGGTTGGTATGGAGTTTAAAGGAAAGGATGGCAGTATTATTAAATATGTCTGCCAACAATGTTTTTATCGAAAGACCGAAATTAAATTTGGGGAGTAACCAAAATCGTTAATACTGTGTGGATTACGGGGGCTGGCAAAGGTATAGGCAGAGAATTAGCAAAAATATTTGCTGAAAAATCATGGACAGTTGCTATAAGTGCGAGAACAGAAAATGATTTAATAAGTTTGCAAAATGAGTTTGCAAATAAACAAATCAATAGATATCCCCTAGACGTCTCAGACTTAGATGCCACTGTCAAAACTATAGCGGAGATAGAGAAAGAAATAGGCTTTCCAAACCTTGTTGTCCTCAACGCAGGAACACATATGCCTATTTCTGTAGATAGCTTTTCGGTAGAAAAAGTTCGCACCTTGATGGAGGTAAACTTCATGGGTGTAGTCAATGCCTTGTCCGAAATCATTCCTAAGTTTGTTTCGGCTGGAGAAGGTCACGTTGCTATCGTGGCATCATTGGCGGGTTATAGAGGTTTGCCAACAGCATCAGGTTATGGTGCGAGTAAAGCAGCTTTGATTAATATGTGTGAATCGTTACGGCCAGAGTTAATGAGATACAATGTACGGTTAACACTTATAAACCCCGGCTTCGTTAAGACACCACTAACCGATCAAAATGATTTTGAAATGCCTTTCATGATTACCGCAAAGGATGCAGCTGAACGGATCTTTCGGGAAATTGAAGATTGTAAATTTGAAATCATTTTTCCAAAAAGGTTTGCTTTTATAATGAAAGCCTTGCGCTTAATGCCTTATAGAATCTTTTTCTCAATTACAAAGAAACTGATTAAAAATTAAAAAAAAGATTAATTTGCAGTACCATAAAGACGGCGTCTTATAATTCCGTGTCTCTTTCGGTCTAAGGGAAAATTCCAGATGGTAACGACGGTGATACATTTGAAGCCAATTGGAAGAAGTGCGTAAAGAAATACTAACGCATTTCTGCCGCCTACACTTGGCGTGTCTGGGTCAAACCCCAACCAATCTAACAAAGGAAATGCTAGACCGACGCTGCAGGCTAGGGCCAGCTTTGTTGCCATACCCCATAGTGAAAATAGTAGGCCAGCGCGCTGGCTTTTAGTTTGAAGTTTATCGAAATCTAATACGTCTGCTTGAATAGAAGGAGGAATAGATAAATCCGCCCCAAGACATGCTCCGGTTAAAATGCAAATGATGGAAAACAGGTAGAAGGCTTCCTCAGGTAAAAAGGGAACTGATGAAAAGGCACCTATTGCAAGTAACATCGCATGGCACCAAACGCGATGCTTATTATAAATATTGCTGAGTGATAACCATACAGGCATCGAAATGACCGCGGTTGAAAAATAAATAAGGATCAAAATGGCCCGTTGTGTCTCATTAACGCCTAGTACTTTCTCTAAATAAAGAAAAAATAAAACCGATGGTATTCCGTTAGCGATACCGTTTAAAAACCACGCTGTAAGCAATCGAATAAATAGCTTGTTACGAGTAAGTTGCACAACCGATTTTAAAACGGATCTGCGTGAATTTCCTTCTTTCTTTAGTCGCTTAATGTCGGCATCTGGCAACTTTTTAAGTAAGAATGGAATAGAAATAGCGCCTAGACCTATGGCAGCCCAACCTATTAGGCTAATTGTTTCCATCTCAGAGAGTTTCAAGTTGGTTGAAAGAGCAAATATTACTCCACAGGTTAAAACGCCTAGTATCCCTGCCGTCTCACGGGTTGTTGTTATCGAGGTGCGCTCGTTATAATCAGTTGAGAGCTCAGCGCCCCATGTAGAATAAGGAACCGCAACAAGTGTCCAGCCGAGATATAGTATGATAGACCAGCTTATTAAATAGCCTATCCCGGCATCGTTAGCTGGATTTAATAGCTGATACAAACCAATGGCTGCGATAATGGACCCAACTGCAATCCATGGTTTTCTGTAGTTTCTTTTTATGGGGAAACGATCACTTATTATTCCAACAATAGGATCCGTAACTGTATCAAAAACCCTCGCCAATAGTAAAGCAAAACCAGTTGCTACTAATCCCAGTTCAAGTGTTACCCCGTAAAAAGTTGGAAGATAAATGTAGATAGGAATGGTTGGGATAGAAATAGCTAAAGCTGGACAACTGTAGATAAGCAAAAGTTTTTTATTCAGTGAACGTTTAATTATTTTGATCCTATTAAAAACTGGCCGACGTTTATGTGACCAGTCTCAAAGCCTGCTTCACAATAGCTAAGGTAATAGCGCCACATTTTTTGGAATTTTTCGTCAAACCCAAGGTTTTTAATGTCGTCCCATTTTTGTTCAAATGTTGACTGCCAACGCCGTAGCGTTTCTGCATAGGATTTACCAAAATAATAATCGTCCAAAATTTTCAGTCCCGCTGAGCTTACGGCATTGTTTAATTTATCCTCACTTGGCAAAATTCCTCCAGGGAAAATATATTTTTGGATAAAATCCGGCCGCCTTTTGTAGGTATCGAAAAACTCATTTGCAATCGTGATACTTTGAATGCCAGCTAGTCCTCCTGGCTTTAAGCGGGTTTTGATAGTCTCAAAAAATTTTCTCCAGTGCTCTTCTCCTACGGCTTCGAACATTTCTATGGAAACGATTTTATCAAAACTGCCCTGCACATCTCGATAATCCTCTATCCGAATATCAACCAGGTTAGTTAGTTGTGTTTCTTGCATCCGCTTTTGTGCAAACTTGGCTTGCTCGTTAGATAAGGTTATGCCGACTACATTGCATTTATATTCTTTAGCTGCTATCTCCGCAAAACCACCCCAACCACATCCGATCTCCAATACCTGATCCCCCTCTTTTAGTTTCAGAGCCTTGGCTAATCGTTGATATTTACGGTTTTGGCCGACTTCAAGTTTCTCACCAAAGTCTTTAAATAAAGCTGACGAATACGACATAGAACTATCTAGCCAATGTGAATAGAACTCATTTCCCAAATCATAATGCGCAGCAATGTTCCGTCTGCTTCCTCGTTTGCTGTTGTCTCGTCTCTTGTGTCTGAGCTTTTCAATTAAATTGATAAATTTTGATGGGGTCACAGCATTCCCGAGGGCCCTTTCGTTAATATCACCGAGCAATATTAGTTTAGTTAAGTTTGATGTTTCCCACTCTCCACTTAAAAAACTTTCGGCAAGGCCCATATCGCCGGATAGCAGGAGACGTGGAACTAATTTCCAGCTGTTAATTTGAATATCGGCAGTCGGTCCGACTTGGCCTCCCGAGTAAACCTTCTGAAAACTGGAGGGGAAAACTGCTCTTAGCTCTCCGGCTTCTATTCGCGATAACCATTTGTTTAGAAGAGCCTCCAAAAAGACAGATCTCTTTCGTCGAGGCTCAAGTTCTTTTTCAATAGATTGTTTTTGGTTGTTATTCATGGGTGACGTTTAGTTTCTCGTATCTGGTCTAATCTTGCTAGAAGCTACTTTCCTATCAGCCGGAGAATGAGCGAAGTACGGTACTCCCTTCAACCACAACTTAACGGCTTCCCAGTGAATGCCAAGAATGATTTTTGCAGACATAAACGGATATTGAAATACGTACTTGAATAAAGAAAGTCCAGTGATATTACTCCTTTTTCCAACGAAAGAAGCTATTAAAAATACACCATCCTTATCATTTTCTTTGATTAACACACTAATCCCATGGCCTGGTGGACTTATTTCAAAACGGTATTCAGCATTCATATCGACGAAAGGGGAAACATAAAGTTCTTTTTTGCAAGATTGTTTGATTGTATCGGAAAGTGCAGATGTCACAGGAATAATGTAAGAATGACGTTCAAGAAAGGTATTACAAACCTCATAGATAACGCATATAAGCTGCTCATTTTCTGAGTAGCAAAAGTAAATACTTAGAGGATTGAATCCGTAACCTAGAACACGGGGATAGCATAGCAGTTTTACTTTAAGCTCTTTAAATTCAATATCGGCGGATTTAACCTGCTCCTCGACCCATGTTTTTAGAGGGGCGCCGGTTATTGAACCATGATCTTTCTCCAAAAATGAAAAGATTCCCCAGCGGTTTATTGAAAACAGGGGAAAGAATTTCTCGAATGCTCCGAGATCATCTAAATCAAGAAGTAAAGAAAACACTCTATATGTAAGTCGGTGCTTCTTTGGACGTAAGCGTTGATGGAAAACAATACCTTCGTAAATTGAGGAGGTTTCTATCATGCGGATGTCCTATGTGGTCTTGATAATTGGAGCCTATCGTTTTGGTCAGTTACATTCCATGGCCGAGAAATTGATCCTAGTGCTTCGGCAACTGCAAGACCGGATTGAAGGCCGTCCTCATGAAAACCGTAACCGAAATAACTTCCACAAAACCAAAGTCGGTCAACTCCTTGAAGATCCCAGAGAAACTTTTGTGATTTAAGGGCTTTTTCATCAAAGAATGGGTGAGTGTATTCTTGCTCCAAAATAATTGTGTCTGGGTTAATTCTCATATTAGGGTTTAACGTGACAAAATAATCATTTTCTGTTTCTAGGTTTTGTAACTTATTCATCCAGTAAGTCACCGAAAAAGCTTTTTCTCTCGTTTCAGCCTCAGTCTCAAGAAAGTTCCAACTAGACCAGGTTCTCCTCTCTCTAGGCATAAATTTTTTGTCCCTGTGCAGGATAGTTTGATTTTTCGTGTAATGCCATGGAGAAAGCAGCTTGGTCTCTAGCTCATTTGGTTCTTCGATAAGCGCTATTGCTTCATCAGCATGTGTAGCGATAACAATTTGGTCAAACCATAGTGACTCACCACCCTTGGTTTTTACTTCTACCTTTTCGGACTTTCGACTGACCGAAACTACGGCATCTAAAACGATCCTATCTTTTAATTGGGCTGACAGCAATTTTACATACTCACAGCTCCCCCCTATGACGGTTCGCCAACTTGGGCGACGAATGATATTAAGTAGCCCATGGCTTTGAAAGAAACGTATAAAAGCGTAAGCCGGGTAGGCTTTGATTTCTTCACTAGTTGTTGACCAAATAGCTGCGCCCATGGGTAACAAATGATCATTTATAAACGTAGGATGGTAATTCTTGTGATCAAGATATTCGCCCAAGGACATATTCTGGTCATTTTTTTGGGCAAGAAAAGACGGAGCCTCTCTATAAAACCTTAAAATCCCTCGCATCATTTGCCAAAATCTAGGCCTTACAATATTAACACGTTGTCCGAATAGTCCATTGAGGTTAGTTCCAGAATATTCGAAAAGGCCGTCATCCAAAGAAGCAGAAAATGACATTTCGCTTGCGTCAGTTGGAACATCGAGGAAATTGAATAACGCCGTCAGGTTTGGATAATTCATCTCATTATAAACGATGAAACCTGTATCGATGGGTATACGGCCAAAATTATCGTCTGCAACCACAGTATGGCTATGACCGCCAATATAATCATTTTTTTCAAAGACAGTGACGTCGTGGGCTTGGTTAAGTAGCCAAGCGGCAGACAATCCGCTTATACCGCTACCTATAACGGCGATATTTAGTCGTTTCATACTTTGTCTGGATTTTTTATTCAAGGGGGTATTCCTGACTTGAGAATGTGGGTAGAGCGGCTCTTATAGCTGGTCGCCCTGTTTGCTAAAAGGGAAAATAAAATAAATAAGCAGAAAAAGTATTTTGAAAAATAGGTCCTTCTAAATATTATTAACGTTTTGGCAGCGCAGCTTTAGAATGTCTAGGAATAGTGATGCAAATCTTCACTGAGAATTTCAAGTCTAGCCCTTATTGGTGGGAGAAGGCCCCGCGGCCAAAAATCGAAATCAAAAAGGTACCCGAAAAGATAGATGTTGCGATTATTGGTTCCGGTTACACTGGATTATGTGCGGCCTTAACACTAGCGAAAGCAGGCTGTGAGATTGTTGTTTTCGATGCTGAAGATGCTGGCTGGGGATGCAGCTCAAGGAATGGCGGGCAAGTAAGTACCTCTATTAAATCTGGATTTAGGAGATTATGTGGGCAATTTGGGGAAGCCGCCGCAACTAAAATTATAAAGGAGGGACAGAATTCCCTCGACTGGCTAAAGAACTTTATAGTACGAGAAAAAATAGACTGTTCATTTAAAGTTCCAGGGCGTTTTTTTGCGGCACATAGTCAATGGGAGTTCGATCGATTGGCTGCAAACTTAAAAGCTCAGCCTGCTTCTCTGGAAGTGAAGGCAAAGCTTGTTACTCGAGCCGAACAACGGAAAGAGCTTGGCACCGATATTTATTATGGGGGTGCTGTCTTTGAGTCACACGCGTCGCTGGACCCCGCTCTTTATCACTCGGCGTTGCTGGAAAAAGTATTAAAAGCGGGCGTTACTATAATTACTAACTGTCGGGTCAAAAAAATACGAAAGCATAATGCAGAGTTTAGTTTAGACACCCAGCTTGGGTTGTTTAACGCTAATAAAGTTATTGTTGGTACGAACGGATATACTGGCCAACTTACACCCTGGCTTAGCCGGCGTGTAATTCCAATTGGAAGTTATATGATTGCTACGGATGTCCTAGATGATGATTTAATAAATGAGCTAATGCCCACAGACCGGGTGATAAGTGACACCCGAAAGGTTGTGTATTATTACCGCCCGTCACCAGACCGACGCCGGATCATTTTTGGAGGGCGAGTAACAACTGGAGAAGTTGATGTTAAAAAAAGTGGTGCCCTCCTACGCCGAGACCTTATAGGTATTTTCCCAGAATTGAAGAATGTCAAAGTCTCGCATTCCTGGATGGGTTTTGTAGCATACACTTTTGATGAATTACCGCATATTGGGGAATATGAGGGGATTCATTACGCAATGGGCTGCTGTGGATCGGGAGTAGGAATGGCGAGTTATTTAGGAACAAGAGTAGCTGAACAAGTTCTAGAGCGTAAAGAGGGTAATACTGCATTCGACAAACTCACGTTTGAGACACGCCCATTTTACACAGGTAAGCCGTGGTTTCTGCCGGCAACAGTTGCCTACTACAGGTGGCGAGATGGGACGGATCAAGGTGATAAAACTAGCGTTGTTTAGCGCCGCTATATAGTACATCATGTTGCCTTTTTAGGGCTTCATTTCGAATATGTTGGGACTCTTTATCAAATGACCTAGTTGGTCGGGGTTCATGATCAAAGTTTCCAAATTGATCAATTCCTCTAGCTAACGTGGCACTTGTTTTTCCGGCTATTTGTTTGACTTCGGTAGAAATATATCGGATTGCAAACCCTATCCTATCTAGATTACTTTTATTAGGTTCCGATCCGTGCACGATATTAACATGGTGAAGAGACATTTCTCCTGGTTCCAGTTCGAGATCGATTGCTTGGTTTTTATCTAAACCAGCGATAATTTCCTGTCCCCTAGTGAGGAGATTATCTTTAGAAAAAGTATCTTGGTGTTCAAGAGCTGCGCCTAGTTGGCTTCCAGGAATGACTCTCATACAACCATTCGATGCTTTGCTATGAGAAAAAGCCACCCATGCTGTGAGTACATCATGAGGTTCAAGGCCCCAGTAGTTGGCATCTTGATGCCAACTGACAAATCCAGCATCATGGGCTTTCTTAGCAAAAAAGCTTGAGCCCCACGCTAGAAGGTTGGGGCCGAGAATCTTACTAACGTGATCTGTAATGGCGGGACTAGTGACCAAGTCATAAAGCCATGGAAAAACTAAATGAGGTTTGCTACGCAGGACTGATTTGGCGTCAAAGTTTGGATTATGGCGGAGGTAAAACATTCTATATTTTTTTAAATAGTTCCCAACTTTGTTGCCGCTCAAAACCCTTAGAGGCGAGAGAAAGCCATCCCGGTGATAATTGTCTATTTCAATTTGGCTTAAAACCGATGTCATGGTCACGACCTTTCAGGTTGATTGAAAGCATGCATTTTAAAATTAGCTGTAGGAGTCTAGTCTAAAGTGGGGTTTTTGAAAAGTTAAGGTGGTGTTGGATGGGTAGCGTCAAGAATCCATTTTATAGATGATCGAATTATGCTCTCTTACAGGTTAATCTCTAGCCAAATGTAATGTTGTGGAGGAAATCATGGCTTTTTACGAGTTGCGGCAATACAAAATCAAGCCCGGAAAAATGTCAGAGTGGCTCGAATTTATGGAGAATAAAATCATTCCATTCCAAGTAAGCCAGGGAGCTGTGATAAGCGCTAGCTTTAAAGGTGAAACAGACGACACAGTTTATTTTTGGATACGTAGGTTTGAAAGTGAAACCGAGAGAGAACGACTTTATAAGGACATTTACGAAAGTGATTTTTGGAAGGATGAGGTCGCTCCCAAAGTAGGCGAGCTTATAGATCGCGAAGCCATTCAAGTACAGCGGGTTACCCCTACTAGCTTGTCAATTCTAAGATAAAACCTTTGTCGTGAGTTGAGTCCCCCCCTTTAAGGTACTGTAAAACGTGCCTTCGGTTCCTATAAAACTATTTCTGGAAACTTAAAAAATCCTAAATAACAAAAAGTCTAAATGTGAAATTTGACTTCCATGAAGTTTAAAGCATTCTTGCAAAATAGCATGTATCATGAGTAGTGCATTAGATGAATCGTCCAAGGGAATAACATTTTTCCAGTGGATGATATTAGGAACTCTGACGCTGACCTCAACTTTGTATGCTATGAGTATGACAATCGCTAATATAGCGTTGCCGCAGTTACAAGGCGCACTGGGAGCTACACAGGACCAAATAGCCTGGACAGTGACCTTCAACATTGTTGGAACAGCAATTGTGACACCTATGACAGGCTGGTTGACGCTTCGGTTTGGCCAACGGCGTCTAATGCTGTGCGCGATCTTTGGTTTCGCTACGTCGTCTATACTCTGTGGTCAAGCGACGGCACTCCCAGAATTAGTCATTTACAGAGTTTTTCAAGGCGCATTCGGTGGTCCATTAGTGCCCTTATCACAAGCAATAATTTTGGGTGTTTTCCCAAGGGGGTTGCACAGCTTCGCTACTGCTGTTTGGGGGATGGGGGTTGTTTGTGGCCCAATAATTGGACCAACGGTTGGAGGTTATATTTCTGAGGCCTATAGTTGGCGCTGGATTTTTTACATTATTGCACCTTTCAGCCTGTTAGCATTCTTAGGTTCTTGGCTTTATGTCAGAAATACAACGCATGATAGGCTAAGTAAGTTGGATTGGACTGGTTTTATTAGCTTGTCGATAGCAGTAACCGCTTTGCAGTTGATGTTGGACAGAGGTAATAGGCTTGATTGGTTTGACTCCAAAGAAATACTTATAGAGGCAGCTGTTGCTATTATCTTTTTTTATATTTTTACAGCTCATATTTTAACTTCAAGGAATCCGTATCTAAACCCATGGTTATTAAAAGATAGAAATTATTTATTGGGATTTGTCCTTGTATTTATTTACGGCACTCTAAATTTCACACCGCTCGTTTTGTACCCAACCATGCTTCAAGATCTGAGAGGCTATCCAGAGTCTATTATTGGTTTACTTTTAGCCGCTAGAGGTTTTGGCGCATTTATGGGAAATTTTTTAGTGCTAATTATTAGCAAACGAGATCCTCGTATTGGATTGGCTTTAGGTTTTATTGCTCAAGCAAGCTCTTGTTGGTTACTGGCGAATTTTGATATCAATATGACAACAGCGGGTGTTGCGTGGGCAAGTGCAATTCAGGGTTTTGGGGTGGGCCTATCATGGGTGCCACTCACTATTGTAATGTTTTCTAATATTGACCCTAAGTTTGTTCCTGAGGGAACCGCTGTCCTGCACTTGCTTAGGAACATAGGAAGCAGCATATATATCTCCTTAACGATAACGATCGTTATCCGCTCAACATCAATTAATTATTCTGATTTTACAAATTTTATAAATCCTTTTAATGAGATTTTACTTTTTGGGCGTGAAGTAGGTTCTTCGAATGCTAAGGTGTTTTTTGATCTTAGTAACCTTAGCGATGAAATAGAGAGGCAATCTGCCATGATCGGATACATTAATGCTTTCTACTTTCTCGCTATAACCGGTTTTTTAGCTTTGCCGCTGATATTTTTCGTGAAATCTTTCACAAAGGGCAAAGAGCTCTAATTAAACCTGAGCCGCTGATCTAAATAAGCATAATATAAAAACGAGTGCGCCCGCTCGAAATACGGTTGGTATCGTAAGTAGAATTCGTACTATGATATATCTACTACTAAAAATTTAACCATTATTTGACCTCTTTGGATACACTATGACAAATCAAGACGCGGATGTATTGGTATTAGGTGCTGGCATTGTTGGAATTTGTAATGCTATTGCATTGAATGAGACGGGATTTAATGTCACGCTGGTAGATCGCGATGAGCCATCCGAAGCAACAAGTTTTGGTAATGCGGGAGTCATTTCGCAGTGGGCGTGCATCCCTCAATCTATGCCTGGGCTCTGGAAAAAAGTTCCGAAGTGGTTGCTTGATCCGTCAGGCCCGCTATCAATTAGGTGGTCGTACTTCCCTCGGATGTTACCTTGGTTAGTTGAGTTCTTGAAGTCTGGTAGAGTCGAGAGGTTACCTGCAATAGCAGACGCTATGCTCAATGTTAATCGACCCAACCTTGATTTATACAAGCAATTATTAAAGGGTACAGGGCACGAAAACTTAATAGAGGATTGCTCCTATGTTTTTGTGACACGTAGTAAAACTAAGATGAATTTAGAGACACTCGAATGGAAGCTGCGTAAGGAAAGGGGAGTGCCAATTCAAGCAATTACTGGGGATGAGGCAAGAGAATTAGAACCTGACCTTTCGCCCTCTATACAAAATGGTGTCTTGATTAATGGTCAAGGTAGGACAACAAACCCAGGCCGTCTCGGTAAAGTTATCGCAGAAAAAGCCATAGCCCAGGGAGTTGAATATTTTAAAGCAGAAGTAAAGAGGATAGTTCCCCTCGCTAATGGGGGGTATGAAATTGTTACCGACAATGGAAATAAACAGGCATCAAAACTTGTTTTAACAGCCGGAGTTTGGTCAGCAAAGCTCTTAAAAGATCTTGGTGTAAATGTGCTCCTTGAGGCAGAGCGTGGTTATCATCTCATTTTCAAAGAACCAGACGTGACTTTAAAAAACTCTGTATTAGATGCAGATAATAAATTTGTTTCTAGTTCAATGGAAATGGGAATGAGGAGTGCGGGTACGGCTGAGTTTGCCGGTGTTGATGCGCCTCCAAACTATAAACGAGCTTTAATCTTTAAAAACCACGCTAAAGCGCTTTTTCCCAAACTCAATACGTCGTCTGTTCAGGAGTGGATGGGAAGACGACCTTCGCCGCCAGACTCGGTCCCCTACATCGGAGAAGTTCCAGGCTACCCAGGGCTTTTTTACGGTTTTGGCCACGCTCATCTTGGTTTAACTGGCGCGCCAATGACGGGGAGAATGATTGCTGCACTTGCTTCAAAACAGCCACTTAATATAGATATGACGCCTTATAGATTAGATCGTTTCTAGATGTATTAATTAAGAAGTTTTGGGATTTACTATAACGGTTCCAAATTTAATCGAGCTTTCCACAAGTTCATGAGCTTCTATAATATTTTCCAAAGCAAACTTTTTGGCGACAGGCCTCAATGAATTTGGTTTATCAATTAGCCAACGATTTATACCGAAACGAGCATTATTAAGCTCCTTTGGTGGAAGCGAATTTAGAATAAAGGGACGAATTTGTATATTTTTTCTCATAAATGAGAAAAAATCTAACGTTGGCATCTTCTCAGAATCTGAAGCATAAGCGGATACACAACTATTCTGTCGCATAATAGAGGTCATCCAGGGAAGATCTCCGCCAAAGTCCACGGTGATTAATCGATCTACACCTTTACCTTTCGTATAGGCATCAACCCTTTCAGCCACGTCCTCTTTTTTATAATTTATTACATTTTCTGCTCCTGCCAGAAGAGCGCGCTCGGCTTTTTGATCACCGCTTACAGTACATAGCACGTTAGCGCCTCCCCAAGAAGCGAGGGAAGTAGCGTAAAAACCCACGGCACCGGCTCCGCCAGTAATTAGGATGGTTTTGCCGTGAACTGAGCCGTCGGCAAAAACACTGTGATATGCGGTTAATCCTGGAATACCTAATGTAGCACCCTCGTCGAAAGAAACATGTTCCGGTAGTTCTGTTACAAAATTAACATTAATACAAATATACTCGGCGGCGGTTCCAAAAGCGCGGCCCAGGCGTTGTCCGTTAAAAAGCCAAACACGTCGGCCAATAAGGTTTTTAGATACCCCCGAGCCAACCTGGTCAATTATACCTGCACCATCACTATTCGGGATTACCCTTTCAAAATGGTAACCATAGCTAGATTGTCCAGACCGCAATTTCACATCTGCGGGGTTTACACCGGAAGCAAATATTTTAATCCTTACCTCATTATTACATGCTTCCGGTGTTTCCATCTTGCCAATTTGGAGCACATCTATTGCCGGCCCCGGTTTTTCATACCAACTTGCTCGCATATCAGTAACGACCTAAATTTTATTGATTTCGTAAAAAGTTTCCCGGCAATTTACCGGTTGGATTACCGTTCACCCATATTGGCACGCCGGGTATAATAGTGTGGTTATATCCATTGGTCTTTTGGATAAAACGTTTCCCCCTACAGAAGGATCGTAATATATCTTTGGTGCATCAAGATGAGGTTCATTATGATTAATGATATTTGGTCCGCTACAAATAATTAATATCGGCGTTTCTTCCATTTCAACTCCAAGTCATCGGTTGAATATTGAGAAGATTAAACAACATTTTGACTTTGCGCTGTAGTGTCAAATTTAACTAGCACATACCAAAGTTGAGGCTGCCAAAACGATTGCGCGTTAGCTCAGTATTTTACCCCGTACATAGGCGGTATTCACGCACAAAGTGTTTAACCCCTTGGCGCGTGTTTATTTTGAATACGCTGAAGAGTTCGTCTATGCATTCTTAATCTCCTTGCTGTTTCGGAGACATTACGCCCGCATTGCTCGAAAACTCTTTGGATGTGCTCCCATTTAACCCGATCTGCGGACATCGGATTTTCTGGAGGTGGGGGTAATGGGTTTTCACGTTCAAGCAAAGCTGCTGCTACTGCATCAGCGTCAGCTGGTTTAGGTAGATAGTCTATCGCGCCCGCCTTAACTGCCGCCACAGCGGTTGCGATATTCCCATACCCGGTAAGGACAACAATTCGTGCCTCAGGTTGGGAATCCTGCAATTCTTTAACTATTTCTAAACCGCTTCCGTCTTCTAAACGCAAATCTAGGGCAGCGTACGTCGGTTTATCGCGACGGGCCACATTGCAGCCCTCGGAAACCGATGCCGCCGTAGTGACAGCAAAACCGCGTTTCTCCATAGCGCGCGCTAAACGATTTCTAAAAGGTTCGTCATCGTCAACTATCAATAGTGAATGTGCCTCAGTGTTTTCAGAAAAGTCTAACATCTAATTTCCCAGAACCGTTGATTAATGTATATATATATATTAAGTGCTCGTTAATTTCACTTGTCAGTTTAAAATCTTAACTTTTGCATTACCCGGTGTTGTGATCTCGTCCTTTTCGTTTTTAATGTAAAGTTGAAGTCCAACAATATTCGTTTCCGGATCTATCGACGTTATTTCGCCTCCTGCACAAAGGGTTTCTCCTAGGTAAGACGCTCGCCTGTTTGAATAAGAGAACTCAAGTAGGCTTCCATCATCTCTTATCCAATTCGTAACGGTCTGGATCAGCCAATCTCCTTGAAGTGGCCCATCTATTACGATTTCTGGGTGATGTTCTACTTCTTTTGTATATTTTTCATCGTAGTGTATGCGATGGGGGTTCCAAATTGCTGCGTTGTAGCAGAACAGTGAAACATTAGTTGCCTTAAAATGTCGTATGGGCAGTTGTTGGCCAACGGAAAGATCTGCAATTTTCATCATTTCCTACCTCAGGATACGTGTCTGTTCTTGGTCTAAAACAGGTTCGCCATTCTTTGTCTCGCAAGTGACCGAATAGGTGATAAAAATAAGTGGGCCAGTTTTTCCTTTCTTGCCAACAATATCCGATAACGTTCGGCTAAATACAAGTACGTCGCCTGGCTTCACTGCGCGGTGAAAGCGAAATGATACTCCCCCCGCCATTACCCTTTTTAACGGTAAATCAGGCACAAGCGAAGCAGGTGGCAGGCCGTCAAGCCCTAGGTCATCAATAGGAACGATCTCGCGGAACAAGCCAGCCACAAACATTGGCGGCGCCTCGTTTCCGTTCGTGTATTTACCTAATATTTGTTCCGTAGCGATCGAGTATTTTATGATATCACGGCGCGTAACTTCCACCTCAATTGGGTCGTCGGATTTACCAATCCATTCTCGCGCCTTTTCACTAACAAGATCGTCCATTTCTAACCCTCAAAACTCAACTATATACCATGTGCGCTCATTCATTTTAAAATCAAGTGCCTATGGTTCATAGAGGCTGTAAATTTGAAAACGTCCAGCCGGCGAGGTCAGTTCTGCAAGACTAATAAATTCATTATTTTTCTTAACAGTTTGCCGTATGCCAATACAGGGGGTTGCCCGTCGCACACGCAGCAAATCCGACAGTGAATTGCCTGCTCCGACAGCCCCTAATTCTTGTGTTACGGTAGGAAAAGGAATGTAACTCTTGATCCATTTACCTGGAGAAACGGATGAAAAATCCACCGAGTTAGCCTCGGGTGCTGAATGTAGGTTAATAAACCTTTTTTCATGTTGTATGGGAATATTATCACTGAAGTGTATGCATTCTATTACAAGTAAAGGCGCTTCCTCGATAACGCCTGGCCAGTTGACACCCCCAGACCCATTGCTACCTTTATGGTATTTTTCAAGGATAAACTGATAATGCTTGCCGATTGCTGTTACATGGTCGGATATCTCCATTAACGAGATGTTAATCCCTTTTGGCTCCAACACAATAGTACCACCTCTTTTTCGCGTCTCTAGTAAGCCGTCCTGAGACAAAGAACGTAAGACCTTATTAATCGTGGGCCGCGAAGCACCAAAAAAAGCAGCTAGCTCTGCTTCAGTTGGCAGTTTTTCGCCAATTTTTAAATCACGGGAGTTAACAGCATTGATTAAGCTGGAACGTACAGTTTGAAATATCGTGGCCTCAGATATTTTTTTCCTTATTGCCAACTAGCCCACCCTAAATATTTTAAAATAGAAATTAAAAATTTTATTAATGACTATACATAAATTTGGAGATGGCGATAGCATTTTTAACTGGTTATTAATCCACCGTCCACATTGAAGGATTGACCTGTGATATTTCGAGCGCCATTTGACGCCAAAAATACTGCCATTGCTGCGATATCCTCGGGTTTATTAGCGCGTTGAAGCGGTATGTCTTTGCTCATCTCCTTCATCATTTCCTCTTTAGTAATACCTTGAGTCTTCGCTCTATCTACCGATAGTTTTTCCACTATTTCAGTTGCAGTAACGCCAGGACAGATGGAATTCACGTTTATATCATGCCTTGCAAGCTGCTGGGCAGCAGTACGGGTTAGACTAATTACAGCTCCTTTACTCGCTGAATAAGCGGCATTTGATGTACCCGAAAAACCTTTCCCAGCAATGGATGCTATGTTGATTATTCGACCTCCTACGCCTTGCTCAATCATTTGTCGAGCGGCGCCCTGTAGGCAAAAGAAGACCCCTTTTGCGTTGACTCTATTAATTCTATCCCAATCCTCTTCGGTGAGATCCATTATATATGCTGCTCGAGTAATGCCGGCGTTGTTGACAATTATATCTAGCGATCCGTAAACCGACAGAGTTTCTTTTATCATGGCTTCAATATCGGAGATTGAACCCACATCTGCACTTACCGCATACGCAGTTCCCCCTTGCTGCTTTATCGCATCAGCAGTTCGTTGCGCGTCATCCATTTTGATATCGGCACAGCTTACTTTTCGACCGGACTTTGCTAAAGCTATTGCTGTAGCCCGGCCAATTCCGTTTCCAGCGCCTGTAATAAGAGCCGTTTGTATGTAATCAGACATTTCTAGTAACTCCCAATAAATTTGATGCACGCTAATTTCCATTAGGTGCGCACCCAATATACCCATGCTTACGAAACGAGTTCATGGTTGCATCGAAACATCATTAAATAAAGCTGATTAGCATGGAATCATATCTAGGATCCCTGCGCGTCGCTCTATAACTTATCATTTTAAAAATGAAAGAACCGATGGAGATCGCTTTGAATAACGGAACTTGCGTCATTACAGGTGTTGGTTGGGGAACTGGACATTCAATAGCACGTAAATTCGCGAACTCGGGCTACTCGGTGGCGATGCTAGCTCGTCGGATTGACCGACTTGAACAATTTGAAAGCGAAATTGAAAATGCACACGCTTATCCTTGCGATGTAACAGACACGACAGCTTTAAAAGAAACTTTGAAAAAAATTGCTAAAGATCTAGGGCATGCGTCTGTTGTTATTCATAATGCCGTGTCTGGGGCTTGGGGGACATTTATGGAAATCGACCCCAGCGATCTTGAAAAAACCTTTCAGGTTAACACAATGGCTCTTTTACATTTAGCGCAATTCACTTTGCCCAAAATGATGGAGGCAGGCTATGGTTCATTGATTTGTACCGGTAATACGGCCGCCCACAGGGGGCGAGCTGGTTATGCGGCATTCGCTCCGACTAAAGCAGGTCAACGAATACTAGCCCAATCAATTGCTCGGGAGGCTGGTCCTAAAGGTGTGCATGTTGCGTATATCACAATAGATGCGGTCATAGATTTGAGATGGACGCGCAAGAGATATCCCGACAAACCAGATGATTTTTTTATAAAGCCAGACGAAATAGCCGATGAAGTCTTCCATGTTGCAAATCAGTCGAAGGGTGCCTGGAGTTTCGACGTTGAGATACGTCCCCATGCCGAAAACTGGTAGGGTTTAGAGAGGATCGCAGTGATAAGCACAAGCAAAAAAAAGCGAGCCTCAAGTCTCATCTGGGGAGCATGGCAAACAGGTCATGCATTGAAGGATTTTCCAGAAGAATTAGGGCCATCCAACCGCTTAGAGGCCTATCAAATTCAAATGGAATATGCAGGCTTTAGTTCAAAACAAATATTCGGTTGGAAGATCGCCGCGACAAGCGAAGCCGGTCAAAAACATATTGGGGTCAGTGCGCCTATCGCGGGGCTTTTGCTGCGTGAAAATATCTACACATCGGGGTCTAAACTCACATTTGAAAACAACAGGATGGCAGTCGCTGAGCCCGAGTTCGCGTTTAGTATTGGGAAACGTCTGGAACCAAAAAAAGGCCTCTACACCGAAAATGAGGTATTAGAAGCAATTGATAAGCTTCATCTAGCTATTGAATTACCAAATTCGCGATTTGAGCATTTTGAGAGAGTAGGAGAGTATAAACTGATCGTAGATAATGCTTGCGCCCATCATTTTATAATTGGAAACGAAGTGGAATTTAATTGGAGAGATACTGACTTAGCCAAGCAAAAAGTAACAATATCAACGAGCCGCAGTACAAAAAATTTTGGTTCTGGGGCCAACGTCTTACGCCATCCAATAACCGCGTTGACGTGGTTAATTAACGAACTTTCTCAAAACGATATACCAATAAGTAATAAAGCGGTGGTAACAACGGGTAGCTGCACGACGCCCATTCCAATAAAGCAAGGTGATAATGTGGTTGCTGACTTTGGAATATTTGGATCTGTTAGCGTAGTGATAGAATAATGCCCGTTATAGTGAAAGTGTTCAACGGATTTTTAGACGTCCTTTAGGTTTCACGGAGGAAGGGGAGCTCATTGTTTTGTTAATTGACTCATCAAGCTCATCTCCCCGTGACTCCGTCATTAAATTTTTTTGGGGTGATTGAAATTGACCCTGATCGTTTACATATGTTTCCGAAGTTTTTATCCGTTCAATCGTCTTTTGGAAGGGATTGGTGTTACTTGATGATTTCGAATATACCTTGTCATCATGCGTATCTTCCACATTATACAAATTTCGATAAAACTCGATCTCTTTTGCAGCGGAAGTTATTGGGTCTCCAATAGCTGAAAAAGAGCTGAGGGGTTCACGTCGTGTAACCGACCGCTTGATATCGCTAATTTCGCTCTCCTCATAGTCAGTCCTAGAATTATTTTTGGAAATTACTTGCTCAAATTTCTTTAATAAAAATTGTTCACGTTCGTTCAATCCGTTCTGCTGTTGTTTTTCGAGTATGCTTGTCAGTTTTTCGGACTGGCTAATAAATTTTTGGTTATACTCTTTCAAGATCGCAATCAATTCTTCTTTTTGTAAAAGTCTATCTTCTAGAATCTTTATTTTATCAAGCAACTTCTCTCTTGATAGTTCGGCTTCATTATCTTTTTCGGGGTAGGGCATAGTACGTTCATCCAGAAGCAAGTTGTTAATTTCCTAAAGTTATCACATGAAGAAATACGATAATACTCTGTATGGTTTTGGGCAGTTTCCTAGATTTGATTGCTAGAGTTATTAAATTAAGTTGGCGGTATGAAAGCGGCCTGTGTACCACCGTCGACGGGTATTGTCGTTCCTGTCACGTAGGACGCTTTTTTTGATAAGAGAAATTCAATTACATTTGCTATATCTGACGGTTCGGCGATTCTACCAAGGGGAGAGGGGCCAGATGGCCTCCAATTTCCTTGGCTCTGGGAAGAGTTTTTGTTGTTAACCATAGGTGTGTTTACAGTCCCTGGCGCTATGGCGTTCACCGTAATTCCATATTTTGCGCATTCAACAGAGAGTACCCTAGTGAGCTGACTAACGGCCGCCTTTGAAGCTGAGTAAGCCCCACTATCTATTTTAGGTCGCAACGCTGAAACTGACGATAGTAAAATAATTCTAGAAAGTTCGCCGCTACTGGCAGCATTTTTCAAAAAGGGGAGAGCTTCTCTTGCAGATAACCACAAACCCCTAACGTTAATATCGAATATTAAATCAAAATCTTCTGTAGGCATATCTTCTAGTGCCCCCAGTTTCAAAACACCCGCACACGCGATCAGCGCATTAATTTTTTGGTGATCTTTCTGTATTTCGGCAAAAATGTTTTTAAGAGCTTCTTCATTTCTTAAGTCACATGGTTTCGCAATAAAGTTACAACTATCTATCTCTTCTGAAGACTGTTCTAAACTATTTTTATCATTGTCGAGACCGTAGATTTTCCAACCTTTCTTTAGGAGCCGTTTAACTGTTTTCAGTCCTATTCCTGATGCTGCGCCGGTAATTAAACCGATATTTCTGCTCATTCTAATAGCTCCGTTAATTATCACCTTCGTGTACGCTGTTTTTGTCCTGATTTCTTTGGGTTTTGGGTAATATTCGTGGCCTTAGAAGACTTGGTTGACGATAATCTTATCACTCCGCCTCTCGGTAATGGCTTTCCGTCTACAGTCATGCCCAGCTCTGCGGCCTCCAAGCGTTTGATTTCATCTCTCAATCGAGCAGCCTCTTCAAACTCCAAGTTTGCCGCCGCTTCTCTCATTTGGACTTCAAATTCCTTTATGATTGTTTTTAAATCCTTATCTACCAAATCGCTGCCACTCTCGCCGGCATCAATTGTTATTCGGTCGCTTCGTTCGTACACACTCTCAAGAATATCACCAATATTCTTTTTTACCGACTCTGGTGTAATTCCGTGTTTTGAGTTGTATTCAGTTTGTTTTTTGCGGCGACGGTCCGTCTCATTTATGGCATATTCGAGACTGCCTGTGAGGTTGTCCGCATAAAGTATCACCCGACCATCGACGTTCCGAGCTGCCCTCCCTATGGTTTGTACTAATGAGGTACGTGATCTTAAGTAGCCTTCCTTATCTGCGTCTAGTATTGCAACGAGTGAGCACTCCGGAATATCTAATCCTTCCCGAAGTAAATTAATTCCTATCAATACGTCGAAAACACCCAATCTTAAATCACGTATAATTTCAATTCGCTCGAGCGTATCAATATCTGAGTGAATGTACCGGACCTTAACTTGCGCCTCTAACATATATTCGGTTAAGTCTTCAGCCATTCTTTTTGTTAGTGTTGTTATAAGGACACGTTGTCCGAGCTCCGCACAGTTCTTACACTCGGCGATAACATCGTCTACCTGGCTTTTTGTTGGTCGAACTATGCAAACTGGATCTATTAGACCCGTTGGCCTCACTAGCTGTTCGGTGAATACACCAGCTGTTTTTTCTAACTCCCAGGGACCTGGAGTTGCAGAAACAAAAATTGTTTGGGGCCGCATCATGTCCCACTCTTCAAATTTTAATGGGCGGTTGTCTAAGCAAGAGGGAAGTCGGAAGCCGTATTGTGATAGGGTTGATTTCCTAGCAAAGTCCCCTTTATACATCGCTCCTATTTGCGGTACAGTCACGTGGCTTTCGTCCACCATCAAAAGGGCATTCTGGGGTAAATATTCGAAAAGAGTAGGCGGTGCCTGCCCAGCCTCTCTGCCGGAAAGATACCGGGAGTAATTTTCAATTCCGGCGCAGGAACCTGTGGCGGCTATCATTTCTAGATCAAATGTAGTTCTCTGTTCTAAGCGTTGTGCCTCGAGTAACATACTGTTTTCGTGCAGCTCCTTAAGACGGGCTTTTAATTCAATTTTTATTTCACTGATTGCCTGATTAAGTGTAGGTTTTGGGGTCACATAGTGCGAGTTAGCAAAGACTCTGACTTGTTCTAGTTCCGATGTTTTTTCGCCAGTCAGGGGATCAAACTCCTGAATACCTTCTAGCTCTTCTCCAAAAAAGGAAAGCCGCCAGGCTCTATCCTCTAGGTGAGCAGGAAAAATCTCTAAGGTGTCACCCCTTACTCTAAAACAACCGCGCTGAAAATTTGTATCGTTTCTGCGGTATTGCAACTCCACAAGTCGCTTTCGGAGTTCTTGAGGTTCGAGGGATGACCCAACTTTAAGTATAACAGTCATATTTCCATATGTCTCAACTGCTCCAATTCCATAAATACTGGAAACGGAAGCTACAATTATTACGTCTTCACGTTCCAACAGTGCTCGTGTTGCAGAGTGTCTCATTCGATCTATCTGTTCATTGATAGAAGCTTCCTTTTCGACATAGGTATCTGTGCGAGGAACATAGGCCTCAGGTAAATAATAATCATAATAGGAAACAAAATACTCTACAGCATTGTCTGGAAAAAAAGCTTTCATTTCCCCGAACAGTTGAGCAGCTAGCGTTTTATTGGGCGCTAAGATTAAGGTGGGCCGTTGTACATTTTGTATTACATGGGCCATGCTAAATGTTTTCCCAGAGCCAGTTACACCTAGGAGAACTTGATCCCATGCCGAGTTTTTTAATCCATCTGTTAATTCAAAAATAGCTGACGGTTGATCTCCGGATGGCTTAAATTCTGATACGATTTTGAATTCCTGGCCAGCGTCTTGCTTGGCAACAGAGGATTTAAGGTTAGGCGTTGTAGCGCCGACCAATTGTTGCGAAAACTTATCGTGACGGCGCGCCTGGTTCTCAGCGGAACTGTCTGGCCGATTAATACTTTGGTGTTTGTTCATTAATTGCCTGTAAATATTTTTTTGGTAAACTATACGAGGTAATCGCTCGCGATCAGTTAAACCAACGTTAACATTATAATTTAAGACGTGGAAGTAGCGGCAATTTTTATAAGGGCTTTAGTTAAAAATAGACACTTTAAGGATTATCATGACAAATACGTTGGTGAAATTTTCCAACCCGCTAATAACAAAAGATGGAGATCAGCGGGCTTTCGTTGATTTTGATGGTTTTAAAACACTTTGGTTCAATACAGGCACACTTTGCAATATAGCTTGTTCGAATTGTTATATAGAATCGTCGCCAAGAAATGATCGACTGGTTTATCTCTCTTTTGCTGATGTCGTTGAGTTTCTTGACGAATTGCAGAATCTCTCAGGAAAAACCTGTGAGATCGGCTTCACTGGTGGCGAGCCGTTTTTAAACCCCGACTTTTTGAAAATGCTAGAGGAATGCCTCAGGCGAAATCTTTCAATTATGGTGTTAACGAACGCTATGAGGCCACTGCAAAATAAAATCAAGGGGCTTTTGCAGTTGAAAGAATCTTTTGGCGCTGAAAAAATAGTGTTCCGGGTCTCTATTGATCATTACGACAAAGACTTGCATGAAGTTGAGCGAGGCGTCGGGACATGGGATCCGATGATAAAAGGTTTGAAGTGGTTGAGGGATAATAAATATACAATAAATGTTGCGGGTCGTAGCTTGTCACAGGAAAGTGATGACGAGTGCCGCGAGGGTTATAAAACTTTGTTTGAAGATCTTGATCTGCAAGTGGACGCTCATAATCCAAGTGAGTTAGTTATCTTTCCCGAAATGGATATCACAGTAGATGTGCCAGAAATAACTACGAGTTGCTGGGAAATTCTCTCTGTTAGACCCGAAACACAAATGTGTGCGTCCTCGCGAATGGTAGTCAAACGAAAGGGACAAGAAAGACCCACCGTTGTCTCGTGTACTTTATTACCTTACGAGAAAGAGTTCGAGTTAGGAAAGACTCTGTCTGAAGCTAGCAAAAAGATATATTTAAACCATCAACACTGTTCGAAATTTTGTGTTTTAGGCGGCGCATCTTGCAGTTAAAATCTTACTGCTCCTCTATCTTGAAGCCATTCTTGGCGGAGGCCATTTATCGCCATATTTTCTCAAGGGCAATTTCCATTCTTGGTTCTGATAACCGTTAATCTTTATTGCTATATCGTCTGAGATGTAGATCTCTGCCCACGAGCCGCAAGCTGTGCCCCCAGAAAAGAAACCCTCTATTATTGAGGGAAGGGTGACATGATGTATTCCATTTAGTGTGTTTAACTTCGGCCAGTGTAAATGGCCACCGAAAGTAATCTGAATGCCAGGGTGATTAGCGAGAATGGCCAAGACTCGGTCTTTATAAGGAAGGACAGCTGCCCAAGGATTCTTTTCGAACCAATAATTTCCTTCTAAATCTCCAGTAACTTGCGGGACGTGGCAAAAAAGAGCGGTTGGCCCCGAGTGCTTTTCAAGCGTAGTTTCCAGCCAATCAACTGCATTAGAATCCTGGGGAAATCCGGATTTTGTAGAATATTTTGTGTCGGGTGACCAAAAGATAAAATGCCAATCCCTCATCATAAAGCTTCTACTCTCTACAGGGGAATTTAAGAGGGTTTCGTTATCTTTCCTACTCAGGAACGCAACATCGTGGTTTCCTAAAACATGCTCTCTTTGAATGGAAATTTGTTTAAATTTCTCCGCTACCTCTTGCATCAATAGATAGTCAGTTTTCTGATCGACATCATTGATTCTGTCACCCAAGTCAACTATGAAGTCGGGCCTCGTTTGGTTGGCATGTCCCACAAAACGGTCTAATAATGATAAAGCCGAGCCACTCTTTTTTGTCTCAAATGCTTGGCCGTGGTGAATATCTGTAATCGCCAGGATTTTTATCACAATGATCTAAACTCCATATTATATATACAAAACCCTAGGCGGTATAAGTCATTTGAACTCCAACACCAGCACAGTCGGGATATACATCGATTTTTTTTGTGGTAACCGTAGCACCGACAACACTTTTTTCTAGGGTGATCTTTTCGATGATGAGCCGGCAAAGTGTTTCTTGCAGGTTGAACCTTCTGCTACCGGCCAGCTCTTTAATCTCGGACCTAATGAAGTCATAATCAAAGGTCGCACCTATTTCGTCTGCGTCATCAATTTGAGCCGGGTCAAGTGAAACGCTAACTGAAACCAGAAGACGTTGTGGTTTGTTGATTTCAAAATCATGAATACCAATGTCTACCATTACCTCCAAATCTTCTAGAAAAAGTTTTGTAATAATATCCGCCATTAGACTAAAATCCGATGTTAACGATTATAAAAAGGCGACGTCCCTATCAAGTTTTTGCAACCGTTGACCGCCGTCAATAGTGATTATGTGACCACTTATAGATGTTGTATTTACAATAAAGAAAACTGCCTTGATAATATCCTCGACTGAGGAAACTTTACCAATAGGGCTCATTTTTTGCCCCTTTTGAAAACTGGTATCTCCTTGTCCTCCGCTTTCGAGCGTTATTCCGGGTGCGATACCGTTAACACGGACATTGGGAGCCATTGCCATAGCAAGAGTTTCGGTTGCACATTGTAATGCGGCTTTACTGATTGTGTACGACAGATAATCCGGATTAAGGGCAAAGATTTTATTATCGAGAATATTAATAACGCATCCTTGCTGCCCTTTTGTTACTAGCTTGAAGAAAGCTTTACTGAGAAGCATGGGGCCACGAACATTAGCGAAAAAATGTTGATCCATCGATACACTGTTAATTGTAGATATATCGTCATATTCAAACTTAGCAGCATTATTTATTAACAGTTCCACTGGCGGTGCGGTACAATCGATTTTATTAATTATTTGTTCACCGCAATCTGGATGACTTAAATCCATCTTTATCAATTGCCCATTCCCGCCACTTCTTTTGATTTCATGGAGAACCTTTTTCGCTTCCCTGCTTGAGGAATTGTAATGCAGATAGACAAACCACCCCGCGTCACCAAGGGCCTTTGCAATTCCTGCTCCGATGCGTTTCGCCGCCCCGGTTATGATTGCTGATTTATTCAGAGGCTTCATGATCTTAAACTAGCTAATAAGAAATAATTTTTAAAATTATTGCACTTGAAACGTCTCTTGCCAAATAAAGACATTTAATTTTTTAGAAATTAAACTTTTATTCAAGTAAATACTAAGTTGACGTTGATATCAAATATAGAGAAATTACTTTTATTTATATTTGTGAAACAATTTGAATGCACAAAAACTGACAAATATTAGTAGGAATATTATAAATGAAGGGACTGATTGTACACAGTTCCTAAATCTTGTATTTTTTAGTGATAAAAATCGCGTAATACCATTTACCAAAATAGAACGAGGAAACGCAAAAGAAAAAAATCCATATTTTTCAATAGGTTAGAAACAATGCCTATATTTTAAGCAAAATGTAAATTTTGAGGGTATCTGCGACGATAATCAATATCTCATCAGCTTATCCCCAGCTTTGTCCACAGACGTAGTGGATTAAAAAGCGGCTTCTTTTTTTTCTCCTGTTAAACTAAAACTCAAGATGATCCAATTCCGAATTTGAAGCAAGAAAGAAGGGCCCTTGGAAACTAAACCCCACATTAATTCTGACGAAAAAGTGCAGAAAACTAACATTCAAATCGGAACGGATTTAATAAAATCTCAAATCGCCTCGCTGCCCCAAAAACCGGGTGTGTACCGGATGATCGATGAAAGAGGAAATGTTTTGTATGTTGGCAAGGCAGTAAATTTAAAAAAGCGCGTCGTAAGTTACACAAAACCGGAACGTATATCACAACGAATATTGAGGATGGTGAGCGAAACGAGAAAGCTTGAAATAATAACCACGCATACAGAAGTAGAAGCCTTGCTATTAGAAAGTAACTTGATTAAACAATTCAAACCTCGCTTCAACGTTTTGCTTCGTGATGATAAATCGTTTGCCCATATTTATATTTCGCAAGACGATGATTGGCCGATATTAATTAAACACCGGGGGTCCCAACGGCGGCCGGGTAATTACTTCGGTCCCTATGCGTCTGCAGGAGCCGTAAATCGATCCTTGACGGCATTGCAAAAAGCTTTTCTGCTCAGAAATTGCAGCGATAATGTTTTTAAAAATCGAACGCGTCCGTGCCTGCAGTACCAAATAAAACGTTGTTCGGCTCCTTGTGTAAATTATGTTTCAAAATCTGAGTATTTAGACTTAGTAAATCAGGCGCGTTCCTTTTTGTCGGGGGACAGCATCTCGGTCCAAAAAACACTCTCTGTGCGTATGGAGGCCGCTAGTAAAAGTTTGGATTACGAGCAAGCAGCAATCTATCGGGATCGAATTCACGCACTAACTCAAATACAATCAAAGCAAGATATTAATGTAAAAGGTGTTAGCGACGCTGACGTTATAGCTCTGTATACCGAAAAAGGTTTTAGTTGTATTCAAGTTTTTTTCTTTAGGGGAGGAAGAAATCTTGGCAATAGGGCTTATTTTCCGCGTCACCATATCCTTGACAGTCGAGAGTCTATTCTGGAGGCTTTCTTGGGCCAGTTTTATGAAAATAAGCAGGTGCCGAGGCAACTTCTTTTGAGTAATGATATTCGCAACGCTAGTTTGTTGACCGAGGCGCTCTCATCGAGGTCAAGCGGTAAAGTGAAGTTGATAATACCTGCAAGAGGAGAATTAAAAAAGCTTATCCTCCATGCTCAGGATAATGCAAGGGATGCACTAGCTCGTAGTCGCGCTACGCAAGCCACGCAATTAAGCCTCCTTAAGCGTTTAGCTGAAATATTTACGCTTCCAAAAATGCCAGAAAGGATAGAGGTTTTCGATAACAGCCATATTCAAGGAACAAATGCTGTAGGCGCTATGATCGTGGCTGGATTAGATGGTTTCGAGAAAAATTCCTATAGAAAATTCAATATTCAAAACTCGCTTAAAGAGGATCAGTGTCCACAAGCCCTAAAAAATTCAAAAGTTAAGGCCCCTGAAAAAGTAAAGACAGGTGGTGATGATTATTACATGATGCGGCAGGTATTACGTCGGCGGTTCTCAAAAGTTGCAGATACTTCCGAAGGCGGGCATACAACAGTAAAACCAGATTTGGTTTTAATTGATGGTGGAGCTGGACATCTTTCCACTTCCTTAGAAGTTGCTAAAGAACTTAAGGTGGTTGATATTTGTTTCGTTGCGATTGCAAAAGGCCCGGATCGTAATGCTGGTAGAGAAGTCTTTTATCAATCGGGCAAAAGAGCCTTTTCGCTTGAGCCCAACGACCCCTTATTACACTATCTTCAAAGGCTGAGAGATGAAGCCCATCGATTTGCTATAGAAACCCACAGAGCGAGGCGCTTTAAATCGTTAACACGATCAATTCTTGATGAAATTCCGGCGGTCGGACCAAAAAGAAAAAAAGAACTCCTTTTTCATTTTGGGTCAGCAAGAGCCGTGGCACGAGCAGGCCTTAGAGACTTGGAACTCGTAGATGGAATTAGTAAAAACCTCGCCAAAAAGATTTATCATCATTTTCATGAAGATTAGAGTCCAAGAACAATTCTCACGAAAATTAAGGAAACTATTTCGTCTAGAAAACTTTCAGCTTAAGATAGTTAAATGAAAAGTTTGCCAAACATTCTTACTATGACGCGGATAGCAATTATACCTCTCCTAATAGGATTTATTTGGATCGGTAGTCCGGGCTTTAGATGGGCCGCACTCACAGTTTATAGCTTCGCCTGTCTGACAGATTATTTAGATGGATATCTTGCTCGGCATCTCAATCATCAAACTGCGATGGGCCGCCTTTTTGACCCTATTGCTGATAAATTGTTAGTGGGGGCCTGTTTATTAGAGCTGTGCGCGTTCGATTACATTACTGGGTGGACCGTGCTTCCTGCCCTGGTTATCCTGTTAAGAGAAATCTTGGTGTCAGGGCTAAGAGAATATTTAGCAGAAATAAGAGTTGGTTTGCCGGTCAGTAAACTCGCCAAGTGGAAAACCAGCCTGCAGATGATTTCTATCGGTTTTCTAATTATTGGGGACGCGGCCCCCACCTCAATTCCTGCTTTATCAATTGGAGAAATCTGTCTCTGGATCGCAGCACTTCTGACCATCTGGACTGGTTATGACTATCTTAGGTCCGGTTTATTACACCTTACGTCTAAAAGTCCCAGAAACAACATCGTAGAAGATTAATTTTGCTTAGCCATTAACGTTCAAATTTAAGAGAATACAGCAATGCAGATACTTGGTATAGCGGGTTGGCAAAATAGTGGGAAGACAACACTTTTAAAAAACCTAATTCCAACGTTTACTAAAAAAGGGTTAACGGTTTCTACAGTGAAACATGCGCATCATAGTTTTGATATAGATAAACCCGGGAAAGACTCGTACGAGCATCGGCAATCGGGAGCTCAAGAAGTGCTGATATCTTCCAAACATCGATGGGCTCTAATTCATGAGCAAGGTAACCAAACCGAACCCAACTTGGATGAACTATTAAGTAAATTAAAACCAGTTGATCTTGTTTTTGTGGAGGGGTTTAAAAAGGGAAACCACACTAAATTGGAAGTACATCGTGATGAGCTTGGAAAAGAGTTGATTTGTAAAACTGATCCTAAAATATGCATGGTAGTGAGCGATATAAAACTTTCTGGTCTAGATGTTCCAGTATTTGATATAAGCGATTATGACGCGATATCAGAATTTATAATCGAGTATCTGAAACTAAAAGTGAATTAAAATATGGTCCAATTAACCAGCGATTGTTTTGCTTTTGGCGGTAAGTTAACCAGAATAGACGAGGCTCTTAAATCTATATTGGATAGCCTTGCGGTAAAAAAAGAGACTGAGCAAATTGCGCTTAATAGGGCATTGAATAAAATTCTGGCAGAAGATGTTATTGCAGCGCAAAATGTACCGGCTGACAATAACTCTGCAGTCGATGGTTACTCTGTTTTCTTTGATGACCTTAATGAAACGGGAAATACGGAATTGCCGGTAATAGGAAAAGCTGCTGCTGGCAGGCCCCTTAACGGTGTACAAAAAAGAGGGGAGGCAGTGAGAATTTTTACCGGCGCTGTGATGCCAAATGGCGCACAGCCAGAAGCCCCCGACACTGTTCTTATGCAAGAGGACATCAAATTTGAAAATGAAAAAGTAATAATCCCGCCTGGGATAAAACGTGGATCGAACAGACGGCTATTGGGAGAGGATATAGCCGCAGGCATGCGCGTGCTAGAAGCAGGCACGCGATTAAGACCGCAGGATATTGGATTGGCTGCTGCCACAGGTAAAGTTTCATTGAGTGTTAGAAAACCACTGCGTGTAGCTGTATTTTCTACAGGCGATGAAGTAATAGATCCTGGTGAAGAGCTCGCCAGAGGCAAAATCTACGACTCTAACCGCTTTACTCTACTGAATTTACTTACAACGCTTGGATGTGAAGTGGAGGATATAGGTATTATCCCCGACGATCCTGTCCTTATCGAAAAAGCAGTATCATCATCGACTCAACAGAAAGATTTGATAATTACTTCAGGAGGGGTATCAACTGGTGATGAAGATCATGTAAAAAACTTTATTGAAAAGACAGGTGAACTATTATTTTGGAGGTTAGCTATCAAACCAGGAAGGCCTGTTGCTCTTGGCCGTTTGAAGGGAGCATTTTTTATTGGTTTACCGGGAAATCCTGTTGCCGCGATGGTAACCTTTCTCAAAATTGCTCGCCCAATCATTCTCCATCTCTCTGGCGCTAGAAACATCTATCCACGGTCCTTTATTGGTCAAGCAGATTTTGACTATGCAAAAAAACCAGAACGAAAAGAGTTCGTGAGGGTGAAAGTACGAGAAGATAAAACGGAAGAGCTAGTTTTTCGTAAGTACGAAAAAGAGGGTGCGGGAATACTTTCGTCATTAGTTTTCGCTGATGGCTTGGTCGAATTGCCTGAGGAGGCGACAGAAATTAGGAGGGGAGACACCGTGAGATATTTTCCATTTAGCGAGTTTGGGATATGAAACTTCTTTATTTTGCCTGGATCAGAACAAACTTAGGCGTCGCAGAGGAGTTACTTGATGTCCCATCTGAAATAAAAGATGTGGAGGGTCTTTTAGAATGGCTGATCAATCGAGGTGAAAGCTATAAAACTGTTTTTAGTGATCTCAGCCTCATCCGCGTTGCGGTAAATCAGGAGTTTGTTGAACTAGATAATGCAATTACTAAAGGCGATGAGATTGCTTTCTTCCCGCCGGTGACCGGAGGTTAATGTTTTGATAAGGGTGCAACGAGAAGATTTCGACATGGGACTGGAGCTAGCAAAACTAACAAAAAATAATCACAAAGTAGGAGGCTTAACCTCGTTTGTTGGGCTTGTTCGCGATAGTGCTGCATCAGAAACAATCTCGTCTATGACGCTTGAACACTACCCTGGGATGACGGAAAAACAACTTGAACATATTGAGTCCATTGCGCATCAAAGATGGCACCTTGAAGCTAGCCTTATTATCCACAGATACGGGAAATTAGATCTAGGCGACCAAATCGTTTTGGTTGCATGTGCTTCAGCGCATCGTGGAGAGGCATTTGAAGCATGCCACTTTTTAATAGACTGGTTAAAGACTAAAGCGCCATTTTGGAAGCTAGAAGAAACGGCTTCAGGCTCCAAGTGGGTTGAAGCTATTGATGCAGACAAAGACGCGGCTCATCGCTGGTCCTCTGAGTGAAACAGCGTGCTGTTAAGATAATTTAATCCCTTTAGGAATTGGATTACCATTTAGATATTCAGTAACGGACATCACTTTTTTTCCTTGTTTTTGCAAACGCAGTAAGCGAAGACAGTGTTGACCGCACGAAATGGTGAGATTTTCATCAACAGTCTCCCCAGGCGGGGATATTTGCTTCGATGTTTTAGTTACCTGCGTTTCAAAAATTTTGACTCTTGAACCATCGATTTCCGTCCAAGCGCCAGGCCACGGGTATAGAGCCCTAACCAACTTTTCAATCTCCAGTGCGGACTTATTCCAATCTATATGTCCGTCATCCCGGGAGAGTTTACTTGCATAAGAGGCTCCCGATAGTGGCTGCTTTATTGCCTTCAGGGCGCCGGTATCAATGCCATTAAGTGTGGTGTTTATTAAATCTGCGCCAAGATTGGATAGTAATTGATGTAAGGTCTCTCCTGTGGTTTGGTCTGTGATCTCCACTTCACTTCTAGTAAACATAGGGCCAGTATCTAATTGTTCGTCCATCTGCATAATGGTAATGCCAGTCTTTTTATCACCGGCCATTATAGCGCGTTGTATTGGAGCTGCTCCTCTCCAACGCGGAAGTATTGAGGCGTGTATGTTTATGCAACCAAGACGGGGTGCTTCAAGAAATGCCTTTGGCAAAATAAGGCCATATGCTACCACAATTGCGGCATCTAACCTTAGTTCCTCAAAATATTGCTGTTCCCCATCACTTTTCAAACTACGGGGCGTCATGACGGTAAGCCCGTTCAACTCTGCTAAACAATGTACTGGAGAGATTTTATCTTTTTTCCCTCTACCGGCTGGGCGCGGTGGCTGGGTGTAAACCGCACGGATATCATGGCCGAAAGATAGAAGAGATTGAAGTGTTGGTACGGAAAATTCCGGTGTGCCCATAAACGCTAGCCTAAGTTTTTTTTTGTTTTTCGACATAAGCCTTTATCAGCAAACCCTAATGAACCTGTTCTTTTTTAGCCTTAACCATTTTTTTGAGTATCATATTGCGTTTAAGCGAAGAAAGGTGATCCACAAAGAGGACGCCATTCAGATGATCTATCTCATGTTGAATACAGACTGACAGCAAACCGTCGACATCTATGATTTGCTGTTTACTTTTTTCATCAGTATATCTTACACGCGCCTCGGCTGGCCTAGTAATTTCAGCATAAAACCCAGGAAGGGAAAGGCACCCCTCCTCCTGGGTAGTAAGTTCTTTCGATACAGAAACCAATTCTGGGTTGATCATGCGATATGGCTTGGGGGCTTCGTTTTTGGGTGAACAGTCGACCACGATAATTCTCTGTTTTACACCAACTTGTGGTGCAGCAAGACCAATCCCCGGTGCTTGATACATTGTTTCTAACATGTCTTCCATGAGACTTAGAATGTTATCATCTATTTCGCTAACCTGAGCGCACTTGGTTTTAAGCACAGGATCTGGAGCCCAAACTATTGGCATAACGGCCATTCTGTTACCTTTTAAATTTTTACGAAAATAGGTACGGCATGAAAAGTTGTGCGTCAAGTAATAGCCAAGGTTAGGCTCTCTAGACGCTTCGTCCGATACGATATAGTGTGGTGAATGTGACAACTATTCTAGATGGACACTGTTTTTGTGGATTTAGATTTATTTATAATAATATTACCGATCCTTTTTTTATTCGTTTTATTACTATTTGTAGTTGTTAGGACTGGGGCTTCAACCAGACAAGTGATTAGAGAGCTCCAGGAGACCCGCACCTCGACAAAAGATACAACCGATAAATTGGCTATTACTCAAGGGGAGTTGGCTGGGCGCTTAAACCAACTATCAGAAACCCAGGTAACAAATCAAAACCGATTAGTTGATTTGATGCAGTCCCAAGAGCGAGCAGTTGGTCAAAAACTTGAAGAGCGGTTAGCAGATCTTGGACAACGATTTGGCGAGGGGATGGAAAAATCTCGCGTCAGTCAACAAACAAGTCTCGGTGAACTTAAGGAACGATTAGTAAGAATAGATGCTGCACAAAAAAACATAGAAGAGTTGTCTAGTCAGGTAGTTGGACTTCAGGATATTCTCTCTAATAAACAAGCACGCGGTGCTTTTGGCGAAGTGCAACTCGCAGATCTAGTAAAATCAATTATGCCGCCAAATTTTTATAGTTTTCAAGCTACTTTATCCGGGGGTAGACGAGTTGATTGCTTATTGAATTTACCCTACCCGCCTGGGCCGATAGCTATAGATGCAAAGTTTCCGTTGGAGTCGTATCGGTCACTCGTAGACGCTGAGAGTGATCGTGATAGAAACCAAGCAAGAAAATCACTTTCCACAGACGTATTGAAGCATGTCAGTGATATATCAGAAAAGTATATTGTTCCCGGTGAAACTGCTGAGTCTGCTTTATTATTTTTACCATCTGAAGCTGTATATGCGGAGCTTCATGCAAATTTACCAGAGGTAGTTGAGAAGTCATGGAAGGCTAAGGTATGGGTCGTATCTCCAACCACCCTGATGGCAACGTTGAATACTATAAGGGCTATCTTGAAAGACTCACAGATGAGGGAGCAAGCTCATGTCATTCAGCGGGAAATAACGGTCCTTTTACAGGATGTAGGACGATTAGACGGGCGGGTAGGAAAGTTGGAGAATCATTTCCGGCAAGCGGAGGATGATTTGAGGCAAATACGAGTATCCACCGAAAAGATTGCAAAACGAGGCAACAAAATAGAGGAAATCGAGCTGGAGGTAGAAACAAACCAATCTATTATCGGAACAGAGGGGAATAACTCCGCTGATGCTTCCTATCCGAGTTTAAACCTTCAAAAAAAATCAGAATAGGTTGCTAGGTTTATTATCGTGAAAAAAAAATGTTTACGTGCGCAATACAATGGTTTTTTTTTAATGCTTTTTGGTATAGCCTTGATCAGAATTTTGATCTTTCGATCGAGGATTCACCTATTTAATACTCTTAATTGACGTCGTGGCCGCATCAGCTTACTTTGGTCTGGTAGGACGATGTTGTTTCCAAGGAGGTATAATATGTCTGAAACAAAAAAGCTGGCGGACTTTGCCGCAAACCTCTCGTTTGATGATATTCCAAAAGACGTGGTAGAGCGGATAAAGTTCTTAGTTATGGATACTGTTGGCATATCAATTCGTGCCATGCATGATGCAGAATCAACTCCAGCGCTTCTCTCTGCCAGCCAGGCCATGGGCCATCTTGGAGGTCAAAGCAGAGTTATGGGAAGCAGCGCGACATACACCCCACCAGCTGCAGCAATGATTAACGGGACATTGGCGCATAGCTTAGACTTTGACGACACTCATGCGGCGGGGTCACTTCATACAAGCGCTCCCATAATTCCAGCTGCCTTCGCTGCGGCTGAAATGGCGGGAGCAAGTGGTAGCGATGTAATAACAGCGATCGCAGCGGGCTTTGAAGTGCAAATCAGACTGAGTTTGGCTCTGAATCCTACAGAACATTACAAGAGGGGATATCATCCCTCAGCAACTTGTGGAACCTTCGGTGCAGCGGCCGCGGCTGGATCGATCTTTAAACTAGATAGCGGAAATATGGAGAGTGCATTCGGAATAGCGGAATGTCAGACTTCTGGCTCAATGAGATTTCTGGCTGACGGCGCTTGGACGAAACGATTCCAAGTCGGCTATGCCGGGCACAACGGATTGATAGCTGCTTGCCTTGCCCGCGAGGGATTCAAGGGGCCAACAGGTTCGGTCGAAGGCAAAGATGGGTTTCTACAATCATATGCGCCTAACCCTGATTTAGAGAAGGCCGCTCAGAACCTTGGCAAAGTCTGGGAAACTATGAATATCGCTGTCAAACCTTATCCTTCTTGTAGATATAGTCATGCGGCGATGGGAGCGCTTGCAGAAGTTCGAAGTAAACACCAAATAACTCATGAGGAAGTCAAGTCCGTAGAGGTGGGATTACCGCACACTGGTTGGCGTATAATTGGCGAAACTGATGACGTTAAGCGAAGACCGGTTGGAGCCGTAGATGGCCAATTTTCAATGCCATTTTGTGGCGCGGTAGTTTTAAGGCAGGGAACCATGGGTTGGGATGATTATGCAAAACATTTGAATGATGCCTCAACGCTAGAACTAGCTGGGAAATTCACTACGGTAACCGATGCTTGGGCTGAATCTGAGTATCCGGCCAACATGGCAGGGATAGTGAGGGTAAAAACGGAGCGAGGTAATTTTGAGGAGAAAGTCTCAGTTCCTAAGGGTGAGCCAAGTAATTTTATGACGTCAATTGAAGCGCGAGAGAAGTTTGACGACTTGGTCTCACCGTATCTTCAAAAAAATCAACTTGACGAATTGGTAGATGTCCTCCTCTCTTTAGATAAAGAGAAGTCAATAATTGCGATGTTGGATCTCACGAGGTCTCAAGATAGTACACTGCGATTGGCAGGGGAAGATTAAGGGGCGTTAATGTCTTACGAAAGCAGAGCTGTTCAATACGGAAAAGGCAACCGTTTTCGCGAAGAAATTGGTCGGTACTTTGAAGACTTTAATGTCGGAGACGTTTACGAGCATCGACCAGGTAGAACTATAAATGAGGCGGATAACTCATGGTTTACGCTTTTGACGATGAATACCCATCCGCTTCACTTTGACGAAGAATATGCGAAAGATAGTGAATTCGGTAAAATTTTGGTAAATTCCTGCCTCACGTTGTCCATTGTTGCCGGGATGAGCGTGAGTGATGTGAGCCAAAAGGCTATTGCAAATCTTGGATGGACAGACATTAAACTTCCAGCTCCTGTTTTCATAGGGGATACAATTTACGCTGAAACTGAGGTGCTAGAGAAGCGGGAATCAAGATCTCGCCCAACACAAGGAATTGTCTCTGTAAGAACTAAAGGAACAAAATCGGATGGGTCCGTGTTTATGACTTTCGATCGTACGATACTAGTAGCAAAACACGGACACGGAATTGAAAATTAATTAACCACTCAACTAAATATTGCAAAAAGGAAAGTAAGAGAGAATTAGATATGGCTGTAGCTGAAGACTTTTCGTTTGAAGAGAGACAAGAACAGGAAAGAATGGTTTTGGAGAGTGTCGACCGCTTTCTTGATAAAGACGTAGCACCCTACGCACATGACCTGGAGGCTGACGATACCTACCCTCAGGAAATTGTCGATAAAATGGTCGATATGGGACTTTTTGGAGCCACGATTGGTGCAGAATATGGCGGTCTTGGTTTGTCCGTGTCCACATACGCGAAAATTGTTGAGCGGGTCTCAACCGTGTGGATGTCTGTTTCAGGCATCTTCAATTCACATCTTATAATGGCTGCGGCGGTCGAGCGGGCTGGAACTGACGAGCAGAAGGCGAAATGGTTGCCAAAATTTGCGTCAGGGGAATTAAGAGGCGGCATAGCTCTGACAGAACCTGACGCAGGTACTGACCTTCAAGGTATACGCACTAGGGCGGATAAATCTGGAAACGGATACTCTCTAAATGGAGCTAAAACTTGGATTAGTAACGCAGTCGAAGGTGGTGTTTTGGCAATTTTGGCAAAAACAGACCCTGAAGCAGAACCCCGGCATAAAGGTATGAGCCTTTTTCTGGTAGAAAAAAGCTCCGAATTCCAAGTATCGAAAAGAATGAAAAAATTGGGATATAAGGGAATCGACTCCGGTGAGTTTGTCTTAGATGATCTGTTTGTTCCAGGCGAAAATTTAATCGGTGGCGTTGAAGGTAGAGGGCTCCAGCAAATTCTGAGCGGCCTAGAACTCGGTCGAATAAATGTTGCAGCGAGAGGCGTTGGCATTGCAAAAGCATGTTTACTGAAGTCAGTTGAGTATGCACAAGTTAGGAAGACATTTGGGAAACCAATCGCGGATCATCAATCAATACAGATTAAGCTTGCTGATATGGCTACACAGGTTGAGTCTGCACGGCTGCTGACCGAACAAGCGGCAGCAGCCTATGACAAGGGTGAACGTTGTGATATGGAAGCTGGGATGGCAAAGCTTGCTGCCAGTGAAGCTGCTTTATACAACAGCCTTGAGGCAATGAGATTACACGGTGCTTACGGCTATTCGAAAGAATTTGACATAGAGCGTTATTACAGAGATGCACCATTGTTGGCTATTGGTGAAGGTACTAACGAGCTTCAGAAGTTGATAATAGCAAAGCAATTAATAGCAAGAAATCCTGTCTAGATAAGCTAAGTTAGCCAAATCCAAACTCAACTGGTGTTTACTGGTTGTAAACTGATCAGTAGAACAACTTTTAGTTGATCCTGCGCTGGGAACACTGATCCAATAACTGTCCGCGATAAACGGTCAAGCGAGGAGCCTATGGCGATCAATATTGGTGTAGACGTGGGGGGAACATTCACTGACTTTGCAGTAAGTGGCCCCACAGCTGGTACACTTTATTATAAACTCCCGTCGACGCCAGAAAAGCCAGACCAAGCAATAATTAAAGGTTTGGAGGATTTGCTGAGCAATAATGCTTTGGAACCAAGTGGTATTTTAAGATTTTCGCACGGCACGACAGTGGGTACGAACGCTCTCATTCAACGGCGGGTGGGTAAGGTCGCGCTCATAACTACTAAAGGGTTTAGAGACCTCATAGAAATAGGCCGACAAACTCGACCAAAAGTCTATGACATGCATCAAGATTTTCCAAAGCCATTAGTGCCCCGTTGGCTTCGTCATGAAGTATCTGAAAGAATACAGGCTAATGGCACGATCCATACTCCTCTGGATGAAAAAGAACTCAAGGGATTAGGCGAAACCCTGGTGCTAGAGGCGGTTGACTGCGTAGCAATTTGTTTTTTGCACTCGCACGCGTTTCCAGAACACGAAAGACGTGCAGCTGAAGTATTGAAGGAAGTCATGGGTGATAAAATATCAATAATGACGTCTTCGATGGTTTATCCAGAGTTTCGGGAGTACGAACGGTTCTCAACCACTGTTCTTAATGCCGCACTATTAACTGTTATGAGTGCCTATCTTGACCGATTGACGAAGGAAACAAAACGCATAGGCCTTAGCCCCGACCCAATGATTAGCCAGAGTGGGGGTGGTTTGATGTCCGCGGCCTATTCACGACAATATCCTATTCGTTCTGCATTGTCTGGTCCAGCGGCTGGGGTTATCGGCGCTGCATATCGGGCAGGTGTAGCTGAAGAGCGAAATATCATCACGCTGGACATTGGTGGTACCAGTGCGGATGTATCACTGATAGCGAACGGTGAGCCTTCTACGGTGCATGCACGGCATCTTGCTGGTTTTCCTCTTAGACTTCCAGCTTTAGATGTGAACGCTGTTGGTGCTGGCGGTGGTTCTATCGCATGGATAGATAAAGATGCGCTTTTGAAAGTGGGCCCAGAAAGCGCAGGTGCCATCCCAGGACCGGCTTGTTATGATAAGGGAGGCTCAGAAGCGACTGTTACAGACGCCAATGTGATTTTGGGTCGCTTACCGAGCGAAGCTCTTTTGGATGGTCGGATGCCAATAAATATAGAATTGGCTAGAACCTCAATCGCGCATCTAGCTAAAAAATTGAAAATGTCGACAGAAAATACAGCTATTGGTATTGTCCAAGTTGCAAGTGCTGTTATCGTAAAAGCAATTCGGGCTATTTCCGTTGAGAGGGGATATGATCCCTCAGAGTTTACGTTGTTTGCTTATGGGGGTGCTGGCCCTCTCCACGCGATGGAAGTTGCTAAGGAGCTTGGGATAAAAAAAGTTTTTATTCCACCTAATCCGGGTATTTTGTGCGCAGAGGGGCTTTTGAGTTCTGATTTAATAGCAGATTTCGTTAAGCCTTTACTCTGTAATTTTGATGAAAAAGCCGAAGAAAATATTTCGATGGCTTGGGAAGATTTGAATGTCCAAGCAGTGAGATGGTTTGAGAGCGAAGATATATCCTCTCAAAATAGGAAGGTAAGTTGGACAGTAGATCTCCGTTATCGAGGACAGAACTTTGAGCTCCCGATACCATTTGAAGTTAACGAATTTGGCATCAGAGAGATTGAACAATTAAGGGCAGCTTTTGACAATGCTCATGAGATTGCTTACGGGTACGCCCAACCGAGTGAGACCGTTGAACTTGTTAATATTAAAGTAAAGCTTTCGGGTGTTCTCACCAAACCATCCTTACTCAAGTTGCCAGAATGTGAAGAAGGTACTCCGATTTCGGAGCGTATGGTTTGTTTTGGCAATGAGCAGTGGATGAGTACGAAAATCTACCGTCGACTAGATTTGGCGGCGGGACAGTCAATGGTTGGGCCAGCAATAATAGAACAGATGGATAGTGTAATAGTAGTTTTTCCGGAAGACATAGCTAAGGTCGATCGTTGGGGAAATCTCCTAATCAATATTAATTGAATGGATTTAACGAATGCCAGTCTTATCCCCTATTCAAGTTGAGCTTCTAAGAAACGGCCTCACAAGCATTTGTGATGAGATGTTTTTAGCGATTATGAAGAGTGCGTATTCTACAAACATAAAAGAGAGACACGATCATAGCGCAGCTATCTTTGATGCCGAAGGAAAAGTTGTTGTCCAAGGTGAGAGTCTTCCGCTCCACTTAGCGTCTATGCTTGGCTTAGTTGAGGTTGTATTAGATCGTTACGGAAGAGATACAATCAGCCCGGGGGACATGTTTTTATCGAACGACCCTTTCGTTGGACGTGGTTCTCATTTACCGGACGTGGCTATTCTTGCGCCGGTTTTCCGTGGCGACGAGCTGGTCATGTTTGTCTCCAATATAGCACACCATTCTGACATAGGGGGCATGGCGCCTGGTTCAATGGCTGGTGGAATGACAGAAATTTATCAGGAGGGTCTTAGAATACCACCTATCAGGATAGCAAAAAATCATGAGATACTAGAT
>Ga0160422_10000065_pt1 | contig 54259 bp, 46 predicted proteins | sample Fk160mmetaG_FD_108192 | JGI IMG/M metagenome (GOLD analysis project Ga0160422, IMG submission 108192) | Marine microbial communities from the Central Pacific Ocean - Fk160115 60m metaG | ecosystem: Environmental > Aquatic > Marine > Oceanic > Photic zone | place: The Central Pacific Ocean... | reverse complement strand
GGCACGGTGCGCCGTGCGCTCGTTGCACAATTGCACCATGACGCCCTCCATCAATTTCGCGACGTCCCTAGTGTGCTTCGTATGCAACGCAGCCTTACAGAACCTACCCTGTCCCCACTGCGGGTCAGAAGTGGCAAAATTGCCGAAAAGTGTAAAGAAATATCCCAGAACAGTCCGCTAAAACGCATGCTGTTCTGAACTTGGCGCAGCTTCTGATCCGCTGATAATAGCTTCTAGTCGCGCAATGGTTGTCTCGTCTCCAACGTAGGTGGCGCACAGCTCACGCACACCATCTTTTGCAGCCTTGATGAGAGTCTGGTCCACTCTGCTGTCAGAGGCACGCCGAAACGTTTCCTCAATGCGGTCTACCGTGTTTGTGCGATTGTCAGAGCGTATCCATCGTGTAAGCCACGTAAACCACCCACGGTCAATGCCAAAATATCGGCTGTCCACCGTTTGCAGTCGATCGCCGGGCTTTAATTTTGCCAACACACGCAAGTTGACTCCTACTTGAGAAACTTGATCAGCCATAGGTCATTTATTGAAATATCCTGGTTTAAGTACGTTTTCTACCACTGCGCCGGCCGCGAGGTTCCACCAATTTTGGCGCAGGCTCATCCGTCAGCTCCTCGTCCAGATGCTCCTCGTCCAGATGCTCCTCTTGCTCCAACCTGTCGATTGCACTGGCCAAATCGTTGATGTCGTCAGCCAGCTGTTGCACGTTGTCTGCCTCTTCACTGGGATTCAAATGACTGTCCGGATCTACATCATGAGCAGCAACAGTGTCGTCAGCAACAGCTTTGTTAAAAACAGCATCAAGTTTGTTCATAAGCCCCTGATCAACACCGAGCCCGTGCTGCTGCACGCTGTAACCAAGCGCGTTTGCTTCGGACTGTCGAACGACGTCTTGTTGAAGCAGGTCATCCGCCCAGCTATGCATGTGAGGAGCGTGATGGGCTTTCGGCAGCTTGATACTCGTCATTCAAGCAAAAAACACCGTGCTTAAATACTGATGTCCTCTATGCACACACTCTCAAGCAACCCGCGGCCCGAGCTTGCCAATTTCAACAGAACCGAACAAGGCACGCCAGAATGGTGGAAGCAGCGCAGCAACATTTTCTCTGGGTCTAAGATTGCAAATTTGTGTTTCTTGAAAAACGCCGAAGAGAGACAGGCGTACTACGAGGAAGTATTTGGTTTGCGTCCTAGAAAACCTCTCGACGCTGAAGCGATGAAACGCGTGAACTTTGGCAAAACACATGAGATTGACGGTGTGCGCAACGCCATGGCTCGATGCGAAGGCATGCAAATGTGGGAAGTCGGTTTTGAAAAACACCCGCAGCCCCTGCACGCCACGTGGTTTGGATCTTCGCCAGATGGGGTCGTGTTCTGGCCAGAGATGAACAAAGAGGCACCATGGGCCGCCCTCGAGATCAAGTGCAGCACAAAGACGAGCAATGGCAAGAACATACCGCACAGCGGCATACCATACTACTACATTGGGCAGTTACACGCCGAAATGAAATGCATGCCACTACCATCGGCCTGCACGTGGACCGTGTTTGTGTCGTGGTCCCAAACAAAGTGCAAAATGTGGACAGTGAAATTCAGCCCAGCCTACTGGAATATACTGTGGGACTTGGCGTGCGATTTCAGCTGCAATGACACGACATGGGAGTCGTTTGCGGCCAAGCAACAAAGCTTTGTGCATGCAAGCAAGCAGATATGTCGCCAGGCCACGCCGTTGCACCCAAGGGGCGGATTCGATACCATTCAATTTGAATAAGGTATTTATGTCAGACCAAAAATGCTGTGAACATCATGTCGCGCCTTGCCCGTCGTACCAAGACCCAGAACTGTGATTGTGCGCATGCTGACGAGTGCGGCATCATTGCTGCTGAAATTGTCGGTTCTCCGTCGTGCCTCACCGAAAAGGTGCCTAAGGCACAGCTCGCTCGTCGCGCTGCCATCGCCCAGCATTACCAGCGCACGGTGATTCCGCACCTGTACGAAACGCCGTGCAGGTCCCATCAAGGTGCCTACCATGCGCACCCGCCGCATTTGTCCGACGTTGGGGACCTTATTGAGCCTATGGCGGAGCACAACCTGACCATGCGCGTGACGCACTTGAACCACGGAATTGACGAGCAGGCCAACTGTGCCGAAGTCACCGGAGAGCACCTCAAGCACCTCAAGGCGACGGGCAGGGTGAGCGTAAGAGCACCAGCGTCCGGTGGCACTTTCCATCTGTCCGCTAACAGCAATGGCAACATTACGGATATGCAGTACAGTCCTGCCTAAAACTGCCACCCTCCCCCGGAACCCGCCCTTGACGCCGCAGAGGCGGGCTGCGACCTGAACATGCCCACAGTGTGCATTTCGGTTGCGCACCAACCCAGTCGCTTTACGGCCTCAGCATCTCCAAACCCGAGCCGATTCCACGTTGCGCTGTCAAAGCGATAGCAATTGTGCCAATGCACCAGCGACGTGCTGAAATCACGCATGTTTGCGCTTGTCAGGCCCAGAGCTAGCAACTTCTCCGTAGTAAATCCGTGTTGTAGTAACTTATCCAGCGGCATACGCATGCCTGCAAGATCCTGTATGGAAGGGTGAAGCTCCATAAGCTCATCTGCGCCAATGCCAAGCCGCTCCATGCCGATAGCGCAGGCCTGCGACGCGCTGATGCCTGAATTTCGCATGTGTGACCACGTATAGCCCATGTTGATGAGTGCCTCGGCGCCGTAGCGTTTCTGCAGCGCAGACCATGGCACGTTGCTGGCCACCAGTTCTGTTGGAGTGTAGCCGTGATCGATCAGCTCTTGCATGTTGTACTTCAGCAATTTGTGCACGTTGCGTGCATCCGATAAGCGCTGCACCACGCCATCCGGTTTGTGCTCCACGGAGCGAACAAACGATCGTGCCAGCCCATGCTCTGCAGCAAACCGCGCAGCAACAACGGCATCCGTGCCTAAATCCATTCAGTGCATTGTAAACAACAATTATATACTATTTCACTGCAGCGTCAATGTATTGACATGTCAAACAACCGAGTGTACCAAAAAATTGTATCACCGATTCACCGCAGCACGGCATACGATTTTAATGTGCACCTCGATCACCAGTCCTTGCACAAGAAAGGGCAGCGCCTCGTCAACTCGCCAGAGGGCGACGTAGATGAGCTTGGCGTCAACGAACACGAGATTGTAGTGCGTGTCAAAGGCGCAGACAGACAATATAAATCACAGAGACTGCGCGTCTTCTCTGCTCTGAACAATCTGCTGCTCAACGACAACATCCTTAGAGACCTACAAAATGACAACGCCAGGTTTTGGCAGGGACAGCAAGCAAATGCTGCAGCACAGATAAGTGCGCAACAGACGCTAGAGCACTTGCAGGCAGGCAGGTACCCTGTAGTATCAAATCCTCCAGGGGGTCGAGACGTGCTGCAGCCAGCGACCGAAGAACTGTACAACATTGCAAGCCGCTCGCTGAACAACGTGCTGCACCAACACCTCGAATACGTTGGTGTCGCCATCACGCCGCAGAAGCTGTTCCCCCGCGAAAGCCGCCAGGACCCACAGGGGTTTGCATGCACGCGCGGTGGCTTGAACACCATTCACAACACCGGCAACGAAGTCATCCATGCCGGGGACCAGATCATCGTCGATTTTGCCATGCCTAATGTGGTCAACCGCAGACTCTTGAACAACCCGAGCCACTACAGCACGGGGGTGCCGCACGGTAAGCTACTGGTGCAAACCAGACCGGACACGCACCCGGACACCGATCAAGGGTTTGTGGATCACGTGCTCAACCAAATGAGGGCGCAAAGAGAACCTAGGTCGAATGGCCCAAACGGTACAAACGATGCGCTTGTGCCCTTTGATGGGCTTGCGCTGGATAATGCTACTCGTCGGGACCAGGGGCAACCCGGCCTCGCAGCCGCTGTCGCTGGAGGGGCCGGCAACGCATTCGCTGCAGGGGGGTTTGAGAGAATGTACCGCCCCAACGCACTTTTGATGCACCGCGTTGATGCCGCAGCTAACATAGTCACGGTCAATGGGCGGAGATTTGTGCGCCGATGCGGACTCGATGTCGTCAATTTGACTATGCTTGTGCAACAAGTGGGTATGGTTTTTGGTGGGATGGCAGACGCAGGTTATAACGCAGGTGGTAATTTGAGGGCGTATTATAATGATGCCGGCGGCGATCCCCCAGGGCCAGGGGATGGGGGTGCGATTCTTGCGCCGCCAGCAACTCCAATATTTATTCACGTACAAAACAGGGAAGAAATTGCAGCCATCCTTCTACGGCTGAATGCCGCTGTTGCACAATGGCAATGCCCGGCGTTTTTCTTTGTCGAAGATGACATTGGTGTGCCCTTAGAAGCCGCCGCACCTAGAATTGCAGTTGGTGTCAATTTTGAAAACTTATGGGTGTCGGTGCCAGCAGGCGGCTTAGGCGCTTTAGGTGGCGAGGTGCCAGTGCAGAGGGGAAATTTGTACTTGCCACCAGCAGCCGGTGCGGGGGGGGGTGCAGCCGCCTTAGCCGCGCAAGCAGATGCGGCTTCGAAAAATACCATTTTAGGTCTACCACTGGCGGCTCCTCCACAGCTTCAAGCTGCAAATGTGGTTCCTGAGTATGCTATTGGAGGAGACAATTACCTAAATTTATTAGCAGCTACAGGTGACAACCTCACGTACCTTCTTGAGATGATGTGCAATGGCGATCATGGTGCAGCACAAGTAAATGCTGCTGGCAATAACAACAACCCCTTCCTCAGCCGGCATTCTCCGCTAGTGGAGCTGGTGCGCACTGTTGTGCGCGAGACCGTGATTGCGTGCCGCAATCGCGCGCGGCGCACAATTGGCATGGCACTTTCCGGAGCAAGCCCGGGAGAGCCATTTGACATTGTTTTGAGCGACTCATAGTGGCACGTGCAACCAGCGGCAGCCATGTGTCTGTGTTTCAATAAATTGTACATCCAGCGTATTGTGATTGTCTGTCTCGTAGCACTCAGAGTCGCGCACCTCCCACTTGGTCATGCACTTGGTGGACGCATCCAGGCGCTGCAGCTTGCTGCGCACTGTAGGCAGGAATTCCAGATCCGCGTACGCGCCCACCGCGGGCCGCGCAATGGAATGTGAGCAACGCCTGAGAAGGCTGTCGTCTTCACCGCCCCATCCGTAGTAGCGATTCGAGAACCCGGGAAAAGCATGCCGGCAAAACCCGACCACGCCACCAAAATACGACTTGGTGTTGTTGTAGCGGCCGAACCTGCATCCAAAGTGCACGATGGGCCGTGTCCACGGCGCCACGTATTGTTGCGCCAGTGTCTCACTCGGCACCAGATCAACGTCGTGAAAGATCACGCGGTCGCGCGTCGTGGCATTGAATCCGACGTTTAGCAATAAACCACGGTTGAATTTGTTACCCAGGCTCTGTTCCACAACAATGTACTCTGTAGTGTCTGGCAGCATGTCGCGCAGGTGACGTAAGAGCACATCCAAATGACGCTGCCGATCTCTAAATGGAATTATGATGCAGATGTCCGACATTGCGATTCGGAATGCACTCGCGTGTAGTTCCACCGCTCGTTGATGGCACGGTGAAGCAGCGTATCTGTAATGGTTGTCATGAGGCTGTTTGAGTTGTACATCCACGGTCGCGTGCATTTCTTGCACAGGGCTCTCTGGGAACCACGTAAATCAATGCGTGCCCCTCCCGCGACGTCCCACGTGTAGCAGTGGTAGCAGCAGCTGGTTGTAACGGTGGTTTGGCGGTACTGACAGTGAATGCACATAATGCCCTCTCCAACAAAACGGTCGGCACGGCACACCATTACACAAAGACACTTTGGACACAACATGTGAACGCAATTGCCTATCTGTAGCATGGAACCAAGCATGTCGATACAAACCAGCCGGCTGTAGCGGCACATGAAGCTTTGCTGGTTCTTCCAGTAGTTGCGCTGAGTGCAGGCCGTCGATCGGTGAGCTGGGTTTGTTTTTTCAATTTTTTTGCCGCAGTACAAATGTCCGGTTTCGTCGTCATACACTACTTTTGAGTTGCCTCGCGCCCACGCGTGCTTGCTTGCCGTATTGTCGTCGACTACAAACGAGCGCAGCTGTCGGCAGCACACGCAGAAGTACACCGACGTTTGGCGCACGTTTTGTTGCATGGCCGCCTTCTGCATGCGCGCAATAAACGATGGCAGTGCCACGCACCGCACGGTGGCACGGACCACGAAGGCATGCATGATCTCACCCACCAGAAAGCACTCCTGTGGCGTCAGGTTGCTGTAGGCTGCTTTGATCGCATTCTTGTTAGGCACTTCGAAAAAGTCGCTCGTGGCCACGACGTTAGTGCACGCAGCTGCCACGCTCGGCAATTTGCATTGCTCCAGCACTGACTGTAAAGAGGAGCCGTCAAACACGTGAAACAATCCCGTCCGCAGTGGGACGTTAAACAGGTTTCCAGTGGATGGCTCCATGCGAAACAGCGCGAGAAACTCCAGATGTGACATTTTTGAAGCGTGCATGCCGCTTCGGCACTTGAACGTTTTCATGCTGGTAATGCCGTCTTGTATGCCGCTGAAACCATTTGTCTGAGCTATGACGTTTGCGTTGTACTTTTCGCGTATGTAGTTTGACTGGGCAACAACGCTGCTGACAAAAGAAGGCCACGGGTACTTGGCTTGCAGAATGGCACGCAAGCTCGGCACGTTGGACACCAGAAAAACAATGTACTCCTTGATGGCCACAAACAGAATGTGCTGGTGAGAGTTTTTGATCCAAGCTGCAAACTGTGCCGGAGTGGGTGGTGTGTGTATGAGGTACCGGTACACATGAAGAAGGGCGACGTCGCTCATGGTTTGATCTGCGTGCTCGTAGCTGGCCATTAACGTGCATCTCAGCATGATGACCAGTGCGTTGCACACTTTGGAATCGCGAGTGGCATAACCAGACACAATATCGCTGAAGTTGCGTATGCTGCATCGCATCGGCCAGGCCTTGCTCAACACATGTACAATCGGGTTGCTGTTACGAGAAGAGGCTTGTGACGTGCCACTGGTGCACTGAAAGCAGCACTGGATTAATTCGTGCCACAAGTTTGGCAAGTTGTGCACACCAACGTGCATGGCTGCGTTCGGTCTATGACATTCGGGCACGTGACCGCTACGTTCCATTTCAACAAGAGCAGGGAAAAAGCAGGTTTTGTGCACGGTGGCTTTCGACATGGCTGTTTGAATCGATGTTGTGCTGGACACGTCGCAACTTATGCACTTGGATGCAAGGTGTTTGAGCGGGCGGTAGGTTCGCGCGACTGAAGCACCGCCCCCCTGCATAAAAAAGCCGGCCCTTCCGAAACGCTGTCCGCAGTGTTGTCCGAGTAGTGCGCCTGAGTGTAGCGTTTGACGCCGTCCGTGATTTGCAGCTCGTACGCGCTGCGCACGTGCAGCACCACCGGCATGGTCAAACCAAAATGCTTGCCCGGATTTACTATGCAATCCTTGATGTCGTACTCTCCCGGCACCGACGTGCTGTTGTAGAACTTTGATACGTGAGCAGTCGTTGCAGTGCCCTCTCCAGCCGCGTGCCTGAAAAACTGGCGGGCAATTTCGTAACGTGTGCACATCAGGCACAGGCCGTTTTTGCTCTCCGGGGGAGATTCACCAGGCAAGTAAAACTCGCGAAGAACAAAAGGAGAAGAGCAAGGAATGTGCATACCCTGGCACCCAACGTTGTTGGCGCAGCTGCGCTCGTCATTGAGAGGCTCACGCAGAAAACTTTCCTCGTACGCACGCGGGCAACACACCACATCTGGATTGGTCTCAACGGGCTTTACAGTCGACCGGTGCTGTTCGATGAGATCGTCCACAAATCGAAAAGCGTACAACGGATTTGACGGATCGTACACGAATTTTTCGTCGTCAAGTGACGACCCAGCGACGTCACTGTCGCCGCCGCCGTCCGCGTGGTCCGAGAATTCCGAATAATTCCTTTTTCTGGATGTCATGGCTAAAAGTTCAGCCCGCTGTCGTTTTGCACCGACCGACGATGCCGCAAAAATGGATACTCTTCGGGACGCAGTATCACCGACCCTTGTGAATTCTCTGTGTTGCCAACAGAGCTGTCGGCGCCACCTGCACCGGATGACTGTGAGGCTTGAGATACTTCCCTGTACGACAAAAAGCAAGCCACGCACGTAAGAAGTCGAGAGACGTGGTATACGAAGTCGAGCGCAAACGCGTACTTCAGCACGGGAATAAATCCATGGGCTCCATATCTCAGGCATCGTTCCATGGTTCCCGAGCCCACCAAGTTTGGACAGCTTCGGTTGAGTGCAAGTTTGCACCACTCTTTGGGATTGTACAGCAACTGAAAGCCGTTGGGCCCATCCAGCGTGTCCTTGCAAGACGTGGATGCCTCGCTGCTGCACCCCGCGGCTTTGTCATACGAACCCGCATGAAAAATAGACAGCTGGTTTTCCCAGTCTGCATTTGGATCATCGCTTCCTGGTGGCTGGGGGCAGTTTTCCACCAGTCCACCGTAAATGATCACGAGCCACACAATGGCAGCAACGTTGAAGGCACCTAACACAAAACACACGTAAGACGCCATCTTAGCGTTTCCTGTATCTTCCGGCGTGTCTCGCCTGGTGTAAATTAGCATTACAACGGCGGTTTGCACCAAACACGCAACGCCAGACAGAATATCCAGGCCGAATGCCCAGGGCACAGTGCCGTCCCAGTCCCCGCATGTGTAGAACACCGTGGGCATCAAGCTGACCTGCCACAACAAGCCTCCAACAGATAGTGCAGCAAACAGCTGTATGATGTTTTCGTGCCTGGTCATGACTCGAAACCCTGTTTATTAGTATATATAGCAATTAACTCTTTGCACCGCGCTTACGTTTTGTGGGAGGACTAGCCGGCAAGGAAGTGCTGGTGGCATTTCTGTTGTCCTCGGTCGGCGCTGCCACAGGCTTCTCAGGAGTGGCCTCAGGGTAGGCCAAGTTCAACGACTGCTGTGTAAAGACCTTATGCCGAAGTGCATTGTGATACATCTGATAATCGACGTTATCTGCATTGCAACACACGTCCAACAATTTGCAGCGCAAATATTCCGCAACCGGCGCACCAAGAATGTCGGCCCGCATGTCTTGACTAATTACGGAGCATGTTGACACTTTCCCGGTACGAACATGCTGTGCCGCCTTGCAAAGCACGTGCAGGCCGTGCTGGCGCAAGTATTCCAATCCGTTTTGCGTGTCCACTTGCCACTTGTCGGCAAAGTTTTCCTTGATAGCAGATTTGCACGTAGGAAACAAGCGTGCAACAAGCCAGTTGTGCATTTCGGGCGCAGTCTTGACGTTGTCTGCGTACCACATGTGCTTCAACACACGGAGTGCTGATTTATATAGTGAATGGAGACATCCGCGCATTACAACGCGGTGGCGTTGAATCCTCCGGACGCATTGACGTGGTCACAGCGACGCACCGAGCACAACCTTGTCAAACTCCTGGTCCTGCAGTGGTTGCGCTCTCGCATGCATGGGACCGTGACTTCCGTGTGCGATTTGGCGTGCGGACGCGGGGGAGATATCCGCAAACTGGCTTGCGTGTTTCCGGGTGCGGCAATCGTGTGCGTGGATTCCTCGGACCAATCCATACAGGAGCTTGAACGCAGAGCTCAGGAGATGCGTCTGCGCGTGCACGCAGTGTGCTGTGATGTGCTGAGATACAACATGCAAATCGGCAAGCACGACATGATCACGATGAACTTTGCTCTGCATTACTTTGCTGCGACAAAGGAGTACATGAACACACTGTTGCGTAACGTTTCCCTCGGTTTGCGAGATGGCGGCGCGTTTGCAGGCACGTGCGTTGATTGGAGAACACTGCACGATGCGTCGCGCGCTGGGTTTCACGTGCCACCCGGAACCTTGGATGGGCTGGAAGATTGTCCATGGGGCCGCAAGTATCGCTACGTTTTACCGGGGTGCGTTGATCTAGACGAATGCGTCGTGCATTTTCCAACGCTCGTTCGCTTGGCTTACCAGCACGGTTTGCACTTGGTCAAGCATCGCTCATTCAACGGTTTCTTGCGCGAAATGGGTGAAGCTCCAAACGTACCCGTCGTCAATCACAACTACGTCGTGTTTGTGTTCCGTAAGGACGCCAATGGCCGAGAATAACATAACAACTGAATTTCTGCCAATGCATGTAGCGCTGAATAAGCACATTCAAAGTAAGGCTTACGGCGACAAACAGTGGCATGACGTACCAGTCTTCAATGGCGTCGAGCCACACTGTCACACCGGCAAACAAGCTGAGGCACCACAGTATAGTGCAAAGCATGTATCGCAAGCCAAGACCGTACACTTTTACGTGATGTGGCATTTTGACAACTAGCCGAAAGGCAATCACCACTTGAAGCAGCGCCAGCACGTTTTTGCGAGCTCGAAGCCAAACGTTGTAGGCGCAGCCCGGTGTGAAATCATACGCGTCGTATAAGGAGTTATCTTTCAGAGCGGCGTGCGCAATTTCAGCGCACTGCGTCGCATTTACCCGTTGCGTAGTTTGACTCACAGTAAGTTGCGGATCCGCGTCCACAAACTTGCTGACAACGGAGACGTAATACACGGCCACAATCCAGCACGTGTTGACAATCAACACAAGCAAGCACCTTCGCACTTTGTAGACCACATGCGCCGGGCTCTGCTGCGTTTGGATGTGTCCGTTGAACGCATCGAGAGCGGCATGTACAACGTGAAACGTGCGAAACACGTACAACAATATGTTTGGCCCCCTATGAAACACTTCGAACCATTCATGGTCGGCCGCCCAAAGCCAGGACCACGCTGCAACATTGCACGCGCTCGATATGGCTAACCATCTTTGGCGAGCCATACACAGTTGCGCAAAACTAATCAGTGCAACCACTGCAAACACACCACGCACACGCTGAAGATAAACAAGCCAAACAGTTGCAATGACAGCGGCCGCACGAAGTTCTCGCAAAAGACCCATCGCACGTGGCAGGGGTCAACTAAATAATGATAGGCTACTATTTAATGACACGCAGAGCCGCGTGAATGTCGCTCCTTCGCAAGAAACCAACGACCGCAGTTACAGATGCTCAGGAACTGAGCGTGGCCGATCTTGGCCTGAATGATGGTGCGCAAACCCAGGAGGCTGAGGTGACCACAAACTCCATTGTTGCAAACCAGCACGAGGGCGATCACCGCATGAAGGTTTTGCTCGACACTAATTTCACGGGACAGCAGCTGAAGGAGGGTGTCACGGTGCAGCTGGCAGATTACATGGAGGGTGCGGGGGACGCGAACGTCATTGTCAACGGTGTGGGAACAACGGCCATCGGGTCGAACGTGCCTGCATCGGTCACAACGGCAATCAACCTGTTCAACCTAAACGGCACCGATGGCAAGCACTACAAAGATGCCGGCATCAAAAACGAGAAGGGATGGCTGGCGGGTGACATCAGCGTCGATCCGTCGTCGGGCTACCAGCCGCTAGTCAATATCATGCCGCACGAGTTTGATCGCACCGAGCACGTCCATTACAAACCGAAGGCCCTCATGGACAACTCGTTGATGGAGAAGTATGGCAAGTACGCAAACAGCGAGGATCTATGGAATGGCATCGTGCCCTTCCCGGGCGAGCCGTACTACTACCTGTCCAAGGATCACGTCGTGCTCAACATCATTGCAAAGAACTGGGAGCAGCTTGGCATCAATCTGCCGACCGAGCGGCTGCGCGAGGACAAGTGGGTCAAGGTTGCGTCGTCCGTTGTGGACAAGGTTATTGGCGAGCTACAGACGGCCGTTCTAGACAACATGCCGTTTACCAATCTGTCCAATCTTGGGATCCAGTTTAAGTCAGCCAACTCCAACTTGGATAACGACGAGCGGTATCCGCTGGTTGCAGAGTTTTTTGTCGACTACAACGTCCCCAGTCACGCTCAAAGTCCCACTGTGGAGTCGTGAATGCGCCGTCGCTGCGCACACTCGTGCCTGTAGACTGAGGAGTTTGACGTTGTGCTAGAATGATCAATAAAATTCAGCAGTATGTTTGTGTACACGTCCTTAAAGCTTGCGCGTATCAAATCTCGCGAACGGGCACCGGTGATGACAATTCTCCCTGAACGAAAGCACAGGTACACCACTTTCGGACGTTCAATTCGCAAGATAAGACCCGGAAACAAGTCGGGCTCGTAGCCAGCGCACGCGCCGTAGGCCACCGACAATTTTTCCAGCTCAAGAAGCCCCCCGACGTTTGTGGAAGCCACCAGATTCTGTATCCGAAAGTTGCAGAAGCGCACGTCAAACCCGCTCTTGCGAAGAATGCCGACGTACTTCCACCCTGCCAACCGAGCTCGTATCTCGTCCTTTGCACCCGTGCACACCATGTTGCCACTGGCAAAAATAAGTGCCGTTGTGCGAGGGCTGCGGATCCGAGCGGTGGCAGCCGCAAACTTCTTCGGATTGTACTCGACAAACTGCGTGTTGCACGCCAACCGAGCCAAATCAATGTGATTGACACCCAAATTAAACGTGGCAACCACGTTCTGCATTCGGATTTCAGGACACTCAATCTCAGCCATGTCGCTTTCTGGCGACGTCCAGCCTATCTGCTATGTTGTGGAAAACGGTCGTACACGACTGTGGTGCCGAGATGCCACGGGCAAGGAGCACGTGCGAGTCGTGTGCACGCCCGCGCGCTGGGTTTGGGCAACCACTATGGAACCGGTTCCACGAGGTATGCCACCCAACAAGCGCAAAAGAATAAGCGGTCACAGCCTGTATGCAAGCGACACCTGCAAGGACTTCGTTGAAATTTGTTTTCATGGAAAAACCCCAAGAAGATCAGAGGAACAGCGATTTTGGTACGACAACACTCTCGACAATTACCACGCTACCTGCGCCCAGAGCGGGACTAGGCCATGTGGGTGGTCCCACGAAAAGCCAGCTAAAGCCAGACTGATGTGCATCGACATTGAAGCCATGCCCGGACCCAACATGGAATTTCCCGATCCACAAAGGGACGCGGTTCTGCAAATATCTGTTGCGTACGACACCGACATGTTCTCGCCAACAGAAACGTGCGAGCTGCACCTGTTTGCCGTGGGCAACATCGACGGCCCTCTCGAGCAAATTGACGAATTTGACCCCAGCACCTGCACTTTGCACTGCAGCGAAGCCGAAACAGAGATGCTGATGAACTTTGAAGCTTTTGTCAAACGGCACCAGCCCGACGTCATATCTGGATGGAACACGAACGGATTCGACCTGCCATACCTGTTTGACCGCACCGTTCACGTGCTACAGCGACCCCCAAAGTACGGAAGAGACGCAGCTCCAATGTCCAAATTTGCAACCAAGAAAGGCAAGGCAATCGTCAAGGCACGCGGACGAATTTTTGCAGATATGCTCGACATCTGGAGATCGCAGCACAACGAAAGGAGCTACAAGCTTGATGACGTGTGCTCGACACACTTGGGCACGTCAAAGGCGCCGGTGAACTACAGCGAAATTCGCACGCTACAGGGAAGCGAAAAGGGCCGAAACAAGCTTGGTGCGTACTGCCTTAAGGACGCGTGGCTGGTGTGGCGCTTAGGCAAAACGCGCAAAAAATGGTCCAATGCCCTTGAGATGAGCCACGTGACGTACGTGCCGCTGGAGCACTTGTTCTGTCGGGGCCAGCAGTGGAGAGTCTACAGCTTGCTGGTGCACTACGCTTATAACGCCAAGCCGCGCATATTTCTGCCAAACTCGCCACCGGAGAGCAGCAGCAAGTTCGAAGGCGCCGTGGTCATCAGCCCGAAGCCAGGGTTTTACACAAGTTGCGTGTCGACGGTAGACTTTGCCAGCCTGTACCCATCAATCATGATGGCGTGGAACTTATGCTACACGACGATGCGCACGCAGGTCACCGCGGAAGAACTGCAGCTGCGCACCAACATGCCTCTTGCAGCATGCGGCCTTGTCCTGGCCTTTCTCGGACCGTTCGAGACCCGAGACCCAGCCTTACGAAAAGCTATACAGCCCGACGCGCGAAAGTGGCACCGGTGCGGCAACGCAGAGTTTAGCAGAAGCCGAAAAGGACTGCTGCCGCAGATACTGAACACGCTGCTCACCAACCGAGCAGCCGCAAAGAAACGCATGAAAAAGGCAAAGAATGACGTCGAATACAATGTGCTCAACGGACAGCAGCTCGCCCTAAAGCTGTGCGCAAACTCGCTGTATGGCTTCACGGGCACATCCATGGAAGTGGGCATGCTGCCGTGTCCCGCGATTGCCAGCTCCGTAACATACATGGGACGCAAGCTGACCACTGCCACAAAAGCTCTATGCGAGCGGGAGTTCGGCGTCGAGGGTGTGTACGGCGACACGGACTCGGTATTTTTTCACCACCGAGGCGTGGACAGCGTTGAACAGGCTAGCAGGGAGGCTGAGCGCATTGCAGGCTTTATGAACGCACGTCTGCCTCCGCAACTTAAGCTTGAGTTCGAAAAAGTGTACAAGCCCTACTTGCTGTTGGCTAAAAAAAGATACGTTGGCCAGAAGTACGACGAAGGACGCAGTCCTCCTGTCATGGACGCAAAAGGCATTGAAATGGTACGAAGAGATAACTTTCCACTGCTCCCGCAAACCATGCGAGCGGCCGTGGACAAGTTGATGCAATGCGACACGAAAGGTGCACTGAATACCGTTCGAGAAGTCCTGATAAGGCTTAGAACCTCTATAGAGACACCGATGGAGGGTCTCATTATCAGCAAGGAGCTCACTAAGCCACCTGAAAAATACTCCGCGAAGCCGCCGCACGTTGTAGTTGCCGAGCGTGTGAAGCACAGCGTGCACGACCGAGTGCAGTACCTGGTCACGCGCGGGCACGGGGGCGTTGGGGACAGAGCACGACACCCGACCGAAATGCAGGGCCATGAAGTCGACTATGAATGGTATGCGGCGCAGCTGACCACATCACTCGGACGCATATTGAAGCCGTGCTGCTCCGAGCAACAAATGCAAGAATGCATGCAGGCAGGCAGGGACAGAGAAGTGATTGCAAACATGAACACGTGCCCCATTGCGCAATACTTTACACATGGGAACAATACGACGTGGCGAAAGCGGCCGGGGCCACAAATTAGCAATACGGCCAAAAAAGCCCGACAACAATCACTCCATACCTTTCTTGGTATTTAATACGGCACACGGCAGCACGAACACAATGGCATTTGCGGACTTTGTTCCATCCGAAGTCGCGAGAGTTACGCTGTTTACAGCAATAGTCAGTCTGATATTTTCAGTCGTCGTCAAACGATTCGCCAACAAATATTGGATTTGGTTTTACTGGAATGTATTGAAATGTGGAAAGGGACTAGACAAACAATACCTATGGATGTGCACAAGCACACAGGACGGGTGCCCGACACAGCTGTTTGCATCGTTTGAGGCGACAAAACGCATGCAACATTTGGCAAGCAACAAAGCACAATGTCCACGTTGCAGGGGGCCGTACAAGTTCATCGGTATTGCCAACAGCGAAGTGCCAAAGGACGAATTGGCAGCTCATGAATTCTTACTGGAATTTGGCACAAACAAAGACTCCGACAAAGCCCAACAAATATTTGAAGAATTACCTGCAGACGTACAAAAGCAGATCAGAGAAAAGATCGACAACTTCAAAAATACAATTGCCACTATAAGCGAAGAAAAACAAGAACTGTACGATCCAGATCTGCTCTTAAGATTCTAGTTCATGTCCAGGGCCGGGAGCTGCTCCACCGACACTGTTTCGGACTCGCACTCTCCCGCTGCGTTCTGTGCACGCAGGCAGCGCAGCCGGGCACGATACGGCTGAGCATCCATGCCCGTCTGTTCGCAGCACCGGACCGCGAGGGCCATCATGCCACAGGCCGCACCAATGCCCGTAGAGGAAGCACCCGACTCGTACGCCTGGTGTAGCGCGTCGGCAGTGCAGCGAAGCATGCTGACACGGTGCACGCTGGCAACGGACACCAAATCCTCGGTCGCAGTCAGCCGAGCGGCTACGTGGCACAGGTGCGCGGCGTTGCAGTGAGCCTGGGCCGACGCCTCCGGAGCCGCTTCCGCTGCCGCGTCTATGGCGTCAGCCAGGTGCCCGTACGCGAGGCCCGCGCACGCGCAGTACAGTCCGTACACGTACTCTTCGCGCGCGTCCGGAAGAGGATGCTGCGTGGACTGCATGCGGTGCGTCCAAGCAGGATACGTGTTCAACAGCAAACCGCGAACGCGATCGCGCTGCGTGCACAACAAACGGTACGCATCCATGTGCGGCATCGAAGAAGATTGATTCACAACCTGCTTGCACTCCTGCACCTTCGACATGACTGAGTGAAATGGAGCCGCGCTACCCTCGACGCGCTTGGCCCCTAGAGACCACGATAGCCAAGGTCCCGTCGCGGAGGCATCCGTGGCCGCAATAGGGAACATCAACCTACGAATTGTGCAAATTAATACAAAGAATTTATTCACTGAACGTGCTTGTTGGGATCCAAGTTGGCGTACAAGCCCTTGCGTACGTCGCCGCACCCATCGTACACGTGCTGGCCCCAGTGGCCCGTCGACGTCTTGTGGATGCTGTACGAGCCGCTGACAACATGGTAGTGCTGACTCGCCCCACGCCAGCACACAACGTTGGCAGTGCGAACGTCCGTGTGTGAAAGACCCATCGGAGGCGTGCTTGTGTCAAAGTAATTGTTCAACGCATCATTTTGGCGCGGGGGCTGTGCGGTGTTCGGTGGAATAGGGCCGCCGGGTGCCACCCTGAAATTCGCACCGGCAACACCGTTTGGCTGCAAATTCTCGTACGGCGACACTTGCGGATCAAACCTCGGCAACATGCCGCGCTCGTGGTTGAGCACGTCAACCTGCGGCAGGGTGTCGTGAAATCCGTGTCCGTTTGCGCAAAGAGGGTTCGGCACAGCCCCCGTTAATGGAATTGCAACGGCAAGAAGCGAGTTAACTGTCGAGCGATGGTTGCCCTGTGGCAGGCCGTCTAATCCGTTGTTGTTTTGGTTCCTACTCACAAAGGTGATGTTCTCGCCGTACTCGTATCCCTGGCAGAACACGCTGCGTGCAATGTACATGTTTTTAGGCTGCCGAATGATGCTTTTGCTGTAGAAAGTGTAGTGACCGATGTGCACCTTGTGAATGACATCATCCGTGAGCTGGAAGTCGTGATGGCCATGGAAAGTGTGGCCCAGCTCCGAGCCCACGCGGCCTAGAATTGCATCAGACATGCGATACGTTTGCCACGGACGCAGCAGAACAATACGGTGCGGATATATGTAACTTTCTCCATCTGCCTGCAACGCATGGATAAGACTGTCATCGGTGCCAGGAATAGCCACACCCGCATCCACGTACTCCAGCACGCGAGCTGCCAAAACTTTCGCAGCCGTAAACAGCTGATCGTTTTGCGTTTGATATTGCGCATTTAAAATACCAATTATTGGGGTTTTGGCTAAGTTTGAAAACCCCGCTGCCCCCGCCGCCATTGGTGCACCTGTATCTGCATACCATTGGCCCGAAGTTGCAATTTGCCGGAGTCTGCCCTCGCCGAGGCCAGTGAGCATGCGAGCGAGCAAATCGGAACGGTGCTCCATGTTCACTGGCCACTTAAGAAGAAAATCAGCTTGAGTGTCTATGCGCGGTACACGATTGACAAGATTTGCGCGGGCAGTTGGGTACTTAACAAGTTCAAAACGATCGGAATCCATGTTAAAGATCCGAATGCCATGCGTAAAGTCTTCGGGTTCCATGACGTAGTGCTCGCCGCAGGCCCGCACAGAAGTCAGAGGCTCAATGCCATCGCCCTGGAAATCAACATCGAACGTGCGCGTCTCGTACACCGGCAGACCTCTGAAGGAGTCAAACATCCGCGCACCCGTCTCAAGCGCGTTTTTGGCCGTTTCTCCACGCCGCTGGAACTCATTGAAGTACTCCGGGATCATGCTTGCGTAGATGCTCATCTTGGGTGGAAAGATCCACGCCGTCGGCTCAATGCCCTGCCTGCGCATGCGGTCTTTGAGCTCAGCATCCATCACAAAGAGCCCCTTAATGTTTTTCTGCACCACGGCCCACAGAAATTTTTCGTCCTCAAGCGTGCGCTGCAGGGCCGTTCTGTGCACGGTGCCGTGCTTGCGATTCCACTGCTCGTAGTGGTTGTCGGCACCGAGCAGTGCCATCATGACGCCAAAAAACGTTGTCTCATGCACGGCCTCGACTATTTGGCGCAGGTTCATCAGGTAATGAGATCTTCCTAGTTCCGTTTTCCAGAAACCGTGCTCAATGATGAACGCAAGGCCACGCCGGCTGAGGCTGTCCTGGTGCGACTCGGACTCCTGGGTGACGTATCTAGGCACGCCCTGGTGGGGCTCGTAGTCCATCATCGTCTTGTTAAAGCGCCACACGTTCCACGCCACGTGCAGCTCCTCGGTGTACTCCCACGGGAGCACAGCGCTGGTGTACCAATCGTCGTCCTTGGTAATCAGGAAATCGATTGTCGCCATGAGGAATTTGTTTCTGCCCTCATACGCCTTGGGCAGGTTGTGTGTCTCGTGCGCAAACTGATCCGCTGCCCAAGTTTCAACGTCGCTGTTGCGCAGGGGACCAAAATACTTCTGCATTTGGTGAATGGGGGAGTTTTGGGCGTCCGTGCCCCCCAGCGTGGGGGCTGCGTGACCGTTCAATGCTGCCGCCATGTTTTCGTATCGAGGGGCGGAAGGCGTCTATATATACGTGCAAAAATTTGAAAGTATATCAGCAGGCGCACGCAGCGCGTGTATGGGACTCGCGCAGGCCAAACAAACGTCTCCTTCGCTAATTTGGCTCGACGTTGAAGGAGGAATGGGCGACAAGCCAATATGGGACGCAGCTGTAGTGCACGACTCGCCAAATAGCACATTACATGCCGTCCGGTTTTGCCGACACGAAACAACATATCACCGCAATAAACTTAAAAAATCGTTGCCACTCAACACGTTCGCTGGCATGCATGCCAACATGACGTATCGCATTCCGTACGCATTCAGCGACCAGAAATGGGTGCCCGGGGAATCAAAAGCGGTCAAGGGCGGCATTGGAGTGCACATTGGTCAGGAAATTGCCAAAGGCACCCACGCACTGGCGTGGAACATGCACGGCCACGACGCCAAAATCCTGCGCAGGCACATACCGCTGAAATTTTTGGACAAGGTTGATCTGCTTGACCCGTTGAAGTGGTTTCGCCATCACTTTAGCTTGCCGTCCAACACACTATCCAGCAACAGGCCTGGCACACCCAGGGCAGTCATGAAAGCCGGAAACTACAGCTACATGGGACCGGAACACAGCGCACTCGTCGACACCCTGCACATGCGAGACGTAACCATAGAAGCCGCTAGGCAAATTGCAGAAAAGCAAGATCAAGACGTCAACGTCGTCACGGTGCTGCAAACGCCGCGCAAAGATGATGCATGGTTATGGGACGCGTCATATTGGGATGATAATCACAAGCTACACCGTGCGAGATCTAAAGAGTTCAAGAGGCGACTCAAAACGTGGCTTCAGGAACAAAGCATCGATCTCAGCCCAAGCGACCACGCAAAAATCAACGCCTTCAGCAAAATGGATACCTTGCGCCGGTACTTAAACGACCAATGGGAGGTAGTGTGAGGCATGGATGCTGATGCTGCTGCTGAAGCAGAAAATAATGCTAGCATGTTAGACGCAATGGTACCTCCCGGCCCAAATCTGATGCAGTGGCTAGACACGTATGACAACGTAGTGGGTAGCGTTCTGCAGCCGACAGCAACTGCTGATGAACTTGGCACTGAAGCGTTAATGAGCATTGGGGTCACACCCGAACAAGTGCGTGATGCTTTTTGGCGACGTATATCAGCAGATAGAAGAGCAGCTGTCGGTGGGTTTACTGAATACCAACAACAGCGTATTTTAAGCCTGCTACGTGACAATGAACTACAACACCCATACGCAAATGTAATGAATCTTGTGCGTTTTCACTTTTCACATTACACGAGGACACCTAACAACATTAATATGGTACCGAGACCGTATTCCCCACATAACCAAGAGTGGAATGCCACAAGAATTGCAACAAATCTTTTGTATCCCGTTGCATTGCATGCGTACACGGAAGACGCTGGCAATTCCATTGGAATGGTCATACGTTATCCAAACCAAACCACACGGTTGCGTGCGATTGTCCCATTTGCACAGCCCAACAACTTTTTGAACATTGTTGGCGGCCGACACATACGCGTACACAAAACTGTTCGGGATCAGCTCTGGAACACATGGCTGCGTCATCCAGATGCCTTAGGTGGTGGTCGGTTGCCATCGCGCGTCTGCGTACTGTATGAGCTGCGCCAAAATTGCATGGACTTGATGCACATGATTCCATGTGAGGTGGGTACCTTGCTTCCGCCTATAGGGGGTGGGCTACCGTCAATGAGGGCTGGAGGGATAAGCTACAATGCCAACGAACTGATGAGGCTCAACCTTGTAGTACCAGTTGACCACAATCAGCAAGCCATTGCTAACCTTGCAGCATCATGGCAGGTGCTTTTGTCTAAGGCTGAGTTGACTGACAACCGATACATCAAGGGCATTGCGCCTTATTGGTATTATGGCGGGTGGTTGGATCCAAACGTACACAGTGACCAGCAGCCGGCTCTTGATTTACTAAGTAACGTGTTTGTGTGGGACGCACACTGCTCGCAAAACAGATACTTTAGATGCATGCAAGAACATTACGGATTTCAGCCAACATTGATGCGATATCGGTTGCGCCGATATGTACCAGAGCGACTGCTGGCTCACGCCATGACAAACACACTAAAACAGAATGAACTGGACGCGCTTGCGTTTGACAGCATAGGCAACGCTGTCCGTTGGTATCACATTGTCGAAAAAATAAGAAATGCAACAAGCAATTTGCGCCGTCCACTCACGGCGTCACAATTTCGCAGGTACGTCAGAAATCCGGATCAAGAACTGGAAACGGCGTGGCACATGATTTCATTGCTGGCACCCCAATCTAGTGCCATTGTGCAGCCGTATCGATCTCAAAATCGAACACGCCGACCCAGCTTGCGACTATAAACTATGGGCGTGCTGGAATCGATGGAGTTGCACCCAACACACGTGGCGTGCTTCCAAGCATGGTGTGCCGTCATGGTTTTTCTATCAAGCTGGTCTGCCGATTGCCGTGACGAGCTCTACAACAGCTCTGGCGTGCTGAATACGTTTGATCTTATCGAAATTGGAAACAGGGACACGTCGGACTCGCTTTTGAACACAATGGCTGCAGAAGCATTGCTGATTGCCGCTTTTAACACGCGCACAACAAAAGGAGAATTCAAAATCAGCAACCGCAATACGTACATCAAGGCATCTTTATTGTTGCTTCTGGCGTTTGTGCGGGTGCGACGTGCCGGTTTTTTCGGCGTCTGCCTGGAAAATGATAACATGTGCTGCTCCAGCTGCGAGTCCTCTAACAAGCGCATTTTCAGAATTGACAGTACCACGTGCAACACGCCGAACTCCATTCCGCACACAGACTGCTACGCGCACAGGAGCTGGGCAGACGCAAGGCAGTATTGCGCGGTGCCGTCGTACTTTTTTGACTGTCGAGAGCAGAACAACGCTATCAAGCTGCACCGATTTCCTGATTTAAGCCATTGCTACAACTGGGGATGCGATTCTGAGGTGTCACCCGTTCGGGCGTGGATGGCACCGGTGAGCACACTGACCGTGCTTATTTCATTGTACCTATTTTAGGCTCCCGTGGCACCAGGTGCATGTCCATTTATGCCGTGATTGCAGGTGGGGGCGTGAAAGTCAATTTTGCAACAGGATGCGTGTGTCGACTGAAACGAATGAACTCGCCGGTCTTGCACGACCTCGACGTGGTATCTGGCGTCAGCGCAGGTGGCATTCTTGCCAGCGCTATATCGGCAGGTCAAGATATACAGAATTACTACAACAAATTCGCAACCACTGCCTTTGTGGAACCGACAAACAAGTGTGTGGTTGTTTCTCGCGCGCTGTCTATGTACACCGGACACCGGCAAGCGTTCTACAACAGCGAGGAATTGACATCAACTCTTGATGAATTAGTCGGCAAAAAACTTGTCACAGGCGCCAACATGCTTCGCGTGCATGCTGTAGACACAGCTACCGGTAAGCAGTATCCTTTTACTATGGCTCGCAACACAGAGATCGATGTAAAACCCATCGTAGCGTCGTGCTCTATTGCGGGCCTGTTTCCACCAGTTCAATTGGACGGCAAAACGTTTGTTGACGGAGGCATGACCACCAGTAATTTTCCAATGAGCGATATTAAGGAAGGAATACGCAACCCAAATACGAAAGTCATGCTGATTTGCGCCTGCGAGCCGTGGATGGCTCGAATCCCAAACGTGAATTCAAGCTCGTTGACACAGCAGTTTAGAGGCATTGCGACAAATCTTTTACCGTTGTGGAGACACTATTTGAAGGAGCTTGATCATTGGCACTTGATGGACACGCTTGACATAGAGCATGCCGCCGTTCCTGACGGAAGATTCATGGCTCTGTACAGGAGACATCCACATGGGCTGGAACTGCTACAGCTCATGCAACCGGGACACAAGCGCAACCCTGGCGTCAGCCACGACCTTGCTGTCTTGTTTTTTGCGCCAACTACTGCTGAATACAACAATGCCGAAACAATCAACCTGACGGACCAGCCAAATGTTCGAAAGTCAACAACCGATGCCATGATGGCCAAGGGTAAAGCCGCCGCGGCGGAAATTAACATGCTGGCGGATACAATCGGACTTGGATGGAAACGGCATCTTACTTTTATTTAATACAAACACGCATACGTGCTAGTTTCATTATTGTATTCAGTATTGTCGGCGGATCCGCACACACACCGGTCTCGGCCAGGTTCAACGCAATTGAGCAATTTGATTAGTTTGCTAGACAGAGGCACTCCACAGCAATCCGTGCCAGGCGCCAGATTCGTTTTGTTTGTGGCACAGTTCAGGCAAACGTCAAACATGCCACCAGTGTCCGCGTCTAACAGTATGGGCTGCCAGTCAGGCGTCAGACACTTGCACCCGTTGGATATTGGCAATCCAGTACCTAAGGTTGACGAGCCAAAAGCACAATGATCGTTGTCAGCCTGCATGCAGGTGGTGACAGGTCGAATCTTGGCAAACAGTGCGTACGTGATAATCACAACAAAAAGCACCCAAGCAAGATCGTCTTGAAAGGTGTACAGGGAAGCGTCTTTGACCAAACTCATTACAAATCGGCTGAGCAAATATGCCAGCACCACAAGCGACGGCAACCACAATGTCCCCCACGGTATAAATCTGGCGTCGTAAAGCTCATATATCGACCATGCCAAGAGCAGTAGCACGGGTGGCAGGCTCAGAAGCCTGCCCGTGGAGTTGTCACGCTTTCGTGCCCGCTTCGCGTCGCTAAACACCCACATGGCCAGCAGAAATGAACCGGCGATAAAACCGTAATGATCGTCGTCGTTTGTCATTAGCACAATCACGTGCACAACTGCCGGCAGAACGGCAGACCAACTATCCAACTGCTTCAGCTGTGGCAATTTGTCGTTCGTAGCGTAGTGCACTAGCACAATTAAGGGGACAATGGCGGCCACCACGGTACACACTTCCACCGACAGCGGGTAATCCTCGTAGTAGCGCGGCGCTATAACAGCCGCCAAAACCACGTTGAATGCCAGCACGTACATCAAAACTTAATTTAGGTGCATATATAGTCGACGGTGCAATTCACAACATAGTCGAGCACGGTGCAGTTGCCGTTCAACAGAAGTTTGGTGTGCACCGGCAACTGTTTGTGTTTGAACAAGGACACAGATGTACAGCACACGTTTGGCTGTTGCATCACGTACGCCACAAAATCATCTAGAGTGTGAAGCGCAAACAGGAACACGGCTTTTTGGTGTAAAGTTGACGTCGTTTTTTCCGGCGAGTCCAAAAGTTCACGCAAGATGGGATGGCAACTTTTGTGCTCATCCAGCATTTTTGCGATGCCAGCAACGCACTTCTTGCGACTGTCGCATTCGTCATGCGTCAATACTCGAAACATGTAATCGCTAGAGTTTTGCGCAAAGACATCGTGCTCAGCCATCGGAACGACGACTGCAAATGCGCACGTCGGTTGCTACAAGGTTGCAGCAGTGCTCACCGGATGCCAGTGTAGAGAACTGTGGCCTGTACCTGACCTGCACAACGTCGCCGGGGCCGGGCGGCTGTTCGACGGCACTCAGGCAATTGTTGAGATACGTTGCGCAGGACGTTTGAAAGCATGCACTTTCTGGCGCAATGACGTCTTTCACTGGGCAATCGTTGGCAAGCCAACCACGCAAGTTTGCGAGTGACCAGTCTACCTGCATTGTTGACGTGCTGATCGATTGTACCATGCATTGCGGAGTGACCACAATAGGCGGTATTGTGTTGCACAACTTGTCGGCCCATTCACATCCCGCAAGTTGCTCGCTTGCGTGACATGGCGCATGCCACAGGCCGTAGCGAATAACATACTGATGATTTGGAAGGGACGTCATAGTTCTAACTTGCCCAGATTGATACTTCTCCCACAATCAGCATAGGACACGTCTACAACCGTTTGATAAAGCAGTTCGGGGTGCAGATGGCACACGCCATCCCTTTGAAGCACACCCGCGTGTTGTAGTGCGCCAGCAGTAAGTTCTGAGCAGTACCACGATCGCGCCGGAGCCGTTTTTTCCGTTGTCCCGCTGAACAGAGAGCACGGTGCGTAATACCCTAAGTAATTAAAGCCACCGCCAACCTGCTGCTTGCAAAACTCCATCACCATGGAACGTTGTTTTGGTGTCACGCTGATGGAACGGAAAAGCCAGTTTTTGCGACTGAACGTCTTGGGCTCTAGGAACACATTACCACCGTAATGAATACCGCATGACTTGCCTCCTACCGAGTCCGCAATCTCGTACTCGGGGAAGAACAGCTCAGTGTGTACCATTGGATGTTGTCTGCCGTCCGTGACTGCGGGCGCCAATTTTGCCGCAAGTGTGTTCAGCACGCTTTTTTCAAGCAGGTCAGAAGATGCAGGTAAAAAACACACCATGACCGTGTTTTGCGCGTGTGATGGCATGTGACATTCGCAGGCTCCGCATTGTATATTTATACACACAATCTTATTTACCGATGGCAGATTGCATGGAAGCCCGCGGGCGCCGAGAGCCAGGTGCGCAAAGATGGCACGAAACTGTTCTGCAGTGGTCATCTCCGCAACAATTTGACAAAGTGCTCAACATTTCAATTTACACCGCCGCGTTGGCTATGCTGGTTGTGTTTACGTACACGTACGTGATTGCTCAGCCCACAATCAAGGTCGTCAATACTGAGCATTGCATGGTTGAGGTGACTGCTGATCCGCAAGTGCGTGCGCAACGGAGGCTTCATAATCGCGCGTTTGAACTGATGGCTGCGCAGTGCAACGACACAACCAGCGTTCTGACCTCAAACAATTTAGAAGTTAACGGCAAACCGTACCCATATCGAATTGCATATATGTGCAGGCTTGGCATACGCATGCAGCACCCAGTGACACTCAAGCGAGGCTCGCACGTCGGCAAGTGCACCGAAATGCACAATGGCGTCGTCAAGAACAAAACGAGACATTTTCCAATCGTGGCAAACACGTCCGATGATAAGCAGCACATGTTTGACAACTTACCCAGCGCATGCGAGTACGAGCATGCAATGGAACGGCTAAATTGCATGTGGTAGCCTGAACGTACCGTTACAACATCGCACGACACGCACTTCGTTGCTGAACACCGACACAGGCGGGGGGCCACGGCTCCGCACCGTGAGCTGCGGCTCATCGTTGCACAGAATGGGCATGCAGACAGGCGACGAAGGGGGCAGCATTTTTTTGCACGTGTCAAATTGAGCCATAGCCTGCCACGGCTGCGGAGACGCAGAACACGACTCGTTGTGACACGCGTGTCGCCAGCGCATGCACATCGTATCCACAACCACGTATGGGTGATTTGATGAATGCTTGCGTCCAGCAATTGCGCACATTTTGCTGACACAAGGCAGCACCAAGTATCGGTCAGCGTTGTGCGCCATTTGCACGGCTTCCATACGAGTGCCCTCAAACATACCCGCGATGCGCATCATGCTTTCAGGCAACGACACCGTGCGTGTGCAAAGGGCTTGCTTTCTTGAAACAATGACCGCCGCATTGCTGTGCACAATGCAGGCCAAAAAAGTATCCTTGGTGCTTGGACCCAGCACGCGATCAGGATCGTCGGCCTTTGAGCTGCCCACACAACGCCAATTCTGAGTGGGAGATTTGTATGGCGCCAAGTCAATTTCCGGTATGTTTGCAAAATGCTCCTTGACAAAGTCACCCACATCCGCTGCACTGTTCCATGCAATGCCAGCCGTGTGATAGTGGACGTGCCAAGAGCACTTGTACCCTTTCGCGGTTTTGCCGGAAGCGGTAACAGTCGTGTACGTCGGCTCGCACTCGTACGCTCGAGCCAGCACAGACTTTACCTGGTCAGCAATGCCGCAGACACGTGCCTTTTCGTCTGAAGGCTTTGTATCATGAAACCACTCAATGTCTAAGTAAAAAGAGCATGGACCCGTCAGAACTTCGTACAGGTGCGCACGCTTGGATGCAGTGGTTTGCTCCCAAGCCTTGTGGGGCAGCATGCTGCTGTATGTGCGTCTCCCGCCCACACTTTCGCGCGCAAACAGCAGATGCCCGGGCTTTGCTGTTTTCCTGTGTTTCTCGAGAGCCGCATCAAAGGACATCGGTAAAACAAAGTGCGGTTCGTTTATAGTCTAGAAATGGAGCATGCTCGACGCGTGACGTCGAGCGAATGCGGACGTGACACGGAAGCCGAAATACACAATGCGGCCGGCAACTGCCTGGAGGAATACATACAAATGGCACTTATGGCCAAATTTCCCAATGCTGACGCCAACGGTGCAGTGTGTAAATATTGCCACAAAAAGTCCGTCACAATTGCTTTGATTCAGACAAGATCGGCCGACGAAGGCATGACAGCAAAGGCAAGGTGCCACAACCCCAAATGCGCACGCACATGGACCGTTCACTAACGCGTTGAGCACATGCCAAACATTGCAAACGTCCTCGTGCTTGGAGACAGCAATGTCGGCAAAACATCGCTGATACACCGATTGAAATACGATACGCTGCTAGAATCTCCAAACAGCACGATTGGCATCGAGTTCACCACGGTTCATATTGGCCAAAGGACATATCACATTTGGGACGTGAAAGGCATGGACACGCTGACTTTGATCAGCACAACCAGATTCAAGCACATTTTTATTGTTTGTGAAGCCTCAAACCCAAGCACAGTTGAGCCGTACTTGATGGCTGTGCAGCATCACGAAGCTCTGATCACGCTCGTGGCCAACAAGTGTGACACGCACGCAAACCGACCCAACGGTTACTTGTGCACGTCTGCCCATACGGGGCTTAACTTAGATCAGATACGACTCTTGCTGACTCGCTCACAGCTGGGCAACGATCATTCTTGACTGCTTCAAATATTTGTGGGTAATGTGAGCAATCAGAGCGTCGGCGGAATTGTAGCACGGCACTACCGGGGGGCTTTTTGCCAACCGGCCAAGGTCTGCAAAAAACAACGGTATGCACCAAGTAAGTGGCGTCATACGCGTTACTGCCACCACCACGGGAGGTTTGCACGTGCTCAAAAACTGAAGCGCACTGACGGAAGACCGATTGTTGCGACCGTCACAGCACAAAACGATACACTGCATGTCATTGATGTGTTGCTCAGTGTGAGGGCTAACGCCCGGAGTAAAGTCCCACGCCAATATCGTGTATTTGTTATCCCAATTGCACGTCATGTAGTCTAGCGAGGTCGTACCATTCGGTTTCTGCGGTGGATCTATGCCCATAAGACGATAGCACAGCGTAGTTTTTCCAGAGCCGCGGTAACCCACCACACCGACGTTAAATGGTCTGTTCATACAGTCATGTGTTGTGCGAACCTATTTATCTACTCACTGTCATAATCTTGCTCTTCGCAGGAATCGCTGTCGGTTGCTTCGGATTCTTCGCTGGATACACATTCGTCGCTTACCATGTCATCATCACAGTCGCTGCACCCGCTGTGCCAATCCGCATCATCGTCATCATCAACATCTGAGTCGGACGACAATATCTCTTCTGCGCGCAATTTCTCCATCAGGTCGGCATGGAGAGAGTTGTCGACATTTTGCAGCTCGAATGTGCCACTATTTTTGAATTCTATGCACACGTCAAACGTTCGTGCTCCGCCTCCAGCACGACTGAGCGTGACACCGCTGATGTCGTCGCGAGTGAACACAATGCATTTCTCTGGACATGTGATGCACATATGCTCGCCTGCAACATGCAGCTGCGTGTCGTAGCCCCACGATGCAAATGTTGCCTCCGGTTGAGTAAAGTTGTGCACGCGGGTGCCAAACGCAGACACAAAACAGTCCAGGACGTTGTTGCACAGTTCGTGGTCAAACGTTAACTGACAGTACTTGCGGTGCCGAGTGCTTCGAGGATTGACGCTGTCTGTATCAGATGAAAGCTTTAGCCACGCTTTTCGGGCACTCACCACCGCCTGTTCTACCTCGTTGGCGCACAATGTGCGGTTCCACCTGCTGTTTTCGAATTGTACAGTCGAATCCTGCGCGCAGCCGCGGAGAGAGGCGTTAACGTTTGAAATTTGAACGGGGATATCAGTCGTCATGGAGTCAGCCTGAACCTATTGTGGAGTACGGCACAGACGGAATGCGTTGGGAGCAGAACTGCACTCCCCAGTACGCAGCAATCGTCAGAGTCACAACGAGATCGTCGTTGGCCCCTTGCGACTTCCCGGTGTAGCACACTCGAGGTTCGCTGCGTCCCGTAGTGCTTTTCAGAATGATTTTTCTGTACCCTATGAGCTGCTTACGCAAACTGTCTAGCACAACTTGCTTGTCTGCACTGGTAAACGGATTTGCAACAACAAGATTTTCGCATAGAACGCAGGCGGATTGAGACATGAATTTGCACAGTTCCATCGAGTAAAGCTCCTTGCGCTTGTTTGTCGTGCGAACTCCAGACAACCCGTCTTCTCTGACGCAATGGCACATGCTTTGTGCACGGAGCATGTGCGCCATGTGGTCTGCCTCCTGTCCCAGGTTGGATTCGGCGACAAAGATAATCCAACATGCGCCAAACGTGGTTCGAATTTGCTTAATGTGAGCCATAAGCAGCTCTTCTATCTGATCGTGACCTCGCACGGCATGGCTGTCCAAGCCAAGGATAACAAGCTGACCATTGAGAAACGTGCAGCTGACAATCGCCATATGACTGTCACCCCCTCCGTTGGGGTCACAAGCGACAATAATGTGACGAGGATTGGATATGGAAATCGAACTGGCCATGCAATGATCCACCCAATGCAGCGGGAAGAGGCTGCTGTTGTCTTCCGTAACCGCACCCACAGATTCGCGAAGCAACAAATCTGTGCGATCGCCATACAAGCTTTTCACCATGTCGAAACTCTGACGTGATTTCCACGGAGGAATCTCGCTTTCGTTGTGAGTGCACGCGTCGGCTTTGCCGGCTTTAATACAGGCGGCACAGGCCAATCCAACCTGAATGCTGCGAAACAACGGCTTGTTATCCGGGCCCAGCATTGTGAACATTTCACTATAGAAATTCAGGTTATCTTGTGGAGTAGAGATGCAGATCAGTGCCGTTGCGTCCATCTGCACAAAAAAAACAGCGGCCAACAAAGCGTGAGTTTTTGATCGGAACACCCTGTTAAAAGCACAAAAAATCCATTTAGACGTACCTCTAGAAGTGGCACAATGACTTCGTAAAACACCGCCAAATCCATGAAAGCAGCCTCCTCCATGTAAATGATGTGCCCACCCACACCACGCAAAGTTTTAGCGCAACTCGGGTATGACGATATTTTCGCCAATTTTCCACCCGGATGCGAAATCCAAATCATCTCTTGGTTTGCCTTCACAATACGGTCGTCAGCTCCCGGTAGCTTTCGTAGCAGCCCCAAAACCTGCTCAAGGAGCTTGCTTGACGCACGGCGGCCGGTACTGAAGATCGCTTGCTCAGAGGGCACGTGCCATGCCACTGCCGCAACGTACATGCTCACGGCCGTTGTCTTGCCAAAACGACGAGGAGTCATGCACAGCACCTGCTGCCGCAGATCGTCCCATCCGTTGGCCTGCATGATGTCGGTAAAGTCAGGGGCATTCGTGTCGTCGCTAAATAAAAATCGGCAACACGCGTTCAAGAAGGAGTCGTGAAATTGCTTCTGCGTGTTGCTTCTCTGCAAATCGAATCCTGATTCCAGCGTTTGACGAATGAGAGCCAGACGATGCGTACCTAAAGAATGCGATCCAATGCTGCATTGCGACGACTGACCGGCCCTCGCGCGTTTCAGAGGCCGCGCCGTCATAAGCTGCGCAATCTGCACCGAGCGACTTGCTTCAATCGCGGAATTAAAGTAGTGCAGATAGTGATCCATTATCAAAGTAAAAAAAGGGATAGCCAAATACACACAGACGTCAACAACACACAATCGCTTGTGTGCGATAAATCACGTAGCACGGAATACAGCACCAGTGATGGAAACAGCGCAAACACCGATTCGATTGGTACCCGGGACTGAAAAAGGCACACAACGGCACACACAATGTGTAGAATGGCACGATGCGGCAGTAATCGCGTAAAGAACACTCCGAATGCAAACGAAAGCATTCGAACCAACGAGCCAACAGACGGGTACTGCATCAGGCGCATAAGAACCAAAAAGTTGCCTATGAGCAGCACTTGAAGTGTTCGAGTGCGGCACAGCATGCAGGTAAACAGGGACAGTAAAGCAGCCTCAAATGACGTAACTGGAGCAGAGGGCATGGTCCAGCATATGACAAGAACAATGCCTAATAAAACTTCGTGTGCTGCCATGTTTTTAAACGAGTGATAGAGACGAGGATAGCTGTTGACCGAATATTCACACGTTCGACGGTATGCGTGGTTATGGTGCAGTTGAGCCGCATTGAATGAAATTGATGGCGTGTGATATGAATACACAGAGTGCGCAAACAGGACAACGTGAATTGCAAATTGCGCAGACACGCATGCTGGTGTTAGCAGCACGCTGGACACGATAGCGCCGCAACACATGACGGACAGCACAAGAGTACTTATATCATATGCACGGGACATCGATGCTTGCAGTCGTCGCTTTGTATGTTGTGGCAGTGCAGGACCTGACCTGCCCGGAGGGTCAATTTGCTGAAAGAGACGAGTGCGTGCGTTGCCAACCGGGCAAATACAGACAAGATCAGACAGAAGTTGTTACATGTCTAATTAGAATGGATCCGGAAACAGTGATTGTCAACAACGGCGTGCAGCACGCAAACACGCTGGTGCAGCACACCGCTGTCACAGACAACCTCCCGGATTACGCATGGGGAACACTTGGAGCTCCAGAATGCCCCATGAATTATCACCCAATCTTTACGGAAACAAAATGTAAATTAGCCGCTGCGGCGCTGAAATTCGAGGAGCCGGAAGGGCCCGTGCTGAGTTTTTTACAACCAGCGCAAAACGCGTGGTCCTCTTCTACTGTAAATTTCGTGCAGTCTGACATTCAAGTTGCAGAAAATTCTGGAAAAGGTGCCTTGGGGTGTGTGCACAATGCCACGCAACAAAACGTCATTCTGAACGATGCACAGAACGGGCGGATGAAACATCAGCACGACGTGCTTTTGTGCGGTAAAATGCGTGCGTTTGAAGCAAAGTTTGAGCCGGCAGTCGACGCAAACTTGATCGTTGAAGTGCAGCACGTCGGAAACACGCAGAGCTACTGTGGGGCCGCATCTGTTATTGTGTCCTGCACAAGTTCCATTGTAGAATCCGCATACAACACATTTGCGGCATCTCCAGACACGTGCAACACGGTGTACGCCATGTGCAAGTCGGGAAGGGGGTGGTGGGCAGGCAACAAGGAGAAAAGCACCATGCTCACGTGCAGTCCAAGTGCTCCATACACAGAGAGCACGCGAAAATGTGCCTACTGTCGTGGCGGACAATACCAAGACCAGGAAGCCCAACTGGAGTGTAAGGGTGAATTGTGCACGGCTGGCAAGTTTGCTCCGCCCATCCCATACACTGAGCCTTTCAATTGCACCGATTGTCCATCCGGCCAGTACACAAGCGTATCTGGGTCTACGGTGTGCAGCGGTGCTGCATGCGCGCAGGGTACATATTACAGCAACAGCCAGGTTCAGGAGCATGTGTGCACGCCATGCGAAAAGGGCAAATATCAACACGAGGTGGGCAAGACCTCATGCTTAGATTGCCCAACTGGATTGTTTCAGGATCAGTCAGGTGCACCACAGTGCAAGGCACCACCAACAAAGTGCGGAGCAAACCTGTACTGGGACCACACAGACAACAAAATACAATGCAAGCAATGTGTAAACCCGTCTTGTTGCAGTGAACAGTCGGGGAGTTTGCTGTGTACCAGCTGCCCAAACGGAAAATGGTCGATGCGCGAAGACGCCAGCAATTACTGCCATGGACAGCACTGGGACTCAACGTGCACCCAAGACGAATACGTTCCAGATGTTCCAACAACTGCACCGGTGTTCAAAGCCTCAAACGCGCCGTGTCAAACTAGGCTGGACAGCGTCAGCAGCGCAGAGTGGATCAATCCGCAGCTCAAAAACCGCACCGTTATGGCATCAGAGTCGTCAGTAGCGTCATTTGTGTCCTTTAGTGGCCTTTGCAGTGGCAAAAACCCACTGATAACACGCGTTCCTGTGACTGACGGCCTCTTGACGGTCGAAAAATGCGCCAAAGCCATACGGACTATTCCAAACGTGGGCACCATGATACACGTGCCTGCTGGCACAAGCACGCACAAAGCATATGCGTACACTGAGTCCGAAGCGTTTAAGCGCACTTCGGCGACCACACCAGACGTGTGCTGTCGGCTGTGCAAGCTGGAACTTGGTTGCCGTGCGTGGACTCACGTCACCCAATCACTTGCATGTCACTTGTTCTTGTTTACGCCTTCAATAGACTACGGTACGCAAGCAACGTCTGGAGACACCGAAGGGTGTGCAATATCCACCGGAACGGGCGAATGCTACTCTTCACAAAGTCACATTTTGTCATATGACGAAAAAATTGCATTGCTTGATCCAGAGAGTGTCGCCTGCGAAACAGAAACATTTGATGGCCACAAGTACTGCATGCCGGAAACAATCACAATTATGACAGATCATCACATAGATAAAATCAAAGCAGACAGCATTGCAGAACTCAAGCCAAATGAGCCGTTTTACGCCGACAATTGCCTAAAAGTTCAGATTTCAAACAATCAAGCAGTTGCAGGAACGTATGACCGCAGGCCTGGTCTGCTGGAGTACTGCGATAATATCAAAGGGTGTTCGCAAAAACTAAAATATGCAGACGCAGGATTGCAGCAGGGGTTCAAAACCCTGCAGGCTGGAGATGCTGACGCAAGATACAACGAGTGCCTTGGAGCATGTCAGCAGGGTAAATGCTTCACTGTGCACTTTTTCACGCACTCAGCTTCATCCACCGGCACTTTGCAGGTTGACATTGACAACATGCAGGGTGGAGCATCAATACCGCAAAAGTGCTTTACGCCGGTAAGTGCTCAAGCTACGTACGACACCAAAACAGCGAGCTGCGCAGTCGTACTGTGCGACACAAACAATGTTCGGTTGAGGGCAAGAAGTAGCAAGCTGTGGTCATTTAGCATGACTGCAAACGGAGTCATGGTATGGGACGGGCGTATTGATACATACGGAGGAATTTCCACGCTGAGAAAAGTTTTTACCACAACGGGAGAATCGTATGCAAACTGTTTGGGCGAGACGAGCATTTTTGTGTCACAGGCCAGTGGCACGTGCAATGAAGCGGACATACGAATCCCAACCAAAATTCAGGGTGCAATGTCGACAAACTGTTACTCCGTGTCGGTCACTGGCACAACGTGCACGTACTCCTACAGAGTGCCGTACATGGATACGATTGGCTGGCACGTTAGTGGAGGCAGCGCACAGGCGGCCCTTGGACTTGTGTCAAACAAGTGGATCGTTGCCAACTCAGACGCATCCACGGAGTCGTTTGCAGCAACCTGCTTGCTGTACAAGTTTCAAAAGTCCAGTTTCATACCAACTCCAAGGGCAAAATCAGCAACGCAGGCAAGCACGGCATGCGAACAATTTGTGGAAGACAGTCAAGTGTATACGCGGGTGCGCAACAGCGAACTGTACGGATGCAAAGATGCAGTGTACTGCGTGGACGAGTCGTCTATCTTGTGCAAATGCAGATCTCCGGCAAAGCTTGATGCGTTATGCACGCTGTACCAAAACAACGATTTACTACACGCCGTGCAATTTTCAAAACGAAGCAGCGAAATTTTTGCCTTTTCAATCGACGGATACGTGCGCAAAGATCATTTGCAAGTGCAACAGAACAACAATGCAAACTGCTTTTCGGTTCTATCCCCCAAGGACGTGTTTGAACAAAGCCCCATGTGGTCACAAAGCAAGCACGACTCTCTATGGGTTACGACGCAAACCCCCAAGAAGCTGTTCACTAAGGCATTTTTGCCTAATGGTATCCAAATGCACGTCAAAGTGCAACGTGATGGATACCTGCTAACATACGACCAGGAGCACAAACACGTGTTTGAACTGTGCCCGATTGACACGCAAATGCAACAACTGCAACCAACAGAGCATCAATGTGGACCGTATCGTAATTGTGCGCCGCCTCATGTCTGTATGCAGGAAATCATGCCCGCTGGGCATCCGTATTTTCCGGAGGGTTATTCCTGGTGTTTCTGCGCCGAACCACATGGGGCACAACTTCAAGCTGCCATATGGCATGCAAATTCACCGGCGACAAACAATACCGGAGCGTGTGGCCAAACGTATACGGGTGGTATACCGATGTCAGCGTGTTCATATTGCCGTAACAACCCTAGCGAATTTTTTATGCCAAAGTATCATGACGTAAATCCCCCGAGTCCAGCACCGGCACAAACTCCGGCACCCACGCCGGTGTGCCAGAGTTTTATGACATCATCTTTGGCAACCAACCCGGGCGAGTACATACTGGACGCCGAAGGCAACCTATTGTTTAGCGATAGGGCACCGAACAACGAGCATATTCCAGAACCAGAAACACAGCTGACCACCAGCGTCGATTTCCTGCGCATGTGTCCTGCACCCGAGCAGCTATGTCTGAGCTGCACCGATGGATTCATATGCAACGGACTTACTCGAGTCACGTGCAGCATCGGCACGGAAGCTTCAAACGGTTCGTGTGAGCAGTGCCCGGCTGGCAAGAAGGGCGTGTTAGATCCAGTAACAGAAGGAGCTATGTGTGAAAACTGCGCTGCAGGAAAATTTCAGGACGAAGTAGGACAACTTCAGTGCAAAAATTGCGCAACAGGACAATATCAAGACAATATCGGACACACAAACTGCACACTGTGTGCCCAGGGGCAGTTTGGTGACACTGTTGGTCTTTTGAGTTGCACCACGTGTGCGGTAGGCCATTTTGCCAACACAAGAGGCACCACAACATGCCTCGCGTGCGCGTTGGGTCAGTTTACAGACCTCGTGGGACAAACAGCATGCAAGCTGTGCCTTCCCGGCAGGCACCAAAACCTGCAGGGACAAACAGCATGCTATGGCAATTTGTGCCCAGTAGGCACGTTTGCTTCCTTGGGTCAGATTGCTCCGGTTCAATGCAAATATTGCGCAGCTGGTAAGTTCCAAGACGAGCAAGGACAAACGCAATGCAAAACCTGTACGGATGGCCGTATTTCCACTGCAGGACAATCTGAGTGCACGCCCTGCGACTTGCACTTCTACAAACTAACGCATACACAGTGCCAGGAGTGTCCCCTCGGCAAATTTTCGTTGCGAACAGGCACAACAACCTGCGAGGCATGCCCGTCGGGCAAGTACGGTGTTTCAGATGGTACGAGGTGCGCATTTTGTCCCGCAGGCGAATATTCAATGCCCCAATCAGTATCCTGTTTGCCCTGTCCGGACGGTGCCACTAGACCGCGTTCGGAAACGCTGGGATTCTGCGACGGGTGCCCGGCAGGCATGTACAAGTTCAGCAACACGATATGCAGTTTGTGTCCGGCTGGAAAATACTCGTTTGGTGGTACGAACAGCTGCTCCGACGTACAAAACACTGACTGTGCCGTGCGAAATCAACAACAAAAACGCGGGGCCACAAATGACACAATTGAGGCTGTTTGCATTGGCTGTGGTGCCGGCAGATACGGCGACAACGGGACGTGCGCACTATGCCCGGCCGGAAAGTTTAATGATGAGGCTAACATTAACTGCACCAGCGAATTGAGTTGCTGCGAGCCTGTATTTTGTCCGCCTGCTACAGTAGCGCAGCAACCCGGTGCGACATCTCCACTGGAAGCGTGCGAAAAGTGCCCGAAGGGATCACGGCCACTAGGAAACAGTTCATGCGTTGAATATGCTGGCAACGTCACGGTACAGCAATACGTTGCCGACCAATACCCATGTTGGAGTCCGCTGATGCCATTGCTGTCGCCCTCTACTCAAACAGTGATGCTGTGCCCGTGTAACGGGTTTGGAGAAGCTATGTTGGGACCCGACAATGGAGTGTCGTTTATTGACAAAATGAGCCGACACTTTTTTCCGGGGCAGCCACACATGCACGGATTGACGTTTGGCAACGTGTTTGCATTCAAGCAGTCATTTGCAGGGTGCCAAAACGACACGTTTGATTACACGTTGACTTCAGTGACGACAGAGCCACAAATTCAGTTTAATGTCGAACCCTTTTGCGATATGTTCGATGCCATCAAGCCTGGCAAAACTGTCCGCAACGGATACGAAATCATCAATGGACCCATGGCAGTCATCGAAGCACAAGATGATGCAATGTGCTGGTCCGTACTTACGAATTACATACGCGCAGAACAAAAACGCCGTGTGCAGAGACTCACGCCGGCAGCCTCTATTCAAAGCCCCGCAACAAAGGGAGCGTTTGGACCCAACGAGTGCACCAGCCCACCATGCATGCGAATCATACGACCCTTTCTAAAGTCTGCACCACAAACGTCATCTCAGCCAATGGACGTGCTACATGACAGTAAGAAGTGTATAGCACAAGGAGGAGGCACGCTTGAGTGCCTACAAAACTGCGCAAAGTATATGGGTTTTGACAATCACAACATCTGCGTGCTGTTGAAAGTGAGCGACGAGTGTCCTGAACGCACAAAATTGTGCTTTGTGGCCAAAGCTGGTTCTCAAAAACAGGTTGTCAATGCCGACGTGTGGCCAGAAGACAACTTTAAGTGCAAACATCACACGCTGGAGAGCGAGGTGCGCAGCATTTGTGCAGCTGAACCAAAATGCACCGCATACGCCATATCACAGTACTCGGCTTGCTACGTGCTTCGGAATGACACCGACGCAGTGTCATCGCAGCTCGAGCTACCGTATGACAAGCTGTACTCAAAACGTAGCGCCTTGCACACCGTCGGGATGCGGATACAGACCGAGCATATTGAGGGTGGCACGGCAGTCACCACAACCAACACCAATGTCGAGTGTCTCAGGGCGTGCAACAGCAACCCGCAATGCACTGCATGGCAGTTTGAACCCGATTTCAACAGATGCTTGCACACATTTGCAACAGCAAGCCGCGTTCGCAGTGCACCGCCAACTGACGCTACGTGCTGCACCAAAAAGTTGAAGGACCGCGTCATTAAGCTTTGGACCTCACAAACGTCGCAACTGGACAAGAAAACGCAAACTGGATCCTTACAGGACTACGCCGACAGTATAGAGGCCCTTATTGGCAAAAGCGATAATGCAGACTCAATTGATTTTGCCAGGCTTGATTGGGACAACCACAAGTGCTGCAACACCGACGCTAAAAAAAGCTCGCAGTTTTGTCGTCTGTTGAAAGGAAAGCCCACAATTGCGTTAAATCCGGATGCCAAGTGCCCAGTTGACAAACCAGCACGATGTATTGACGCACTGGAAATCACCACAAACAAAATTGACATGCGAATGGACGGCATACTTGCAAGTCAGCTGCCAAGCGGATGCGGCGCAACAACAGAAACAAGCACAAGTGCAGAACTGGTACCTATTGTTTCAGACGACGAAATTTACATGTCTAAGTATGCGGATGCGCACATACATCACAGCCCGGAGGATATTATGACATCGGCAGATGTAGTCACGTTTGAAGCGTGTGGCGATCTTTGCGCGCAAAACGTGAATTGCACGGCTCTTATGTTTAACAGAGCTGGCCCGAGCTGCGTGTTATTGTCTACGGCAGGTGCAAATGCGGCCGTGGATACGTACACTCCAGGGGAAAACAGCTTTGAACGATTCACAGCGCTTGGCACGGACGTCGGTGTCAAAGCAACATTTGAGAATGGTGACCGCATTATGAAACGCTACGACGAGACCATAGGCACCCATGCAACTGAGTTCGACACAGGCATACCCTTTTCGTGGACAATGGAGCTTGGTAACCGACCCGTAACATACTGCATGCGAACATGCATGGCATTTCCTTGGTGCACCGGGTTTGTGAACTCCGGTGCTGCCTGCTCGTTTTACAAGGGCACCAAACGGGGCATCGGAACGTCCTCACCCAATTTCTATCATATGTTGCGCATCACCACGCGCACCACGTGCAGCACTGACATTGTCACAAAATTTGGGGAGCAGAGATACTTGATGGCACGTAAAGACACGGATTGGTTCACAATTGACGATCAGAACTTTGTGCCCGGGGATGCTGTGACCGCCACGAGCGCATATAAGTGGTTCGACTTGCAACAGTGCATTTTTGTGTCTCCCGACTTTTAATAAAGGCACTACTTATGCATCATACACGCCCAGTGATGTGGTTTGTGCTCCTGACATGTGTGCACTTGGCACTCGCCGTTGACCCCGGCTGCTCACAGGAACACCCGTACCGGTTGCTCAAGGATGAAACATCAAACGAGTTTGCTTGCTTCAATATTGCCTGGACAAAGGCATTCGACGGTTACTGCGGCGGAGAAGAAGCTGATCGCGAAATACGCATGTTCCATGGAAATGGTGACAATCCAAACGACATTGTTGAAACATGCGCAAAAGCATGTGTAGAGCAAAAATCGCCCGTTGCGATGGAAGGAGAAAAGAATCACACGTGGAACGATGCATTTGTGTTGAGAGGCATAGTTGTCAAGCCTAACGGGCGTTGTTATTGCCAAATGGCCTCCAGCGAGTCGTGCGATCGAGTGACCGGCAACTCGTACGACAGGTATGACATAGTGCGAGAGTCAATGTGTGCCTGCACGTGTGAAGGTTGCACACCATTGATCATTCCGTCCATTGCCACCAAGGATTTGAACTGGCCAAGCAACTCATTAGAACTTTGCGAAGGCGAATGCGATACCGACGAACAATGCATGGGCGATTTAAAATGTTTTCAACGCTCTTCGTCGCGGCTACTTGTGCCAGGATGCGATACTTCCAACATCACTTGGTGGCCAGAATACGACTTTTGCTACAACGACACGTCGCTTCTATTTACAACCACAAACCCGCATGCACTGTGCAGCAAAGAAACTGCAACACAACCTTGCAGCACCACAATATCTCCTTCAGATAGATTTACTGAGACTGACAACGCCAACGCACCCACTGGAAACGAGTACCGCACGGTGGCATATGCCGGAACGTCTTGCTATTTCACGAACGGACATGCGCTGACCATTGGCGACACGACTTGCAATGAGGGACAAATTTGCGCATTTGACGTGCAATTGATGTCGCGCAATAATTACAATCTACGACCTACGTTGCATGCAATGATTATGGATGGCACGATAATCAAAGGAGCCGAAGGATCCACACCGCAAACAGATGGTGACAATACCGTGTGCCGCATCACAGGAAATTCTGCGCCCTTGAACGATGCATCGAGAGCAGTGATGCTTAATGAAGTGAAACAGTATCTCTCTGGAGATACGACAAATTTGCCGGTTGTGCGCAAGTTTGATTCGGCTGACAATGCTGAAATTGGAGAATTCGGTGCCATTGGGCCCGGAACATGGCAGGCCAACTTTGTGCATTCCGTTGACCTGCACGACTTTGAAATAAGCAGCGAAAAAGTGATGCAAAAGTCATTTGTCCAGGGTTGTTTTGATCTTCGGATTGAAACAGTAACAGCGGTAGACGAACACAGCAGATTAGTCCTGAAAGGAACTGACGCGGATGCGCCGTTCACCGTTGAAACGCCTCGATTCGACTTGGTTGATTGGGTTTCGCGCACCACTCCGTTTTCGCACCGACACAGAGATGAATACGGGCGTACAATGGTTGGAGGGGGATGCGTGTTGGCTGTGTATGAGGACGAAAAACGAAATTTTAAGTATAACAACCACTTTGAAGGGAAATATAGATTTTTTGGTCCCGGCCATTACCATAGCGGTAATACAGGTGGCTCAGATTGGTGGATACACGAAATCAGCAGCGTTGCATTGTTCGGACATAATTGCCGTGCAACTTTTAGACATCAAGGCTTCACAGAAGAAGACGCCAGGGCGCATTGGAGATCCGGCGACAACGCGTATCCTTATCGCAATTTGCGCACGAAAGACAATGATTTTGTTGCGGTTGACCTAATGGACACAAACGATGATAGCGACATTGATAACCGAGTCTGGAATCATTGGGAAGACGAAATCGATGAAATATTTGTGTGGTACGAAGATAAGGATAGGTGCGAAGGAAGATGGGAGTGGATGGGTATGGCCACAGGCATGGGTCCACAAAACGGCGTTTGCAAGGGCCAAATCAGATATGGCTTGCCAGATCATTACGTCAACGGCGGATTCAAAGATGGAAATGGGTGGCAATACAGAAACACTAAAATATCCACATGTCAGAGAGTGCAAGAAATTGAAGACTTTGGGTATACTTCATATGATCACATACCATACGGAATGTCGGTAGGGCTACCGTATTTGGAGGGAATCGTGTGCGAGTGCTGCCGAAACACAAACCTTGACACGCCGAGTGCACACGGTTTACCTATTCCTGCATCCGCAACTTCCAACGTCGGCACGACAACAGTGAATGTGTGTAAATACGACGATGGCGGACTCGAACTTGAATATGTGGGCGGCGTTGGCATTGCTAAACTTGGATTTCCAAAGTGGCAAGGTCACATATACGGACCCGACGGAACGGACATTGGAGGGGGCCTGATACAGTTGGGAAACACGGAACCTGATGACGAAAATGCCGGCACGATCGATCGGTTAATTCACATGCAACGACCACAACAAGAGATTGAAAGTGAATCAAATTTCCACGTGCGTTGGAAATGCTCCCCAGGAAAAACGTTCGTATGTAATGATCGGTACGACATGCCTATATCAGATAACTCATGTTGTCAAAATTGCCCACCAGGCAAATTTAAATCAGACGGGCTACTAAACTGCAAAGCGTGCAGCGCTGGAAAATTCAATCCACTCGGAGGGTTTGAGATATCCGAAGCAAGCACGCTGCACTTCGGTCAACAGAGTGCCGAACTGCGGGTTAAAACAACGGCGGGAGACGCATTTTCTCGAAACACCACGTGCAATACTTCCATTTGTAAATGCCAGTCTTATTTGCCCGACATGGTGTGCCAACAAACGCCAAACAATCTGCTGACAAGTCTTGAATCAAGAGAAGCAGGTTTCAAAGTTGGTAATATGGTAAAACTGGTTGACAAAGTGTTCCCTATGAGATTTATGGATGACAGATTCAGCGTCTATCTTGCAAATGGGCCACTTAAGACTTTGTCGGATTTTGGCGTAATTACAAAACTGGAGAATCTCGATCCCCCGGTGCGCATTAGGGTAGCGTACAGCAGCCGTCAATATGTAGCCAGCGACTACAGAATGAGCTTTTTGAGAGTGCATGTGCAATTCAATGGTGCCACGTACGCATATCTGGACGATGCTGTTGAACCCATAGACGCCACCACGACAATTCAACAGAGCACACCGTTGACAGTAGGCGATGATATGACAGCGCGAGACGTAGAGTTCCAAACAAGAATGAAATTGGCGTGCTTGGCGCAACCAGGTTGCCACGCGTTTGAAGTGCGCCAGAAAGACAATCAGATAGTCAACAGTTTTCCACCGGCCAATCCACTTGCACCAGTAGGACCACGATTGTACCACGTGGCTGCAGAGACATCATTTACTGGCGAACGACTACAAAATCCTTGCATCAAAGAAGTTGCCACGCAATGCAAAAATGACACGGACGCATTCCTGGCGCGTTGGGATCAGTACGTGTGTTACGACACCCCAGGATGGTCCGGCGAAGGTTGTCCACATGACCCGTACGTCTATTCTTCTATGTATTTTACACTCATTATTGATTGTGGGGGCTGCCAACCAAATTCAGCACTGCCGGATTTGCCACCAGAACAACCGACTCACCGACTTGTACAACGGTGGAAAGATACGCATGTGCGTGAATACACGGGGTACCTCATTGATTCAAAGCAGTGCGATGTTGTTCCATATACGCCCGACATGTTTCCAAACGATGGGGAGTCACACGCGGCTGCAGTGTACCGATTTGCAGCACCGACAACGTCGCAGTTGAATTTGGAGGCCACTGTGGATACTGGCCAGCACGTATACGAAATAGGTATGAAATGCTCGGCCGGATTTATGAACAGCACTCACACCACAAATGAACGAAGCTGTGAATATGAGTGTTTGAAACCAACGTTTTCCCACCGATTCCAGTTTAACGGAAGGTGCGAAAACAGATACCCGTATGACACAGTGAAGGGCCCGTTTGCAAATCTTGTAGATGATCAAGCCCCAGAGACAGAATTAATTGATGCTTGCCATAAGCACTGCTTAGAACTTAGCGCCTCAACAAATTTATTTGAAAATGACCCCAACATTGAGAATGATCACAACGTGCTACGGGGGTTCAGTGTTTCCAGCTCGCTCCAATGGTGCTATTGTGAAAGCGGCTTCAGCCAAACGTGCATCAAAGCCGAAATCATGAACAGAATGCCGGTTGACAAACGAGAACCATCCGTCTGCACGTGCCCAAGCGGCAGAACCCCATGTCCGCCGGAAGACCCCAACAAATGCTGTGACAACGCCAATTCACAGTGTCACCGGTTTCTCAAAATGTGCGTGGGCTTCGGGTTGTTTAATCTTCAACCCATAAACAGTCACGCTTGCGTTCCGTCGCCTACGCCTGCGCGAATTTTGTCGCAGGACATCACGGACTTCAAACGGTTTGACTACGAGCCCTTACCATGCTACGCAGTCACGTTCAACAAAGTGACAAACGAATGTCAACTTTTTAGCAACGAGTGCCTCATGCACGCACGCACCTCAGCTTCGTTAAATATGGTTACATTTGCAGCTAGACGCCAACTGTCTGATGTTACACATCAGGGGGATCAAGTAACCGTTACGCCAGCTGGAACAATCTCACAAAACTACAAACTACACATGGCTAAGGACGAACAAATCGAATTTAACATACCATGCGTGCTTGACAGTGCACTGCAATCGTCATGTCTCGACTGCCCGTCCGGGAGATATAGCGACGAACCTGGGCTTTCAAGGTGCAAATATTGCACTAGTGACAATTATCAGCCGCTGGCGGGACAAACAAGTTGCTTATCGTGTGATCCAGGATCTTTTTCGTACAGACAAGTCGACATATTCAATGCACCTATCGACCAACAACCGTTTTGTCTTGCACCCGTGTTTTTGTGTGATTCATTAACGTCCAAGAGAGTTAACAACGTGTGCGTAGACAAACGTATATGTCCGTTGGGACAAGTGTACAACAATGCTGTCAACTCGTGCGAAGAATGCCCGGTGGGCAGATTTGCAGCAGCAGACAGCACCTGTGCCAGCATCACAGATGACTGCATGTGCGATCCAGACTTGTGCGCACAAAGCGTTGAGAAAAGAGGATTCTCTTTTCGAGGCAAATACAATCCAAACACGCTTCGGTGCGATCCAGATTGTGAATCCTTGCTCGCGTTTTACGACTACGACCTGCAATCTTGTCAATGCAAGGGAGGACTTGCACTCACGGACAATCGACCGTGTCAAGAATGCCCGAGAGGCACCTACACGTTTGAATCTCGGTGCATTGTGTGTGACGCCGGGCAGTTTCAGCCCGTACCAGGCAAAGACAGTTGCATACAGTGCCCAAACGGAAAGTTTACAGACAATAGTGGCAGCGTCAAGTGCAAGCTTTGTAAAAGCAACCAAGAATCTACTTCAAAGCGCGAAGGATGCCGCACGTGTGACAGTGCTGATCAGTCTCAAAATCGCAAGTACAGACCTTGTTTTGAGTGCGAACCTTGTTCGGAGCTGTGCCCCGAGCACACGTTTGCGTCGCACGATGAACTGACACAAATGCCCATGTGTACAGACAAATGTGACGAAGGAGCACGATACAACAATGATGCATCGAAAAGCTGCGTTGCCTGCCCAACTGGAAAGTACAAGCAAAGCATCAGTCCCTTGCCACCCGCCTTTTCCCACAACACGTCTTACGCGTGTCACTTTTGTCCAGTCGGCAAATTCCAGAACGCTGCCGGGAGGCAAGACTGTACGGATGGAATACCGTTTTCCACTGTATCCGGAGCAAACGAGCCCACCACGATACAAGGTCTCACGGAGGTTGTGCAGGCCTGCAAAAGCAGTGTCGAACAGGCAACCTGCAAAGTGTGTGGCATCGATAGAACAGATCAAATCACTACAATCAGCAACGGCGTTTGGGTTGCGTACGAAGGTCAAAAATTGATGTCACAGCAAAATTACTTTCGCTTTGGCAACATTAATGACGGTTACAGCGAATGGAAGTACATTGGTAACAGCACGCGCGAAACGCAACCGGAGTGCAGTTATCAGACGTTTGCGGGATACAACGTGCCGCCCATTACGTCGGAGCCGCATTGCCAAATGTTGCCCAACACCGACTACTTGGAAGATACGCAGACGTGTGGCGACGTTGGCCAAAACAAAGCTGCAGCCATCAATTTGTACAGCACGCAAGTGTGCAGGCGATGCGAATGGCCCTTTGAGCCAGACGACGCGTGCGGATGCACAGCACCGCAAGAACCGTATTACTTTCCTGGTTTCAAGCACGACGAACGAGAGAGCACAGTCAGTGGACTTGGCCCATTCTTGCACGGCGGCGGACCTGACAAGTGTCCAGATTACAGTAACTTTGCCAACAAAGCATTTTTATTCGTGGATGGTGTGTCGTTGATCAACCTGCCGGCAGTAAGCCTGCCCATGACCGACTGCCCACCTGCGCAAAGCGATATAATGTGCGTGAACGGCGCAGTTGCGTGCGAACCCGAGTGCAAGTGTCAGTGTTTCCCCGGATTTTCAGGAGACACGTGTGACACCTGCACGGACAGCAATGCCGACATTGCAGTGGGATGCGAAGCGTGCAAGCAGGGCTGGGTGAAGGGCGTCTACGGGCAGTGCACGCGATGCGAGTCTGGGCTGGACATTCGAACCGGGTGTACAAGCTGCATACCGTTTCTGGATGCAGATATGTGCTATGGGGTGAACGACGCGTGCATTCCTGACATCCAAAGGCCCGAAGTATCCTTCATCACAACGCATCATACGTGGACGACAGATGCCTTGGAATTTGCAAGTATGCCCCATGCATTGCCACATCAGGTTCCAGCGTACCTGGATAACGTGTGCGTGGCGCACGGTGGCATGGTGTACACGTTTGATCGTGCCGCCAGTCAAGTTACAATACAGCCTGGGCAAGGAAATGCCAACGTCGCACGGACGGCAATCAGTAAGTGGCCATGGACTTTGAACGTGGCATTCAAAAGCGAAAACGTGTTTTGCGACGACGTCCAGGTGACCAACTACCTAAACTCACATACGTACGCAACCACTAACGTGCCAGACGACTTACAGTGGACCTGCATAGAAGATGCTAAGGGTAGGTATTGGGTGATTACGACGTATGAAAAAATGCAAGTCAGCAGCTGCACATCATCAACGACTTACGCAGACGATGTTTTGAGAGTGCTGCCTACCGCTGGTGCATTCACACCGCTAACGGCAAGATTGCACGACGCCGTCAGCGCAGACCTCACGTGGGCAGTGACCAACAAAACAACGTATTACGATTGTGCTACGGACAGCAACCCGTGGCTGTTTGTGCTGACTTCATCACAATGTTTGCATTACGATCCTGGTGGAAGCAAGGTGAACGTTAATGTGCCTGCCGTCAGTGGAGGATTCATGCAAACGGGCACGAACAAGCAATGGAGACACCCCGTGTCAATGATGCCAGATGACTCCAGCATTGTTGTGACGTACAATGAGTCTGTTTCCAGGCTTCACTGCGTACAAATGTGCCAAGGACAGGCCTTTTGGTTGTACACAAAGAATAAGTGCATGTGCTTGGACCATGCCTTCCTGGATCATGACACAACCGTGCCAGTCGGGTACATGATGACATACAACAGCGATCCCGACGACGCCACTTTTGCCATGGCGGTGGGAAACAAACCGTATGCGTGCGCCAGAAACGCAACGCATGCACCATACAACGGGTACTGCGTCAAAGATGCGCCGATGTACACGGAGTGGGGCGGCGTAACAGAAAGCACGCCGTTGCTGCGCAAACAGCACGTCACCAGCATTGTGACGCACCACGAGGACAGTATTCTTGACTTTCGGCCGCTTGAGCAGTCCACGTGCAGCAGGGGTCCGTTTGAGCTGACTCAAGTGCCGGTTGAAAGCGCTTCTTGGCCGCTCGGGCAGCACAAGGCGAATCTGGAGCCGTTGACCTCAACTCGCAACACGCAACTGTTGTTCAGCGAAACTCCGGAACGATCTCAAGGACTGTTTCAAATTCACGTGGAACCCGACTTTGAGGAGTGCAACGAAGTGGCGGAGGCGGCCAGCGTGGTTGCCAATCTGCAGTCGCAACAGACAGCTGGATCCACGTTTTGCACAGAGGGCACCTGCGACCACACGTTTGTGGATATGACGCAAAACATAGCCAGAGCTCAGAACGCATACCAGCTTGCTCTGTCCAAGTGCCAACTGAGCATCGATCTTATGGGCGACACAAACTTCTACGTGCTTGTGACGCAATGCGCCGAAAACGAAACGCCGACGGCGGACGGATGCGTTGTGGTGAGCACGAACGTCACGCTGGCACCCACACCAGCGCCAACTGTGCCGCGCGTGTCGTCGCTGGTAAACCCCGTCGACGAAGACACGGTGTTCTTTGGCACGTGCAATTGCGGCGTTGGCGGATCATGCAACTGCACGTGCGACTGCAATGGACAATTTTCATCCATAACAGCAACACAGCTGCCGTTCAACCACACCAACGGAACAGTCGACTGCAACGAGTTTTGCAAAATCGCGCCTTTGGACGACATATCGACAGACTTTTGCGTGTACGGCAGAGAAAGACGTCTGTATCACATGCACTTCATGCCGGAATGGACACTCACACGCCCAACCGCGACAACTAGCATAGAAGATGCAATGGTGTGGTGCCAAAGCAACATTGCATGCAGCCTGTTTAGCTACGACCAAGGCACGTACAAATACTACGCTGACCCCGAATACACTCTGAACAATTGTGACGAGCCAAGGCAAAACACTTTATTTACTCAGGCCGCGGACTTTTCACTGACAGTAATTACATACTACAAAACGTCGTGCTGCACCGGTGTCGTCATATGACAGACCCAGCGGCACAGAGAGGTGCAGATGTCCGCAACAATCGACACGAGACAGTGCCTTTTCCAGCCGAGCTAACCGGTTACATCATTGGCGCTGGTGGAAACGGCATTCGGAGTTTGCGGGATCGCAGTGGCGTTGATAGAGCGTGGATTGAAGATCACGCATACACACAGCACCGCCGGCAATTTTCAATCATACACTTTGTTGGCAATCCCGTCAATGTTGACAACGCAAAGCTTCACCTGATCATGCGCGTCACAGACGCAATCCACAATCAGGCTTCTCAGCAGCAACCACAAAGTGCATCTGGCAATTCCAGTGAGACACGCCGTGATCGGGGCCGGTCACCTGGGCTAGCGTGAGCCAATGCAAGTGTATAGCAATTATTAAAACATATTCCCAGTAGTATGCGTCAGTAGCAATCCACAGAGCTGCGGCAAGCACGCAAGCTGAGAAGGCAAGCACAGAAAGCGACCGACTGGGCGTGATTTTGCTCCATTGCCAGTACATCAGCAGGGCAGACATCGTCAGAAGACTTGTAAAGGCAGCTGTTGCAAGCTTTATGTGAATGTCAGGGTCGGCATCCACAGATATGACACCAAATCCAACATAAGTTGCTAAAAAAACGACGTACAGCAGCTGCAGGGCGCGTACGAGCAACACGTTGTGCTTCAGTCGCTCACAAAAGATGGTAACGCAAATCAAGATGGCAATAGCACTGAAGACCAGATACGCAACAAAGGCGTTTCTGAGCGGTGTGCTTGCTGTAATCATGTCACTCACAGTGTCCCAGCCGCCAATGTGTTGGCCGTACAGCGAGCAACCAACCACACCTACCAGGTTCAGAACGACCAGCTCGGCAATCACGTTTTGGGATTCACCTAATTTCACCATCCATCGTCATGGCTGCATAACAGTTAAGTACCCAAATACAAAGCGGGATGCCAACCCAAGCCAATAACTTGATGTTTTACGCGCCGAATGGCCATGCGACCCATAAATTCTGCAACGTCGGGAAGTATGATCAGTGTGTCGCATTCGCCACTGCCAAACGTAAAAAGCGTCTCTGCCACGCGTGAGTTCAGATCTTTCGAGTACACGACGCGACCGTCATCGAGATGCACCGCGGTTGTGCCGACGCCGAGTTTTACACGGGCTGGCTTGACCACTTTCGCTCGGCGATTGGTGCGCCAATCAAGCACTGGGTCTCCCGCGAAAACTACGTCTTTGTGACCACGCAGCGCGTTGCACACCACATCGCGACTTTGACGAGTTCCGGTCAGCATTCTCCAATCGCCTTGAGCCGCAGCTACACACTCTTCTAGCGTGCCGTAGTATGTCATGGAAGGTGGAAACCAGGGCGGCTCGGTACACTTGAGCAGCTCGCATGCTATTGCGCTACAGTCTTGTGGCCGTACGGCGAGCGGGTCGCCCTGGACAACAACATCACAGTCCAGCGCCTCCAGCTGCGCCAAAACCGCGTCTGGTGCACGATGCCCCTCGAGGTAGCACAACAACTCACAGGATTTCAGTGGCATGAGACGCGGAATCGCCAAAAGGCCACTGGCCTGCCAGGGCACATCAGAATCCGGCGCGCAGTAGCGCGAAGCCACGAATCCAGGTGGAAGCGGACCTCGATGAAACCTGACGGGCATAAAATGAACTCTGACAGGTCTATTCCGAATGACGTCTACAGCAATTGCATACAAATCCCAATATTGCTTGTCGGAGTGTTTGTCTTGCCCGCTCTGAAGCGAAATTGCTGCGTAGAAGATCACAGGGGCAACACGACGTGGCGGTACGACACATACAGAGTCACCGTCACGAATTTGTTTGGGTTTTCGCTGCTGTTAGCAATTGCAATGCTGTTCCAAGGCAACGACATGGTCAACATGTACACACTGGCGTGCGTTGACCTGACTGTTGGAATATGCATAGACGTGCTCCTCCTGCGCGCATTGAGAGTGCAAGGCATGCCGATCGGGTACTACGGCAGAGAACCGGAATACACACGCTTTGTGTGGAACACAATGACTACGGTGGCCATCGCCGTCACGGCAAGGTGCACATCCGCCATCGCCGCCATATGCATGTTTCCGTTCGTCAACGACGCGTACGAACATCACACAATTGAAGTCCCTGAGAGCGTGACGACGGTTTTGCTGCCGTTTGTTTACTTTGGATGCCGCATCATGCTCACAGACAGGTTTCACCAACATTCGTCGGGATACACAAAAGCACAGGATGATGCAGGAAACGACGACGACCGCCGCTGCAACAAAATTGCCGAGTGTCCAATTGCCATTGGCGGCGATTCAAGCGAAGAAGAAAACGTGCCTGACAGCAATACTGAGCAGCACGCACGGGCTGCATGTGATAGCCAAGAGTCTGCTGCACGAGATACAGCCGACGACGACGAAACAGTATGCTGACATGCTCATCTACGTTTTGGAATGCAAAATACAACCAAAAATCAAACACAACGAGATTTACTTGTCGCCCAAATGGCGAGTGCGAAAACAATTTCTTGACTACGCTACAATAGTTATTGATCATCCAAACGCTGTGCAACAAAGTCACAAGGTACGCGTGTTCAACATTCTGCTGGGATGCCTTCATCCACTGGCGCGGGCTCCTGTACACACGCTTCTGTCCTGCCACGACACAAAGGCCGAGCACCGTTAATAAAACGGATGTCAGCCTCATTGACTGTATCGCGCCCAGCATACACAGCCAGGTCGTTAGCCTTTGCAAACATCTCCGTAAGTAGGTCCTCGCCCGCACTTTGCAGGGCGTCGAGCGCGTCCGCGCGTAGATTGATGTCGTACTCTTCCCCTCGGCTATGCTGCTCGTCCTGGATGATCTCCTGAACAACACGGGTGTACGACTGACGAGGGATGGTCGGGCGCGTGCTGCTCTGCTGCTTGAGGATCTCGCGCGCAATACGACGGCGGTGGATGTCAGTCTTGCTTTTTGACGGCATGTCAAAGAATAACGCACTGAACAGTATGCGTGTCCGCCACCGATGCCCGAAGGCGATTCAAGTCCAAAATTAGCTGCGATAGAGTGGTTGTACCATCGTTTGGATGCATCATTGTCTGACCGGTTAGCATGTTTGAGATCTCGTCCGTGTGCGCACGTATTCGCATCATCAGCGGCTGAGACGCATTGCCCTCGTCATCTTTCACCTCGACGTCAAGATCACGCCGTATTTCAATCAACACCTGCTCAACCTGCTTCAAAATGAATCCGGTGCCCGTACTGATTGGACGACTTGCGGGAGCACCGGCTTCAGCCTCATCAATAACCAACTCCTCTGTGTCAAAAACGCTGCAGTGCCCATCGTACAGCGCTTGCTTCAACGCGCGTGCTGAATCCAACAATGTACGGGGAGATCGTTCTTCTTTCACGCGCGACATTTTTTAATGATTAAAATTGAAGACGAAACGGGTTGTCGTCAGCCATCACGGCGCATGCAGCAGGCTTGACGTCTTCTAACGCTCGCAACCGCTCCTCCAAGTACACGTTGCGCCGACGTTCCCGCAAAAGATCCCGCTGCAAAGACTCGACGGTGTCGCAGCTACCGGTGTCGGGGCGCAGCTCATTAATGCGAGCTCGTAACATAGACATGGGAGCTCCCGTTCGCTTGTGCTTGACGCGCTTCCAGCTGCTGAAGCGAGTGACGTACTCAGAAAGCAGCTCCTGTATGCAAGAATCGCACCAGTCCGTCAGGGAGGAGAATCCAGCGCGGTCCATAAAGACCGCTTTTGCCTTGTTGTTGCGAGTCCATGTGCACCGGGACAAAATGCCGCCCTGCAGCAGGCACGCCGTAAATTCACTGTTCTTGAAGCAGAAATGCAGTTCGTCACCGCTGACCACTAGGCCATAACGAAGCAAGTCCGGCAAAACGTTCTTTGTGGACATCTGCAAGAACAAACCAGATTGCGCTTAAAAATACAATGAAATACGCAAAGCAAGAGCCCCACGTGGCCGGATTGTCCGTGTACAGGTACACGTGCAGTTGTCCATCAAAGTGGCACTCGCAACGCCCGTGATTTTCTAATGCATCTCGTAGTTGTGCAAACGTGAGTGAAGTGCCACTCAGCATGCCAGACACGCGATACAGGTGGCCGGCGTTGTTTCGTAGGGGACCCACGTAATCGACGCATCCGTCACTGACGTCGCACACTCGAGCAATGACCTGCTCAATGCCAATCGGCGCCGAGGACATCGACGCGTCTAATCTACGCCGTGCCATCTAATACGAAGGCACCCAGCGTGTAGTACAGAACAAAGACGTGCAAACTCATGCGCAATATGGACACAACAATCTGTAAAGCAATGCCCACCAGTAACGAACTCCCAAGCAACACAATGATGAAGTCCGGGATGTGTATGATTGCACAAGCCCGCTCGATGTCCGAATACGTGCCCGCGGTAGCTACCATTTGCTTGATCTCACTAGACATGTCCGTAAACACACGAAAAGGCGAATAAAACGAGTTAAACATGACCTTGAACACGCTTGGTGCCCAAATCTTCATGACCATCAAAGCGCCGTGGAATGGGCTCGGTGTATCGTGCGCAGGGCACGAATTGTACAGCATCGGCTCCGCCCTGTCACGATACACCGAAGGTCGGCGCCAGTAGTCACACTCTTGACATCGCTGCAAATTCAACGCGTTATCGCGGTTCAGAAGGGGAGCACCAACGGATGTTTGGCAAAAACATTCACTTACGCCAAAAGTCGAGTCGTACAGAAGATGCATGTCACGAGCCAGACAAACAGGCAACAGAGGCACGCAGCGCGGTGCGTAGTCGTAACGTCGGTCCAGAAACACAAATGCCACCAGCGGAGTCGACGTCAGCACCGCAAAAATGGGAAAACCCGTCACGTAGCCCAAAAATATAGACGTGAGCAACGTAGTTTGAACGTACGTGTACAAATCGTCGATTGAAGACACCGGTTCTTGACAACTCTTGTACAACATCTGCTCGTAGTTACAACGTCGAAAGAATCGGCTGAGCCATCCAACCAGTTGCTCGCCAAATACCTCGTTCTCGCCACCAATGCTGGTGAAAAACTCACCCGTTCGAGCCACAAAACGAGACGGCGTCAGGTCGTCGACAAACCAAGTCACGCTCTTCGTCACGCTGTTGTTTCCCTCCCTTGGGTCGTACAGCGTGCTCGAAGTGTCTGGAGGACGCAAACGTGCCTCGCTCGTGCGCACGTACGTGGGATCCGAGTAATCAAAAATGGACGTAAACCCAGAATCAAAACGCGTGCTCTTCCACACGGATAGCGCGTTGGTTGTTGTGTTGGCAAAATAATCATCGTAGTGATATTTTGTCAGCTCGCCAACATTTCGAAGCACGTTGAACGGACGAGTAATCAAGGGGCAGTCGCCAATGAACCCCAAAGAGTACAAATCACTGATGTTGACTGGCGAGTGGGGCCACCCTTCCTCCCTAAACAGCAAACGACGCCGGTTTTGGACCTTTGGTGCGGGTGCAGGCACCCATTGCATAACCTCTTTCCATGATGGTATTTGTTCACGAACCTCTTGATACGTTTTGTCCAAGTGGTCAGCCAACACCACCCGATCTTGCTCGGTCGGCCAAGCAGATGCGGGAGGGATCTTGTGCCAACTGTAACGCAAGTGCTCACGGTTCACGCTAGATACGTTGAACATGTCCATCGTCTTGTTGAAATCGTACGAGTTGTACAAGTTTGACGCAAACCGACGCGTACCCGTGGTAATTTGATGCACCGCGAGTCCAGGCAACCCACGGCGATCCAAGTCGGCAATGGTTGTGTTGCCGGTGTACAACAACAATCCCACAAAAAGCTTGCCCACCCACGTGGCAGCTGAAGGCCAGCTATCCAGAAATGTAAAAGGCACGTTTAACGCCGTGCGAATCCCTATAACTTTGATACGGTTCAACAGGCACGTAAAATACTCGGCTTTCTCGTACGCGGTGCTAGGAGGTATGTCAATCTGGCCAATGCGGGCACACTTGCTGTCGCCAGACCAATCAATGGAGTTGCGGAAAAACTCAAACGCCTTCGCATCAATGTCAACGTACGACGGTGCAGGAGACGGCACATGACTCTTGTTGCTGTGACTGGCGTTTTCAAACAAGCGTCGCGTACCGGGAGAGCGACGGCGACGATGCACCAGTGCGCCCGTGATGTCAGGCATCGGAGCAGGAGTGACGTCTGCCATGCCCGTCAAGGGCGTTGGTGGAAGATTAGGGGGC